>Ga0079224_100011437_pt1 | contig 12224 bp, 12 predicted proteins | sample Stecom2015_FD_80414 | JGI IMG/M metagenome (GOLD analysis project Ga0079224, IMG submission 80414) | Agricultural soil microbial communities from Utah to study Nitrogen management - Steer compost 2015 | ecosystem: Environmental > Terrestrial > Soil > Agricultural land | place: USA: Utah... | reverse complement strand
TTTGCTCTTCGATCATTTGACGTTGCAAGCTCAATCCCATGCGTATCCTCGTGCGTTCATTTATCCAGCTGGAAATACTACGCAATATCAAGGTTAACAGTAAGCTTGCAACCACCAATATCAAAGCTGTTTTTAAATCCGCAGTCCATGAGCTTGTTGCTATATCTATTGCTTGTTTGGTCCAAAGCACAAAAAGCAGAGACATGGCAATTGCAATGATTTCAAGCACAAAATAAATCAACAAAGCGGATCGATAACCTTTTGTTATTGACCAAGCCCACCTGATTTGCTGTGACAGTGTATAATCCATCTATTATCTTCTCACAAATTTTGAATACGTCTGCATCAAGGGAAAACTAATAGCTTCCATTGGTGCATACTTTATATATTTTTTCATATTAACCCATATTCGTTTCGGTGCTTGCTCCCGCCCCGAATCATAAAAACCGAAATTACCCGAACGCCAGATATCCTCCATCATCCAATCCGCGTTTACGTTTCTTGGTAATTCAAAAGGCAAATACTGCACGGGTAGCCCAATGTATTTTACCAGGATGGCATGCAAGAGATTAATCCATTTTAAAATACCCAGACGTTTATAAATTTCTTTTAACTCATGACCATCCACCTCATTGCGAAATTCGCAATACACTCGAGCAGAATCACATAGTTGCCTAATACCCAATCCAAATGACAACATATGCTTAAGTATATGTGCATTTACTTGAAGCATCATTAATAATGGTGCTGGCAAGCTCACAGCAATCCCTTCGACGTCATGCTTAACCCGTTTATCATAAAAATCCCTCTCTAAACTGTCTACATAGCCGATAGAGAAGGGGTTATGGATATCAAACATACGTTGATGATGTTCAATGACGATACCCCGCCAGGTATATTCTGAACTAAAACCGGCTGTTTCACTGATATTTACGCCCATATCTCTAAACAAATCGTTCGCCTTTAGATATTGATCTTTACTCGTAAAGTACCAATCCACATCTCCACATACCCGATGCTCCGGAACCTTATAGCAGGACGCCACCCCTTGCCCTTTCAATAATATCGGCTCGATATCTTGTTCACTAAATAAAGCCAACTGCTCAGCTATACAAGTGTTCATCCGTTTATTATGTCGTTCAACCTGATCAATCCGTACCGTCCATTTCATCATCAGATCCCGAGAAGGCAGCAAATCCGCTGGTAACTGCTGAAGAGCATCATATATCACACCTTCTACAGTATGCATCAACGCAGACTCATACAACCTTTCCCACTGCTCGTCCGTGAGCGGAAGGAAATCAAGATCTCCCTTCTTGCCCCAAAGGCCTAACCTAAGCAGGAATAATAAAGTCGATTGAATCATGGTATCAAGCCTCCTAAAACTTATTTTAAAAGCTTATATTTTTCAAAAATCTCTACCAGTTTATCCACGTCTACTTCAGCCTGCTCTTTACCGACCTCATAACGTTCCATAAGCAAGTCGATCATCATGACTTTTGTAAACTCCCGCCCTTCCAGCTCCTTCCATAACCAGGCAGCAGAATCATTTAAATTAAAAACCGTCGACATATCCACCATATCCTGACTCGGATCCACAATCATATAATCGTTGCCCACATGTCTCAATATTAGATCATCTCTTAACTTCATATCTTATAATTTTATTATTAAGTCAACTTCCTAATCACCCTTCGTATCGGCCGCATCCAGTACCAAACCATACCTAAACACAACCTCCATTTATCATTTAAGTTATACTCTTTACCCGCACGTTTTAAGGTAGTTGCAACAGCCATAATATCGGAATAAGCTACCATTTCATGTATCGCTACATTCGCATCTCCAGCCAAGGACACAATTTTCTGATCCATGCGTACAACTCGATGCAGAAGCCATCTCCCATCCATCTTTGCCAACACAATCATTCCTCGTGATAGAGCATTAGGGTCGATGGATTTTAACAACACCTTGTCGCCCTCTCTCAAGAACGGTCGCATACTTCCACCTTTAATCGGAATAAACACACCCTTCCCTTGTTGCAGATAGCTCAACACCTGCTCAAAGAGGAGATTATTTTCAATATGTATGCTGTTTGGTGTTACCATTAACTCCGTATTCTATTATATATTTCTAGCGACCTATCCACCATCTTATCACGCGTAAAAAGCGACTGGTAGCGGCTCAGACTTCCGTTAGATAGCTGATTATATCTATCTCCATCGTTCATAACCAACTCAATCGCATTAGCAACAGCTTTTGCATCCCTTATCTCCACACACAAGCCTGACTCATCGTCAGCATTCACCCAGCTCACACCAGACCCTGGAACCTTTGTAGAGATTATGGGTTTACCGCAAGACATCGCCTCTATCTGTACAATGGCAAATGCTTCAGTCTTCATAGTAGAAGTCAGGCAAAAGACATCGCAAGCCCCGTAATAATTTGACACATGTTCATCTGCGATATAACCAAGCAGTTCGACACGATCCTCTAAATCCAAGCGTTTAATTAATTCTTTCAACTCTCCTTCTAAAGGACCTTTACCACCAATAAGCAGCTGATAGCCATCATCCAAAAAACTCATTGCCTCAACCAAATATTCATATCCCTTATATTCTACTAACCTGCCTAGAGAAAAGATCAACTTCTTGTTTTTATATTTTTCACGCAGTTGTTTTACTCCCGGCTGATTCGGTGATAGAGGCTCCACTCCAATAGGGATATAGTCAACCTTATGCTGTACTTTGTTTAAGAACGATGATTCACGAACATATACCGGACTTGTTCCAACAATAATATCAGCACGTTTAATCAACCAGTTCTGCAAAGGCCCATAGAGTTTGAGTAGCGACTTTTGCTTCAAGATATCACTATGCCAATGCAACACCACCTTTCCTTTGTAGCCTGATAAATAAAGAGCCAGACAAGCCATAGGATCAGGATGATGAATATGGATAATATCGTAGTCGTTTGCAATTCGTCGCAACCTCAACACCAAATTCGGTGCAATCATGGTTGCCGCTAATTTAAATTGGGTGCGTATCGCTATCACCCGTGCATAAGGGTTGAGTTCAATATTTCCACCCGGATGATCCTCCGTAGTTGCACAAAGCATATCACAGTGAATCTTCCTTTCGGAAAGCCCAAGCATAAGGTCATACATTACCTTTTCCACCCCTCCACGTATGGGGTAGAACTTACCTAACTGCAATATTTTCAATTCCAAACCCATCCTATCTTTTTTCACTTTTCAATAGCACATTAAATAACTCTTCCCATGAATGCGTAATGGGCGCTTCACGCTGTACCTCTGGAACCCTACCCAAAAAGGAAACATCTCCCTGAATCAATCGCTTCATCTGTTCAGCAAGTGCCTCTGCCGAATCTGGATCGAAAAAAGCAACTTGCTTAGCTCCTGCAGCCGTCTCATGTGCATAGGGTAAGTCGGCTAAAAGCATCGGCTTATCGAACGCTGAAAATTCCGATATCGGCAAACCCCATGTTTCTACTTTCGAAGGGAATACCAAGCAATCAGCAGCAGAATAAAGTTCAAACAGCGAACTTTTATTTTGATAGCCAATAAAATTCAAAGGTTGAACCCTTTTCCCCCATTTCTTGTACAGCCATGCAGTGTACTTATTTTCCTGCCCATTGATTGTCAATTGAACTTTAAAGTTTACAATACCTTGTTTTTCTAAAATCTCAGCGGCCTGACACAGACATTCAAAATTTTTATGACTATCTGAAACAGCTGGATAAATAAATTTATACTCATCGCTCGTCGCATACACAGTACTCAACTCAGAAGCCTCACTACCATTGCCAAAATCAGGCAGGGCTACTACTATTCGAGATTTAGATAAACTGAAAAGATTCTTGAATGCATCCTTCATCCATTGTTGTTGCACGACAACGAAATCATTCTGATGAATATTTTTCCGATAAATACATTTAGAGAACAAAGCAAACAGTACAATTTTGGGCGCGAAAAGCCATTCACGCTGTTTCCATTTATAAAATGGAAATGAATTATGACAGTATACCGCACGTTTTTCCGCTAACACATTTGGTGTAGTATCATGTAGAGAGAACCACAAGTAGACCGGACCAATTTCTTTCGATATTTTTTTCATCGAAACATACTCATACCATAGTCGATTAATCCATAATTTCTTGGGCCATTCAGTCTCAATATATTCTATATTAGGAAAATAAGCCAAATCCTTCTTGTATACCAATGCCATTATCCTATAATCTCCATCTTCAGCAAGCGAAGACAGATAAGCCAGGCAGTCTCTTAAAATGGTTAAAGTCCCGCCTCGATTCAGGTTAACTGCTGATATAACAATGGTCTTCATAATTGCTTTCCTATTAATGAATTAAACAAATCCATCCATTGCTTCATCACCGCCCCTTCAGTAAAGTACTTCGACTTTGACCGTGCTGCTCTACCCATCTTAATTCTCAGAATTGGATCTTCTATCAATTCAATTATCCGATCTGCCAATGATGAAATATCGCCTTCCTTAACCAGATAACCGTTCACTCCATTCTCAATAATATCCTTAGGACCACATTTACAATCAAAAGAAACCAATGGTAAGCCACAAGCTTGACCTTCCAATAGTGCCATTGGTAAACCCTCATAGCGAGAAGTCATGGCCAGTATCGAGCTTTGTAAGTATTCTTTTTCAATATTCTGAACCGGCTCACAGAGAGAAACGACACCTTGCAATCTTAGTTGTACGATCATTTTCTCTAAATCACCTTTTAACGGCCCCTGACCGAAGATCACGAGCGACCAGTCCGGATGAGCTTCGTACACCGTCTTCCAAGCCTGTATTAGATGATGAAATGCCTTTTGATCGTCGAATCGGCCAACGGCAATAACACGTTTTTTTGTTAAATCCGCTGTTCTCGTAGGTTCAAAACTATTGGAATTGGGAATAACCTGCATATTTGGCAAGTCACCCCAATAACCTTGATCTTCTTTTGTTAATACGACAAAGCGGTCATATTTCTTTGCAATTTGCAAGTCTTCTTTACTCCGATATCGATCAGCCAACCCATGTAGCCCTATACGGCCATATTGAAGTCTTTTATAGCGAGAGAAATGAATTTCCAATATCTTTTTACTTCCATCCTTAATCTTATATAAGAAAGGCGCCTCATGATCGAACATCGAAATCACTACATCTGCTTTCAAAAGCTTTAGTAAAGCATCTAGTCGATTTTTATGTAGCTTCTGCTTATAAATGTAGCTGGCAGATTTCCGGACAATATTTGCATTTACATGTTCAGCATAATTAATTCCCAAATCCCATTGCAAAATATTTGAATCCATTTCAAAATAAGACGGACGATCTTGTTGGTCGGTGGTGATAATATTTATCTCAAGCCCTAAACCAGCCAAATAATTTACTTTATTTGCCAGCACCCGTTCCATTCCACCCGAGTTATATGTGGCTGCTATATTGTAAATTATTTTCATAATCTTCTTCTTTTATCGGTTCATCTGCAAAACGATCTAAGCAAAAAAACAAAGCGTATATTAAAAATATGTCGGTCGAAACCTTTATCCAGATTAGGAATGTTAAGACCATCAAAAACATAAATAAAAGCCAATATGTCGGATTCTGATGAATAAATATAACCGTCAAGTATATAAATAGGAATGCGAATACCGAAAAACCGATAATGCCACAATACAAGATAAATCGACAATAACCGATATCTGTACCATATGCCCAATTCCCAAAAAGCCCCGAACCAATAACCCATGTTTTTAGATCTGTTGGCCAAATCCACATCTCTCTATTCAGCTTATCTGTCGAATCCGTACGCCACACACCTGTCTCTGCCCAGTTAAAAAAACCTTCAAAAGCAAATCTCATGTGTTCTCTAAATACATCGTCAGTTTGGTACAAAAATGACGCAACTCCTACCGAAATTATTAACATCCCTGCAAACCAAAGCCCTAGCTTTATCGAGTCGTAACGGACGACGTTTCGAAACAAGCCCGACGAAAATATAAAGTATAATGCGGCACAGCCTACACCTAAAATGGTGGTACGTGAAATAATATTACCCACAATGGTAATAGTAAAAAAAGAAAGCAACAACAAAAAGATCTGAATCCTACTACGTCTCACATTAACATCTTTACACAATAGACCAACTATCATGATAAGCACTATAGAAAAACGCACACCAGCAGGATCTAAAGCCGCTCCAATCCCATATAGTCGGTCGACTTCAGTGAAGAACTGCTGTCCTTGTTGAACATAGCTATCTATGAATAATTGAAATGACGGTATATTGTCGATCATAAGAGCTAATACACATTGTACGAAACAGACGGCCGCTAGATAGAGAGTGAGCAACTTGAAGGTTGCTTCTCCATGTACAGTCTTAATAGCAGAACATACGGTGAAAGCGCCTGCTAACCATACACCTAGACTTGCAAAATACGTGGCATAAGAGTAATCAGTCGTATAATTAATATCCGTCGCAATAAAGCTAACTAATGAGAATCCACAGGCGATTAAGATGATCATCAAAATTCTCTCGCTCACCACTGTTTGTCCAATTCGTAAACATTTCGAACCATACAACAGCGTGCCAAGGACCGCTATGATCATTTTAGTATTCACCGATTCGGGTAAAAATGAAAACCCAATAGGAAAGAAATAAAAACTTGTCAGTATGCCGACAGCAATGTACTGTATGAAACGCATTTAACTAATTTCATTTATATATAACACCATACACCAAGCGAATCACGAGATAGTAATGAAGCTTTATTATCCAATCTTTTTTATGTACAGCTGCCCATTGCAAAAGACGAATACGAAGCGAAACGTTCTTATTTGATGTCACTTCACCATTAGCTTCGGAAAACCACGAGCGCCAGCGATCATATTGGCTGTTTTTGTTCGAAATCAATAAAGGCAACTTAATATTCAGTTTTAAACAATTGATTAGCGGCTTAGATTTAGCCCCAAAATTACTATTTAAAAGGAACCTTTCAAGTTCTTCGACATTAAAAGTCACTTCTTTTATGTGTTTTTCAGAATATGTCTTTGTCATTGAATTTATGTTTGATTGGTTATAATGATAGAGCGTCCGATCCAAATACACTACTTTGTTGGAGCATGAAAACAACTTCATGGTCATAATCATGTCCTCTCCCATGTTCATGTTAGGAATAAAACGAATTTTGTTATTAATATACAACTCATGTCTTACCAGAAACATCCATACATTCCATTTCATTGTTCCAATCATCATACGCTCTAAGGCCTGCCAGGGGTCAGAAAATTGAGGCTGTTTCATTTCTCGTTCGTTTTGACTGAAAGTTAACCACCAATTAAAACCGACAATATCAGCCTCGGTTCCCACAGCTTCGTTAACCATCAGTTCAATAGCATCTGGCTCAATCCAATCGTCGGCATCAATGTGATATATGAATTCTCCTGTGGCATTATCTAATCCGGTATTTCGAGCATTAGTTACCCCCATGTTTTGCTCGTGAACAATAACTTTAATAGCAATACCTAGAGAGTTCATCATTCTGACACGGAACTGTTCAATCAGCTTTAAACTAGCGTCAGTACTAGAATCATCAACAACAATTATCTCCAAATGTGAATAGCTTTGCTTCTCTATTGAATCCAATGTATACATTAGCGTATCCTGCGAATTGTATACAGGTACAATAATAGATACTAATGGATGTGATGCAGATTTCAATTATCCCTCCCTTCCTTGCTTTGCCTAATTGACGTCAATCTTCCACCGACACACATTAGTAGAAAACTCGGCGTCAATCTCTTCAGAAAGCGATATATTGCAATACAAATTAATATACACAATGCCGGCACCAAGAAGTATACTAATAATTTACCCCAACCGTTGTCAACTATAGACAATCTTGCACTCGCCCCTTTCAACCAATTGAGAACATAAACTTCATGTGAAACATAGATGAAAAACGCAACTGGAGCAAGACCTAATAATCTAGCCCTTAGATTATACTTTCCACATAAGACATCAAAAAGGTTAACCATAGAAAAAAAAGCGCATAAGATAAAAATTCGAACAAGGTATTCGTAATAATCCGTATGATTCATTATTGTTGCAAAAAACAACAAAAAAGCAGCCATTACAGCAGAGATGGCTTTAGACTTAGACGCAAGATCTAATAAATTAATCTTACTCAACGCTAAATAAGAACCCAATCCGAAAAAGAAAAAGGCAGTGGTACTAAACCCCGGAATACGACTTTCGATAACAGCAAAATATAGCAGTGCTAAAATTAGCATCCCGATATACCGCGTATACTTAAATAGTATATAAAAAAGAGGAGATAAAAATACCATACAAGCTAAATCTCGTATATACCAAAGTGGAAAGTTTATCGGCGTTTCCCAGAACAGTTTATAAATCGATGAGCTTTGTAAAGTTAGATAGCTGTCATCTCGTCCCATACCAAATGCTATAAAAAGATAATTCTTTGAAAGAATTGCTAGCACCATTACCAAGTTCCAGATTACATACGGCAAGAACAATGTCCTCCACCTGTTCTTAATTTGCTTTATATAAAATCGATAAATGCTCCCATAATATCTTTTGAAAAAATAATACCCAGAAAACAGAAAAAAAAATGGAACAGCTATCCTTCCTAACGTGTGAGAAAGCAATTCTGATACCAGCACGTACATATCATTACCCGACCAATTAATATTAACCTTCATGTGTGTGAATGGTAGCATATGAACTAATACCACAAGACAGACTAATGGAAACCGCATCGAATCAATGACGATAGACACCTTTTCATCTTTCGACATATTATCATATTTATTGTCATAGGACGCCGCATACTCTCCTGTGTTCATCATTATTTAGGCTCAGTTATCTTTTGAATTATACGATTAACTAAATTCGTGTTATTACTATTAAACTTTCGAGCGAATAATCGACCGGATTCCATTAAAACATCGAAGTCTTCTTCGACCCAATTTAAAAGCTTATTATTTTTCCATGGAATCATTCGCATACTACCCATACCTTCATCATTCACGTCGAATATGTGATTTCTAAATGGCGAATTCCAACAAATAGTCTGCAAAAAAATCTCATCAGAACAAAAGCTATGAGTGTACATTCTTAAAACTGCATTTCGTTGTGGTAAAATATAATCTACAAACGCATGTGTTATACTTACCCATTGAGCTCCCTTTTTAAAGTTGACGTTGATATTCCGACGAATACCCAAAAGATATTGAAGCCGTAAGGCAATGGAACGAACACCGCGTCTTAAAAGTCCTAACACGTCATCCCCATGTTTAAAATGCCTTGGAAATAAATGATAACGTTTTACCTTACGATCAATATGACTCGTTACATTACCTTCAGAAAAACCGACGAATTCTTTGCCTCGATGTTTTTCGAAAAAGTTATGAATATCATTTTGTGACTGCAGTGGCATATCAACACCGGATAACAAATGATAGTAAGCAAAGGGGCCTTTTTTAAATGCTATTTCAAACAATTCGTACTCTGCTTCAACCATAGATACGTCCCCCCAGCGCACATCGATACGCTTATCAATTATATATAAATTCGAGTGCTGAATATTTAGTTTCGGTATTCTTTCCACCTTTTTATCGAAATGAATAAAGATATCATTCCGAGAATCATCAATCGCTTTGATCAATAATTGAAGGACGTCGAATTCGTCATGTGCTAAAATGAGATAGGCGTGTTTCATGACTTTGATAAGTTAATGTGATGAACGACCCTATCTATAACTGACACTTCTGAATTACTAAATTTTCGTGCGAATAAATACTCCGAATTTATCAGAAAATCAAAATCGTCTTCAGTGATCGTTCGAGGAGTACCCCCAATAAAATCATTAAAAAGCAATCTTCTTTCATCATGTATAGCAAAACGACCATTCGCTTTCTCCAATAAATACGGAACGAAAAATTCATCACCACAAAAAGAATATCGAAACTGCTTTAATACTCTTTCCTTTTCGCTTATAATATATGCAACAGCTGATTGAGTCAAACTTACCCAGTTATTAGCCTTTGTAGATACGTCTATTTTGTGATGATGTATGTCGAATATTTTTTGAATTTTCATGAAAACATTCCACATTAACTGACTCGCTCGAGCAATTAAAGGCTGCGAACTTTTATAATTTCGCAGAAAGAAATGAAATCGATTTATTTTAAATTTAGCTTCATAACTGTCTGTATATAAATAGTTCAATACTTCCTTCCCATTTAACACTCCGAAAACATCATGGATATAGTCCTGCGTTTTTAATGGCATATGTGTACCTGATATCAAATGAAAATATTCATAAGTATTTCCACTATGGTAAGCAGCTTCAAACAATACATATTCTGTTTCTATCTGAGACACATGACCCCAACGGACATCAACCCTGTTTTGGATAATAGTCAGGGAAGACTCTTCACTGTTCAAAACTGGCAGCTTTTTAACCTTTTTATCAACATGAATGTAGATGTCATTCCGTTCGTCATCAATTACATCTAGCAACTTTTGAAGTACTTCAAACTCGTGGTGAGCGATTATTAGATAAGCATGTTTCATTTCTGGATGGATCAAATTGATTTACGTTTTTCGAAACGACCAAAAAGACCGTCGTTAAGCGCTCTAATAATCTTATACAACTTAGTGAACTTTCTATTCTCTGAGAGAATTATAGCGGTAACATGAAACTTCAATGTATGAAGAATCGTCTTTACACTTACACCTTTAGCAAACTCTCGTCTCATCCACAGCATGTTTCTAACTAAATAATAATACACCGTAGGAGAGTAATTTGAAGCAGCGATGCCCAGCACTTTCCTTTTCACATTTCCTAATCTGTGTATTAGTTCAAACTCTGTTAATACGATAACCTTAAAACCATTATATCTTGCCCAATAGCAAAACTCGCCGTCAACCCAGTATATCTCATAGTCCTCTCGAAAACCACCAAGTTTATCAACAATTTGCACGTTGTGCAAGGCCCCCGATGTAATTACACTTTGAACTTCACACTGCGAATACTCACTTTCAATAGCATTATTGATATTCGGCGAATAGATTACCACCTCTTCTGAGTTTAACCCTCTAACCTTCTTTAAAAACCCACCAAGGTCAATCCAAGTACTATCTTGATCCATTGTTAACAGATAATCGTAACCCTGCTCTTTACAATATCTAATTGCTTTATTTAATGGTTCAGCGATAAATTTATTCATTCCATCTCCCATAACCAAGATCTTGTGCTGGTAGTCTTCTGGCAATGGAATAGAATGTGGTGAATTTTTCCAAATTATTACTTCGTCGACAAAAGGTAAAATTGACTTAAGGTTTTTAGTAACTTCACCTAGATCGGGATTGTAAACAATTATAATCGCAGCTATCTTCATATCAACATTTAAGCATATTTCATTTTACGATAGACTTTTTGTAAACCGTCAATTAAAAGGCGACCGATTATCGTCGTATAAAACATCGATAAAACACGCATATTATTGTTTATCGGTTCCCCACTCTTTACATCTGAGGGCAACATTCTATAATAATTCCACCATATATCAAATTTAACTGCGTACTCATTCCATGGTTTCCCGCCAGTGTAGTGCATAGACCCTCTCATCTGTACTTCTTCCCAATCTCTTTTTGTGTAATATCTTAAAAAGTCCACCTTGTATTGTGGCAGATTAAAAGTTCTTATGCTATTGTAATAAGGTGGAATTCCTAAAATACGATCTTTGCAAAGCTGATTAAGGACATCTTGGTCAGGGAATTCTAATTTCTCTTGTTGGAGTGCCTTTAGAAATTTTTGTACCATTCCATCCTTACGAAGTAACTCTAAATTCATAATCAAAAAACCGGAATTAACGTATTTCCCTGGCTCACAACCAATCGAGGTCATGTGTTGAATTTGGAACTCGAGGGTCGCCTCAAATACACCCGCTAAATAATTATCCCCTAACTCGATTTCATTAAAAAGGTTAGCGAGATTATTTCTAATAATCATATCACAATCCATGTAGACTACTTTGGAATATTGAAGCAAAATATTCGGTAACAACAAACGATAGTAAGCAGCAACAGTGTACCTTTCGTTAATATTAATATTCTTCAATTTGCTCTCCATATTAATAAAAGTGAAGAGCGATCGATCT
>Ga0079224_100011436_pt1 | contig 12224 bp, 6 predicted proteins | sample Stecom2015_FD_80414 | JGI IMG/M metagenome (GOLD analysis project Ga0079224, IMG submission 80414) | Agricultural soil microbial communities from Utah to study Nitrogen management - Steer compost 2015 | ecosystem: Environmental > Terrestrial > Soil > Agricultural land | place: USA: Utah... | reverse complement strand
TTACAGCACTCGATCCGGGTGTAGTAAGTGGAGGAGCCCCAATTTGGCCAAGAGTTATTGCGACAAGTAACATTCTAAATCCTAATAAATTTATTATTGCAGCCTCCATTAATATTACAACGGCTGATTCAACATATACTAATGTAGGAACTTCATTGACTTCATCTTCTTACACAGGCTATTCTCCTTTAGCTGCCGCTAATGCAGAAGGATATTCATTAGCAAGGGGAACAGACGGAAGGATCGGTATTGCATATATTAATGATGATTTAAACGATCCTGCTAATTATGGTGATGGATGGTTTATTGAGTCAACTGATGATGGAGCTACATTTAGTGCTCCTCTCAAGATTTTCGATGCTAATTTTAACACAGACAGCCTTGGTTTGTTAAGAGGAATTTCTATGGTTTATCAGGAAAATAGTCCTAAAGTTGTATTTGAAACAATTATGCAAACAACAGAAGGAACTTTCATCCCTACTGCCCCTTCAAAGATAAGGTTCTGGTCTCCTTCACTTCCTGGAGCTGATCCGGACAGGAGTATTGCAATTGCAGATTCAGGTAATGTTCCATATTTCCCATATACAGGAACTAACGACGTTATGGCACCACTTTGCCGTCCTTCGATTGGTGTTTCGGGAGATGGACAGGTATTAATGGTTTCGTTTATGGCTACCAGTGGAGAAACCGGTGGTTTAGACTCAACATCTTTTAAAGATATTTATCTTACAGCTTCCGGTGATAATGGAGCTTCTTGGAAAGCCCCGGAAAGAATTAATCCTACAACTCCGCGAAGAGATTGGTCGTATCCATCAGTATCTCAATGGAATGATAATAATGGATCAAGCAATTATTTTGCTAATATGGTTGTGCTTTCAGATTCGATTCCAGGAAGTTTTGTGAATGGTGCAGGAAATGGTGAATCACAGGCGCAACAAATGTTTGTAAGGGTAGAGATTCCCGGTCCGGTATTTATTAATAATATTTCAAGTGAAACACCGGAATCATTCAGGTTAGAACAAAATTATCCTAATCCATTTAATCCAACAACATCAATCAGGTTCTCACTTCCTTCTGCTTCAAATGTTGTGTTGAAGGTTTATGATATTTCAGGTAAAGAAGTTGCTACTCTTCTCAATAATGAGAGAGTAACATCAGGGGTTAAAGAAGTAAACTTTAATGCCGTAGGTTTATCCAGCGGAATTTACTTCTATACTTTACAAACTGAGAATTTCAGAGAGACTAAAAAAATGGTTTTAGTTAAATAGTTATCAACCCGTTTGACCCCCACTTATTGTGGGGGTCATTAATTTTAAATATTAAAACGAATATCGGAGGGAATTATGAGGGGTAAGTATACATACCTTTTTATAGTCCTAAGTTTTTTTGCCGGTTCTATTATGACTTCATCATTGCTTGCCCAGACTACTGGTAGTATCGGGGGTACAGTACTGGATGCATCTGATAGAACTCCTTTGATCGGAGCCACGATCCGAATAGATGGCACATCAATGGGAGCGGTAACTGATGACAACGGACAATATGTGATATTAAACGTTGACGTAGGTACTTATAGTGTAACTGCGTCTTACATTGGTTATACAGATACAAAAGTCAATGAAGTGAGAGTATCGGTTGACCAAAAGACTACTGTAAACTTTGATATGAGGTCAGATGCAGAGGTTACAACTGAAACAATCGAAATTACTGCAGAGAGAAAAGGTATTGATGTTGAACAGAGCGGTAGGCTCATAACTCAAGATCAAATTGAAAATACCGGTATTAGAGGTATTCAAAATATCGTTTCAAAAACCGCAGGGGATGTTCAGGATGAACGCGGAAATAACATTAATATCCGAGGTGGTAGAACAGATGAAACAGTTATCATTGTGGATGGAGTTGTGACTACAAATCCAATCGATGGTACTTCTTCAGCTTTTGTATCAAACGGACTATTGCAAGAGATCGCTGTGTACACAGGTGGTTTCGGAGCTGAATACGGTAACGTACTTAGCGGTGTTATTAACGTAACTACAAAGGGTGGTACAGACAAATACACAGGCTCAATTGAAGCTATTACAGATGAATTTGCAGGTGACTGGGCAAATACAACATCCCAGGGTTATAACCTATATAGTATAACCTTTGGTGGTCCACTGATTCCTACAAAATCACTTTCCAAGGTTTTAAATTTTTACGGCGGTTTTGAAAAACAATTCCAGTTAGTTGCAAATCCGAGTTGGATTTCTAACGAATTATTCACAGATGGTGTCATCCCAAACTTTACGAAAAACCTTTATTCATATAATGCAAGGTTAAATATTAATTTAACCGAGGTTCAAGGAAGTAAGATCCCTATCAATTTACGGGGTGGTTTAACAATGACTGATGATCACAGCAGAAACTTTGTTCAATCATATTATAAGAGTAATTCATTCAGGAATCCTCTTGATATAACAAAAGACAGGCAATACTATGGCAGGCTAATACATAATGTATCTTCAAGGTTCTTTTATGAACTCCAATTTAGCCATTATAATACCAGGTCAGAATTTGGTGATCCATTATTTATGGGCAACTGGTTTGCGTATGGTGACACTAATAGTGTACCGGAACTTATGGCAAGACAAAGAAATATTCAATCCACAACGGATCCAACAGCTATGCTGCAGGGAACCAGAATGGGTAATGACCCTTCTACTTCGAACGTATTTTTCCTTGCAGGCAGGGTGAATAATATTTTCACCAAAAGTGAAGTAAGCTACATTGGCGGTAAAGGTGACGCTACTTTATCAGTTTTAACAAAGAAATACGGAGACCACGAAATTAAGTTTGGTGGTGAATACAAATATCATACTCTCAGGTCATTACAGCTTAGCCCTGTGGCATTGGCGAATAACCCTATTCTAAGCTACGATCCTTTAGGAAACCCGGTTTATGCTCAAAATCCCACAGACCTGTTCTTTGGACGTGAAGTACTTTTGAAATCCTACGGATATGAAGTTCGTGATCAATATGGTAATCCAATTATAGTGGACGGTGAGGATTTTGCACCAAGAAATCCAATTATTGGAGCAGGATATTTACGTGATAAGATCGATTTCGGTGATTTGACAGTTAATGCAGGTCTAAGGATGGATTACTTCGATGTAAACACGATGGTGATCAAAGATCTGAATAACATAATAGGACCTGATGGACAATTGCTTTCTGACGATGATTTTCAGCAAAGTGAAGCTGTTATCGAATTTAGTCCAAGGCTCGGTTTTTCATTCCCGGTTACGGATAAGACAGTATTCATTGCGAATTATGGTAGGTTTATTCAGCTTCCTCAGTTACAGCTGATGTACATTCCAAGAGAGTATTTCAGGAAGTTCTTTAGCAACTCTGTACAGAATGTTGTTGAAAATTCATCGCTAAAGCCTGAAAAGCTAACCTCATACGAAGTTGGTTTCAAACAGCAAGTTGGTGACATTATTAATTTTGGAATCACAGCATTTTACAAAGAAACTCAGGATCAGATTGGTACTGCAAGAATATTGCGTGGACCAGGAGTTCCTAATGGTTATGCAGTTTACGAAAATACTGATTTTAGCTTATCAAGAGGTCTTGAATTTTATCTTAGTATGAGAAGGTTCCAGAGGGCATCCGTTGACATATCCTATACATTAGCATATGCATCTGGTGTGGGTTCTGATCCATTCTCTAAATTTTCATTAGCAAATAATCCGGACGGACAGTTTCCAAAATTCCTCTTCCCCACTGACTTTGATCAAAGACATACCGGAAGTATCAATCTTGATTATAGGTTTGGAAGTACTGATGTTCCCAAAGGATTTGCAGGAGCAATCTTAAGCAATCTTGGACTTAATCTTCAGTTCAGTTTTAATAGCGGACGTCCATACACTGTAAGAAATCTCCCAAGAAATGCTTTTGAAACAGGTGATGTAGCATTATCAACGAAAAATGGCGTATATACCGATTGGAATACAAGACTAGATCTTAAGCTTGATAAATCTATCGATATATGGAAAACAAATCTGAATATTTATATTTATGTGCTTAATGTATTTGATACTGAGCTTATCAATAATGTGTATGGAGCTACCGGCGTACCTGATGATAACGGATATTTGAATACATCAACGGGCGCTGCTGCAGATGATGTGTTTAAGAGAAACTGGAGTGACAGAATCCGTGATATCACAAACTGGGGTCCTCCAAGACAGATAAGATTTGGTGCTAAATTAAGCTTTTAAATAGGATGAATTAAAACGTAAATATAAATTCAAAAGAGTTTGAAAAAATGAAAATAAAAATTTTAATAATAATCCTGCTTACAACTTTCCTGGGAGCAACATTGCTTGAAGCAAAGCCCAGAGTAAGAATTGTTGGTCTGGATAACGGGTTTACCCCGTATTATGGGAGCCTGACGGACAATATAGACGCCGTCACTCCAAATACTGATACGCTTGATGCAAACAACATCGCTGCTCAGATATGGAATAAAGGTATATTTGATCAGGATATTAATACGAATAACTTTCCCGGTTTTGAGTGGCCAAAAGGTACCGGAAAATATGCAATCTTTACAGCAGGTCTTACAATTGCAGGAAAGGTTGAAGGTGACCTTCGTATGGTTGCTGCGTCATATTCAGGTGAATGGGCTCCGGGATATGTAGAAAATGGAGTTCCCATAACAGATGCCAGATTTAAGCTTTACAGTGTTAAAGTAGGTGATAATGCCAATAACAATCCTGATTATGCAAACTGGGGAGATATGGTTCCATTTGGTGCTCCTTATGTAGATATCAATAATAATGGGACATACGATCCTGGTACTGACCTTCCCGGAGTTAGAGATGCTTCAGAAACAATATTTGTTTGCTTAACAGATGGATTTGTTGATGAGCATAATTCCAGTGAAGGATTTGGTGGTGGAACTGCTCCGATGAATGCTGAAATGCATTTAACTGCGTGGGCATATAATGTTTCAGGTATTGAGGATATGCAGTTTTTGAGTTTCAAGGTCATAAACAAGAATACTTCTGCATGGGACAGTACATTTTTTGGTATTGTTGTGGATCCTGACCTTGGTGATGCAACTGATGACTGGATCGGTTGTGATCCGGCTCTAAATATGGCTTATTGCTTTAATTCGTCAAATACTGACGGAACAGGAACAGGAATTACTTATGGTTCAAATCCTCCTGCTTCAGGTATGGATTTTTTCCGAAGCCCTATTAATTCTGTTACAGGTGATACTTTAGGGTTAACTTCCTTTGTGTATTTTACAAATCCGGGAAGCGGTCAGGCAGTTTGTGAACAGGATCCTGATAGTCCCGAGCAGTCATACAGATATTTACAGGGACTAAAAAGTGATGGTACGTCCTGGTTAAATCCTGCATTCAGCCCTCCAAGAAAAACAGTGTTTTGCTACCCGGGAGATCCGGAAGCTAACACGACCAGTGATACCAACTGGGCTGAAGCTGATGGTAGAATAAATAACTGTGGTGGCGATACAACAGGTACAGTAGACCCGAGTCCGGGTGGTGATAGAAGATTCATCTTCAATTCCGGTTCATTTCAGTTTACAATGAACCCCGGTGATACTCAGGAAGTTGTATTAGCTCAGTTTGTTGCAAGAGGAAGCAATAACCTAAATTCTGTAACTCTTTTAAAGAGAATGGATGAAACTGCTCAAAAACTATTTGATGCAGACTTCAATGTTATTCCTCCTCCTCCAACACCAATTTCAACTGTCAGTTATGAGCAGTTAAATGAAAACGGTGAAGTAGCAATTAACTTTGCATGGCAGAATAATGCAGAAAGCTACCAGTTCCTGGATACAGTTTTTGCCGGTCCACAAGACTCAAGTATTTATAAGTTCCAGGGTTATCAAATTTATGAAATTAGAAAATCTGCTAATTCATTGCCAAACTTTTACGATCCAGCTTCGATAAATGATGATTTGACTCTATTGGCAATATTTGATATTCAAGATACAGTAGGAATTATTCAGGATAGTATTAGTATGGGCTTCAATGTCAATAACCAGTTACAATATGGTTATTTCCCTGTAGTACCTCCTTACACATATAGCCAGCCTTCAGGTTTTCCAAATAGCGGGCTAATGAGAAACTTTAGGGTGACTCAAACAAACTATCCTGGTGAATATAACGGAAATGCTGCTTTAATTTATGGTCAGGAATACAAATATTTAATAATAGCTTATGGATACAGTCCAAATGCTCCAAGAGGATTAAAAGCTAACTTCTCGCCTTTATCCTCTTCTGTGATTACTGTTAGACCAACTGCTACTTTAGCAGGTACTCAAACATATTACAACACAGGGGATACTTTAAACACAAATCGCAGAGATTTGGGTCTGGCTCCGATCATTCTTGATGCAAATGCTTTAACAAATGCATCTTATAGAGTACAATATAATGCCGACACAACATATAATATTTTGAAATCTGTTGATGGTGGTGCATTTGGTCCTTTAGCTCAAAATATCGCACTTAACAATTCTGTAGGTTCATATAATTTTGACGGAATTCAGTTTAAAGTTAATAGAATTACCAGAACAGGTGTAATACGCGATTCAATTCAGAATCCTGCTTCAAATCAATCAAGACAATATGGATTCAGTTACAATCCTCCGGGGAATAAATATCTCGAAGGAAGTAAATATGTAAGACAGGCGGATAGACCATGGCAATCGCAATTAATGAATCTGTCCTGGCCAACTCAAACAACATTTACAGGTCTGGGTTCACTCGTATCTTCAACTGAACTTAGAAATGTTGAGATTGAGTTTACAGGATTAGGTGGTGCCGGTCAAATGGCATACCGCTACCTTGATACTTCGACAGTGGGACAGGATAACTGGTATTTATATCAGGATTTTGTTGAGGTTCCATTCAGGGCATATGAAGTAGATCCAACAGATAGCACTGCTCAGAGGCGACAAATAAATGTTGCTTTTGTAGTATCAAACGATATAAACCCTGCTCCTGCAGGATGGGAACCTTCTGCTGATAGTTTAGGTGGAAAGCTGATCACATATTTCTTTAGATCAGATTATAATCCAAATCCGGATCCATTCTACACATCAAAGAATCTTTTCCTTCAGCAAGGGCAAACTGACATAATGTATGTCTGGGCGCCAAAGCTTATCGCGCCGGGTGCTACGTATAGTGTAGGTGACGTATTTTCTATTTATCCATATTATACTACAAGACCTAATGTTACTCCCGGATATCCTTTATACTATGACTTCAATATCCAGGGTACTACTGTCAGCACTGAAGTCGCTGTTACCAGAGGTGATATGGAAAAGATAAGAGCTGTACCTAATCCTTACTTAGGATTTAACGTTCTTGAATCCAGCAGTGCAAACAGATTCATAACTTTCAGAAGATTACCGGAGGTATGTACTATTAAAATATATACACTCAATGGTGATCTTGTCAGGAAGATAGAAAAGAATAATACGGTTTCTGATCAGCAATGGAATCTCAGAACGTTTGAAGATGTTCCGGTAGCTTCAGGTATGTATATTGCACTTATTGATGCTCCGGGTATTGGACAGAAAATAATTAAGCTTGCCATATTTACCGGGCAAGAAAGAGCCGACTTTTAAATTAGCAAAATTCAAAGGAATGCCCCGGATTTATTCCGGGGCTTCCTAAACAAAAAGGAGAGTTTAAAAAATGAACCTAAAAAGTATACTAATAGTGATTATGGTAATTCTGACAGGTGCTACTGCATTTGCAGGTCCCAGGACAAAGTTTGGGACTATGGCAGCTCCGGAATTACTTATCCCGGTAGGTTCTGTGGGAACTTCTCTTCAAGGGTCTAATTTGGCAAGCGTGACCGGAATTGATGCTATGTATTGGAATCCGGCTGGTCTTTCCCAATTGCAAAACCCAACAGGAGAAGCAATTTTTTCTCACATGAATTATATCGCTGACATTAATATGGAGTATGTAGCTGGTGCAGTTAATATCAGCAACGTCGGAGTCCTGGGTGCTTCTTTAAGAACCCTGAGCTTTGGCGAAGAACTTGTAACTACTGAATACAATCCAGAAGGTGATGGGTCTACTTTTAGCCCTACCTACATAGTTGTTAACCTTGCTTTTGCTCGTGCAATGACAGATAGGATCCATTTCGGAACTAATGTTAAGCTTATTAACGAGAGCATTGCTAATGTTAGTGCTACAGGATTTGCTTTCGACTTTGGTCTTCAGTATCTTGCAGGAAATACAGGATTAAGGTTTGGGATTGCTCTTAAAAACCTTGGACCTGCGATGACTTTTGATGGACAGGGACTTGATAGACAATTAGTGGAGAATGGTCAAACCGTTACCAGGAGAGTTACCCTGCAGAGTTTTGATCTTCCTACAAATCTTGAAATTGGAGTTTCATATACTGCAAACCTTAATAAACAAAATCAGGTTATGCTGGCTTCAACTTTTATGAACTCCGGGTTCTCCAGTGATGAATATCGATTTGGTCTTGAGTATAATTACAATAACAATTTCTTTATCAGAGGCGCTTTAAACTTAAAGCCTGACAAAGAGGAAAATGAAGAGCTTTGGGGTCCAACTTTTGGAGCAGGTGTAAAGTATCCATTTGGCGGAGTTACCTTAGGCTTTGATTATGCCTACAGGATAGTTAATGAAGAAGGGTTTAACTCAACAAACCAATTTTTTACTCTGAATGTAGGATTTTAAAATTTATTTAATTTTAGTATTATTAGGTAATTCTCTTTAATAAGAGAATTACCTTTTTTATTTTACTTGAGGGCGCGCTTTAATATTAAGAACAATGAAAAAAACATTAAAAATCTTTTTTTTGACCTTATTATTTGCAAGTTATTCAACAAGTGCATTTTCCGAATCCCCATACCTTTTTAGATACGATTACAGTGTTTTCAAAGGAAGTGAAGGTAAATCAATAGTTGAATTCTATTATTCTTTTTACAAAAAAGGTCTTGTATTTATTTACAATGATGGTACATATACTGCCGAAGCACAGATCGATATTGATATTTTTAAAAAAGGTACTAATGATCTTGTTTTTGCCCAGACCTATAAAATTCCTGCAGTAATAGAAGATACTTCAAGAGCTGAGTTGGATAATAATCTGGTTGGGCAGTTAAATTATCAGATTGAACCGGGCGAATATGTACTCAAGGTAATTGCTTCTGATTCACATAATCCTGTGTATGCTGATACAATCACAAATGACATTACAATCGCAAATATGCAGGATGGGCTGTTGCTAAGTGATCTGCAGCTTTCTACGGGAATCTCAACCGGATCAGATCCGTCGAGTATTTTCTATAAAAATACACTTGAAGTGGTTCCTAATCCGAATAATTTATACGGTAATAATATGGAGGAGCTATATTATTATTTTGAATTGTATGGTATAACTCCGGGTGTTTTAACAGATGATTTTTACATTTTGAGTGAAATTAAGGATCTCAATAAAGAAAGGGTATTTCTAAAAAATGTCAAAAAAATGTCGGGAGTTGAATCTCAAGACATTGTTCAATATGGATCATTTGAAATAGATAGTCTGCCTACGGCTCCGTATGTACTCAGCGTATCTATTATTGATAGTAAAAATACACCTCGTGTTACTAAAGAAAAAACTTTTCACACGTACAATAGCGGAATTACTGAGGATATAGACCTTACAGGGAGCGATGATTATCTGAAAAGTACTTATTCCAAGATGCGTGAGGATCTAATTGATAAAGAATTTGAAATTACTTCTTATATCCGTACCACGCAGGAAACAAGAGCCTTTGAAGAGCTAAGTAATATAAACGATAAAAGGAAATTTTTATATGAATTCTGGAAACGACGGGATGATAATCCGGCTACACCTCAAAATGAATATAAAATTGAATACATAAACCGTGTTTTACAGGCTGATGCTTCGTTTAAAGAACAGGGGAGAGAAGGGTGGAAGACCGACCGGGGAAGAATTTATGTTATTTATGGCAAACCAGATGACATAGAAAGGTTTTCGTTTGAAGCCAACCAAAAAAGTCATGAGGTATGGACATACGAAAAAATAGAAGGTGGTGCTATTTGTGTTTTTGTTGAAAGACCACCGGAAGGTTCCGGATTTTTCGATATGGTACATTCAACTTTAAGAACTGAGTTAAGAAATGATAATTGGGAAAATGATCTGAATTATTAAATAATTCCACCTGTAAATTTGAAAAAAAATCTGAGGCTTTATCTTTTCTCGTTTGGTTTTGCATTCATACTTTGGCTATATCTGAAGTTTAATGTTGTATATAACGTTGAACTTCAGATACCATTGAACCTTGAAGTAGCACAAAATCAAGCTCTCTCTGAAAATCTCCCTGATACTATAACGGTAGTTGCAGGCGGAAAAGGGTGGGATTTGCTTAATCTTATGCTTTCCCGTGAGGATGAATTTTCGGTTAATGTGGCAAATGTAAAAAATGATACCAAGCTAAATCTGAGGCAGCTATTATCCGAGAGAGTTAACATACCTTCAAACATTTCAATTATAAGTGTTGAGCCTGAAACCATAAGTATAAATTTTGAGAAAGTCTCAAGTAAATATGTAAAAGTAATAAATAATATAAAACTTGAACTGGCAGAAGGTTATGAAATTGTTGGAGAACCGCGTGTGACCCCGGATTCGGTCTTAATAACCGGAGCTTCAACGGTAATTTCTAAGATAAAGTCTGTGTCGACAGTTAGTAAGACCATCAGCGATGTAAATGAAAGTATAACTGAAACAATATCTTTGAAGGATACTTTATCAAATATTATAAGAATAGAACCAACTATGGTCACAGTTGTGTTTGATGTGGATCTTTTGGGAGAAAAAACCATAAATGATGTAACAATTGGAGTTGAAGAAGCTCCTGATGATAAAGAGGTGCTTCTTGTTCCCCCAAGGATTAATATTACTTTGAGAGGTGGTGTAAATGATCTGGCAGGTATTAATGCAGCGGACATCAGGGTAATGGTTAGGTATACAGAAATAGAAAACGATTCTCTGGGGTACATTGTGCCGGAAATTATTCTTCCAATTGAAGCGGGGATAATAAAACTTGATCCCGAAAGACTTCAGTACATAATCAAATCGAAATAAATTTCCTCAAAATATGATCAGGAAATACTTCTCCGAACTGAAAGACCTGTTATCCATTATAAAAACTCTCGACTTTAAGGTTGTATACATATTCCTGTCCGTCTCAATAATTGTATTCATAGGTGTATCGTATGTAAACCCGTTATTCTATTACAATAATATTGGACAGGACAGGCTTGATTCCAGGTTGTATTGGTTTCTGGGTGATGGGTTGTTGATGTTTCTTGTTCCACTTTTGTCGATAAAGTTCATATTAAAGGGAAAGTTATCCGATTATGGTTTGACAATTGGTGATGGTAAATTCGGTATGTTTACCGTGATCGGTTTCTTCCTTTTTATGCTGCCCTTTTTGTGGATTGTCTCTGCCTCACCTGATTTTGCGAGAACATACCCCCAGGGAGGGTCTGAAGTAAGCTCCAATATCACAACATTTCTCATTTATGAATTTGCCGTACTAATCTATATGCTCGGATGGGAATTTTTATGGAGAGGGTATATGCTATTTGGTTTAAGGGAAAAATTTGGATACTATTCTATATTTATTCAAATGATACCATTCTTTATATTACATAGAGGGAAGCCGGAACTCGAGCTTTTTGGGTCAATCATTGCCGGTCTCGCTATGGGAATACAAGCCTGGCGTAGCGGCTCCTTTATATACAGCTGGATTTTACACTTTCTAGTTATGTTTACCATTGATTCAATTTCGATTATAAGGGAAAAATTTTCTTTTTATAAAATATTCTAATGAGATTAGCAGTTAATATAGATCATATTGCAACTATACGGAATGCCCGGGGTGGAAGTGAACCCGATCCCGTTACAGGGGCATCCATTTGCGAATTAGCAGGTGCTGAAGCCATTATATGTCATTTGCGTGAAGATAGACGGCATATCACTGATAGAGATGTTAGACTGCTAAGAGAAACTGTACAGACTAAATTTGAGCTTGAAATGGCTGCTACCGATGAGATGTTAAAAATAGCTTTGGAAATCAAGCCGGACATTGCTATGCTGGTACCTGAAAACAGAAAGGAAGTAACTACAGAAGGTGGACTTGTACTTTC
>Ga0079224_100011434_pt1 | contig 12226 bp, 10 predicted proteins | sample Stecom2015_FD_80414 | JGI IMG/M metagenome (GOLD analysis project Ga0079224, IMG submission 80414) | Agricultural soil microbial communities from Utah to study Nitrogen management - Steer compost 2015 | ecosystem: Environmental > Terrestrial > Soil > Agricultural land | place: USA: Utah... | reverse complement strand
TTCCAGTGCGTGGAATGCGTCGCCAAGGGGAACCGGAATGTGCGAGAGGCGCGCACCGTCTTCGGGGGCCGGGTCATCGCCAAGCCCTACGTGACATGGGTGCTGCTGGGGCTCATCGGGGCGGTGTTCGTGGCCCAGGTCGTGTCGGCCGGCTCCCCGGGGCTCGTCGCCACCAGAGCCGACGGGCTCGTCCTCCAGTTCGGCATGTGGGGCCAGGCGGTGGTGGTGTGGGGCCAGTGGTACCGCCTGCTCACCGGGGCGCTCCTGCACGGCGGTGTGATGCACCTGCTGTTCAACGGGTTCGCGCTGTACATCCTGGGCCCCCAGTTGGAACGCTGGCTCGGGCATCTGCGTTACGCGGCGCTGTGGGCGGTCAGCGCGCTCGGCGGATCGGTGCTCGGACTCCTGGTGCAGCCGGGGGTGATGTCGGTCGGGGCGTCCGGCGCGATCTTCGGACTGTTCGGCGCGGTCTTCGTGTTCGGCCGGCGCCTGGGGTTGGACACCCGGTTCATCCTCGGCCTGCTGGCCGCCAACCTGCTGATCACCTTCCTGGTGCCGGGCATCTCCTGGACCGCGCACCTGGGCGGTCTGGTGAGCGGCCTGCTCCTGGGAGCGGCGTACGCCTACCTTCCCGGGAGGAGGGGCGCAGACACCGAGCCGTGGCAGCGTGCGGTCTGGCACGCGGGGATCACGGCCGGATACGTGGCGCTGCTCGTCGCCGCGGTGGTGGCGGCGCCGAGCCTGTCCTGAAACGGGGGAACGGGCAGCCCGGCACCCCGCCCGGTCGGGACCGCCGTCCCGGTGGTGGCCTCTGCCCGTGACCCCGGTCTCAGAAGCGCGCGGAACCGGTGCGGTGACGCTGGGACCAGCCTGTGGATAACTCTGTGGATAACCCTGTGGATCAGCTGTGGGAAAACCTCACAGCACCCCTGAAGAGCTGGGAAAACAGTGTCACGTCCACCTTGTGGACAATCAGCGCCAGCGTGTGGAGAGGATGAGCGCCATGATGATGCCGCTGAACCCGATGGCGAGGTTCCAGTTGGGCTGCTCCTCCAGGAACGAGACCGGGACGAAGTTGCCGATGAGGTAGTAGACCCCGATCCACAGGATTCCCAGGAAAAAGAACGTCAGCATGGCCGGGGCCACCCAGCGCCCGCCGATCTTCGGCTGGGGAGCCGTCGGGGGCGGAGTGTAGACAGCCTTTTTCTTGCGAACGCTGCGAGACTTGGGCACGGTCGCTGCTCCAAAATACAGGTGGTCCGAAAGGGTAGTCCGAGACGGTACGCCAGTCTACGGCACAACCGGACGTGCGGGCGAATACCTCTCACGACGGACTGTGATCAACGCTGGTGGGGCCGGGTGATCCCGCGGGATCACCCGGCCCCACCAGCGTTTCTGCCGCTCAGTCCTCGTCGTTCCCGCCGCCCCGCCAGTTCTGGAAGGGCCAGTCGGGATGGTCGGTGGGCAGTCCCGGCGGGAAGGAGTCCTCTTCCCCGTCGTCGTCCGGGGACGTCGGGGAGGTGGGCTGCTGCGCGGGGGCCTGGGCGAAGGTCACCGTGACCGTGCTGCCCCGTTCGACCTTGGAGCCCGCCTCCGGCGACTGGGAGATCGCGGTGCCCGGGGTGGCCTGGTCGGTCTCCTGGGTCTGGGCGCTGAGCGTCAGCCCCAGCTCCGCGAGGCGTTCACTGGCCTGGTCCTGGTTCATGCCGGCCAGACTCGGCACCTCGACCTTGTTGCTGGCCTTGGCGATCACCAGGTTGACCTTGGTCCCCGGCTCGACCTCGGTGCCCGCCTCGGGATCGGTGGACAGCACCGTGCCCTGGGGCTCCTCCGACTCCTCGTGGGTGATCTCGCCGCGGGCCAGCCCGGAGCGGTTGATCTCGCCGAGGGCGTCCTGCTGGCTCATCCCGACCAGGTCGGGCATCTCGACCATCTCCGGGCCGCTGGAGACGAGAATGGTGATCTCGGTGTCGGGGGAGACGGTCTCCCCGCTCTCCGGGTCGGTTCCGGCGACCTTGCCCTCCTCGACCTCGCTGCTGGGCGTCGGCTCCTCGGCCACCTCGACGTTCTCGAAGCCCTTCTCCCGCAGCGCCTCCTCGGCCTCCTCCACCGACATGCCCGCCACGTTGGGGATGGTGATCCTGTCGTTGCTGTTCGCGAACAGCAGCCACCCCAGGAAGACCGCGGCGGCCAGCACCGCGCCGCCCAGGACGATCCACAGCGCCTTGCCGCCGCCCCGGCGGTTGTCCTCGTCGTCGTACGGATAGTCGTCGTAGTCGTCGTAGTCGTCGTCACGGCGACGGTCCCGTACCGGAGGAAGCGCCGTCGTCGCCCCGTCGTTCGCCGCGGCGAGAGCCATCGTGCTGGCCGCCGTCGGCATGCCCTGGAGGCCGCGCTGGATGTCGGCGCGCATCTCCTCGGCGCTCTGGTAGCGCTGCTCGCGGTCCTTGGTCATCGCGCGCAGCACGATGGCCTCGATCCAGTCGGGGATCTCTGGGTCCAGCTCCGACGGCGGGACCGGCTCCTCCCGCACGTGCTGGTAGGCGATGGAGACCGGGGAGTCGCCCGTGAACGGGGGCTGGCCGGTCAGCAGTTCGTACAGCACACAGCCGGTGGAGTAGATGTCGCTGCGCGCGTCGACGCGCTCACCGCGGGCCTGCTCCGGGGAGAGGTACTGGGCGGTGCCGATGACCTGTGAGGTCTGCGTCATCGTGGCCTGCGAGTCGTTCATGGCCCGGGCGATGCCGAAGTCCATGACCTTGACCTCGGCCTGGCGGGTCAGCATGACGTTGGCCGGTTTGATGTCGCGGTGCACGATGCCTCGGTCGTGGGCCGCCGCCAGCGCTCTCAGGATGCCGTCGGTGATCTCCAGCGTCCGCTCGGGCAGCAGCCGCCGGTTGTCGTCGAGCAGCTCCTTCAGGGTGCGCCCGTCCACGTACTCCATGACGATGTACGGGATCGGCAGGCCGTCGATCACGTCCTCGCCGGTGTCGTACACGGCGATGATCGACGGGTGGTTCAGCGATGCCGCGGACTGCGCCTCCCTGCGGAAGCGGGCCTGGAAGGTGTGGTCCCGGGCGAGGTCTGAGCGCAGGGTCTTGACGGCCACCAGCCGGTCGAGACGGAGGTCGCGGGCGCGGAAGACCTCGGCCATACCACCCCGCCCGACGGGGGCCTCAAGTTGGTAGCGGCCACCAAGGAGCCGTGGCTGAGACATGTCGTGAACTGTTCCTCACAGTCGTGGAAGGACCTGGGCGGCCGTCAGGGCAGTGCCGAGCTTCTCGACTCGACACCGGTGCCCCCTGTCGGACCACCAGGCGCCGCACCACCGCCGTTCGTGTCGCCCTCGTCCGAATCGTCACCGGGCTCCTCACCCGGGGCGGGTTCGGTCTCGGAGTCGTCCTCCGGCGGGGAGGGCTCTCCGGACGGTGGTGGTGTCGTGGGTAGCTCTGTGTCCGTGGTCGGCGAGTAGCTCGCCTCCGGTTCGGGCGTGAACGGAGGGGGCTGGTCGCCGGGGGTGTCCGGGACGAAGGTCCCCGGATCGGTCGCTGTGTCCTCGGTTTCGTCAGGGGATGGGGAAAGAGTGGGGACAACCGACCGGTTGCTGGTGGGAGTCCCGTTGGTGCCAGGTCCGTTCCACAGTAACCCGACCAGGTAGATTCCCGCCGCGACGGCTCCGACGGTTGCGACCAGAGCCAACACGACGGGCAGTTTCCGGCGGCTGTTCGACGCTGCGGATCTCCCGGCAACTCTATCCGAGCCCCCACCCTGCGGAGGAGGCCACGCCTGCGCCTGGGTCCCCGAGTGCGGTCCGTGCGCGGCGGTCCCGGGGCCGGTCGCGGGACCGGGCACAGTGGAGACCAGTGCCGTCGCTTCGGTGGCCGACGCCAGCCCCAGCGCCTCGGTGGCGTCGCCGCCGTTGAGGGCGGACCGCAGGTGCTGCGCCCACTGGGCCACCTCGGCGGCCGAGGAGGGGCGGTCCTGCGGGTCCTTGGCCAGCATCCGTTCCACCAGTTCGCGTACTGCGGGCGGCACGGTCTCGGGCAGGGGCGGCGGAGGCTCCCGGGAGTGGGCCAGGGCCAGCGCCAGCGGGGTGTCCGCGGTGAACGGAGGCTGCCCGGCCAGGCACTCGTAGGCGACGATGCCGAGCGCGTAGAGGTCCGACAGCGGGCTGGCGGGCTTCCCCGAGACCTGCTCCGGGGAGATGTACTGGGCGGTGCCCATGACCATGCCGGTCTGGGTGAGGGTCACCGACTCGTTGCCGCGGGCGATGCCGAAGTCGGTGAGCTTCACCGCACCGTCCTCGGTGACCAGCAGGTTGCCCGGCTTGATGTCGCGGTGGATGACCCCGGCGGCGTGCGCGGCGGAGAGCGCCTGCGCGGCCTGGTCCACCACGTCCAGGGTGATGTCGGCGTCGAGGCCCGGGTTGCGCTTGATGATTGCCGACAGGGACTCGCCCGTGATCAGCTCCATGACCAGGAAGGAGTACCCGTCCTGTTCGCCGTAGTCGTAGACCTGGGCGATGTTCGGGTGCGACAGCGCCGCGGTGATCTGTGCCTCGGTGCGGAACCGCTGCTGCGAGACCGGGTCGCTCACCTGGGCCATGTGCAGCAGTTTGACCGCCACCGGGCGGCTGAGCAGGATGTCGGTGGCCCGCCACACCTCGCCCATGCCGCCCACGCCGATGCGCTCGTCGAGGCGGTACCGGTCGATCAGCACCACCCCGGCCCGCGAGCCGAGGCCACGCTCAGGTGTCTCACTCACCGTTGATCACTGCTTCCATGATCGCTTTGGCCACGGGAGCCGCCAGGACGCCACCGCTGGCGTTACCGCGTTCGATGACGACCGCCACCGCGACCTGGGGGTCGTCGGCGGGGGCGAAGGAGATGAACCAGTTGTGGGTGTCGCCGTCGCCGACCTCGGCGGTACCGGTCTTGCCGGCCACCTGGATGCCGGGGATCGCGCCGGTCCGGCCGCTGCCCTCGTCCCCCTCGGTGACCAGGACCATGGCCTGGGTGAGCTGCTCGGCGGTGTCGGCGCTGATCGCCTCGCTGAACACCTGGGGGGTGGTGGACTCGATCTCGGACATGTCCGGGCCGAGGATCTCCTGGACCAGGTAGGGCTGCATGACGGTGCCGTCGTTGGCGACCCCGGCCGCGACCATCGCCATCTGCAGCGGGGTGGCCTGCAGCTGGCCCTGTCCGATGCCCATCTGGGCGCGCAGGTTGTCGTCGGGCTCCAGGGGGGCCGAGCTCTCCGTCACCGCGAGCGGGATGTTCATCGGCCCGGAGTTGAACCCGAACGCGGTGGCCTGCTCGTGCAGGGCTTCGGCGCCCAGTTCGATGGCCCAGTTCGCCATCGAGGTGTTGCAGGAGATCTCGATCGAGTGCGCGATCGAGTCGGGCGCGCCGCCGTTGCAGGGGCCGCTGAAGGCGTTCGGCAGCTGGCTGCCGCCGATCGGGAGCGTGGCGGGCGCGTCGATGGTGGAGTCGATGGTGTGGCCGTTCTCCAGCGCCGTGGCGGCCGTGACGATCTTGAACGTGGAGCCCGGCGGGTACAGCTCGTTGAAGGCCCGGTTCAGCAGCGGCTGGTTCTCGTCGTCGGCCAGCTTGTTCCAGTTCTCGACCGAGGTGTTGACGTCGGCGAGGTCGGCCACCGAGTTCGGGTCGTAGGTGGGGATCGAGGCCGCGGCCAGGATCGCGCCGGTCTCCGGGTCGATGGCGACGGCCGCGCCCCGCCCGTTGGTGGCGTTGGCCTTCAGCCCGTCCAGTGCCGCCTGCTGGGCCGCGGGGTCCAGGGTCAGCACGACCGAGGCGCCCTGCGGATCGGTGCCGGTCAGCATGTCCAGGAAGTTGCGGACCATGAGGCTGTCGTCGGAGCCGTCGAGGTAGGAGTTGTGGGTCTGCTCGATGCCGAAGTTGCCCATCGGGTTGAACACGCCCACCGGGTGCGCGTACAGCTCTCCCTCAGGATACTCGCGCTGGTAGTACTCCTCCTCCTCGTTGAAGGCCGAGGTGGCGATCTGCTCGTTGCCCACCACGATGGGGCCGCGCGGCAGGGAGGTCCGCTCGGCCACGTCGCGGCGGTTGAACTCGTGCTCGCGGAGCCAGTCGGCCTGGAACGCCTGGATCCAGGTGGTGTTGAGCAGCAGCACCCCGAACAGCGCCAGGGAGAACACCGCGAGTCTGCGAATGGGCTTGTTCATCGGGAGATCACCTGGGTCGCACCCTCGTCCTGGATGGCCACGGGGGCCGGTTTGCGGGCGTTGTTGCTCATCCGGACCAGCAGGGCGAGCATGATCCAACTGGACAGCAGGGCGGAGCCACCCTTGGCCACGAAGGGGATGGTCGCTCCGGTCATCGGGATGACGCGGGTGACGCCGCCGATGACCACGAAGGTCTGGAAAGCGATGAGGAACGAGATCCCCGAGGCGAACATCTTGACGAACAGCTCCCGGGAGGCCAGCGCGATGCGCATGCCCCGCTGCGCGAGCAGCGCCAGCACCAGCAGCATCACCATCAGGCCGGTGAGGCCCAGTTCCTCACCGAACGCGCTGAAGATGAAGTCGTTCTGCACCTCGGGGACGTGGCCGGGCTTGCCGCCGCCCAGTCCGGCGCCCAGGATGCCGCCCTCGCCCATCGCGAAGAGGCCCTGCACGAGCTGCTGGCTGTTCTGGCCGGCCTGCACGCAGAAGGCGTCGGCGTTGTTGGCGATGACCTCGTCGGTGCAGAACACCTCGGGGTTGAAGGCGTCCAGCCAGGTGACCACGCGGGTGCGGAAGTGCGGGACGAACGGGTACAGCAGGGCGCAGGCCCCGAAGAACGCGCTCAGACCCAGGATGATCCACGAGGAGCGCTGCGTGGCCACGTAGATCATCGCGAGGAAGGTGCCGAACAGCAGCAGCGAGGTGCCCAGGTCGTTCATGAGGATGACCAGGACGATGATGCAGAAGCCCCACATGACCGCCATCGGCGCCAGGTCGCGCATCCGGGGCAGTTCCAGCACCTTGATCGGGCCGATCTTGAGCGGCTTGCTCACCAGCGAGAGCACGTCGCGCTTGGTGACCATGTACCCGGACAGGAAGATGACCAGCGCGATCTTGGCGAACTCGGACGGCTGGAGGCTGGTGATGCCCAGGTTGATCCACTGCCGGGCGCCGTTGATGGTCATGCCCAGGCCGGGGATCAGCGGGAGCAGCAGCAGGATCACCGCGCTGAGCGCCGTGATGTAGGGGTAGCGCTGCAGGACCCGCGGCTCCTTGAGGAAGTACACGATCGCGGCGAACAGGACCAGGCTGCCCGCGGTCAGGATCAGCTGGTCCATCGCGCTGCCGTTCTCGGTGCTCCCGGTGGCCTCGAACAGGCGCCACAGCATGGCGATGCCCAGTCCGTTGAGCAGGGTGGCCAGCGGCAGCAGCAGCGGGTCGGCGTAGGGCGCGAAGAACCGGATGAAGACGTGCGCCAACAGCGACAGGCCGCCGAACAGCCCCCCGTACAGGAACAGGTTCGGCGGCATCTCACCGTTGCGGGTCAGGCTCGCCTCGATCATCGCGAACAGGGTGATGCCGATCGCGAACAGGAGCATGACCAGTTCGGCGTTGCGCCGTTTGACCGGCGGCAGCGCGGTCGACAGTGCCTCGCTCATTCCTGGCCTCCAGTGACCTGCCCGTCGTCCGCCCCCCGCTCGGATTGAGACGTGGGTTCCCGGACGGAAGTTCCCGGTGTCTGTGACTCCTCGCTCCGGTTGGGGGCGGGGGTCGGCTCGGAGCCGCCGCCGGCGTCGTCGAGACCGCAGGAGGAGGGGTCGAGCCGGCAGTCCTCGAAGGTCTCCCGCAGGGCGGCGACCCGTTCCTCGGCCTCGGCGAGGTCGTCGACGGTGATGCTGCGTTCGACCGACTCGCGTTCGGTGGCGGGAAGCCCGTCCAGGTGGATGCCGGTGCGCTGGACCTCGGTGGCCAGGCTGTAGCCCGCGACATCGGTGTTGATGCCCTGGTAGATGGTGACCTCGCCGTCCGCGCTGGCGCCCACGAAGTACTGGCTCTGCAGGAACTGGCGGCCGAAGTAGAAGCCCGCTCCGGCCACGATCGCCACCAGGACGAGGAACGTGAGCACCATCGGCCACCAGCGGCGGGTGCGCGGCTGTTCGGGTTCGTCCTCGGGTTCGTAGGGGGGGATGCGGTCCATCTCGGCGGTGTCGCCGGCGTTGTTGCGCGTCAGCTCCTGGGCGCGGCCCGCGGGGGTGTCGGAGGGGATGACCGGTTCCCGGCGCTGGCTCGCCGCGCCCACCACGGTGGGGGTGGCCGTCGGTCCCACCGGGTCGGTGGCGGTGTCGATCACGTCGGCGACCACGGCGGTGATGTTGTCGGGGCCGCCGCCGCGGATGGCCAGCTCGATCAGGCGGGTCGCCGCCGCCGCGGGGCTCTCTTCCGAGGCGAGCGTCTCGTGGATGGTCTCCTTGCTGACCACCCCGGAAAGGCCGTCGGAGCAGAGCAGGTAGCGGTCGCCGACCTTGGCCTCCCGGACCGACAGGTCCGGGTCGACGCGTCCCTGGCCCTGGATGGCGCGCAGCAGGAGGGAGCGCTGGGGGTGGGTGGCGACCTCGTCCTCGGTGATCTTGCCCTCGTCCACCAGGGTCTGCACCAGGGTGTGGTCGCTGGTGATCTGCTGCAGTTCGTTGTCGCGCAGCAGGTAGGCGCGGGAGTCCCCGACGTGGACCAGGACCATGCGGGCGCCCGACCACAGCATGGCGGTCAGCGTGGTGCCCATGTTCTCCAGGTGGGGCTCCTGGATGACCTTGCGGGCCAGCGCCTCGTTCGCCGCCGCGACGGCGTCCTCGAGGGCACGGACCATCTGGTGGCCGGGCATGTCCTCGTCCAGGGGGATCAACGAGTGCACGGCCAGCGAGCTGGCGATCTCGCCGCCCGCGTGTCCACCCATCCCGTCTGCCACGACGAGCAGGTTGGGACCCGCGTAGCCGGAGTCCTCGTTCCCCTCTCGCAGGCAGCCGACGTCGGAGTACGCCGCGTATCGAAGTGCGAAGGTCATTTGCGTAGTTCCAGAACGGTCTTGCCGATGCGGATGGGCTGGCCTATGGAGACGGGCTGGGGGCGGGTCAGGCGGGTCTGACCGAGGTAGGTGCCGTTCGTCGAGCCGAGGTCTTCGACGATCCAGCGTCCGTTGTCGGGGAAGAGCCGGGCGTGCCGTCCCGAGGCGTAGTCGTCGTTGATGACGAGGGTGGAGTCCTTGGCGCGGCCGATGGTGATGGGCTGGGAGGTGAGGTCGATGGTCGTCCCGGCGAGGGAGCCCTTGACGACCACCAGGGAACGAGGTTCGTTGCGTCGCCCGCGTGCGGGACGGGCGGGTTTCCTGGGGCGTCCGGCCTCTCGGCCGCCGCGGGCGGAGCCGCGCTTCTTGCTGGTGGCCGGGCCGAACAAGTCGGTGCGGATCACTCCCACCGCCATGATGATGAACAGCCACAGCACCGCGAGGAACGCGAGCTTGATCAACATGAGAGTCAACTCGGACATTGCAGTGCTCTTCAGCCCCTGTCGTGCTCCGGCTGGGTCAGCGGTGATGGCTCCGCCAGCGCATGCTGTCGCGTCGAACCGTGTCTACCGCCTCGGAAGCCAGGTGAACCCATTGGACCCGGTTATTGTGCCCGATTGAAGCGGTATTCGGAATAAAGTCCTGCTAGGGGGATGGGTCATCGTCTCGACGTCTACGGGTGTCGCTATGGGGAAGACCCGCTACGTCACGTAACGTCGCGGGTCTCGTTGTCTGTTCGGTTGTCTCAGTCTCGCCGGAACGTCATCGTCGTCCGGCCCAGGCTGATCCGGGTGCCGTCCACCAGGCGGGCCCGTTTGACCTGCTGACCGTTGACGAAGGTCCCGTTGGTGGAGTTCAGGTCCACGAGGATGGCCTCGTCGCCCTCCACCCGGATCTCGGCGTGGTGGCGTGAGACCCCGTTGTCCACCAGGCGCAGGTCACAGTCGGTGCCCCGCCCCAGGAGCGTCACCTCGGCGGTCAGCTCGTAGGACTGCTGGGCGCCCTGCGCGGTGAAGGTGCCCTCGGCCGCCGCGCCACCGGGGGACAGCAGCAGTCGGGGGCGCCCCGGGACCGCGCTGCCGCGGCGGGGGTGATCGGTGACCGGCTTGATGATCTCGCCGTCCTTGAAAGTGTCTCCGCGGATGACCGCGGAGCGGACCCGGAAGCGACCGGTCTGGAGGTCGTCGGCCGTCTCGAACCTCACCCGCACCGGTCCGACGAACGAGTAGCCCTGCTCGGTCGCGTACTCGCGGGCCAGTTTGGACAGCTCCTGACCGAGGTTGTCGGCGTAGACGGCGAGTCGCTCCCTGTCCGAGCCGGAGAGTTCCACGACGAAGTCGTTGGGGACCAGGGTGCGCCCCTGAGCGACGATCGCGGCGCGTTCGTCCATCTCGCGTTGCACGTTGCTGGCGACCTCGACGGGCTGGAGCTCCGACTTGAAGGCTCGCGCGAAGGTGCCTTCGATCATCCCCTCGAGCCGGCGCTCGAAGCGTTGAAGCACTCCCACGAGGTACCTCCCTTGACTCCACGTCCCGATGAGATGATCGTAACCGGGCTACGGCCTCTTTTGCTTCACCGGACAGAGTCGTTACCGAGCGACCGGCGTGGAAAAGGTGCACGAACCCCTCCGGGACCGTGCTAGCCTTGAGACACGTCGAAGGGAGCGGCCCCGGAGCACTCCGAGGTCGATACTATGTCGACAAGTACACTGAAGTGTCACTCGGGCGGGTGGCGGAACGGTAGACGCGCACGGTTCAGGTCCGTGTGTCCGAGAGGATGTGAGGGTTCAAATCCCTCCTCGCCCACCAGAGGCCCCGGCGTCAAGCCGGGGCTTTACTGTTTCCCCAGGTGTTCGTGGTTCACGGGTTGAGCAGCGCCGACACCTGCTCCCAGCGGTGGATCTCGCATCCGTCGGTGCGGGAGAACTCGGCGTTCACCTCGGTGTCCGCGACGTGTCCGGTGACGGTCGCGGTCTCCGGTCCGCCGTAGACCAAGGTGCAGGGCTGGTCGTCGGGCACCGGGGCGAAGACGTCGACGCCCGCCTCGGCCAGGGCCGCACAGGCGGCCTCCGGGTCGGGGTGGTCGCCGCCGGCCGGCTCGCAGGTGAGCGTCCACACCCCCGGGGAGAACCCGTCCAGCGTCGCGGAGCCGTCCGCCTCGGCGGGGACGGCGCGTTCGATGGTCAGTTCGGTTCGCGGGCGCTCCGCGGCGTCGGGCGGGGCGGTGGGCTCCCCCTCGCCGCCCGTGGGACCGCCGCAGCCGCAGAGCAGGACGCAGGCAGCCGCGAACGCGGCGAGCGGAGTCCGCGCGGTGGTCGGGACGAGGCTGCGCATACTCTGTCAGACGTGCGGGAACGGGACGGGGTTCCCTCGTGCGACGTGTTGGTGACCTGAAGTGACGGAAGGTGTCTCGGTGTCCGGTGTGAGCATTCCGGTGGTCGAGGTGAGCGCGGTGCCTGAGAACGGCTACCTGCTCGACGTGCGGGAGGACGACGAGTGGCGCGCGGGGCACGCCCCCAACGCCGTCCACATCCCGCTGGGGCAGCTCGCGCAGCGTGCCGCGGAGATTCCCAGGGACGCCCAGGTGTACGTCGTGTGCCGGATCGGCGGGCGTTCCGCGCAGGCGGTCCAGGCCCTCAACGAGGCGGGGTGGCGCGCCGCCAACGTCGCCGGGGGGATGAGCGCGTGGGCGCTGGCCGGGCGGCCCATGGTGAGCGAGACCGGGCAGGCCCCGGTGGTCGCCTGAGGACGCGGTCACGGGAGGACGGCGGGGCCGGGAGGGACGAAGAACCCGGCCCCGGACGAGGAATTGGGCCGACCTCGGTCAATTCCCCCTCATGGGGGGCGTTTCGAATGGCACTATGGCGTAGGTGAGATTCGACCCGGCAGCCTTGACCGCCGAGGCAGTGGTGGCCGCGGTGGCGGACGCCGTCGTTGTCCTGGACGTCGACCAGCGGGTCGTCCAGTGGAACAGGGGAGCCGAGGAACTGTTCGGCTGGACGCTCACCGAGGTGATCGGCCATCCGGTTCCGATGGTGCCCGACGACCGGAAGGCCGAGTACCACGCGGTCCTGGAGCGGGTACGGGTCGGTCGGCCGATCTCGATCACCACTCGGCGGATCCGTCGCGACGGCGGTCTGCTGGACGTGCGTGCCAGTTTCAACCGGCTCACCGACGTGCACG
>Ga0079224_100011433_pt1 | contig 12226 bp, 10 predicted proteins | sample Stecom2015_FD_80414 | JGI IMG/M metagenome (GOLD analysis project Ga0079224, IMG submission 80414) | Agricultural soil microbial communities from Utah to study Nitrogen management - Steer compost 2015 | ecosystem: Environmental > Terrestrial > Soil > Agricultural land | place: USA: Utah... | reverse complement strand
TTTTAAGCATTTTGGTAATAAAGATTCCTTGTTGACACATATTATTAAATCGGGGTATAGAAGGGTGCTTTCACATCATCGGGGAATGATGACATATAAAAACCCGAAAGAGTTTTTGAAAAACATGATTTTTCTTCCAAATAAATTGGTAGCTGATGAATCACTCTTTTGGAAATTGCAGGAGCGATTGTCGCATAATAGTTTTTCTAAGCAACAACATGAACAATTTATGAAGCCGGTGCAGCCCGTTTTGGTGAAAGCTTTTTCCGAATTAGGATATGAAAATCCTGAATTGGAAACGCAATACTTGTTGCTTATTATTGATATGCTTTGGAAAAGAGAGGCTAATGGAGATATCGATAACGGGGCAGAACTCGCTCAACTATTAAAAAAGAAATATAATTTGGTATAGCGCGATTTTGTGCGTTTTTTTCTCCGAAACACGTAGCAATTTGGAAAAAGTTTTTTTTTTCGCGTAATTCGGTTCTTGTTAATTCTTATTTTATGTTTAAAAAGCTCTTTTCCGTTATTTTTCTTTGTGTGTGTTTTGCGATGAGTGTGTGGGGACAAGAAAGACCCAATTTTGTTCAATTTATTAATAGTCAACACCGTTGGGTAGATTCTGTATTTCAGAGTCTCACGCCTAAAGAGCGCATTGCACAACTCTTTTTAGTGCGTGCTCATACGAATCTAGGGCAGCGATATATAGATTCGGTTGCGCAAGTCATCAAACAAGAACAATTAGGTGGTTTGGTGGTGTTTCAAGGTGGACCTGTACGGCACGCTCAGATGCTTAATCAATACCAAAAGTTGGTAAAAGTCCCTTTGTTGGTGACGCTTGATGGTGAGTGGGGCCTTGGTATGCGGCTTCCAGACTCCACAGTTTCCTTTCCTTATCAAATGACATTGGGTGCTATACAAAACGAAATGCTCATTTATGAAATGGGCAGGCAGGTAGCACGAGATTTCCAACGTATGGGTATGCATTTTAATTTTGCTCCGGTAGTTGATATCAATAATAATCCAAAAAATCCAGTTATCAACTTCCGCTCGTTCGGTGATAATAAATACAATGTGGCGCGGAAGGCTAAGGCATATATGGAGGGCATGATCGACGGAAGAATTATCGCTTCTCTTAAACACTTCCCCGGACACGGTGATACGGACGTAGATTCCCACCACGACCTCCCCCAACTGAAATTTTCAAAAGAGCGTCTGGACAGTCTGGAAATTTTCCCGTTTCGTGAACTAATTCAAGAAGGCGCACCGGCAATAATGGTCGCCCATATGAACATTCCGGCTTTAGATGCAACACCTAACATCCCGTCTTCTATTTCACGGAAAGTAGTGACAGATCTTTTGCGTCGAGAATTACATTTTGAAGGCTTAGTTGTCACCGACGCAATGGATATGAAAGGTGTGAAGAAATTCTTTCCCAATGGAGAGGCCGATGTGATGGCAATTGAAGCAGGACATGACCTGCTGGAAATTTCTGAAAATAGTGGGCGAGCTATCGGTTTGGTCGAGAAGGCTGTTAAAAATGGTCGTATTAAACAGGCGGAATTAGATCAACGGGTAAAACGGGTGCTCGCTGCAAAATATTGGTTAGGGTTAAACCAATATCGGCCCGTTAATACAGTCAACCTAGTGCGTGATTTAAATACGCCCGCATCAAAATCTTTGGTCCAGCGATTAGCGGATGCTGCTGTTACTGTTCTGAAATCCGATAGACGTATTCGGTCTTTCGATAAAAAGATGGAGACAGCAGTAGTCTCCATAGGCGTGAATCAGCCTCAAGACTTTGAGAAAGGCTTGGCAGTGCAGTTAAATAATAGAAAAGAATTTGTGATTACCGGAAAGGAAACGGCGGAAGAGATGAAAGAGCTGTTGAAAGAGGTTCGTCGGAGTCAACAGATTGTTTTGGCAATACATGACAATCGTACTCGACCGGGAAGCGAGATTAAGGTAAATGAGCAGGTGCGAGAATTCATCGATCGGCTGGCGGGCAGGAGAACCATTACGGTGATGTTTACGAATCCTTATGTGATGGATAATTTGCCTATTGAACGGAGTAATAGCATTATTATGGCCTATCAAAATGATCCATTTATGCAAAAAGCAGCGTTGAAGGTTCTTTTGGGGCAAGTCAAAGCAGAAGGTAAATTATCGGTAACAGTCAATAAACGGTTTGCGTATGGTGATGGAATATAAGGTGTTATAGTAAGTCATATTACCAGGGAGACATCATGCAAAGATTTAAAATAGTTCCGCGTATTTTGGAAAGTAATAGGAACTTATAAGTAAGCTAAATAACAAAATAAGATGAAAAGAATAATAGCGACGGCCTTATTGAGCGTGACCTTATACTCCGCATCTTTGCAAGCGCAGATGGCAAAGCAAAAAGGAGTGACACTAGAAGAACTTACCAAGCACGTCAGAGCACTCAGTCAGAAAGGTGACGATGCATCGAAAGCGGAATTGAAACAAGAGGCTGAGGTGATGGCGAAAAGCAAGAATGAGCGCTTTGTTAGCCTAGCTGTCCGTGCATATGAGGCAGCAGACGACACTGAAAAGGCGGACGAAGTAAACGAAAGTATATTGAAACGCTTTCCGAAAGGGATGACTGCGCGTAATAATGCAGCGGATGCTATTTTTAGAAATGAGGGAGCAAATGCCGAAGAGCTCGAGCGGGAGTACCAAAAGTGGAACAAACAGTATCCTCCGAAAGCATTTGACGAAGATAGCCCAACCATCTATGGTCTTGCAGCTTATTACGTAGGCCTTCGTTATGTGAAAGAGAACAATTTAGAGAAAATGAATGAATACTTGGCAATGATTGAAATGCCCTCTATTCGTATCCATATGATTTCCGATGTAGCTCAAGAGTTTTTCAAGAACAAACAACATCGTCTGGCTCTTCCGTTATTAGAGAAAGGGTATGCAGCAACACAGGCTGCTTTGAAAGCAGAGGATGCTGATATGGATACAAAACGGGTAGCACAGTATGATGGACGTATTGCACAACAGTATGGTGGTGCATTGCTAGCAGACGGACAGACGGATAGGGCTGTTGAAGTCTTGCAGAAAGTGCATGCTTCGCAGCCATCTCCCGAAACATCGTTGGCCTTGGCAGAAGGATTGGCTAAACAAGGTCAGGAGCTGGATGCCTTTTTACTGTTGCAGGAATATATATTGAAAAACGGTAAGCGAGCAGATTTCTCGGATTTGATGTCCTCTCTTTATGTTAAACTGAATGATAATAAAGGTGATTTTGAGAACTATCTGACGTCGATAGAAAAGCAAGCGAAAGAGACACTAGTAGCGAAGTACAAGGCGGAAATGATCAAAGAAGAGGCACCTGCTTTTTCATTAATAAACCGGAATGGAGAAACCGTCAGCTTGGCAGATCTGAAAGGTAAAGTTGTTGTATTGGATTTCTGGGCAACTTGGTGTGGGCCGTGTAAAATATCATTCCCTGGTATGCAGGCGGCGGTCAACAAATACAAAGACGATCCCGAAGTAGAGTTTTTATTCATTGACACCTGGCAATCGGAGAAAAACTATAAGGAATTGGTGGATAATTTCATGAAAGAAAACAACTATACGTTCCACGTATTGTTTGATGAGATGAAAGATCGCTCAAAAGCTACCGTAACTGCTTATGGTGTAAAAGGCATTCCAACAAAAGTAGTGATTGATAAAGAAGGATTTATTCGTTTTCAAAGTTCGGGAGGCAGTGACGATGTAGAGAAAATAGTGAACGAAATGGAAACCAAAATTGACCTAGCAAAAAAAGGATAAGCTGAAAATACGAAAGTAATAAGCAAAATCTTCAAACCTTAAAATATCCTAAATGAATTGTCTTAATTTTTAAGATGATTCATTTAGGATATTGCTTTTTTAACGATAGCTTTGTAAAGCTTAAATTTTGGCAATGGTTAAGGAACAAATCTCTATTTTTGATATGTTTAAAATCGGTATCGGACCATCGAGTTCGCATACCCTTGGTCCTTGGCGTGCTGCACAACGTTTTGTATCTGTTTTAAAAGATAGAGGAGTCTTGCAAAAAGTTGACGGTGTCCAAATTCTATTGTACGGTTCTTTAGCAAAAACTGGAGTGGGGCATGGCACCGATATTGCCGTGTTATTAGGGCTTAGCGGAGACGATCCGGTTACATTTGATGTGGAACGGGTCATGTCAAAAGTGCAGGAAATAAAAATGTCAGGAAAGCTAAACCTCGGTACGGAACGCGTTGTCGATTTTGCCTATGCAACAGACTTGTTGTTTGTCTATGCGGAAAGCCTGCCTTATCATCCCAACGCCTTGACTTTTCAAGCTTTTTTGAGCGACGGCACTGCAGTATCCGAGACCTATTATTCTATTGGAGGAGGGTTTGTCGCGCAAGAAGAGGATACAGTTGGTGTACTACAGGAAGTTGATTTGGCTTTTCCTGTGGACACAGCACAGGAATTGATGATGTGGTGCATGCGGACAGGGTTGAAGATTTCGGAGTTGGTGTTAGAAAATGAGCTGGCTTGGCGACCAGAAGAAGAGACTAGAAAAGGTGTCATGCAAACTTTTCATACCATCAAGGATTGTATATATAAAGGATGTCATACTACAGGTGTGCTTCCTGGTGGATTGCATGTGGAGCGACGTGCTTCGAAGATGAATAGACGCCTATTGAAGAACGATGGAGCGTATAAAGATTATGAATCATGGATGGCCGCTATTCGTGAAGGAGGAAGAGATTTCGATTATATTCTGGATTGGGTAAGTTGTTTTGCGCTTGCAGTCAATGAGGAAAATGCTTCTTTTGGAAGAGTGGTCACTGCGCCCACAAACGGCGCTTCTGGTGTTATTCCTGCGGTTCTACAATATTATATTACCTTTCATGACGATTATAAAGAGGAAAAAATCATCCAATTCATTGCTACGGCCTCGGAAATAGGTTCCATCTTTAAGAAAGGTGCAACTATTTCTGCGGCGATGGGCGGTTGTCAAGCGGAGATTGGCGTGTCCTCTGCTATGGCCGCGGGCGCGCTCACGGAATGTTTGGGAGGTTCCCAACGTCAAGTGCTGATGGCCGCAGAAATTGCGATGGAACACCATTTGGGATTGACATGTGACCCTATCGGTGGTTTAGTGCAAATTCCATGTATAGAGAGAAATACGATGGGAGCTGTCAAAGCTATTACCGCTGCTCAATTGGCATTGAGCTCTAATCCGGATAAGGCAAAGGTTAGCCTTGATGCCGTAGTGGGGACTATGTGGGCAACAGCACAGGACATGAATGTAAAATATAAAGAAACTGCGGACGGAGGACTCGCAATTAAAGTGCCTTTGAGTCTACCGGAATGTTAGGATGAGGATTATTTAATAAGGAAAATAAATGAAATATTGCGCTTTAGCTTCTGGGAGTAATGGTAATTGCTATTACATAGCCAATGCACAAGATGCTGTCCTAATTGACGTGGGGATCCATGCGAAACATGTCGAGCTACGCATGGCTAACTTGGGTATCGATCCCGCAGCACTTAAAGCGATATTTATAACACATGAACATACTGACCATATCCGCGGATTAGCCGTTTTTTGCAAGCGTTATCAAATTCCGGTTTATATGACTGCCGGCTCATACCGTGGCTCTCGATTGAAATTGCCGCCAAATTTAGTACACATTATTCGTCGAGATGAATATGTAGAAATAGGTAGCCTAAAGGTTTGTGGTGTTCCTAAATATCATGATGCACAAGAGCCGTGTAGTTTTTTGGTTTCAAATGGGAAAATCAATATCGGTGTACTAACCGATATCGGGCGTATCTGCGAGAATGTGAAGCATGCAATTCGGCAAGCAGATGTTCTTTTGTTGGAAGCAAACTATGATGAGGAGTTACTGGACAGGGGAAGCTATCCTTTCTTTTTGAAGAATCGAATACGAAACGGCTGGGGACACCTTTCCAACCGCTTGGCACTGGAAACTGTTCTTGAATATCGAACATCCCGTCTCCGACATTTAATATTGGGACATCTTTCTGGACAAAACAACAAGGTAGAATTAGTGCACCAGATGTTTGCTCCTCACTGTGGACAAATGAAGCTGTCTATTGCCACGCGTTACGAAGAAACAAAACTGTTCGGGGGCGAAATTTTGGCGGTATCCTACCAAGCTGCTCTTGTTTTTCCAGCATGATAGATTCGCTGCCAGATTGGTTGATACATAAAAAAAGGTTTTCAAACGGGGAGAATGAAAACCTTTAGCTAACCAATTATAAACCTAAATTATGATAGGACAAATTTATGGGTATTTCTGAATTTTTCCAAGTTTTTAAACTTTTATCACACATTTATTACAAAACAAAGAGGTCACACGCTTTTTCGGCTGATTCGGCATACTTCTTGAATATAGAAGGCAGCTGCTATAGGGAGATAATTTTTAGAACTTATCAGTAGGTGAACGTTAATGATGGAAAACATGAATAAATTGAAGGATAGATATGATCGTGTGCCGTTTGCAGCGCGTACATTTTGGTTGTTAGTATTATTTATGCTTATTTTAATAGTCGAGCTTTTGACCTTGCACAAATTCAGTTAATCTCCGGTGGATGTACAAACGGGTAAGTTTTAGGACGGAAGTGTAGTGAAAATACTACGATTGATGCTGCTGTTTTGCGCGTTATAATAATAGTTCTGTTTTAGGAAATACTGTGTGAAGAAAACCATGCCAATAACAAATTTATTTTCATAATTTAATAAAACTAGACTATCCAAAGGATGGATTTGAACGTATTGCGGAAGAAGTTGCGAAAGGATAACCCGCGTTGGGTTATTTTGTTGATTGACATAATAATAGTGTTTGGATGTTATGTCACATTCAATTTTATTTTAAATAGTTTTTTAGGGAAGTTCGACATCGAATTGATGTTTAAGCAAAGCTTAATAGTTCTGGCGGTTTACCTGATTTCTTTTCTTTTCATGAAGACTTACCGTGAAATTGTACGGCATACAGGGCTTAGCGAAGCTATACGCATTTTCAAAACGGTTTGGCTAGCCTGTATGGTGCTTTTTCTCATTACGTTGTTGGTCCGATCTACAGCTTTGGAAGATTCGAAATGGGGAGCGTATCTTCGTCTATCCTATGCGGTTGTCCTTTCGCATGGTTTTTTCACTATGGTGATGTTGGTTGCGGCCAGAGTAGTTTATCGGCAGGTTTATGAACTTCTCTTTTTCACGAAAAGAAAAAGTAGACATGTGTTGATATTTGGTGCGTCCAGGCCCGGTTTGGTGGCTTATGCGATGCTGCAAGATGATATCCGATCAAAAAATAAGGTTATCGCGTTTGTGGAAGATAAACCTAATAGAGTGGGGAAAAACTCGCGCGGCGTACGGATTCTACATATTACCGATATTGATCACAATTTTGTGCGGAAAAACGATATTGACGAAGTTATCATCGCTGTGGAAAATGACGATCCGGAGCGGCTTTCGCGCGTAACAGACCATTTTCATAACTTGAATATTGATCTTAAAATTATGCAGCCCGGTCGATCGTTATTAAGTGGAGGAGGCAAGCGACAGATTCGTCAACTACGAATTGAAGATCTTTTGGGACGAAAGCCAATTAAATTAGATAACCCGGTTGTAGAGAGGGAATTAAAAGGTCGGACTATCCTGGTAACAGGTGCGGCGGGCTCCATTGGGAGTGAACTTGCGCGACAGATTGCTATTCTTTCTTATAAAAAAGTTGTATTCGTAGATCAAGCCGAGTCCGCGCTGTATGATTTGCAACAGACGATCCATACGTCCAACCCCGAAGAAGCGTACTATATTGTAGGAGACGTACGTGATAAGACCTTCATGCGACGTATATTCGAAATCCATCGTCCCGACGTAGTTTTTCATGCAGCGGCATATAAGCATGTGCCATTAATGGAAGCCAACCCCTATGAAGCAATCTGGACGAATGTATACGGCAGTCGTATTATGGCGGATTTGTCGATGGAATATAAGGTCTATAAGTTTGTGATGATTTCTACAGATAAAGCGGTTAACCCGACAAATGTCATGGGAGCATCTAAACGCGCTGCGGAGATTTACGTCAATTCTTGCAACGAACAAAGTGATACGAACTTTATTATTACTCGATTTGGAAATGTACTGGGTTCTAATGGTTCTGTCATTCCGCTTTTTGAAAAACAAATAGCGAAGGGCGGACCACTAACATTAACCCACGCAGAAATTACACGCTTTTTTATGACTATTCCAGAAGCTTGTCAGCTTGTTTTGGAGGCGGGAACCATGGGTAAAGGGGGCGAGATTTTTGTTTTTGATATGGGGAAATCCGTCAAAATTATTGATTTGGCCAAACGTATGATTAAATTAAAAGGTTATCGATATCCGCAGGACATCGATATTAGGATAGTAGGGTTGCGTCCCGGCGAAAAAATATATGAGGAACTCTTAGCAAATAATGAAAATACACTGAAGACACATCATCCCAAAATTATGATAGCGAAAGTGTGTACAGAAGATTTGTTGATGAAACGGCGACAGATAGATGTTTTGTGTGGGCTTGTCGAATACAGTGAAATATCCTCTGCAGAACATGCTGATTTGGAGATTGTCCGTCAGCTAAAAGCCATCGTACCCGAATTCATATCCCAAAATTCCGTTTTTGACCAATTGGATAAATAATTGGACTACATACGACGTAATAGAATTGCTCTTAGATAAATAATAAGTAATGATCAGGGATATCGTTTTTACGCCCCTTCCCAGAAGGGTAGCTCTCCTCGCGACACGTAATCGTTAAAAGATGTTAAATGAAACGGGCGAAAAAAATAAAGTAAGGGGCTGTGCGTTTTAGTAATAACAATAGAGTAATTTTTTTCATAATTTAGGTTAATTAATAATTGGTTAGTAGAGAAATCCTGGAGTTCCCCGCTTCAGGATTTTTTTTAATACTTTCGTTCTTACATCGTTAAGAGGCGGAGCGTTGAGAATTATTTTATACCTGTTGCGGCATGTTGGTTCATGAAAGTTTAGTTTTTGTATTAACTTTGTGCATGATATACCCCAAAGCATAATTAATGGATTACATTATTAACTACCTCTCGGAAATAAATCCTGTATTAGCAGCGTTATATGCATCCACCTTCACTTGGTTGGTTACGGCCCTGGGTGCGGCGTTTGTGTTTTTCTTCAAGACGATGAACCGTAATTTTCTCGATTCTATGTTGGGTTTCACAGGAGGGGTGATGGTGGCTGCCAGTATATGGAGTTTATTAATTCCGGCAATAAATATGAGTGAAGGAGAGGGGTTTATACAGGTATTTCCCGCTGTTATGGGATTTTTAATGGGCGCCGGGTTCCTTTTTGCACTTGACAAGTTGTTGCCGCATTTCCATGTTAATTTTAGGCAAGTCGAGGGTGTGAAGTCCCCGTGGCAAAAGACGACGTTATTAGTGTTGGCTATCACACTACATAATATTCCGGAGGGGCTTGCTGTAGGCGTGCTATTTGGAGCTGTTGCTGCAGGTGTTCCGGAGGCAAGCATTGGTGGGGCTGTAGCGTTGGCAGTCGGAATAGGACTGCAGAATTTCCCTGAAGGTATTGCTGTCGCTATGCCGTTGCGTCGTATGGGGATTTCGCGGAGGAAGAGTTTTTATTATGGACAGCTCTCTGCTGTAGTGGAGCCCATGGCTGCGGTGTTGGGTGCGTTCGCAGTAGCATTCTTTACACCATTATTGCCGTATGCTTTGGCATTTGCTGCTGGTGCCATGATGTTTGTTGTGGTGGAGGAGGTAATCCCTGAAGCACAACAAAATAAAGACTCGGATTGGGCAACTTTAGGTTTTATCGGAGGATTTATTTTAATGATGTCATTGGATGTGGTATTGGGTTAGGTAGAAGAGAGGAGGGGATATGAATGAGGAAACGGAGTTATTATATAGGGAAATAAGACGTTGTAGGGTGTGCGAATCAAAATTGTCAGCAGGCGTTAACCCTGTGTTGACAATGGACGATTGTTCCAAAATTTTGGTTATCGGGCAAGCTCCCGGTATTAAAGTGCATCTGTCGGGTATTCCGTGGGATGACCAAAGCGGTAAAGAGCTTAGAAACTGGTTGGGCGTTACGGATGAAATATTTTATGACTCCAAAAATTTTGCGATTATTCCTATGGGATTTTGTTACCCTGGGAAAGGTAAAAATGGTGATTTACCGCCCTGTATAGCATGTGCTCCTCTGTGGCATGAGCGCGTGTTGGCGCAGTTACAAAATATTGAATTAACATTATTAATCGGCCAATATGCACAATCCTACTACCTCCAAGGACGAAAATATAAAACGTTGACGGAGACCGTAAAAAATTATCAAAACTATTTACCAACGTATTTTCCGCTACCACATCCGTCACCGCGGAATTTTATTTGGATGTCAAAAAATCCGTGGTTTAAAGAAAAAACAGTACCTGTGTTACAAAAGCTGGTCGAGACGGTATTGTATTAAGTAGGTATAAAAAAGAAACCCCGAAGTCGGGCGACTTCAGGGTTTCCAAACCAATTATTAACCTAAATTATGAATTAATACTCTCGCAAATTCTGTGCCAAAACCGTGACGAGGGATAGGTCAAATAAGATAAAAGAAATGTGACCCAAAAAATAGACGAGTGTCCCTTATTTTTCGTAAATCGCGTACAATTTTAAGTAAGTGTAATGTAGAATCTCATAAGTGAGGGAATAAATATGAAAACAACAGTTAGATCGTCGAGGCATCCTATGGTAAAGGAAACGGTATACAGTATTTTATTCGCAATAAGTTTTGGACACTTTATCAATGATTTATTGCAAGCGGTTATACCCTCCATATATCCTATGCTAAAAGAAAATTTCAAGTTGAATTTTACACAGATTGGTACGATCACGTTGGTTTTTCAGTTGTCCGCTTCTATACTGCAACCATTTGTTGGGCGTTATACAGATATAAAACCCAACCCGAAATCGCTCGCTATTGGTATGGGGTTTACATTGGTCGGGCTCGCGTCCCTGTCCGTAGCGTCAAGCTTTTTGCTGGTTCTTCTTTCTGTTTGCTTAGTTGGGGTGGGGTCTTCCGTTTTCCATCCAGAAGCGTCTCGCGTCGCTCAGCTCGCATCAGGGGGAAAAAAAGGGCTTGCGCAATCTATTTTTCAGGTCGGAGGTAATGCGGGTAGCGCTATTGGGCCGTTAATGGCAGCGTTAATTATTATACCGCATGGGCAGGCAAATATACGGTGGTTCTGCGTAATCGCGCTTGTCGGAATTTTACTTCTGTCTTTCGTGGGGAGATGGTATAGAGGGAATATTGAGGCGCGGGTAAAGCAGGAGATTTTGCCGGACGTAGGAAAAAAAGGAAAGCAGACCGCTCCTGTCGATGTTTTAAGCCGCAGAAAGGTGATTGGCGCGATCGTTATTTTGCTGGTGCTGATTTTTTCTAAGTACATTTATATGGCATCTATGACCAGCTATTTTACTTTTTATCTGATCGATAAATTCGATTTAAGTGTTCAAGAGTCCCAGTTCTATTTATTTGCGTTTCTTGCTGCAGTAGCGATAGGGACGATACTAGGCGGGCCATTAGGTGACCGGTATGGTCGTAAATTAATTATATGGATTTCTATTTTAGGTGCAGCTCCTTTTACCCTTATATTGCCCCATGTGGGGCTGATGCTCACGATTGTATTGGCGGTTATTATTGGAGTAATAATCTCGTCGGCATTCTCAGCCATTTTGGTTTACGCCACGGATTTAATGCCCGGTAAAGTGGGGATGATTGCGGGGCTTTTTTTTGGTTTTGCTTTTGGAATTGCAGGATTAGGCTCCGCTTTCTTGGGGTGGTTGGCAGATCAGACGAGTATAGAATATGTATTTAAAATTTGTGCTTACCTTCCATTAATTGGTATCGTAACGTGGTTTTTGCCAGATGTTAGAGGAGATAAACATAGTTGATAGGGCCGGTGCTGCATAATGCTTTGCTCCATTTTAAAGAGGATTTGCGCATTTCTGTAAAAATTATTCACCAATCTTACAGTGGTTTACGGTCTTTTTGTTATAAAAGATAAGCGGTGTCTTGGAGTCCGGGCTAAAAGTTTCTATCTTTGCTGCCGCTCCGCGAGGGAGTGTGCTGCCCGCAGGGCATTGAGGTTTTGGGGTTGTTGAAAAAAAGAAACATTTTTTTGTTTTGTTGGAA
>Ga0079224_100011432_pt1 | contig 12226 bp, 14 predicted proteins | sample Stecom2015_FD_80414 | JGI IMG/M metagenome (GOLD analysis project Ga0079224, IMG submission 80414) | Agricultural soil microbial communities from Utah to study Nitrogen management - Steer compost 2015 | ecosystem: Environmental > Terrestrial > Soil > Agricultural land | place: USA: Utah... | reverse complement strand
GTACTCATGTGCCAGAGCTTACGAGCAATATGTAAATCCGAACGCTTATGTAAAATTTTATCAACTGGAGTATGTGAACTAGACAAAACTTCTCCTCAAACAATAAACAAAATCCCTTAACTTCAGGAAAATATTCAAAAACTTTAAAAGATTAACATCTTCTCGTCTATAACCAAGATTAAAAAAGTATTTATCCATTGGTAATCACTAAAGAATTAAACTTCCCAAACCTTCCTTAAGCTTCATATAATTTAGTCACAGGAAGAAACAAATTATGATCAGTAATCAAAAAAAGATCTGGGCCGTAGGTGGTGGTAAAGGTGGTGTGGGAAAGAGCTTGGTCTCGGCCAACGTTTCCATTTGCCTTGCACTGATGGGGCATAAGGTGATCTCTGTTGATTTGGATCTAGGTGGGGCCAATTTACATACTTGCCTCGGCTTACCTATCCCATCAACAACTTTGTCCGACTACATTGCCGGCAAGGTCAGTCGCCTTGAAGACCTTTTAGTTTCGACTCCGATTGCTAATCTTAAAATCATTAGCGGTGCTCAAGATGAGCTTGGCATGGCCAACCTCAAAAACATGCACAAAAACGAAATACTACATAAGCTTCAACAACTCGATGCTGACTACATCTTGTTTGATCTAGGTGCTGGAACGGCATTTAATACCATCGATTTCTTTATTCATGCGGATAAAGGTATCCTTGTTGTTCTTCCGGAACCAACTTCCATCGAAAACACATACCGCTTCATTAAGACAGTCTTTTATAGACGACTTAAAACCATCGAAGGAATTGAAGTTGTTGAACCGCTGATTGAAGAAGCACTTAACTCGAAGATAGCGACAGGCCAGATGACTCCTGCAGACTTAGTTAAGAAGATTGCAGCAGATCATCCTGAATTAGGCGCTCGTATTAGAAGTGAGATTAATCTTCTTCGACCGAATTTAATTATGAATCAAGTCCGCTCTCAAGCAGACATTGATATTGGATATTCAATTCAAAGTATCTGTAGAAAATATTTTGGAATCGAGATGCCCTTTCCGGGTTATCTTGATTATGACCAGTCTGTTTGGCAAAGTGTTCGTAAACGGAAACCACTTTTAATTGAATTCCCTCACTCAAAGCTTGTGAATAATTTTGACCGAATTGTACACAGACTCATCGAATCTTAGGAAAACTAATGGATGTAGAAAAAAATAATTATTATGAAGTATTAGAAGTTCAGACAGATGCGACCCCTGCTCAAATTGAGCAGGCCTATCTACGAGCTCGAAATGCTTATACAGGCGACAGCGTTGCCCTTTATTCAATTATGTCTAAAGAAGACTGTAATGTTTTTCTCCAACAAATTGAAGAAGCCTACTCTATTCTGGGATTTCCTGAGAAGAGAAGAGAGTACGATCGCATTCGCGGATTTAATCAGCCAGTTCAGCCGAGCGGTTCAAAAGATCTTAATCAGAAGAATCTCCAGTATGAAGATTTTGGATCCATTCACGGAGAAGCCAAGGTTTCAAAAATCTCGGCCATAAAAAAGTTTGGCCTTGAATATGAAACTAATCCTGAAATGGAAGAAAAAATTAGAGATTGCTCTATCTACACAGGTCCATTTCTAAAAGAAATTCGCGAATATAAAAATGTATCAGTAGAAAGAATGGCAGAGATGACTCGCATTTCAAAAACTCATATTAAGGCCATTGAAACAGAGGATACAGAACGTCTTCCAGCTGACGTTTATGTTCGTGGGTATGTTTACCAGTATGCAAAGGTTTTAAAACTTAATCCAGAAGTGGTTGCAGCAAGCTTCCTTCTTTATTATAAGCAATTAAAATCCGGAAAATAATGTCAGAACAAGATGATAGTCAGAACTTCGAAATCACGGTTTCAAGTTCTGACCGAGATGAATTTAAACGACTTGATCTTTTTCTTGTTTCAAAGCTTCCCCAATTCTCACGTTCAACAATCAAACGTCTTTTTGAAGATGATCAAATTTCAAGTGAGATTAATCTAAGTCTTAATAAAATGCCTCCTGTAGGAACAGTTATTGAAATCGAGGTTCCCCCTCCCCTTCCTACGAACCTCATCGCTGAAGATATTCCTCTCGAGATTCTCTACGAAGACCAGCATCTTATTATCATCAATAAACCTGCAGGACTCGTGGTTCATCCGGCACCTGGGCACTACACCGGAACTTTAGTGAACGCTATCCTTCATCACTGCCCAGATCTCAAAGGAATAGGATCTGAGAAAAGACCAGGAATCGTCCATCGACTTGATAAAGGAACATCTGGGGTGATGGTAGTGGCCAAAGATCAAGCAACTCACGAAGGGCTTGTCACACTCTTCTCGACCCATGATATCGAAAGAAGATATGAGGCCATTATTGTTGGCAAGCCTAGACAATCTTCGGGAACAATCACTACTACTATCGGAAGACATCCAACCAATCGATTGAAGATGGCAAGTGGTGTAAAGAACGGTAAAAATGCAATTACTCACTATCAGACTTTAAAAGCCAGTGAGCGGGCATGCCATATGGAATTAAAACTTGAGACCGGCAGGACTCATCAAATTAGAGTCCATATGTCTCAGGTCTTACAAACTCCCATCTTTTGCGATCCGGTTTATGGAGCAGGAAGTGCTCATGTTAATAGGCTACCGCAGAGACTTAAAGAGCTACTAACCGATTATCCTTATCAGTTACTTCATGCCAAAGAATTGGGTTTTATTCATCCCATCACTAAGGAGAAGCTCCATTTCAAATCAAATCCCCCAGATGTCTTTAAACTGGCCCTGGAAGCTTTCTTCCCTGAAGATTAAGAGTTAAAATACTGCTATGGAAAATGTCATCTACTCTCACTCTTTACCCAAAGGGATATTTAAGGTCTATCACACAAGACCTGACTTTCATTTTCATGAAGTAAAACAAGTTCATGGTATCAATTGTTCATACCCAAGCCCTACCGTTGTGGAAGCAGATGCGATTATTCAAAACTCTAAGGATTCAACACCGCTCCTTATAAAAACAGCTGATTGCCTGCCAATCATCTTTGAAGGATTAGCAGAAAATATTTTTCTCCACGCTGGATGGCGAGGACTGGCCTTAGGGATTTTAGATATTCCAGAGCTAAAGAAAATCAAACCTCAGACCTGCTTTATAGGACCTTGCATTCTCTCCTGCTGTTTTGAAGTAGGACATGACTTTAATGAACTTTTCCCAGAAGTCACTTTGATTAAAAAAGATGAGAAGTTTTTTGCTGACTTGATCAGTTTTGCCAAAGAAAAAATCCTGGATCTTTTTCCAGAAATTCACATTAGTGATTCAGGAATCTGCACTATGTGTAATAACGATTTCCACAGTTTTCGAAGAAATAAAACTACTCATAGAAATTTTAACGTCTATTTCTCAAAGGATTAAGAATGGAACCCAAGAAATCTCTAACCCTCAATGGAATGACAGGACTTAACTTCTTGTTCATCATCAATGCTGTCGCAATGATTGCCGTCAGTGGTTATCTAACCTCGCATTTCTATGACACTCTTTACCCAAGCCAATTGGTTGCGGCCTCTACTCTTTGTAACGTTTCAAACTTTTTTAACTGTGATGCCGCTACTTACTCAAAGCTTTCAAATATTGCCGGAGTTCCTATTGCATTCTTTGGAATCATTATCGGAGCTATCTTCCTTTTAACGGCACTTATGCCTTCTGAAGCATTAGAGAGAACTAGTTCAGCGATATCAAAGTATAATTTTACAGGCTGCGTTCTTCTTTTCTTTTTTTCTATTGGTGCTTTAGGAAGTCTTTGTCCTTTCTGTACTCTCTACTATGTTCTTTCAGGAGTTGCTTTCTTTCTTCTTATGAAAAAAGGAATCAATACTTGGAAGCCTGATATGAAATGGTCCGGTATTTTCGGAGTCATTCTTTTGGTTGGTTCTTTTTTTGTTGGTCAACATACAGCTGATAAAGAGAATAAGAAATCGAAGGTGGGAGAAGCTATTGTTACTCAGTATAACAAGCTAGCAACCATCGGAGATCCAGATATTGACTCTCCTTTCCGTATTCATTCAGCAACTGAGAAATTTGCAGACGCTCCTATTAGAATCACGATCTTCTCTGATTTTGAGTGTCCGTTCTGTAAAATTGTATCTGACCAAATGCCAGAGATTATTCGTCTGTATGGTAAGCACATAAATATTCAGTATATGTTCTATCCACTTGATTCGAAGTGTAATGCTAATATGAAGTCACGAGGGCATGTTAATGCTTGCGATGCTGCCGCTATAGCTGCCTGTGATGAAAACAAGTTCCATGCGGTTCATGATGCTATTTTCGAGCACCAACAAACCCTCGCTAATGACCTCAAGTTTATTGCTGGGAAACATGGGGTTGCTAATTGCTTAGGCAATGAAGAAGCAATAAATAAAGTTATCACAAGTATCAACCAAGCTGATAAGTACAATTTGAAATCGACTCCTACTATTATTTTAAATGGTAAAAAAATTGAAGGTACTATTCCGAATTATCAATTTTTTGCAATTTTCGAAGAGCTACTTAAAGGTAAATAAATGATAATTGAAACTCACTGCCATCTTGATTACTTAAAAGCACTTCCCCTAGAGGAGATACTTTCTCGTGCTCAAGAGGCAGGAGTTCAAAAATTTATTACTATTGGAGTAGATCCTGAAAATTTAGATGGAGTCATGAAGCTTGCTCAAGACTACGCCCCTATCTACTTTACTCAAGGGATTCATCCCCATGATGCTAAGAGTTTTACGAGTGTAGAAAATGATAAGCTCATCTCTCGCGCTTCTCATCCCAAGATGGTGGCCATCGGTGAAATTGGTCTTGATTATCATTACAACAACTCACCACCGGAAATTCAAAGAAAGGTTTTTGAACAACAGCTTCAAATTGCTGTTGATCACGATCTTCCCATTGTTGTTCACACAAGAGAAGCAGATGAAGACACTCGGGACATTCTAAAAAACTTCACACCCTCTCTTAAAAGAAAGGGTGTGATACATAGTTTTACTTCAGGAAAAGCTCTTGCTGAATGGTGCCTTCAGGAAGGGTTTTATCTGGGTTTCAATGGCATCATTACTTTCAAAAATGCTCGTAATGTTCAAGAAGTGGTCGAAATAACTCCTCTTGAACAAATTCTTTTAGAGACTGACTCTCCATTTCTTACTCCTGTACCTCATCGTGGAAAAGAGAATGCACCTTATTACCTTCCTTTCATTGCTGAAAAGATCGCGGAACTCAAAAACATTAGTCTCGAAGAAGTACTAAGAGTAGCCTTTAGTAATTCGCTGAATTGCTTTCCAAAGCTTGGGAATGAAGCCTAGTAAGTTGTTGAATAAGAGGGTCTTGTTGAAATCTACCGGCCAAAAAAAGTTTAAGATCTTCCAAAGAAAACTCATAGAGTTCTGCTAAATCTGGATTCACATTCTCTCTGCCATCGAGCCGAGAGAAATAGACTTCTAAAATTTGCGAGCGCTCATATCGAAAAAGCACTTCCGTAATTTCAGCATACCTGAATAGTGAGCTTTCTAATTTAGGTTCCATAAAGTTACAACGCCTTTGGAGACCTAAAGAATGGTGTCTAGCGAGTCATCTGTAAAATAACAAATTCTGCCATCTGTGAAACTTTAGATTCTTTAAAGGTTGAACTTTCAAAATGAAACTCAAGATGAGGTCACATAGTATTTTTTACTCGTCTACTTTGAATCCTGACAACATCTTACCAAGACTTGTCGTAGGTGCCGGAGCATTTTTTTGGCGAGGTTCACTCTTAGGCCTCTCCTCCCCCTCTTGAATATATTCTGGATAGAATGGAAGCTCAGACTTGTAAACAATCCTATCTAAGTGTTTGATAAAATTTGACCAAGTTCCTGTGTTGGAATCAGTTTTCTTCACAATATCGAAACTTGCCATCTTGGAGTCCATCAGATCAATTAGGTGAACCAGGTAGGCTTCCGAAGTCTGTGGAATTTTAGGAGAACCGTAAGCATACTCGCCGTGATGAGCGAGAAGTATGTGTTTAAGATGAAGTTTTAACTGATACGGGAAATTTTTTATTCGATAAGAGAAGCGGTCAACGATTTCAAGTCCCTTAACAAGGTGACCAACCAGTTTTCCCTCCTCTGTATATTCAACATTGACTCCATCCGTGAGTTCATAAATTTTACAAAGATCATGAAGAATACAACCAGCTACAACATAGTTAACATTCACTTGGTAATGTCGAGAGAGAGTTACCGCTAATTCTGAGCAAGAAAGAATATGTTCGAGAAGGCCTGATTGATAAGCATGATGAATGGACTTACCAGCTTGCCAAGTTTTCAGACGTCTTGTGATTTCAGCATCTGCTAAAATACTCTGCAATAATTCTTTAATGTAAACGTCTGTTAAACCATCAACAATCTGAAGAAGAGATTTGAACATGATTTCTGGATCTACTTTAGCCTTCATAACAAAATCATCCATGTTGACCTGTTCCTGACTCAATTTAGTCAGAGAGGAAATAATGAATTGTTTCTTTCCTTGGTAAAAATTGAGTTTCCCTTTTACTTTCGCAAATGTGCCTCTGGTGATTTCACTCTCAACATCCGTAGAATATTGCCATAGTCTTGCTTCTATCTCTCCGGAAGCATCAGAGAGGATAATATTGAAATATTTTTTCCCATCCTTTCCTTCCATCGTATTGATAATCTTTACTAGTAAAACAGTCTCAATTTCTTGCTTACCAGAAAAGTCTGAGATAAAAACTTTGGCCATAATCAACCCCGTGCATCAAATATCAATAATATCGCAATCCGCTACACAAATTGCTCCAAGTAGAGTATGTTAACTCCAACAAAAAGTCTTAATTTTTCAGTCTCAATATTCATCCTAAGGGGTTCCTATGAAAAAAGTAAAAATCGGTATTAATGGTGTTGGTCGTATCGGAAGAACTATTCTTCGCGTTTACTTCGATAAAATTCGTTCTGGTGAAAAACTAGATATTGAAATTGTCGCTATTAATAACCCTGGAACGCCTGATTCATACATTCATCTTCTTCGCTACGACTCCCTTCATGGAAAACTTCAGGGGAATTTCAGCTGGAATGCTGAATCTCAAGAGATTTCATACGAAGGCAATAAAATTAAGTTTTATGGAGAGAAAGAGCCTAACTTAATCCCTTGGGGCTCACATGACGTTCAAGTTGTTATCGATGCAACTGGTAGATTCAAAGATAAGGCAAGCCTTGGTCTTCATATGAAAGACTCTGTTAAGAAAGTTATTATGTGTGCTCCAGGAAAAGATCTTGATGGAACATTCGTAATGGGGATTAACCATGAACTTTATGATTCTTCTAAGCACGATATTATCTCTAATGCATCTTGCACTACTAACTGTCTTGCTCCTGTTGCCAAAGTTCTTAATGAGAAGTTTGGAATTGTTAACGGGCTTATGACAACTGTTCACTCTTATACATCTGACCAAAACCTTCTTGATAATTCTCACTCTGATTTACGTCGTGCTCGCGCTGCTGCTATGAGTATGATTCCAACTTCTACAGGAGCTGCAAAAGCACTTGGTGAAGTACTTCCTGCTCTAAAAGGTAAACTTGATGGCTACGCTGTTCGCGTTCCAACTCCAGATGTTTCGATGGTGGACCTCACTGTAGTTCTTGAAAAAGCAGCCTCTAAAGACGAAATCAATCAAGCGATGAAAGAAGCGTCTGAAACTTATCTTAAAGGTGTCCTAGGCTACACTGAAGAAGAACTTGTTTCTCAGGATTTCATGGGTTGCCCTGAGTCCTCTTACTTCGATTCAAAACTTACAAATGTTATTGGTAATACGGCCAAGATCGTATCTTGGTACGATAACGAAGTTGGTTTCTCTAACCGTGTGATCGACCTCGCTGGTTTTGTTGGTTCAAAACTTTAAGGATTAAGTATGCATTTAAAATTTATTGATGAAGTGGACCTTAAAGGAAAACGAGTATTAGCTCGTTTCGATTTCAACGTCCCCCTTTCAAAGGATGAACCAAAACAGATTACCGATTCATCTCGTATTGATCTGGCCCTTCCTACTATCCGCTATATGCTCGAACAAGGTGCTTCAAAGATCGTTCTTATGAGCCACCTTGGTAGACCTAAAGGGGAAGTTAATCCAAAGTATTCTCTCGAACCGGTTGCAGAGTATCTTGCCAACAAACTGGGAGTGGATGTCATCCTTTCAGAATCTCCGGTTGATAATGGCGTAAAGGATCTTCTTTCTCTTCCAGAGACTAAAATTGTTCTTCTAGAAAATCTTCGTTATGACTCTCGTGAAGAGAAAAATGATGCTGAATTCGCAGAGAAGTTAGCAAGCTTCGGTGACATTTATGTTAACGATGCTTTTGGAGCTGCTCACAGAAAACATGCTTCTGTTCACGAGATTAATGCTTTCTTCAAAGGTCGCGCTTATGCAGGACTGCTCATGAAGAAAGAGATTCAATCTCTAAGTTACCTGCTAGATAAACCGAAAAAGCCTTTCATTGCCGTTATTGGTGGTGCCAAGGTTTCAGATAAAATCAAAACGATCGAAAAGATGATGGTCCTTGTTGATAATCTTCTTATCGGCGGTGCCATGGCCTATCCTTTCTTGAAAGCTAAAGGTCATAATGTTGGTAACTCACTATGTTCAGAAGAAGATATCACTTTAGCTCGTCACCTTCTGTCTCAAGATAGAGGCGGAAAAATTATTCTTCCTCGTGATCACATTATCTCTGAATCTCTTGAAGGTTCAGGAGAGGTTTGTGATGGTCAAGAAATCCCAGCTGGAAAGATGGGTCTTGATATCGGACCTGAAACCACTCGCGTGTATTCAGAATTTCTTACGACAGCCAAAACTATTTTTTGGAATGGTCCAATGGGACTTTTTGAATCAGAGAACTTTGCTAAAGGAACAATGAAAGTTTGTGAAGCTATAGCTCAGAACTCTGCCTCCTTTAGTGTTGTAGGTGGAGGAGATTCGGTAGCTGCAGTTCAAAAATCTGGACTTGCTGAAAAATTCACTCACGTTTCAACAGGTGGTGGCGCTTCTCTTGAGTATATCGAGAAAGGTGATCTTCCAGGTGTACTTGCCCTTAAAGTAGGAGTCTAAGATGAGTAAGCTTCTCGTTGCCAATTGGAAAATGAATCAAGATACCCAAGCTATTAAAGCTTTCTTAGAAGCTTTTAATTCAAAATACACTGGCAAGCGAGAAGCTTGGATTGCTCCTCAAGGCATTCACCTCTCTCTTGGAATGAATCTCTCAAATAAAGTTTTATGGGGGGCCCAAAATGCTTCTTATGAAAATTCAGGAGCATTCACCGGAGAACTTTCTCCTCAGGCACTAAAAGATTTAGGCGCAAGCTTTGTCATCATTGGCCATTCAGAAAGACGATCAATCTTTCAAGAGACTAATGAAACTTTAAATAAGAAAACACTTAAGGCCATCGAGAATGGTCTTAAAGTCATTTTTTGTGTTGGTGAAACTCTTGCAGAAAGAGAAGCAGGCACAACTTTCAAAATTCTTGAGCAACAGTTAAAAGCAGGCCTTAAAGATGTTGATCTTTCTCAAGTAGTGCTGGCCTATGAACCGGTTTGGGCCATCGGAACAGGAAAAACAGCCTCTCCTGAGCAAGCTCAGGAGGTTCATGAGTTTATTAAAACTATTATTTCTTCATGCCCTATTCTCTACGGAGGGTCCGTAAAACCTGATAACGTAGAGAAATTATTGAGTCAGCCGGATATTGATGGGGCCTTAGTTGGCGGTGCTAGCCTAAAAGCAGATGACTTTTTGGCCCTTTGCGGTGATATTTAGTCTTTTCATTTGCAAGACGGCCCTTTTTTGTTAAAAATAACACCCTATTGGGAGAATTTTAAATATGGTTACTTTCCTTGTCGTTGTTCATGTATTCATCTGTGTGCTTCTTGTAGTCACAGTTCTTCTTCAGTTCGGTAAAGGGGCTGAAATGGGTGCCATTATGGGTGGCGGAGGCGCTTCGCAAGCTGTTTTCTCAAGCTCTGCAAAGGGTAACTTCATGACTAAGCTTACTACATTTTTAGCAGTAGCTTTTTTCATCAACTCAATCGTTCTTACTACAATTAAGTCGAAAGATTCTAAATCATCTCTTTTTGATGACGAAGCACCTATTGCTTCTCCTCTTAATTCAGATGCTGTTGAAAACAACACAACTACTCCTGCTCCAGAAGAAGCAGCCGAATAAAAAAAGGGAGCTTTTAGCTCCCTTTTTTATTTTTCTCAGTTTTTTTCTCACTATCTACTACCTTAATCTTTCCAAACTCCAGTTCTTTCTTGAATTTCCCTAAGTCTTCGAGGGGCAGTTTAGCGTAAGGAAGAGTTGGATCAAAGCTATCTAGTAGTCTTAAATCTCGGTGAATCTCATGACGAACATAACCAACGTGTTGATCAAATATATCGAATAAATCTGGATCTAGTTTTGTTCCCTTGAATTTTCTCATAGTATTCATTGCTTCGGTCAGCGGCAGAACCTCACTGTATGAACGTTTAGTAGTAATAGCATCAAAAAAATCAGCGATGGTGCAAATCCGAGCGAGTACATGAATTTCATCACGGCCCTTTAATTTATTAGGATATCCTGTTCCATCGAAGTTCTCGTGATGCTCATGAATAATTCGACCAATTATTTTCAGATCAATTTCTTGATCGATTTCACAATGTCCATCCAAGAGGAGTTCTAACCCAAAATCTGGATGCTTCTTAATCTCCTGATACTCTTCATTGGAGAGCCCACCGGGGTTATTGAGAATGTGGGTAGGTATTTTAATTTTCCCAAGATCATGAAGGAGCCCACCTAACCCAGCATGCATAAGTTCCTTACGTGTTGCTTCCGGATGGATGACTTTATAAATGCTAATGCAATACATGCACACATTGATTGAGTGATCATAAGTATAAAAATCATGAAAACTTAAATTAGTGATGAGGTTTCTCAGGCCATCAATATCATTGCCCTCTAAAACATCAATCATTGACTCTACGACATCTCTACAACCCTCAATGTTTTTTGAGAGAAGTTCCGTTGAGAATTCTTTTTTGCTTTCAAAAATACTTTGCAGATAATCCAAAGCGGAATCTTTCAAAACTGTTACTTTATCGACATCGGTAACAGTGGTTGACTTCACTAAAGACTTAAAGAATTTTTTTCTTTGTGACTCTGAAACATAAAGTTGGTGATATTTACTTTCAAATTTCTCTAGATCATCTTTTCCTAAAATCTCTCCTTGGGGAAATACTTTAACAAACTTCTCTCTGTCCTTAATCGATGAGGAGTTGATGTAGAGATCATAGTTAAGAGTCTGTTCTGTTTGAATAAGTCCATGCCTAACAGAAAAAAAGCTTGGTTTGTCCATGGCTAGATTGTAGCACCGTTAAATGGCGGTAGGATAAAAAAAATGGGTATTTAAGTGACTAGATTTATAGGCGAAAGTTCATTCGTAACTGCCACATTTATGAGTCTTTTCCTAATTCTAGTTGAATGCTAAATTCAATATCCTCACTCATAATAGTTCTACCCAAAAGGAATCTATTAAGATCTTCTATGAGCTGTGTAGAAGTTTTAGGACTATAAAAGCGAAGAGAATATTGCTCGAATAGATCCAGTACTTCATCCTTGTAGTTCTTTTCTCGATCAGAGATACAAGCAAAGAAACTTTTTTGATGAATGGAAGCGGTAGCGAGAAAAGAAAGTGCTTCTTTGGCCCCTGAAAAAATAATGACACATTGTTCATCAGTATCCGTTTGATCAATTTCTTGAACGCTTGAAATTTTAGTGACCATCCCCCAATGCTCTTTACAGTAGTTATAAACTTGAACAGATTCTGCGTGATAATTTCCCACAAAATAAAAAGCGTATCGATTCATATTCTTCCAATCCTTTAAAAGAATATTTTAAGGTGAATTTTTCTTACCTTAAGAGGTTAATCGAAATTTCAATTAGTTGTACATTAAACATCTAGGATAACTGCCAATTAATTGGTGCAAAAAAAAGGGCCTGTAGTATAGAGGCCCTTTGAGGTGGATTAAAAAAATGGGTAACCCTTAGAACGGTATATCGTCAGCTGCAAAGTTAGCATCTTGAGCAATCTGATAGTCAGCTGCTTGAGGCTGCGCTTGAGAATAAGAATTATCTACATTTGTAGTTCCTGGGTTGGCCGTAGCTCCGC
>Ga0079224_100011431_pt1 | contig 12226 bp, 10 predicted proteins | sample Stecom2015_FD_80414 | JGI IMG/M metagenome (GOLD analysis project Ga0079224, IMG submission 80414) | Agricultural soil microbial communities from Utah to study Nitrogen management - Steer compost 2015 | ecosystem: Environmental > Terrestrial > Soil > Agricultural land | place: USA: Utah... | reverse complement strand
TTAGCCCTATCGCGTTCGCGAGGTTGCGGATGATCGTGAATACCATCACACGCGTCATGCCCCTGCCGTTGCGGTTCAGAAAAACATACGATTCATGACCTTTTTGTGGCGGTTTGTGAGGTGCACGGCCACGTACCTGCTCTATATATATACGCACAAACTTGATGGCCTCCCTCCCAATCGGCACTAGGCGCTCCTTGTTTCCTTTCCCAACCACGCGCAAAAGGCCCGAATCAAAATACAGGTTATTCAGTTGCAATGTCACCAGTTCCGACACGCGCAATCCGGAACTGTACAACACCTCCAGCATAGCCCGGTTGCGTGAACCTTCGGGCGTCGAGAGATCAATGGCTTCCAGCATTCGGACGATCTCATGGTAATCCAGGGGTTCAGGCAGTTTCCTGCCCAGCCTGGGTCCTTCAATCAGGTCGGTCGGATTTCTGTCGATGAGCTCTTCATCGACAAGGTAGCGGCAGAACGACTTCAACCCCGACAGGATTCTCGCCTGACTGCTCGCGCCGATGCCCAATTCGTTGAGAAACTGCAGAAAGTCCCGCACATCGGCAGTCTTCAGCGTTAATGGCGTCAGTTTGGGTCGTCTGGATTGAGCAAACTGCTTCAACAGGCCAACGTCGTGAAGGTAAGCCTCCACAGAATTCGCTGCGAGCGATCGCTCAACCCTCAGGAAATTGCCAAAGTGTTTGATATGAACATCCCAGATTTTGTCCATAGGCCAGTCCAAAGTTGCAAATTTATCCGTCATCAGCTGCTGACGATGTACCGGGCCGCCCCCGGAAAAATGACTAAATTGGCTCGGCGATTAAGGCTATGAAGATACAGATCATCAACGGTCCCAACCTGAACCTCCTGGGCAAGCGGGAACCCGACGTGTACGGAAACCAGTCCTTCGAGGCGTTCCTTGACACATTAAGAAAACGGTTTTCACCAACCGAGATACACTATTTTCAATCCAATATTGAAGGTGAGCTCGTAAGCAAGATCCAGGAAGTAGGATTCAGTTACGATGGCATCATTCTCAACGCTGGCGCATACACGCATACGTCCGTTGCAATTCACGATGCCATCGCAGCCATCAAAACTCCTGTCGTCGAAGTTCACATATCGAATGTGTACGCACGGGAAGAGTTTAGGCACAAGAGTATCATCACCTCAAAGTGTGTCGGAATCATATCAGGGTTTGGTCTTGAAAGCTATTCTCTGGCCCTGACATACTTTATGCTCAAACTCCAGGCAACATAAACCATTTCAGCATCGTGCTTAACCTTAAGGAAATCTCCACCGTAACACTCACGCTGTTTTCCGTGATCGACGTGCTGGGGTCTGTTCCCATCATTGTAGCCATCCGCAGGCGCGAAGGCGCGATCCATGAAGAAAAGACAACGTTCATAGCAGGTATTCTGATGATTGTTTTCCTCTACCTGGGACAGTCCGTGCTGGCGTTGTTTAGCCTTGACATTGCATCCTTTGCGGTAGCCGGTGCGATCGTAATGTTTATCGTCGCCATGGAAATGATACTTGGGATAACCCTGATGAAAGACGATCCGAACGCGCACGGCTCCGGATCGATCGTACCGCTGGCCTTTCCTATAATCGCCGGAGCAGGAACACTAACTACGATTCTGTCATTAAGATCGGTGTACTCTGAAATCAGCATTCTCATTGGCATTGTGATCAATCTCATTTTTGTCTATGTAGTTCTTCGTTCATCTGCATGGCTTGAGCGCGTTATTGGCAATTCTGGATTCGCCGTGCTGCGGCGCGTTTTCGGCATCATCCTGCTCGCCATCGCGGTGAAGATTTTTAAATCGAACCTCGCCTTATGATCGAAATTTTTACGGACGGTGCGGCGCAGGGAAACCCCGGACCAGGTGGCTATGGCGTCATTATGCGATACGGCAATTACTATCGCGAATTGTCGCAAGGTTATCGGCTTACCACCAACAACCGGATGGAATTACTTGCCGTTATCGTCGCACTTGAAGCTTTGAAGAAGGAAGGTATCCCGGTGAAAATTTATTCGGATTCGGAATACGTTGTCAACGCCATCAAGAAGGGGTGGTTGTGGAACTGGGAAAAAAAGAACTTTAAGAAGACGGCCAATGTCGACCTCTGGAAACGCTACATCCCACTACACGAGAAATACAAACCGGAATTCGTTTGGGTAAGAGGCCATGCTGGCCACCCCGAAAACGAACGATGTGACGAGCTGGCGGTGGCTGCCGCACAGGGCGGCAACCTGCTCATCGATGAGGCCTATGAATTACAACGCGAGACCTGAGGACCGTTCAAACCGCCGTTATTCGCCTGAGTGCCCGCCGTCAAGTTTGTAGCAAACAATCTCACTGGAAGACGGGCGATAGTACAGATGACCAAAGATCTGATCGACGTCATACTCCGGTTCGCGGTCGTTCTTGATGTCAATCGTATTTTCAATCATTCCGGAAGCCTTGTCCACCTGAATCAGTCGATTTCCCTTTGGCTCCTTCGTCGTCATCATCATTAGGAAGGCTGGCGTGTTTTGTGACGCCTTGAACCGGGCATTAAATGCCCGCATGGCATTTGCCGAATAGGCGAAGGCCGCATTGCCAAGATGACCATACGCATTGGAAACCTCACTGCTGAGTGCCCTTACAGTTTCATCAGACGTTTTGGCAGCAACGTCGCCAAATGCTGCGGCGTATGTGCTGGCCGCAACACCGATGTACGCTGCGCGGACGGCTTCCGCCATACGCAATGCACGGACCAGGCCAGGCTCGCGCGGAGCGGGATAATACTTCTGGTATAGCTCGCTTCCGCTGAAAGAAAGCTTCATCATGTTTTGTTCGGAGTACAGTACAAGACCGTCGTTTACCACATCTATTGCCCTGGGCAGTTCCTTTCCTTCAAACTTGATAGGTGTACCGTTCAACTTGCGATGTACTCCGGCCTTCTTGTCGATCTCAAAAACCGCACTTTCCTTCGGTGAATACACATATAGCTTGTCAGCACTTGCGCCAACCGGAAAAGGTCGAACGTTGTCGCCTGTGGCAGGTCCGCCTGCCTCGATCGATTGCTGCCACAGGAGCGTGCCAGAATTGATGTCCAGTATATTGACCTCGCGCGTAGTCGTGAAGAGAAGGCCCATGGGCGTGAGTTCGGTGCTGACGATATCGCCCTTGAGCTTGACTGACTTCTCGTACCTCAGCGCTCCGGCATTCACGTCCAATACATTCAGGTAATATTCCTCGCCTTTGTTCGTAAACGCATTATCGAATCCTGTGGTGATCAGTATGCCTTTTTCTGTCGGTATGTAGCTTACCACACTCCCTTGTGCCGTGATGCCTTTGCCCTTCTTACCCCACAACATTTCGCCCGTTTCATAATCCACGAGATTGATTGTAGGTTTCCGGCTGCTCAGTGGACAAACGATGATGCCGCGTTCGTGCATGATGACCTCGTTGAGTCTGTCCTGCTCCTTTGCCGGCGCCTTCCATAGCGGTTTGCCAGAGGCAAGATCAAACGCATAGTACAGGTTATAATAAAACTTCGGAGGTTCATTCGAAGACGATGAGGTTGTAGTGACGCCTGAACCCGATTCTGATTCGATGCCCGTGCCCAGGTAAACAACATTCTCGCGGTAGGGTGAAAACAGCACACGCCCTTCAAATGCACGTTCAATGGAGTTCTTCCACATCACATCTCCGGTCGCGGTGTTGATTCGCATAAAGTAGCCGGGGTGAGTGACGAGCATGCTCTTGTCGTCAATCTCAACCGGCTCTGCGATGAGCCCTTGCAAATTGGATAATGACTGGATTCCAGCCTGAAGTTTCGCAAGGAAACCCTTCCCTTCCGACGCTACTTTGAAGAGTTCGTCGTTTTTCCAAAGGAGACTGCCGGAACGGATGTCATACATAAACAAAGTAGCAGTCAGGTTACTTTTAGACGCGCCGATGATCAATAGTTTGCCTGACCGTGGCATGACGTGACGACTAAGTATTCCAATCCCCTCTTTATCCGAATCGAAGACTGTAATGCCACTCATCACGTCTATGATGGCCTGCATTCGAAGCGTAGACTCCCTGGCAGTTGGCCGCGCAACCGCGATAAACTCGGTGCCTTCGATCTCTTCGTACAGGGAAGGATCCAGTGCCGCAAAATTCTTATTCTCCCACATGATTTTTCCATCGTCCGGATTTATCGCGTACAGACCTTCCCCTGTGCTGACGATAATATAACCGAGCGAGTGGATACGTTGCCAATCGATGGGGCTGGTGAACTTTGTGGTCCAGGCAGCTTTTGTCGGTGTCTGAGCAGTTGACGCGAAACATGCTAAAGCCAACACAATGAGTGAAAGTGAGAATGAACAAGCCTTCATGATTGTACTGTTGATGGGCAAAAAGTCTAAAAAATATTAGTCCGGTCGCGAACGCGACAAAAACTGAATAAAGCTACCAACTTGTTGGTTTTCTATCGTGACAACGTAAGAATGGATACAAATCCGAACGAAAAATGGTTGCAATCAGCCCTCGCGCTATGCGCTCTGTTGGATGAAGTTTATCCCGCGATCTGAAAGCTCGTGTAAGATCGGGGCATAAAGTTCTTTTTTTACGGGCATAGCTACGCCTCGTATATCAATCTTGTCTTCCATCAACAGCCGGGTCGCAATTCCCAATGGTAGCCCAACGGTGGTAGCCATTGCGGTGTGCGACTCCGTGCCAACCTTTGTCATGTGCATTTGCACACTTCGCTGCTTTCCGCCGGATTCATACACAAAACGGTGGAGCATAACGACGAGATCGCGATCATCTTTCTTGAGCGCCCACTTCTTCATCAGGATATGCTCAAGGACCTGCGCGGAAGTACCAGAGGTTAGGCCGATCGGTTCTTCATCGAAGAAGCCCGACCAACGCAGACATTCCAACTCACCCTTGTCACACGCCTCACCTATTACCTTTGATAGCGCTTGGTCAACCGGCTCTTGTGCGTTCGAAAGAAACGACCGAATATAATCAAGGTGTGTAGAGATCTTTCCGATTTGCCTGGTGTCGTCGCAGCATCCGAGTTGAACGAGGACATTCCATGCAGAACAGAAACCTTTATAGCGAAGCGTACCTCGTATGATCGTTTTTGTCTCAGGGATGTCGTACACGTCGATGTATCTCAAAGAGTCGCGGTTGGGATACCCTTCCAGTACGCCAATGCCCGGCACGTCGAACTGTGTCGTTGAGGTAAACAACTTTTTGTAGGGTACTCTCACGATCTCGCCATCGCGCAAGTATTCTGCATCACCCTGCTGTCCGGCGAGGACGACATTGCGTGGATTCCAGGTGAACTTGTAACGCCACGGATTCTCCGGATCGGTATCGGGCGCTATCAGACCCCCGGTAAATGATTCAAAGGATATGATCGATCCTCCTTCATCATGGATGCGATCGATCATTTCCTTCGCGCTCATGTGATCTATTCCCGGATCAAGTCCGCATTCATTTAAGAACAACAATCCGGCTGCACGCGCGTCTGCATCGAGCGCCTTCATTTCAGGCGTAAGGTAGCTTGCCGTCAGCAGATGCCGACGTTCCTTCAGGCAAAGTCGCGCTACATGAACATGCCACGTAGCGGGAAGCATTGAAATCACGACATCGGCGTCGCGAATCAATGCTGCTGTTTCCTCTTCGTTGTTCGGATCTGCTGATACAGCAGTGCCTTTGGGATGATTGCCGACAGCGGTGCCCGCAGCTTCGATCACACGATCCGCGACAGTAATGTGCCAATCGCGAGATGCAGCCTGCTCCAGGAGATAATCAACAAGCACGCCTGATGATCGGCCGGCGCCAAGGACAAGGACGTTTCTCATGCCATCAAAAGTAAATCAAAAAAGAGACTCAGCGTGAAACATCGTCATTGCTGTCTCCAAAATTTGATTATTAATCGTTATATTTCATCTAACCTCCCGGTCATGGCGAAAATTGAAACGGTTAAGCATCTTGACGATCTCGATGCCGAGTCCAAGTACCTTATCCACAAGGCGAAGGAAGCGGCGACGCATGCCTATGCGCCGTATTCGAAGTTTTGCGTGGGCGCAGCGTTGCTAATGGACGACGGATCATACATGACTGGAACAAACCAGGAAAATGCGGCGTCCCCCTCGGGAATGTGCGCTGAACGGGTAGCCTTGTATGCGGCAGCTGCTGCTAACACGACAGCTAAGATTACGAAAATAGCCATTGTAGCACGGCGAAAAGGGGGTAAAGATCTTCTCCCGGCTACAAGCTGCGGTACGTGCCGTCAGGTAATGCTGGAATTCGAAACTCGTCAAAAGTCGCCCATACAAATCGTCATGCTTGACCGGCAACACAACTGGATTATTGCACCTTCCGCCGAATCCTTACTTCCTTACCCGTTTACAAAAACTAACATGGAGCATCCAGACAGCAAGTAATTTTTTAATTTTAGTCATGAATTTTTTGAAGAACAGGAGTTTGGCCTTCCAGTTCTCATTTTTGCTGGCCGTTCTCGCAACACTTTTTGTACTTCAATACCTGGTTCTCCGCCACACGGGCTCTGCGTTGGAGCGCGTTCACTATCAACGCGACTTTGCACGGAAGACTCAGCTCAAGGCGCAAGATCTGTATGCCGATGTTGTGCTTCATGCCGAGGGGCGTCAGCCCGCATACGACCTGAACGCAAGGCTCGCGCGCCAAACACATGCCATGGAAGTATTAGCCGATGGAGGACGTCCTGAAGGATCAAGCGTGATTCTCGATCCTTTGCCAAAGCTGCCCCGAATTGCTTACGACGAGTTACAGGAGCAATGGATAATCTTTGCTGAAACTGTTGAACGGATCGCTGGTGCTGGTCCGGGTCAGAACCGGCGCGATCTCAAGCTTGCGCGAACTCAATGGGAAGGGGTCTCCGCGTGGTACGACCAGCTTGTTCAGGATCTCGACACCCTCATTGCGGAGCGGCGTTCCTTTCATCGCAGCGTGCTTGCAGGCGTTGTCGTTGTTAACATTGTGTTGTGCGTTGGAGTGTTTTTCCTTTTCCGACGTAAGCTTCTGAATCCTTTGATCGCAATGCGGCAAAATACCGCTGCACACCAGCACACTACCGGGCTTCCATCCAACGAACTCGGCGCTCTCGCGACAGAAGTGAACCATGTTATCGAACAACTTAAGGATGCATCCGATTTTGTGAAAGCAATCGGTGATGGCGACCTGACAATACGCTATGAAACATTCGACAAGGAGTACAAACCCGGAACGAACCGTCTTGCCGATTCACTTGTCGACATGCAGACGCGATTGCGCCAATTGAATGAAGAGGATCAGAAACGACAGTGGACGAATGAAGGACTTACCAAATTCGTCGACATACTTCGTTCAGGCAATGACGACATCAGGGCGCTGGGGGACAAGATCATCTCAACGCTTGCCTCGTATACCGGATCGAACCAGGGCGGCCTGTATCTCCTGAACGACAACATCGAAGGTGAACCCTACCTGGAGCTTGTGTCGCTCTTTGCCTTTGATGTGAAGAAGCACGAGACCCGTAAGATAAAGCTCGGCGAAGGCATACTCGGACAGACTTTTCTCGAAAAACAGACGACTTACCTTCGATCCGTACCGGAAGAATACGTGCGCATTACATCCGGTTTGGGTGAAGGCAGTCCAACATCGCTTCTCGTCGTACCTCTGAAAATCGATCAGGATGTTTTCGGGGTTGTCGAACTGGCTTCTTTCAATCCGTATCCTGAGCATGTCATTCGTTTCGTTGAGCGACTGGGTGAAACAATTGCCTCCACGGTTGCCACCGTGCGCGCTGCCCAGCGCAACCGCGAACTGCTGGAAGAAGCCCGTCATGCAACTGAGATGATGCGGTCCCAGGAGGAAGAAATGCGGCAAAACATGGAGGAACTTCAGGCAACGCAGGAAGAAATGGCCCGGAAAGAGCGGGATTACCTCGCACGCATAGCCGAACTCGAGGCTCAACTCGCCGGAAAGAGCAGCACAGCCAACGTTAGCCACTAGGAGCCTGCCACTTTCCGATCAGGGAAGGAACAGTTCGCCACACACAGGCCGACCAAAATTGACCGGCTTCCCGAGCGATTCAACACATGTACCATTTGTATCGCAAACGCAAACCCCCGTGCGGGGGAACAATCTTATTTTTGACTCCTGTGAAGGTAAATTAACAGGGTTTTCATGCAGGACATCGACATTGCGGACCTAAAAAGGATATCGGAGCTTATCTACCAAAAGCACCGTTACGACTTCAGAAACTATGCCATGTCCTCCTTCAAACGGAGGGTCCTGCGAATCATGGAGATTAAGCGGCTCACGGTAGAGTCGCTGCTCCGCAAACTCAGTGACCAGCCGTCATTCATTAACGAATTTCTCGACGAGCTCACGGTCAACGTCACTGAAATGTTCCGCGATCCGAGTTTCTGGCGGGTCATGCGCGAAGAAATTATACCAGCGATTCTCCTCAATCACAAACAATTCAAGATATGGCATGCGGGATGTTCTTCAGGTGAAGAAGTGCTTTCGATGAGCATCCTCCTGAAGGAGATGGGCATTCTCGATGATGTCACCATCATTGCCACTGATCTCGATGTGAATATTCTTGATCGGGCGCGGGCCGCATGTTACCCGATCAAGAACATGGATCTCAACGAGAAAAATTACATCCGGTTCCAGGGAACAGGCACACTGCAACAATACTACAGGGTTGAAAACGGTACAGCCGTTTTCGATCCTTCCTTGATGAAGAATGTGAGCTTTCGTCGTCACGACCTTGTATTGGGTGAGCCGTTCAACAAGTTCGATCTCATCCTGTGTCGGAACGTCATGATCTACTTCAACCAGTCGTTGCAAAACGAGGTACTGAAGAAGTTTCATGAAAGCCTCTTTAAATACGGATACCTGGCGATAGGTTCAAAAGAGTCGCTGATCTGGTGTGACTATGCAAACCGGTTCATCGTGGTGAACACGGAAGAGAAAATATATAAGAAAATAAAGGACTAGGGCGAAGTTGGTCAGGGACATGAACAAGTACAACTTAAATAACAGCTACAAGGCCGTTGTTATAGGGGGTTCAGCTGGCAGCTTCCAGGGGGTGGTCAAGATATTGTCCCACCTGCCCAAGAACTTTCCTTTGCCCATTATCATGTGCCTGCACCGACTTAAACATGTTCGCCACGGGTTCGTCGAAGCGCTTTCACTCAAGAGCGTCGTCCAGGTCACGGAACCTCATGATAAGGAAGCGATTAAAAAAGGCGGCGTATACCTGGCGCCAGCCAACTACCACTTGTCTGTTGAGCTTGGGAATTACTTCGCGCTTTCGACGGAAGAGATGGTGAATAATTCCAGGCCGGCGATCGATATCACGCTGGTCACATGTGCCTATGTGTACAAGGAGAAACTCATTGGCATACTGCTCTCAGGAGCAAATAAAGATGGCGCGATGGGAATGCGTTCCATCAAAGAGCGGAAAGGGCTGACAATAGTTCAGGATCCGTCTGAATGCATGATTGAAACCATGCCGAAGGCGGCAATGTCGGCAACGCAGATCGACCATGTCCTGAAAGTCGACCAGATCATTGAATTCTTATGTGAACTAGAAATGCACTACCGATGATACGGTCATTGAAAAAAACTCATCGCCTTGGCGCTATCCTCGCTACCGCATTTTTCGCGGCGGCGCTGGTGTGTGCTTACATGCTCTATTCGCTTCCCACTGACCTGGGCCTCACATCAGGGCATGAAGGCGTGTTGACCAGAACATACCTCATTGTTGCCGTTACGCTCATAACGGGCGGCGCCGCGCTGTACTTCTCGCTTACCGGGCGTGAAGAAATCATTGTTTACAAAACGAAAAACGAAGAAACGAGTGATACGTCCGCAACGTCCGCGTCTGAAAGCACCAATAGCACGATATCACTGGACGCTGTCGCTTCACTGACCGCAGGTGAGTCCAAAAGGCAATTGTATCAGCAGTTCTTGCAGATCATCTGCGACCAGTTGTCAGCCGGACAGGGTGCCTACTATGAATCCTTCGAGTCGGAAGGCATTCGCAAGGTACGGCTGACCGCCGGTTATGCGCTTGCTGTGGGTGAAAGCTCCGAAGTGGCGTACGACTTTGGAGAAGGACTTGTCGGACAATCGGCCGCGGAAGGTCGGACGCTGTATGTCGACGACATTCCCGAGGGTTACATCAAAATTGTATCGGGTCTTGGCACTGCGTCGCCGAGGTACCTGCTCATTGTGCCGGTACTTAAGGGTCGCGAAGTGAAGGGTGTTATTGAGATCGCTTCGTTCACCGCTTTCGGGCAAGACGAGCGCACTTATGTGGAACAGGCAGCTGCATTACTCATAGAAAAAATGCCGGAATAGGGCACTACTGTCATGCTACGAAACATCAAAATTCGCACAAAATTCACGCTGGCAATACTCGCCATTTCCCTCGCGGCAGTGGCGGCCATCGGCTTTTTTACCTACGATTATAACGTCACCGCGAATCGCGAGAAATTCGTAACAAGCCTAAATGCTATTGCTGACAGCCGCGCCGCCTATTTTTCCGCATTCTTTGAACGCGCCGAAGCCGGACTCAGAATTATCCAGGAGTCCAGCGAACTGACTCCTCAAACCGAGTCGACGGATGTAATGGCACTGTATACCCAGGTGTCGAATGACGGGGGCATGAGTCCCTTAATGCCCGAGCCATCCGAAGAAGGACTTGGCGATTTCCTGCAAAGGCAAAAAGCCGCCTTCGGCTTTGACGAACTTTATCTCACAACGAGTTCTGGTTCCATCCTCGCATCAACAGATGCCAGGCTTTCATCAGGAAATTTTGCCCCGCCAGACGGCGCACTACTTCTTCGCGGCAAACAGGAAATCTACTTCGGAACGGTTGTTCGCGACAGCAGCAACCGTCTTGTCACGTACGCTGCAGCACCCATCACGGCTTCACAGAACGGCGACCTGATTATCGCCAAGATCGACCTCACCCGGCCTTACAGGATACTCAGCGACTATCGCGGACTGGGTAGAACAGGTGATGTTGTACTGGCCCGCCAGGACCCAATAACACGCGATATTATGCTGGCCAGCACGCCACGTACCGATCCTAAAGGCGCGCTTCAAATCGTCAACGAAAAGACCGAAGCGGCAGGAGTTATTCTTCGCGCGATCTCATCAGGAACGGCGAACGCTACGGCGCGCGACTTCAAAGGTACACCGTCACTACAGGCGGCCCGCCTAATCACTCCAGTGAATTGGGTAGTGGTCACCACTATGAACCTTAACGAAGCTGAGGGCGACGCAGGACAGCTCATCCGGACGTTGGTGTATGCGGGCTTGTGCGTTGTAGCATTTGCCGTACTGCTGTCAATGGTTATCGGTCGATCAATGATGCAGCCTTTGAGCAGCATGCAACGTAAACTCGCGCTCGTTGCTGATGGTATCCTTCCTGAACGGGAAGAGCGCCACTCGTCCGATGAGTTTGGTCAAATGGCCACCAAGGTTGACGACCTGGTACAAACCCTGAAAAACAACGCCGAATTCGCGCAGCGTATCGGGGAAGGTAAATACGATACTGAGTTTAAGCCTGTTACCGACAACGACGTTCTCGGCATGGCGCTCATCAACATGAGAAAGAACCTCATCGAGAACGAGCGTCGTGACAAAGAACGCAACTGGATCGTTAGGGGTGTAGCAGAGATCAGTGAAATCCTGAGGCTTCACGACACCCTTGATCCTCTTGGAGAAGACGTTATCAAGTTTATCCTCGAAAAGATCAACGCCATACAGGGCGCCTTCTATGTCGTAAACGAAGAAGACGACCCCGTCACGATCGATCTTCGCGCAAGCTTTGCCTATGGCCGGAAGAAATACCTGCAAAAGCGGTTCAAGTTTGCGGAAGGGCTCGTTGGCCAGGCTGTTGCCGAAAAGGATACCATACTCCGCACAGAAATCCCGAAAGAATACATGACGATTACATCGGGGATTCTGGGCGACCAGCGTCCGACATGTCTGCTCATCGTGCCGCTGATCACGAACGAAGAAGTATACGGTGTCCTTGAATTTGCGGGCTTCCGTAAGTTCGACTCATCGCAGGTGAACTTCGTGAAAGAACTCAGCTTGATTCTGGCGCGGACGATCTTCAACATCAAGGTCAACGAACGCACTCGAAGACTCCTGGAGGAATCGCAGGCAATGAGTAATGAGCT
>Ga0079224_100011430_pt1 | contig 12226 bp, 13 predicted proteins | sample Stecom2015_FD_80414 | JGI IMG/M metagenome (GOLD analysis project Ga0079224, IMG submission 80414) | Agricultural soil microbial communities from Utah to study Nitrogen management - Steer compost 2015 | ecosystem: Environmental > Terrestrial > Soil > Agricultural land | place: USA: Utah... | reverse complement strand
GCGCTGCTGCACCCGGTGAGCGGGGCGTCGCTGAACCAGGTGTCCTTCGCGGTCGATGGCGAGCGCCTGATCGCGGTGGCGCCCCCCCCGCTGACCGGGGTGGGGGCGATCACCTGGTCGGACCTGGAGAGTGCCGAGGCCCTCGCCGACATCGTTCGGGAGCGCTTCGGCCGTCAGCTCGCGATCCTGGGGGCCGGTGCCGGGGCGCTCGATGCTTTGGGCATCGCCTCGGAGGTGGACCCGGATCAGCTGAGTCTCTCGGCGAAGGTGCAGCACGAAGCCTGGACGTTCGTGGTGCAGGCCGACTCCGAAGGCCGCTTCCGTCTGATGCGCGCGCTCAAGGACCGCAGCCCCGTGCACCTTGAGCAGGAGACGCGCTTTGAGCTGTCGGCGTTCTCCGACCGGGCCACATTGGGGCACTACCTGATGGGCCTGGTCGAGGGGTCGGCCGACGTCGTGGCGCCCACGAAGCCCCAGCTGTTGCGGCAGGGCATGCTGCTGCAGGCGTTCGGGGCCGAGGCCCTGATTCCCCCCGGCTCCCCGGTGGAGCTGCTGGTGGAGCTGGCCGTCGAGGGTCGGCGGTACCGGTTCGCGGCCGGACGGGTGCGCGGCCGGACCTTCCGGGGGCTTCTGGCGGGCCGCGAAGGGAAGCTCTGGGCGGAGCGCTTCGAACTCGATGCGTTCCCCGGTGTCGCCGCGCTGTGTGCCGGGGTGTTGGGAGTTTCAGAGGACGCGGTCCAGGTGATCGGATCGCCGGACGAGGAGACGGAAGGTTGAGTGCGACGATTGCCGAGCGGGTGCTCGGTGGTGACATCCGGGCCGCCTCGCGGCTCATGCGTGACATCGATGATGGCCGGGCGAGCGCCATCCCCGAGCTGCAGGCCCTCTTTCCGAAGACCGGCCGGGCCTACGTGATCGGGATCACCGGGTCGCCGGGGGCCGGCAAGTCCACCCTCACCGATCGCCTGATTGCCCACTTCCGCATGGCCGGCAAGAAGGTCGGGGTGCTGGCGGTGGACCCCACCAGCCCCTTCAGCGGCGGCGCGATCCTGGGGGATCGCATCCGGATGCAGGAGCACGCCACCGACGACGAGGTGTTCATCCGCAGCCTCGCCACGCGGGGCAACCTCGGCGGCCTCTCCCGCGCGACCGGCGACTGCGTCCGGGTGATGGACGCCATGGGGATGGACGTCATCATCGTGGAGACGGTGGGGGTCGGTCAGGACGAGATCGACATCGCGCAGATGGCGCATTCCACCGCGGTGGTGGTCGTGCCCGGCATGGGCGATGACATCCAGGCCATCAAGGCCGGCATCCTCGAGATCGCCGACGTCTTCGTGGTCAACAAGTCGGACCGCGACGGCGCGGACCGGATGGTGCGGGAGCTTCGGGCCATGCTGGAGCTGCGCCATGCGATCAAGGCGCCCCCCATGGATCACGACGCCCACCACCGGATGGTGGTGGCGAAGGCCCACGGGACCCACCAGCCGGATGGGGACGCTGCGCCGGAGGAGTGGGAGCCGCCCATCCTCAAGGTGATCGCCAGCAGCGACGTCGGGGTCGAGGAGCTGGTGAAGGCCTTCGGTGCGCACTTCGACTGGCTCAATGCCTCGGGGGAGCGCTCCACACGGGAGATGACCCGGGCCCGGATGCAGTTCGTCGCCATCCTGCGCGAGCGGTTGCTGCGCTCCGCCCTCAAGCGCCTGGAGGCCGAGCGCGGCCGGCTGGACGAGGTCTCGGCGCGCATCGCCCGCGGTGAGGCGGACCCCTACGCGCTGGCGGACGAGCTGGCGGGGAAGCTGGGCGGGTAGGGCGGCATGGGGATCGGCGGACTCAAGCTCAGCGCACAGGAGCGGGTCGCGGAGCTGGAGGCGCGCCTCTCGGTGCGCTTCTCCCGGCCGGATCTCGGCCTCTCCGCGCTCTGCCACAAGAGCTGGCTCAACGAGCACCCGCGCGAGGCGCTGGTCGACAACGAGCGCCTGGAGTTTCTCGGCGATGCGGTGGTGGACCTGGCCATCGGGCACCGGCTGATGGAGCGCATGCCCGAAGCCCGTGAGGGGGAGCTCTCCCGGGCCCGCGCCTCGCTGGTGGATGAGCGCGGGTTGGGCGCGGTCGCCGCGGATCTGGGGCTCGGTGAGCTGCTGCTGCTCGGCAAGGGCGAGGATCTCAGCGGAGGCCGCACCCGTCCCTCGATGTTGGCGAACACGCTCGAGGCGGTGATCGGTGCGCTCTACCTGGGAGACGGTCTGGGCGCGGTGATGGAGCTGGTGGACCGCCTCTTCTCGGCCCCCCTGGAAGGGGTGGTGTCCGGACGCCCGGCGCGGGATCACAAGAGCCTGCTGCAGGAGTGGGCGCAGCAGCGCCTCAGGATCGCGCCCACCTACCGGGTGATCGGCGAGAGCGGCCCCGAGCACGCCAAGCTCTTCGAGGTCGAGGTGTGGCTCGCTGAGGTGCCGCATGCGCGGGCCACCGGCCGCAGCAAGAAGGAAGCGGAGCAGGCCGCAGCGAGAGAGACCCTCATCGCGCTGACCCGCACCGATCCGGAGGCGGACCCGGGATCGAGCGATGCGCCCGGTGGCGGCCCCCCGCCCGCTGCCTCGGAGACCGCTCCGGTGGAACCCGACGCCGACACGCCTCCCGCCTCGTCCTCAGGAGCGCCCCCCAAGGGAGCCGGACCGGGGTAGCGCTCCGGGACCGACGGTTTCACCTTCAACCCCTTCTCCCGAGCAGCCGCTGAAGGGTGGCACGCGGGAACGTCCGACGACCCATCGAGAAGAGGAGTCCTCACATGAAGCTGCAACGTGCCCTGCTCCTGACCGCGCTCCTGGCGCCCGCCCTGGCCTTCGCGCTGCCGCCGCCGGAGCCGGCGAAGGGGCCGTGGACCGACAAGGTGAAGGCCGGAACGCCGCTCTTCGCCACGCTCAAGACGAACAAGGGGGACATCGTGCTGCGCCTGTTCTCCAAGGAGGCGCCCCTGGCGGTGGGCAACTTCGTGGGCCTCGCCACCGGGGAGCAGCCCTATACGGACCCGACCACCGGCAAGAAGGGGAGCGGCCCCCTTCCGGAACGTGACCTTTCACCGGGTGATCCCGGGGTTCATGATCCAGGGCGGCGATCCCACCGGCACCGGCCGGGGCAATCCGGGGTACGCCTTCGCCGACGAGTTCGACAGCGGGCGGAGCTTTGACAAGCCGGGACTCCTGGCGATGGCGAACTCGGGGCCCGGGACCAACGGCGGCCAGTTCTTCATCACCGTGGCCCCCACGCCACACCTCAACAACCGCCACACCATCTTCGGGGAGGTGCTCCAGGGCTACCCGGTGGTCGAGGCCATCAGCCGGGTGGAGCGCGCCGCCCGGGACAAGCCGGTGGAGGACGTGGTGATTCGCAGCATCACCTTCAGTGAGACCGCGCCCAAGGCTCCCGCAGCCAAGGGCCGGAAGAAGGCCCCCGCGGCCAGGGGCGCCGACGCCGCGAAGAAGCCGGCCCCCAGGACCGAGTAGCCGCACCGGGTCTCGCGTCCGACGATGCACTTCAACGACGCGGCTGAAGGAGGTCTCCGGGCGCAAGGGCACCCGGAGCCTTCACGGGCCGCAACCTGACCGCAGTACCTAACGACGAAAGAGAAGATCGAAGCATGGCAATGACTGAGCTGGCCCGTCAGGGCAAGGACCTCTACGCGACCTTCGACACCACCGAGGGCACGGTCGTGGTGAAGCTGTACAGCAGCGCCGCGCCCAAGACGGTGGAGAACTTCGTGGGCCTGGCCACGGGGGAGAAGACCTGGAAGCACCCCCAGACCGGCGAGACGAAGGAAGGCGTGCCCCTGTACGACGGAACGATCTTCCACCGCTGCATCCCGAACTTCATGATCCAGGGTGGCGATCCGCTGGGCCAGGGCTACGGCGGCCCCGGGTACAAGTTCGAGGACGAGTTCCAGAGCGGCAAGACCTTCTCGGTCCCCGGTCTGCTGGCCATGGCCAACGCCGGCCCGAACTCCAATGGCAGCCAGTTCTTCATCACCGTGGTGCCGACCCCGCACCTCAACAACCGGCACACCATCTTCGGCGAAGTGGTGAAGGGCTACGACGTGGTCGAGAAGGTCGCCAACGTGATTCCCAAGGGCGCCGGCGACCGGCCCAAGACCGACGTGGTGATCAACAAGGTCACCATCTCCGAGTCGATCTGAGAGACGTCGCCCCCGCTCCCCTGCTCGGTGAGAGCCGGGTGGGGGAGGGGAGGGCCCAGGGGCCGGACGCGCCAAGGGACTTGACCGCGGGGCCCCCGAACGGGGACAAGGCAGACGCGCCCGCCCAGCAGGAGCGGAAGAGGGCGTCCGGGCCGTCCGTTCTCATCATGAGACGCACGCGGTCCGTCCCGTCGTTCAAAGGCATCCACCCGCCCCCGAACGTCGCCTCCGAAGCGGACATCCGACAGCAGCCGCGCAGGTGTGGAGATCCATCCGGGTCCCACATCGGCGGGCCCGGTCGGACCCACCGCTCCGGCGCCGACCGCCGAGGGGTCAGACCATCTCCATCGGAACCAGCATGTCCCCGAAGCATCGCAGTGGCTTTGCCACGCTCATCGGCCGCCCCAACGTGGGCAAGAGCACCCTGCTCAACCGGCTGACCGGCGAGAAGCTCGCCATCATCAGCCACAAGCCCCAGACCACCCGCCACCGGATCCTCGGGGTGGTGCACCGCCCGGACGCGCAGATCGCCCTGGTGGACACCCCCGGAGTGCACGACGCGAAGGGGCAGCTCAACCGCTACATGCTCGAGGTGGCGCTCAACGCCGCCGAGGATACCGACGTCAACCTCTTCCTCATCGAGCCGGTGGATGAGGTCGTGGACGAGGTGAGCCCGGGCAACCGTGCGGTGATGGAGGCGCTGGAGCGCGCGAACCGGCCCACGATCCTGGTCATCAACAAGATCGACACGGTGCCCAAGCCGCTGCTGCTCCCCCTCATTGACACCTACCGCAAGGCCTTCTCCTTCGCCCAGGTCCTCCCGGTCTCCGCCCGCACGGGCGAGGGGGTGGACGTGCTGATGGAGGAGCTGGTCAAGCTGCTCCCGGAAGGGCCGCCGCTCTTCGACGCGGACATGCTCACCGACCAGCAGGAGCGTCAGCTCGTCGCCGAGTACATCCGCGAGCAGGTGCTGCATCACACCCGCCAGGAGATCCCCTACTCGGTGGCGGTGACCATCGACGCCTTCGACGAGTCGGAGCGGGATCCAGGACGCGAGCTGAAGCCCGGGGAGTTGGGGGGCCTGGTGCGCATCGCGGCCTCGATCCACGTCGAGCGCGACAGCCAGAAGGCGATCGTGATCGGCAAGCAGGGGCAGATGCTCAAGACGATCGGCAGCGGCGCGCGTCGCTCCATCGAGCGGCTGTTGGGAACGAAGGTGTATCTGTCACTGCTGGTGAAGGTGGAGCCGCGCTGGAGTGAGACGGTGGCCGGCCTGAGAAAGCTTGGGTACGAGTGATGCCGCTGCCGATGGTCGCCATCGTGGGCCGCCCCAACGTGGGCAAGAGCACCCTGTTCAACCGCATCGCCCGGCGTCGCAAGGCCCTGGTCGAGGATCTCCCCGGCGTCACCCGCGATCGCAACTACGCGGACACCGACTGGGCAGGACGGTTCTTCACCGTCATCGACACCGGCGGCTTCGTCCCCGGGGATGATGACGTCATGCTCTCGCAGGTTCGGGAGCAGGCGCAGCTCGCGGTGGAGGAGGCCGAGGTGGTCCTCCTGGTCACCGACGGGCGCGCGGGCCTCACGCCGGTGGACACCGACATCGCCCAATTGCTGCGGCGCTCCGGCAAGCCGGTGGTGATCGCGGTCAACAAGGTGGACAGCCCCTCGGCGATGCAGCAGGCGCTGGTGGCCGACTTCCTGTCCCTGGGCTTCGACGAGGTCCATGCCATCTCCGCCGAGCACGCCCTGGGGACCCAGGATCTGCTGGACGCGGTGACCGCCCGGATGCCGCCGCCGGATGGCGACGAGCAGGCACGCATCAACGCCGATCGTCTCGAGGACGGCGACGACGACGATGTGCCCATGGTCGCCGGGGACGAGGAGGAGGGTGACTTCGACGAGCTTCCTGAAGAGCTCCCCTCCGAGCCCGAGCGCCCGATCCGTCTGGCCATCATCGGCCGCCCCAACGTGGGCAAGAGCACCCTGGTCAATGCGCTGCTCGGAGAGGAGCGGGTGGTGGCCAGCGACATCCCGGGGACGACGCGGGATGCGATCGACTCGGCGTTGAGCTGGAAGGAGCGCAACTTCGTCCTGACCGACACGGCGGGCATCCGGCGCCGCAAGACGATCGCCCACCGGGTCGAGAAGTACGCGGTGGTCTCGGCGCTCAAGGCGGTCGATCGCAGCGACATCGCGGTGCTCTTGCTGGATGCGACCGAGCCGGCGGTGGACCAGGACGCGAAGCTCGCCGGTGTGGCCGACGAGAAGGGACGCGCCCTCATCATCGTGGTCAACAAGTGGGACCTGGTGGAGAAGGACGCGAAGACCGAAGCCGCCTACCGCGCGGGCCTCAAGGAGCGGCTGCGGTTCGTGTCCTATGCGCCGGTGGTCTTCACCTCGGCGCTGACCGGCGCAAAGGTGCAGAAGGTGCTCGAGGTCGCCGCGGAGCTGGCCGACCAGTACCGCTTCCGTGCACCGACGCCGATGCTCAACCGCCTGCTCCAGCACGTGACCGAGCACCACCCGATGCCGATCGTCGACGGACGGCCGCTGCGCCTCTATTACGCGGCGCAGGTGGGCGTGGCGCCCCCGACGTTCCTCTTCCGGAGCAACCGGCCCGGGAAGGTGCCCGATCCGTACCGGCGCTACCTCTCCAACCAGCTGCGGACGACCTTCAACCTCAAGGTGCCGATGCGGCTGTACTTCCGCGATCGGCCGGGACAGGCCAAGCGCGTGGCCCGCAAGCGACTCTCGAAGATCAAGTGGCGCCCCAAGCGCCGCGACTGACAACCCGTCCGGGGCGTGGCGCTTCGCGTTGACCCTGAACCGTGGGCTCCGTACAGTCCGCGCCCCTCGACAAGCCCTCTGTAAGGATGAAGACCGTGGCGAAGGCGGAAGACAAGAAGCAGCTCCTGGAGCCGGACTCCTTCATGGTGGTGGGAGGCGAGGCGAGCAGCTGGCTCATGCGCCATGAGCGCAAGGTCATCGGCGGCGCGATCGCGCTCCTGGTGATCGGCGGCATCATCGCGGTCGTCTCCCTGATTCAGGGACGCGCCGAGACCCGCGCCGCGCGTGAGCTGGGCGTGGCCCTGGAGCTGCTGACCCGTCCGGTCGCCGGCAGCCCCGAGGCCCTGCAGACCAGCCCCGACGTGACGCCGTTTGCGACCGAGCGTGCGCGCGACGAGGCGGTGCACGAGGCGATGGGCACCTTCCGGGAGGCCCACCCGGACACCCGCGCCGCGCGCCTTGCGGCGCTGGCCCAGGCACAGAGCGATTTCCGTCTCGGCAACCACGCCGAAGCGCAGGCCGGTTTCGAGTCCTTCCTCCAGCTCACCGACACCGACGTGGCGATGCGCGCCAACGCGATCGAGGGGCTCGGCTACAGCCTCGAGGCGCAGGGCAAGACCGACGAGGCGATCTCCGCCTTCGAGAAGCTCTCCTCGACCACGACCGGCGCGTTCATGCCGGGCATGGGCGACTACCACAAGGCGCGGCTGCTCCAGGCGAAGGGCCAGCAGCCCGAGGCGCTCGAGCTCTGGCGCTCGGTGACGGTCTCGCACCCGAACACCGCCGCCGCCCGGCTCTCCGAGGAGCGTCTGCAGATCCTCGCGGCCCAGGGGGTCGAGATCCCCGCGGCTCCGGCGAGCCCGGCGCAGGCGACGACGGAGGCCGAAGAGGGCGCTCCGGGGGCGGAGTAGTCGCGTGCGACTGCGCCGTCTTGGAGTCTGCGCGCTGGTGGCGGCCAGCAGCCTGATGGGCTGCCGCGCCGTCCCGCTCACCGCCGATCCCCTCAATCCCCGCCCGGTGCCTTCGCCGGAGCTCTTCCGCGTCGACTGGTGGCACTCCCTGGTCGGGCAGCGGCGGCTCCTCGAGCATGCGCCCCGTGAGCCGGCCGCGCCGACCTGGGATGCGGAGCGCCAGCAGCTCATCACCCTCACCCGCGACGGACGGGTCCGGGCCCTGGACGCAGCAGGGGAGGAGCGGTGGAGCCGGCCCACGGACAATCACTTCTCGGCGGGCGCGGGCATCTCCGCGAAGCGCATCTACCTGCCCGGGGGCAACGGCGTCCTCGAGGCGCTCGACCCCACCACCGGTGAGTCCCTGTGGACCTACGACACCGGTGAGGAGCTGGGGACGATGCCGGTGGAGGTCGACGGCGTGGTGCTGGTCGCCTCGCATTCCAACTCCCTGTTCGCGGTGGACGCGGAGACCGGGGCCTGGAAGTGGCAGTACCGGCGGGAGCTGCCCTCGGGCTTCACCATCCGTGGCGTCTCGACCCCGACGGTCCGCGACGGCGTCATCTACGTGGGCTTCGCCGATGGTGCGCTCTCCGCGCTGCGGCTGGCCGACGGCGTTGCGGTCTGGGAGCGGATGCTCTCGACCTCGCTGGGGCCCTTCATCGATGTCGACACCCAGCCGATCTTCGACCATCAGGGCGTGCTCTACGCGGCCTCGGTGAAGGATGGGATCTTCGCGCTGGATCCGATGACCGGGCGCACGCTGTGGCATCAGGACGTGCCCGGCGTGACGGGGCTGCTGCTGCGTGGGGAGGTCCTCTTCGCCACGGGAAGTGACGGTGTCCGGGCCATGGTGGCCGGTGATGGTTCGACCCTGTGGTCGATGCGGCTGAGCGATGTCGCCGCCGGGCAGCCGATCCTCAGCGCGGGCTACCTGGTCGCGCCGGTGAGCGACGGCCTGCTGTTCCTGGACCCGGGGCTGGGCCGCACCGTGCTGCGCTGGGATCCGGGGCAGGGCGTTTCGGCAAAGGCGACCCAGGGGCCAGATCATTCGCTCTACGTGCTCTCCAATCTGGGCTTCGTGTACGCCCTGGATCTGCTCGGAGGCCAGGGGTGAGTCATCGCCGGAAGGTCCGGGTGGTGGCGGCCCTCATGCCCCATCCCTCGGATCCCGAGCGATTCCTCTGCCAGCAGCGTCTCCCGGGAGGCCCCCGCGGCGACCTCTGGGAGTTCCCCGGCGGCAAGGTCGAGCCGGGCGAGGCGGAGGAGGCGGCGCTCGAACGTGAGCTGCGCGAGGAGCTGGAGGTTCCGGTCTCGGTCGGCGCGCGCCTGTGGGAGGGCACCCACGCCTATCCCGATCTCGAGGTGGAGCTGGTGCTGTACGCGGCCCGGCTTCTCGGGGGGACGCCGCGTGCGGTGACGGCGCAGGAGCTCGCGTGGTGCACCTTCGAGGAGATGCAGGCCCGCCCGTTCTGTGAGGCCGACGTTCCGCTGATCGCCGGGCTCGTCGACGGCTCCGTGCGGACGGCGTGAGGCGCGCCCCGTTTCAGTGCGTCGCGTCCGTGGTCCTGCCTGTGCCTGTGGTGGACGGTCCCGGACATGCGTGAGGCGCCGAGGACACGTGGTGTCGTCCGCCGGTGCGGGCTCGCGGGCTTTTCATCCGCGTTTGGACCGGAGAGGATCGCCCGGCGATGATCGAGCGCACCTTCCAGCACGTTCCGGGCATCGGGCCCTGGAGGGAGCGGAACCTCTGGGAACAGGGGATCCGGACCTGGGCCTCGTTCCCGGAGGCGCCGCAGAAGCCGGTCGTGTCGCGGGCGAAGGACCCGGTCATCCGCGAGTGGATCGCCAAGGCCGGCGAAGCCCTCGAGGCCGCCGATCTGGCCGGGCTCGCATCGCTGTTCCCGGGGCGGGAACACTGGCGCCTCATCCGACGCTTTGGTGAGGGCGCGGTCTTCTTCGACATCGAGACCGATGGTTCCGAGCGCCAACTGCCCACGGTGGTGAGCCTGCTGGATGCCGAGGGCCTGCACCTGTTCGTGCGCGGCGAGAACCTCGAGGCGCTCCCCGACGCGCTCATGCGCCGACCGATCTGGGTGACCTTCAACGGGAGCTGCTTCGACGTCCCGGTGCTTCGCGAGCACTTCCCGCAGCTCACGCGTCCTCCCGTCCATCTGGACCTGCGCTTCCTGGGACGGCGGATCGGCCTGAAGGGCGGTCTCAAGCAGATCGAGCGCGGCCTCGGACTGGATCGCTCGACCGCCATCGACGGCGTCGGCGGCATGGACGCGGTGCTGCTGTGGCGGGCCTGGCTCGAGACCCGGGAACCGTCCGTGCTGCAGCTTCTCGTCGAGTACAACCTCTACGACGCGATCAACCTGCGCTCCCTCCTGCATCGGGTTCTGGATGGGCTCCTCGAACAATCCGGGTTCGGTCCGGAGGAGGAGGCACGCTTCAGCGAACCGGAGACCGAGGACGGCAGCCTCCAGGTGCGGGCGGTGCTCGAGGCCCGGAACGGGGCTTCCGTGGAAGCGGAAGGCGCCGCGGTCCTGGCGCGCACCCGGGCCCGTTACGGTGTGTTCTGACAGGAGGCCCCGGAAGGGGGCTCACGGGACCGCTGCTGAGCTTCGACGGGACCGGCGGCTGAGAGGCTCGGCGGCGCGCACCCGTTCTTGAAGGACGTCAGTCAGACGTGCCGGCGTCGGCCTCGGGCGCGGCGATCTCGAACTCGTAGCGGAACTCGGACTGCTCCCGGCCGACGCTGTCGGTCATGACGTCACCGGTCTCGGGGTCGATGACCAGGGTGTAGCGGGAGCCGGGCTTGAGAGGTTCGAGGAAGCGGACGCGATACAGGATGCCGCCGCCGGGCGGAGGCGCCTCGGTCTCATCATCGCTGGGCACCACGCGATCATTGGCGTCGAAGACGCGGATGCGGTGGTTGCTCAGCCCGAGGTTCGACGACAGCGACAAGCCGATCATCGAGTCGATCACCGGTGCTTCCGGAACGTCCGTCGGGATGGGCTGGGTGCCACCATCGGCGACCTCGGCGGTCACCATGAACTGAAGCGGATCCGGCTCCGGTGGCGGCGCCTCGACCGGTGCCTCCACCACCGGGGGCGGCTCCTCCTTGCATCCGAGAGGACCCACGAGGGCCAGGGCCGACAGCGCGCTCAGCGACAGGAAACGGGCTCGGAACATGGGCGCGGACCTTGTCAGAAGGCGCCGCAGGTGGCGAGCGTGTTCCGGAGCGATCCGAAATGCGGAACCCGCACCAGAACCGGAAGATCCGGATGAAGTGCTGGACCCATCGTGCGACCTGAGGCACTTGATGGCTGCCATCGTCACGGCACCCCCGGTCGCGGATGTCCCGTGACCTTCAGCATCACGGAGCCTCCCATGTCCCGTTTCAGCCCGTTCGCGCTCGTGCTCGTTTCCCTGATCTTCTCAGCCTGCGGCTCGGTCCAGGCTGGTGACTCCTGCGAGCGTGCCGAAGAAGGCCTCTGTGACAGCGACACCGCGGCGTTGATCTGCCAGGGCGGGACGTTCACCGAGATTCCATGCAGGGGCGCCGGCGGATGCCTCACCACCGACGACGACGGCTTCATCTGCAACATCAAGCCGGTCGCGGGGGATGCATGTCCGCAGGTGATGGAGGGCCAGGGGCAGTGCGACGAGACGAACGAGAACCAGCTCCTGAAGTGTGAACAGGGCACCTGGGCGGCCATGGAGTGCAACGGCTGCTTCGTCAGCGACAGCAGCGTCATGTGCTTCCAGGAGTGAGGGACCCGGCGCCTCGTGCAGGATGACCTCCGAGGCGTCTCTTCCCGGGCCCGCCGAAGTGCCTTGTCGAGAGGGCGCTTCCGGCGGGTTCGACGTTCCGGGCACGTCCAGAGCATGGCGAGGAGGGTCCGAGCGCGCCTCCGAGGCCGCATGCCCGCGACGCGGGTTCGAGCGCCTGGCGCTTTGCCCGAGCACCCGTGCCAGGGCAGCGGGTCGTCGCTGCGCAAGGTGCCTCCGAATACGAAGATCCGACGCTGCGGGAAGCGCAACCGCCAGGTGTGCTCGGCACGGCTTCGTGGTTCGCGAGGCGTCCGGACCCCGGAAGGCAGCGGAATCCAGCGTCCATCCCCTCCGGAGCCCCATACGCAGTGAGTCTGATAAGATGCGTTATGTTAAGTTCGCGTTCGGGTCTCAGGGCCTGGATCCGGGCTCCTGTCCCCTGCTTCCGGGCTGCGGTTTTTCGAGACGCGTCGGAACGGCGTTTGAGCGGATCGTCCAGCGGCTTGGGCGTCGG
>Ga0079224_100011429_pt1 | contig 12228 bp, 11 predicted proteins | sample Stecom2015_FD_80414 | JGI IMG/M metagenome (GOLD analysis project Ga0079224, IMG submission 80414) | Agricultural soil microbial communities from Utah to study Nitrogen management - Steer compost 2015 | ecosystem: Environmental > Terrestrial > Soil > Agricultural land | place: USA: Utah... | reverse complement strand
GCAAAGGCCGCTGAAAAATAAAAAGGTTTTAAGAGCACGTCTTTCACTGATACATCTAATAGCCTGGCCATTTCCTTTGGATGGGGAGTAATTACCGTCGGGAAGGACCGTTCTTTTAGCAAATTTAGATGGGATGTCAGATGATGCAATCCATCCGCATCGATAATTAACGGGCACTTAGCCTGCTCTACGATTTGTGCTACAAATTTTCCTGACTCCTCAAATCTTCCCATTCCAATTCCGATAGCTATTGCATTGAAGGCATCTAATTGCAGTTTGGATGGAATAATCCATCCTTCTTTTTCCTCAAGGGGAAAACACATTGCTTCAGGACAATGGGCTTGGATTGCTGAAAAGGCGGACGGGACGGTAGCTGCAGTAATTAAACCGGCACCTGCTCTTAATGCTGCCTTTGCTGTCATAGTAATTGCTCCCGGCATCATCAAGCTTCCTCCAATAATCAGTCCCCGCCCATGGTGGCCTTTATGGGCGTATGGATCCCGATTAGGCAATGTTTCCATTGCAGCCTTTTTATTCCAATGTTTCCTTCTTGTAAACTTCTCCATTACCCGCGGGAGGAACCCGATCGATACGACTTGCCATTTCCCATAATAAGGTGCGGTATGAGGGAGAAAGGCACTAACTTTTGGCGCTCCGACAACAAAGGTTTGATCTGCCTTTACTGCCGTAAATTCCGATAACCCCTCATCTGCCGGTAATCCACTTGGAATATCAACGGAAAAAATAACCGCATAGGAATCATTAATAAGCTGCACCACATCTTTAATAGGTTGCCTTAGCGGGCCTTTTGTTCCGATTCCTAAAATGGCATCGATGATGATATCGGTATTTCGAATAATATTGGTGAGTTCGGTTTTCGATGGTGTCGTAATTACAGTACCGCCGCATCGAATAAGAACTTGCTTATGGTAGAAGGCATCGCCGGTAATCTTTTCATCTGGAACAACTTGAACTGCCCGCAAATCGTAATTTTCTTCCAGCAATGTTCTCGCTATGACAAATCCGTCTCCGCCGTTATTGCCTGGTCCGATAAAAATCGTGATGCATTCGTCTTTCCTAATGAGCTGTTTTATTTTTTCCGCAATCGCCCTCCCGGCATTTTCCATTAATATTTTTCCTTCCAAGCCTATAGTATCCATCGTGTAGCGATCAATATCGTACATTTCCTTCGCAGTGACAATAAACACATTGTTCCCTCCTGCTGCTTTACAATATATGAGACAACCCCGGCAAATATGCAATGAGAATATTAAGAATCTGTTACTTCGTAATGATTGCCTGCGCTACGGCATACTCCTTGCTATGGGAAATGGAGAGAAAAATCTGATACCCTTCATATCCCCGAATCTTCGCCTGTGGTGCGCCATGCTGATCATTTACAATCTCCATATGCTGAAAACTAAGCCTTCCGACACCTTTGCCCAACGCTTTTGCCATCGCTTCCTTTGCTGCAAATCTACCAGCGAGAAACTCTACTCTTCTTCCCATTTTTTCTAAGGAATAAAACAATTCTTTTTCTCTTTCCGTCAAAACCCGTTCGGCCAGACGGCTGCCTCTTTCTAAGCTTTTCTGAATACGATGAAGTTCAATAATATCAATACCTATTCCGACTATCATTTTCTATCCTTTCTTGACTTCTCCAAATGGTCATCGATGTATATTTTCTGTATTATTATAATAATAGTATCTATAATTTAATAAAATTGAAAACCTTTTACTTGGAGGGATCTCCCTATTCATGTTTATTCGCAATGAACGAAGTGTAAAAGAATTTATGGAATTATACCCCGTCGTTTCGATTCTTGTCATAATCCATTTAGGCCTTTGGCTAATCATAAATGCTTTGCAATTGCCTTTTGGATTAATGATTAGGGATTTAGGGGTAGGGGTGAATTTTCTTATTGCTCAAGGAGAATATTGGCGGCTAATTACTCCTGTTTTTCTTCATGGTGACTTAATGCACGCTTTATTCAATTCCTTCTCCCTCGTCCTTTTTGGACCAGCATTGGAGCAGATGCTTGGCAAAGGAAAGTTTCTCTTCGCTTATTTCGGGGCGGCTTTTATTGCCAATGTGGCTACCTTTTTATTTGAGCCTTTAGGCTATGCCCATTTAGGTGCCTCAGGGGCAATTTTTGGCCTGTTCGGAGTATATGTATTTATGATTTCCTTTCGCAAACATTTGATTGACGAAGGAAGTGCACAAATTGTAACGACCATTTTCATCATCGGTCTAATTATGACGTTTATTCGTCCGAATATTAATATCCAAGCCCATATTTTCGGATTTATCGGCGGCTTTTTAATTGCGCCCCTTATTTTGAACAACGTCCGGCCTTACTCCCCCTGGCGAAGGCCCAGGAGAACATACGACTATGATGATGGAGAGATTCAATTTGATCCGAACCGGTGGCAGAAACGCCGGCTCATTCCAGATAAGGTGCGAAAAAATTGGCTTTGGATTATTATCGGGGTCCTCGCCTTGCTCGGACTTCTGAGCAGATTGTAATAAAAGACGCCTGGTTTGATAGCCAGGCGCCTTTTTATCTGTTGTTCTGAAAAGAATACCAATCGGATAAAATATTTGTATCCGCTTCATCCAGTTCCTTCAATTTATAATTTGCGGAACCTTCTCTGGCAATAATCGATATTTTGACCGTAGCAAGCTGTTCCTTCCGCTGAAGGAAATGCTGTTTATTCTCCATGCTCTGAATCCGTTTCTTATAGAGCAGAACCGTCATTTTGCTTAAGACACGAAACTGAATAACTACCCGTTCTCCTTTGATGTGAAACCCACAATCCTTCGACCGTAAATATCCGAAATAAACTGAGATTACGAGCAATAGGATAAACAGCCAGCTATACTTCGGAATGAAAAACATGCTCCCTCCAGCTAATATGAAAAATAATACACTTCCCCGAAACAGATAATATTTGATCCCCCGTTTGGGAATCGTGGTCAGTCTTTCTTCGGGGATTGTATAATCCGGCAAAAAGTGCTGCAAAAAGCGCTTCACTTCCCCCTTTTTCATAATGGGGAACAAAAGCGTCGAAAAGTCTTCTCCGTTATCTAAACTGCTTCCTGCCACTTCTGCAAATACAGCAACATAACCTAAAGGCTGGCGAATGATGCTTTCTTTTATTCCGACAGCCTGTATTCTTTTTAATGGAATGGTAGCATGTTTTTTCACCAGTAATCCTCTCGTAATGACCAGTTCATTTTCCGTTTTCGTAATCGTAAAGTTCCAATACTTTAGAACAGTCCCAACAATACCCAAAATCCATATAAAAATAAGAACAGCAGCCGCTAATAGAATAATATATGTAACGCTTAAGCCAATGAGCCAGGCAACCGTTTGATCATAAAAATGATCGGGAATAATTTGTTCTATCTCGCTAAAAACAGCGGCCAACAGTGCCAGAATAACCCCTGTACTGCCAGAGGTTGCACCGGCTAGAAGCAAATCTTTATTCGTTATATTCTTCGAGGCCGGCTTCTGTTTAGGCTGTTCTTCTTGAATGCTGCTTCCTTTAAACCTTTCCCTTATTTTTTCCCCTTCCGCTAATTTTACTGCTTGTAAAGAAGCCTCCGTATCCGTTCCGCTTCCCGCTGTTTCAATTTCTACTTTTACAAGATGGAAGATTTGATGAATCGGGTTTGCGGACAGGTCTATGGACTGAATCCGATGTTTGGAAATGTAGCGTTTTTTTCGAATAAATATGCCGTATTCGATACGAAATTCATCTTCCCCAATCTGGTAGGTGAATCGGTACCATTTTAGAATGCTAATGGTTAGCAAAACAAAAATAAACAGTAATACTAAGAGAGAATAGTAGATCAATCCTTCCCCTTTAATTGTAATCAACCCGATGAGAAGATAGATAACCCAACCTTTCAGCAGCTTAAAAAATTGAAATAGAATTGCTGCAGGATGCAAGCGGCGCACTTTAGACATCATCTTCATCCACCCTTGCTAAACGGGAAATACGGTCGCGAAGTTCGTAAGCATTTTCCTCATCCAGCGCAGGTATTTCATGTGTTGTTGCAGCGGTAGATATAGTCACACTCGCCAGATGAAATTTTTTCAAAATCGGGCCTTGCTTCGTATCCACATGCTGCACCCGTATCATCGGCACCAATGTTTGCGACAAGATTAGAATTCCATGCTGTATGTATATCTCTTGTTCAAATACTTCATAACGCCACCTTTCCCAACGCTTTTTCGGCAATAAAACAATAAACAAGTAAGTACAAACGATATTAATCACGATGGCCGCGATAATAATCCATAACGGCCAAGCAAAAAACCAGATAATAATACCGGCAATTATTGCGATTAGCCAAAGAATCCCTATATAAATCGATGCAGTAATTTTCCACGCTTTCACCGCATCTGCTGAAATTCGATGTTTTGGCGGTTCCCGCATGTTTTCTCCCCCTCTTTTCGTTTGTCATTGTAATACGGATAATTGTTCAATTGGTTTCTAATTTGTTGACAAGCCGTTTGGAAGATTGATCTATCATTTGGAAGATTTATTCTTCATTTGGAGGAATTGTCACGTTTTTGGACGATTCACCTAAAATTAGAAGGCACATATTTTATATATTTGGCTGATTTATTAGCGATTTGGAAGATTCTAAAGCTGTATGGAAGATTGATCTTTCTTTTGGAAGATTACATCGTTCATTTGGAAGATTCTGTACCAAATTTGGACGATTCTTTTCTCATTTTGGAAGAATATTACGCTTCAAGGAAGATTTACACCTCATATGGATGATTGTTTAATTTCATGGAAGATTCCTCAACACAAAGTGTAAATCTTTCCATATTAAAAAAGGATTTCCTCATAATTTGTCGAAATCAAAAAATAATATGAATTTATATTAAAGGAGTTGATTTTTTAGTGATAAGGCAAAGAAAAAAACCTTATTCATTACTTTGTTATGAAGCATTATTTAGAAGGTTAAAAAATAAATACAGGCAAAGTCATGCAGTTCATCAGGATTATGCTAACGTTTTATCTGGATATCTTGGTGAACGGCAAGTTGATTATATATTAAGTGCAACTCCGACGTATTTTTCCCACGCTTACCAGGGCCTTCGATTAAAAAATCACCAACATTATTTCCAAATGGACACCGTTTTATTGTCTAATAAGTTTATACTTATCATTGAAATAAAAAATTGGAAAGGTGTATTGACGTACCATTCCAACTTAAAAAATATTACCCAAATATATAATAATACCGAGAAAAGTTATCGAAACCCTATTACACAAGTAGAGGCCCATAAGCTTCAATTAGAATATTGGCTGCAGCAAATGCTCGGTATATATGGTGTTCCCATTGAGACATTAGTAGTGATAAGCGATTCTGCCACCATCCTTAAAAACCCTCAAGAAGATCCTCAATTTTATAATACTGTCATTTATGCCGACAATCTGCCTTCCAAGTTAGATGAATTGTGGAAAAAATATCCTAATAGTAGTTTAACAAACTCACAGCTAAGGGAAATTCACAGTCATTTTTTAAAGTACAATGACGACTATCAGCCCGATTTAATCCGTCTTTACAACCTTGATAAAAGTCATTTAATTCACGGGATTGAATGCGCTAAATGCGGACAATATCCAATGTCAAGAGTCCATGGAAAATGGTATTGCATACATTGCTCCTTTACAGATAAGCTCGCACACGAAAGGGTCATATTAGATTATTTTCTCTTATTTAAACCAACGATAACAAATAAAGATTGCCGAGAATTCCTTCAAATAGAATCTCCAAAAGTAGCCTATTCCCTTTTACAATCGATGAAACTAAATAAATCAGGGGAACATCGAGGCCGTGAATACCATGCTCCGAAACTGGAAGATTATCCCCAACATTCCCATATTCCATGGAAGATGGAGACCACACTCAATGTCACCTTTTAGGAAGCGAGGCCTTTAAGATAATAATACAAAAGGCTCTATCAGCTTAGATAGAGCCTTTCCTAATACTCTAATCCCTTCTTCTTCGTTTTTGAAAATTCCCTTTCCGGTTTCTTCCGCCCTGATTGCTGCGGTTGTAGCGTTTATTGTTGGAAGGGCGGGCTTTCGTTCTTTGGGCTTTTTTGACACTGATTGGCGCAACTGCCGTTATTTTAACCGGTGTATCTCTTCGTTCCTTCGTTAATATTTTCAGAGCAGCTGCGATGACTGTAATGGAATCATGGTCGTGTAACAGCTGGTTTGCCGCTTCATGGAAATCCTTCAGCTCATGCCGGGCAATGACTTTCTCGATTTTCTCCACCGCAACTTGCTGCTGTCCCCTCTGGGCATCTTTATACGTTGGCGGCATCATCCGCTTCATTTTGCTTTTAATTACTTTTTCGATTAAGTGAAGATGGGGGATTTCCCTCGGTGTAACGAAGGAAATTGCCTCTCCTGTCCTTCCCGCCCGTCCCGTACGGCCAATACGGTGCACGTAGCTTTCCGGATCTTGAGGAATATCAAAATTATATACATGGGTTACACCGGAAATATCTAAGCCGCGAGCTGCCACATCGGTCGCAACAAGCACATCAATACGTCCCTGTTTAAACTTATTTAATACACTCATCCGTTTTGCCTGACTGAGGTCCCCGTGGATGCCTTCTGCCCGGTAGCCCCTCGCCTGCAATCCGTCCGTAATCTCGTCTACCCGCTTCTTCGTGCGTCCGAAAACAATGGCCAGCTCCGGCGAATGAATATCTAAATGGTTATTTAATGTCTCAAACTTTAACTTTTCCGGAATCTCCATAAAATATTGGTCAATATTTTCTACCGTCATTTCTTTCGCTTTCACTTTTACTTCCTGTGGCTGACGCATTAAATGGGTCGCAATGTCGCGAATCTCCTTTGGCATTGTCGCCGAAAAAAGCAATGTTTGCCTGTTTTCCGGAATGCTCTTTAATATTTCACGGATATCATCAATAAAACCCATATTCAGCATTTCATCCGCTTCGTCCAAAATCGCCACTTCTACCATGCTAATATTGATTGTTCGGCGGTTTAAATGATCTAACAGCCTTCCGGGAGTTGCCACCACAATTTGCGGGCCATCTTTTAAAGCTCGGATTTGCCGGTCCATTTGCTGACCGCCAAAAATCGCCAGCGCCCGGACTCCTTTAAATTTTCCTAATCGGTTCAGTTCTTCGGCAACTTGAATAGCCAGTTCCCGTGTCGGGGCAACGACCAGCGCCTGAATTTGCTTCTTATGTACGTCGATTTTTTCGATGGTCGGTATGCCGAACGCAGCCGTTTTTCCTGTTCCTGTCTGGGCCTGTCCAATTACATCATTCCCTTCCAATGCGTAGGGAATCGTTTCCGCCTGAATTGGGGTCGCTTCTTCAAATCCCATCCGATTTAATGCTTTTAAAATAGGTTCAGAAATACCTAGTTCTTGAAAAGTTGTCACCTATTCGTCTACTCCTTTTTCAAATTTTTCATTTCTATCTACAAACGTTCCATATTTATATAAATTTCTGCGAATCCTTCTATAGTTTTCCCGACATCAATTAAGGTAAACAATTTATTTGCTATACTTCACAAAAATACCTTCTTTAGGTGAAAAGGTTTCGATTATCAGAACAGCCATTTTTTGCAAAAATTCCTTTATATGAAAAATATTCCATCCCTTTTGTAGATACAGGTTCTATCATATCACAATTCCTTTTACATCTTCCAATTTAGATTGTATAACGGAAGCAATTAGTTCCCATTGTTTTAAGCACAATAGTATAACAGTTGTACCTATATCAAGATGCTTTTTTCGACATTACATGATAAAATAGAACCAATTTTATTGTAGTCAGTCATTGGTTCAGGAAAGGGATGTTTTATGAGAATTCCCCCGTTTAATCCATACATCGCAATAACAATCGGTGTTGTGGCCGTATCTACTTCGGCAGTGCTCGTTAAACTTGCCGACCAGGCCCCAGCAGGAATAATTGCCCTTTACCGATTATTGTTTGCCGTCCTCATCATGATTCCGTTCATATGGATGAAGTATATCGACGAACTAAAGCACATCAGCAAAAAAAATTGGATTCTGTCTGTTCTGGCCGGGTTGTCATTGGCAATACATTTTATCCTTTGGTTTGAATCGTTAAATTACACTTCTGTGGCAAGTTCTACCGTACTTGTTACGATGCAGCCGATTTTTGCTTTTATCGGTACATATTTCTTGTTTGGAGAACGATTTTCTCCGGGGACGATTATCAGTCTTATTATTGCCCTTCTTGGAAGCATCATCATTAGCTGGGGAGATTTTCAAATTAGCGGAAGTGCATTATTTGGCGACATGCTTGCCCTCTTGGGAGCAGTAAGTGTAACAGTGTATTTCTTGCTAGGACAAGAACTGCGGAAAAATCTGTCCTTAATGACCTATACTTTTATTGTTTATTCGGTGAGCACTCTGGCGTCAGTTGCATACAACGTCCTATTACAAAACCCTTTCATCGGGTTTCCCGGATCCCATTGGTACGTTTTCCTAGGTTTGGCCATTATCCCGACCTTTTTAGGCCACTCATTGTTTAACTGGGCTTTAAAGTGGGTAAGTTCTTCCACGATATCCATGGCCATCGTTTTTGAACCTGTCGGAGCAGCTATACTGGCCTACTGGATTTTAAGCGAAAATATTACCTGGTCCCAAGTGCTTGGAGGTTCTATCGTTATCTTTGGATTACTATTATTTATATTAAGCACGTCAAGGAAAACGACCGTAACTATTGCTAAAAAGGTAAGAAAATAAACGAAAGGATGATTGAATGAATATTCAATTAATGACGGATAGCGGTGCGGATATACCAAAAAGCATTCAGCAATCATTGCAAATAAAAGTCGTACCTTTATATTTACATTTTCATGATGAACAGTTTAAAGTTGGCGTTGATTTAGACTTAAATGGCTTCTATCAGAAGGTAAGGGAAAAAAAGGAACTCCCCCGTTCGGCTGCACCTAGCCCAAATAATTATTACGAAGCTTATAAAGAAATAGATCCTGACACGCCGATTTTAATGATAAGCATTTCCAAAGGATTAAGCAGCACCTACGAAAATGCGGTAGCTGGGAAGAACATGCTCCTGGAAGAAGAACCGAATCGCACGATTGAAGTCATTAACTCCAAAACCGCATCTCCCGGTATGCTGCTTCTGCTATACGAAGCTGGCTTAAAATTAAAAGAAGGATACTCTTTTGAACAATTAGTTCAACATATCAAGGACTGTGTAAACAAAACAAAAACTTTATTTGTATTAAAAACCCTCGACAATCTCATCCTCGGAGGACGCTTGGATAAAATGAAGGGCACGCTGGCAAAAACGTTAAACATCAAATTGCTTATGCAAGGAAGCAAAGATGGCACAATTGAGGTAACCGAGAAGGTAAGGGGAGAAAAGAAATCGCTGCGGAGATTTATTGAACAAATTGGCGAGCATACGAAAAACACCGAAAATAAAATCCTTGCCATGACCTATTGCCGTGATGAATCAAGGGCAAAGGCGATTTTGCATGAAATACAGCAAAAATATAACTTTAAAGAAACATTGCTGACAGAAACCGGTCCGCTCATTTCAACTTACGGCGGAGAAGGGGCGTTAGTCATCGCCTTCTTTCAAGATTAGTTTGTTGAGAAATCAGCCTTATGAGCTGATTTCTTTTTATGCTTTTTCCATTACCCGCCGGTTCTTTTCGCCGGATTGGCTTAAGAATTTATATACCATTTGATTCAGTATATCTTTGTCTTCGCCGTGGCAAAGCAAGTGCCGGGAACGTTCAAAAAGGATAATTTCTTTTCTTTCAGATTGAATTTCTTTATCCAAATAAATTGGTGTCCGGTAAGGCACCATCTGGTCCTGCTGTCCCTGGGCAATAAACACCGGAGTTTTTACCTTTTTCAAATACGGCCGGGTATAATTGACCAGCTTCATAAATTCGATATTGGCTTTTACCGGCACTGCGTGAAATTTCTTTTTATAATGGTTATACATTTCATTTTGACCTAAATTCCCTTTTATCCCATCGCCAAGTACGTCACTTACATCCGCAGCGATTTGTTTAAACGATAAGTATTTTCTCGATGGAGCGAGCAATACGAGCTTGTCGATATGATATTTTCCTGCCAAGTATGCTGCAATCATCCCCCCCATGGAAAAACCAACCAAATACATTTTTTGACACCATTCCTGCATTTTTTGCAATGCTTCTTCGGCACTGTCAATCCAATCCTTATACGAAACATCATTTAAATCCAGTTTCTTCCCATGTCCGGGCAATGTAGGAACTTCGATATGCCAGTCTGTCTCTTTCCTTAAAAATTCTGCAAGCGGTTCGACTTCATGGGGGCCGCCGGTATATCCATGAATAATTAAACAGCCAATCATCTGTTCAGACTCCTTTATTGCAGTTTTCATGGACTTAGTATGCGCGAATATATTTTTAAAAAACATAAACCCGGCAAAAGTTAACCTCCTGTTTTAAAATTTTTTAGGAAGCCGTTAAATTGCTGAATAATCGGATAAACCTGGTGATACGTATTTGCCAGCTGTCCTACTGTTGTCAGCACTTTATCCAAATCCAGCTGGCCATCTTCTTTTTGGAATTGGCCCATCAAATTTGCTTTTGGGGGCATATTCCCGTACATTGCTGGATCCGCATTATTATTTCCATAACTAAGTCCCGGAGGTTCCGGTTTTTGAAAATACTCAAAAGGAGTTTGGTACCCATAAGGCTGATTAGGCGTATTTGCAGGACCGGGCCAAGCAGGTGGCATTGGATAATAGAAGTCGTAAGGTGGGGGCGTTTGGGGCTGCCGCTGAAATTGCGGATTATGTTCAAAAAAATACATGGATATCCACCTCTTTACAATTTATCTACTGTAAATTATGCAAGAAAAGAAAAAATGGTGAGCATCCATCCCATGAGCAAAAACTGTTTTGTAAATTGTTAGTAAAAAACTGAAAAGGACTAGTAATTTTCATGAAGTTATTATTTAATATAAAGGAAAGGTATTTTAATGAAAATCTAGGAGGGCCAATGAAACATGAAAAAATTTCTTAGTCTGTTACTTGTACTCGGACTAATGTTCGTTCTGGCTGCTTGCGGCGGATCAGACTCTGAACAGGATACGGATACAAGTAATGGAGAAGACAGTGCATCTGAAGAAGGTTCAACTGAGGAATCTGAACAAATGATTCCAGACACTTTAGTAATGGGATTTGTTCCATCTCAAGACTCTGACACGATTGCTGATACGATTGAACCATTAGCAGAGCGATTAAGCGAAGAGTTGGGTATTGAAGTTCAAGGGCAAGTTATGACGAACTACAACGCTCTAGTAGAAGCAATGGGAGCAAACCAAGTTCATGTCGGCTTTATCCCAGCATTTGGATACGTTCTAGCCAACGAACAATATGGCGTTGAAGTTATATTGAAATCTATCCGCTACGGATCTGGTACATATAAAGCACAATATGTCGTTCGTGCCGATTCTGGCATTGAAACTTTAGCTGATTTGGAAGGAAAGATTTGGGCATACAATGATAAAGGCTCCACTTCCGGCTACTTATTCCCGGCTAACCAGTTGATGGAAGAATTTGGTCTGGAATCAGCGGAACAATTAGAATCTGAATTCTTTAGCCATACGATGGAAACTGGCGGTCACGATAACTCCGCCATTGCAGTATATGAAGGGGATGCCGATGTTGCAACAACCTTCGATGATGTACGTACAGAATTAGAAGAAGAATATCCAGACGTAATGGAAAAACTGACGATTCTTGGTTATACCGAAGAAATTCCAAACGATACCATCTCTGTAACGAAGGAATTGGATGATGAATTTGTTCAAAAACTTAAAGAGATCTTCCTTTCCTTTAACGATGATGAAGAAATGATTCAAATTATGAACGACGTGTACAACTGGGATGCAATTGATGAAGCTACAGATGAAGAATATCAAGTTGTAAAAGATACGTACGCCAAATTCAAAGATAACATTGAACTATAATTTAAACGAATGAATGGAAAAGGGGAGAGAACCTCCCCTTTTTTAATGATTATAGAAGAATGTCAAAATAATGGAGGATTTTGAAGTATGATTGAATTTAAAGATGTAAGCCTGGTCTATCCCAATGGCACCCAAGGGCTGAAAAATATTAACGTTACAATTAAAGACGGAGAATTTGTCGT
>Ga0079224_100011427_pt1 | contig 12229 bp, 7 predicted proteins | sample Stecom2015_FD_80414 | JGI IMG/M metagenome (GOLD analysis project Ga0079224, IMG submission 80414) | Agricultural soil microbial communities from Utah to study Nitrogen management - Steer compost 2015 | ecosystem: Environmental > Terrestrial > Soil > Agricultural land | place: USA: Utah... | reverse complement strand
TGGCCGGGATCGACCCGGAGACGCAGACCCTCGGATACGACTACAGCCATGGAGCCCTGGTCTTCCACCAACTTCGGACGCTGCTCGAGGACCTGCTCGGTAAGGGCAAGGTCAGCAAGACCAGCAACCCGTACTTCGTCGAGTTCGGGTCCAAGGGCAAGGTCAGGCTCCAGGCCGTGGACGCCCGGGACGCTTCCGGACTGATCGATACAGACAAGGCCACGGCCGCTCTGCGCGACGCCATGGACAACGCCTACAGCGCGGGTTATCGCGTCGCGGTCGTGAACATGAGCTTCTCGATCGTGCCGTGCACGGTGCTCCAGGACTTCAACGACCAGGACACCGGCGCTATCACCTTCGAGCAGTACGTACAGGCGCTGCTGGCGCTGAACGGCGTGTCAGCAGGGAGCCAGACGGCTCAGACCTTGAGTGGTGCGATCCAGTCTCCCGTCGAGGCCCTGGACGACTCGCTGCTCGACCTGCTCGAGTGCCCCACCTTCAAGTCCGGTCAGGCCTGCGGAGCCGGCTTCCAGAGCTTCGTCAGCGTCGCGGCGTCCGGCAACTACGGCCTGGAGTTCCCGTTGTTCCCGGCTGCGGCCCCGGGTGTCATCAACGTGGGGTCTCAGAGGTTCGAGAACGGTTTCAGGGACGAAGCGTCGACGTTCTCCAACGCTGCTGACGTTCTCGCGGCCGGCGACGTGATCCTGTTGCGGAAGACCAAGGTGAACGCTCTGGCGTACATCGGTACATCGTTCTCGGCCCCCTTCGCCTCGCTGTTCGTAGCGCTGGACCAGCGCACCGGCAGCCCCACCTGCGCGGCGGGCGACTTCGCGTCTGCTGGCAGGACGCTGCCTCAGTTGGCTGACGGTGGGTTGGCCAACCTCCCACTGCTACCAGGTCTCACGAGCGACGGCGACCCAGGAGGCAGCGCCGTTCACCAGTACTGCCTGGCCGGCGACTGATCGATGCAGGGAGGCGCGGGCCTCGATGACCCGCACATGAAGCTCGCGGCGAGCCGTGCCAGGCGCGGCTCGCTCGCGAGCGACGCGGCCGCCGGCCTGGTCGTGGCGTCCGTGATGATCACGATCGCGGTGTCGGTGGGCACCCTGCTCACCGCGGTGGCGGGACCGGAGTTCGCCGCCCGTGGCATAGGCCTCGCCATCACGAGCGCCCTGATCGCCGTGCTCGTCGTCCTGCTCCGGCGGGCGGCCCCCAGCTCGATCCCGACCGCGCAAGACGCTCCGCCCGCCGTGCTGGCGGGCACCGCGGTCGGCCTGGTAGCGGACATAGGCACCGGGGGCCAGGTGGCGTACGCCACGATGATGGCGCTCAGCGCGCTCGCCACCCTAGCCACGGGACTGGTGTTCATGGCGGTTGGTTGGCTGCGCCTGGGCCGGCTGGTCCGGTACCTGCCCTACCCCGTCATGGGCGGCTTCCTCGCCGGTACCGGGTGGCTGCTGCTGCAAGGCGGGCTGACGGTGATGGCAGGCCGGTACGTTGACGTCGCGCACCTGGGCCAGATGATCGACGGCGGCTGGCTCTACACGGTCCTCCCCGGCCTGGCTTTCGCGGTCGTCCTCATGGTCGCGGGCCGCAGGATCTCGCATCCGGCGGCGAACCCACTGCTCACGGTCGGCGGCTTCGTCGCCTTCTACGTAATCATGCTGATCGCGGGCGGAGACCTGCCGTCGTGGCGGGCGGAGGGTCTGTTCATCGGCGGTGCAGCCGGAGGCAGCCTGTTGTTCGGCTTCCGACCCTCCGACCTGTCCGCCGTCGACTGGTCCGCGCTGGCGGCACAGCTGCCGGTCGCGGCCACCGTGCCGGTCGTGGCTCTCATCGCTACGCTGCTCAACATCACCGCGACGGAGCTCGAGGTCGCGGACCGCATCGACCTCGACGAGGAGCTGCGGTCTGCCGGCATCGGCAACCTGGTCGCCGGGGCGTTGGGCGGGAACGTCGTCTACCACTCCGTCTCGCTCGCCAGTCTGAGCCGCCGGATCGGGACCGGTTCTCGACGGACCGTGATGATCGTGGCCGCCCTGCTCGTGGCGGCGCTGGCGTTCGGAGGAGGTGCGGTCCAGTACCTTCCTCGGCCCGTGGTGGGTGGCATCGTGGCGTTCCTCGGCCTCGAGTTCCTCTACCAGTGGCTGTGGGACATGCGGCGGCGACTGGGCTCCGTGGAGTACGGGATCGTCGTCGTGATCCTGCTCGTCGTCGTTGTCAGCGGGTTCCTGCAAGGCGTGGGGGCGGGGCTGATCCTCGCCGTCCTGCTCTTCGTCGTCAACTACGGCCGCGTGGACCCCGTCCGGTACGCCGTGACCGGGACCGAGCTGCGCAGCCGCGTCAGGCGCCGGCCCGAGGAGGAAGAGGTGCTGAGGCACTCGACCCACGCGGTGCTCGTGCTGCAGCTGCAGGGGTTCCTGTTCTTCGGCACCGCCGTCAAGGTGGCGGACCAGGTCGAAGCCAAGCTGAGGTCCGGTGCCGTCAGGTGTCTCGTCCTCGACCTGGCCAGGGTCACCGGTCTCGATGCGAGCGGGACGAGCGCGCTGCTGAACCTGACGAAGAGAGCGACCTCCAGCGGCGCCGTAGTGGCGCTGGCCGGCCTGCCAGCCTCGCTGGAGCGCAGGCTCCGGTCGGGTGGCGTGTTGGTGACCGCCGGCGTGGAGGTCTACCCATCGGTCGACGCGGCCCTGGAAGCGGAGGAGGCGCGGATCCTCTCCGAGGCCGGTGTGAGCTACTCGCCCACCGAGGCCTCGACGCTCTCCGACGTCCTGGTAGGGAGCGGAGTGGACGCCGGGACCATCGAGCGCTACGCCGAGCGCGTGGCGCTCGCGGCGGACGAGGTGCTCATCGAGCAAGGTGCGCCGGCCGACGCCATGTACCTCATCACCTCGGGGCGGGTGACCGCCGAGAGGGCGCGACCGGGCCTGCCTCCCGAGCGGTTCGAGACGATGGGCAGGGGCAGCATCGTCGGTGAGGTGGGCCTCTTGACCGAGAGGCCACGAGCGGCCACCGTCAGGGCCGACACGGCCGTCGTCGCCTACAAGCTGACCCGCCAGTCGTTGGCGCGGCTGCAGGCCGAGGAGCCCGCCACGGCGGCGTCGCTCTGGGCCTGGTCGGCGCGGCACATGTCCAGCCGTATCGCGCACCTCATGGCCACGGTCGATGCGCTACGGCGCTGACGACACGAAGCGGGCTCACTGCCGCCAGGAACCGAACCGAGCTCACTGCCGCAGGAACTCGAGCGTTGCCGCCTCGTGAAGCTTGAGCTCGCGGCGCCGGCTCTTGCGAGCGCGCGCCAGCGACTCCTGATAGGCCGTGTCGAAGGCGCCCGCGAGGAAGCGGTCGATGAGCGCCGGATGGACGTAGGACTGCCGGCACACCGCCGGCGTGTTGCCCAGCGTTTCCGCCGCGGCGCAGATGGCCTCGTTGAGCGCCTTTTTCAGCTTCGCCTCGCTCAGTTCCGCCGCCGCGCGCGCGGACAGGCCGGAGGCGTGCAGCGCGGCCGCCGTCACGACGGTGCCGCCCCACGTCCGGAAGTCCTTCGCCGTCACGTCGTCGCCGCTCACCGCGGCCAGGTACTCGTTGACGTCGCGCGAGTCCACCGTCTGGCTGGCGCCGTCCGCGTCCAGGTAGCGGAACAGCTCGTAACCGGGTAGCTCCTGGGTGTCCCTCACGACGGCTGCGAGCTCCTCGTCGACGAGCGTGAGGGCGTGCTTCTCGCCCGACTTGCCGATGAACCGCAGGTCGATCTCGGAGCCGTTGAGCCGCACATGCTTGCGCCGCAGCGTGGTCACGCCGTACGAGCCGTTCTGTTTGGCGTACGCGGGGTTGCCTACCCGGATGAGCGTGGAGTCGAGCAGCCTGACGGCCGCGGCCACGAGACGGGTGCGGTCCAGGGTGCCGCGCCGCAGGTCGCGCCTGACGCGCCGGCGCACGCGCGGTAGCACCTCGCCGAACGCCGTCAGCCGCGCGAACTTCGCCGCGTCTCGCAGCGCGGTGAACGCCGGATGGTAGATGTACTGCTTCCGCCCAGCCTCGTCCCTGCCCGTGGCTTGCAGGTGGCCGTCCGGGTGCGGGCAGATCCAGACCTCCCGCCAGGCCGGCGGGATGGCCAGGCCCGCGATGCGTTCCCGCACCGCAGGGTCGCTGAGCGTCTCACCCCCGACGCCGCGGTACTCGAAGCCCTTGCCCCGCCGACGGCGCGAGAAGCCCGGATCGCCGTCCTCAACGTAACGGAGGCCGGCCGCAGCGGCGTCGTCCCGAGGGTCGGTCCTCAGCTCGGAGGCCACTCCGTTCCCACTGCTCGACATGTGCCCCACGCTAGGGCCGCCGGATTAGAACGAGGCCAGGTCCAGACGTCCTGCCCGTGACCGGCGTGTCACACCCTGGCCGCTACGTCGTAGTCCGGTGACTGGTGGCGGAAGTAGGTTGCGTACAGCTCGGCGTAGTGGCCACCCTGGGCGATCAGAGCGTCGTGGGTGCCCTGCTCGATGACCTCGCCGGCCCTTAGCACCAGGATCCTGTCGGCTCCCTTGATCGTCGACAGCCTGTGTGCGATCACGATGGAGGTCCTGCCGGCCAGCACGACCTCGAGTCCCTCCTGGATCTGCGCCTCCGTGAGCGGGTCCACGCTGGCGGTCGCCTCGTCGAGGATCAGGATGCTGGGGTCCTGGAGCAGCACCCTCGCCATCGCGATCAGCTGCCTCTGGCCCATGGAGACGCCGCGACCACCCTCTCCCACGTCGGTGTCGAGCCCGTTCTGCAGCGCCTCGAGCCAGTCACCCCCGCCGATGCGGCGGGCCACCGCCACGACCTCATCGTCGGTCGCTGCAGGGCTGCCGTAGCGGATGTTGTCGCGCACCGACCCCGAGAACAGGAACGGAACCTGCTGGACGATCCCCAGGTGCTCCCGGTAGGCGGACAGGTCGAAGTCCCGGATGTCGGTGCCGTCGATCAGGATGCGGCCGCCCTGGAACTCGTAGAACCGGGCGATGAGCTTGCCGATGCTCGACTTGCCTGCGCCGGTGTGGCCCACCAGCGCGACCGTCTCCCCCGCCTCGATCGAGAGGTCGAAGCCCGTGAGCACGTCCTCCTGGTCCGTGTACCGGAAGTCGACGCTCTCGAAGTCGATACGACCTCGCAGGCTGTCCGGCTTCAGCGCCGCGTTCTGGTTCACGCGCGGCTCGGCGTCTATCAACGCGAACACCCGCTCCGAGGCCGACAGCCCCAGCTGGAACTGGCTCCAGAACGAGGCGATGCTCGTGAGCGGGAACCAGATCAGCGCCAGCGCCTCGACGAAGAGGAACCACTGCCCCGGCGTGATGGCCCCACCCAGGAGCCTGTTACCGCCGAAGTAGACGATCAGCGCGGTGCCTATGCCCGAGACGAGGCCGAGCACCGGGAAGATGGCCGAGAAGGTGAGCCCCTGCATCAGGTTGTAGCGGTAGGACTGGCCGTTGACGTCCTTGAAGCGGGCGTAGACGGCCTGCTCCTGCCGGAACGCCTTGGCCACTGCGATGCCCGTGAGCGACTCCTGCACGTTGGCGTTCACGTCCGCGAGCACCCGCCGCGCCTGCCTGGTAACGCGTCGGGCGATGCGCCGGAATGCCAGCGCCACGCCGACGACGACGGGAGCGATCGCCGCGGCGAGCAGGGCGAGGCGACCGTCCACGTAGAAGAGGACGCCGAAGAGGATCGCCACCTGCAGCAGCTGGCTTATGAGGTTGAGGGAGAGCGTGACCACCTGGGAGAAGTCCTGCGTGTCAGACGTGACGCGGCTGACCACCCTGCCGGTCGAGAACTCGTCGTAGAACGACATGTCACGCGCCATCACCGCGTCGAAGGCGTCGCGGCGCAGCCTGAGCACGACGTCGCCTACCGAGCGCGCCGACAGCCACTGCCTCACGAAGTTGAAGCACCAGGACAGGACGGCGGCGCCGAGGAACGCCGCGACCAGCCCGCCCGTGCGGCGCCATACCCCGCCCGGATCGCTGGCCTCCTGACCGACCCTGTCGATCGCTACCGACACGATGATGGGCAGTAGGGCGTCCAACGACGCCACCATGAACACGGCCAGGCCCGCGGCGAGCATCGCGCCCGCGTACGGCCGGAAGTACGCGACGATGCGCCGGAGCAGCTGGACGTCCGAGTACTCGCGGTCGTAGGCCTCGGCGGCGAGGCCGTCCATGATGAAGCCCATCAGTCGAACCTCGCGAAGATCCGGCGGTAGAGGTGGTTGCGGTCCAGCAGCTCGTGATGCGTGCCCTGGTCCACGAGAACGCCGCCGTGCACCACCAGGACCAGGTCGGCCTTCCTGATCTGGGACAGGCGGTGCGTGATCATCAGGGTCGTCCGTCCCTCCAGTACCTTGTTGATGGCCTTCTGGATCTGGTCCTCTGTCGCGCTGTCGATGGCCGACGTCGAGTCGTCCAGCACCAGGATGCGAGGGTCGGTGAGCAGCGCGCGGGCGATGGCGAGTCGCTGCCGCTGCCCGCCAGACAGCGTCACGCCGCGCTCGCCGATGACGGTCTCGTACCCGTCGGCGAACCCCACGATGAAGTCGTGGGCTTGGGCGGCCTTGGCGGCCTGGATGATGTTCTCCCGCGTCGCGATGGGCCCTAGCCCGAACCCGATGTTCTCGGCGATGCTCCGCGAGAACAGGAACACGTCCTGCTCGATCACCGACACCTGCGAGCGGAGCGAGGCCAGGTTCCAGTCGCGCACGTCGACGCCGTCGATGAGGATGCTGCCGGCCGTGACGTCGTAGATGCGGTTCACGAGCCGGGTGATCGTGCTCTTGCCCGAGCCCGTCTGGCCCACGATGGCCACGGTCTGACCGGGCTCGACCCGGAAGCTCACGTCGCGCAGGGCGTCCTTGCCCTCTGAGCTGCCTTCGTAGGCGAAGGTGACGTCGCGGAACTCGATGGCGCCCTCCACCCTGCCCGAGTGGCCGCGCTCGTCCACCTCCATGTCGACCTCGCTGTTGATGAGCTCGAGGATCCGCCTGGCGCCGGCCAGGCCCATCTGCACGAGCGAGAACGTGAAGATGGATATGAAGGCCGGGAACCTCAGCGCCGCGAACAGTCCCATGTACGCCACGAGCTCGCCGGTCGTGATCTCGCCGAGCGTGAGCAGGCTCACCCCGTGTGCGAACCCGCCGGCCACCGCGATGCCGATGAGCAGCAGGGGCAGGTAGCGGGCCTGGACCAGACCTTGCCTCACGAACAGGTCCCTCACGGCGCGCGCGTTCCCCTCGAACTTGGCCTTCTCCTGTCCTTCCTGCACCGTGGACTTGACGACCTCGATGCCGGTGATCGTCTCGTTGAGGCCCGCGTTGAGCAAGCCGAAGCGCTGCCTCAGCTCTCCCACGACCGGGTTGAGCTGCCGCATGTAGGACCGAAGCGCGAAGCCGAACGTGACGATGAAGCAGAGAGGCGAGAGCAGCAAGCGTGGGTCGATCGTCGCCATGAACACGAGCGGCACCACGAGGCTCATCGCCGACTCCGAGATCAGCGAGACGCCCGGGTTCATCATCGGGTTGAGCTGCCTGACGTCGTTCGCTGCCCGTGCCATGAGGTCGCCGACCCGCTGGCGGTTGTGGAACGTCTGGCTCTTGCCAAGGAGGCTCTGGTACAGCTCATCGCGGGCGTCGCGCTCGAGCCTCTGGCCCAGCGTCTCGATCGAGAAGCTCTGGGCGATGTCGACGATGGAACGCGTCACGACGACGGCCAGGATGCTGAGGGCGATGCGCAGTAGCGCGGCCGTGCCCTGGCCGCTGAGGACGGCGTCGAAGGCCCTGCCGGTCAGACGGGGCACGGTCGAGAACAGGACGTTCGTCGCCAGGGCGCAGACGAAGAACGAGACGAGCAGCGGCCAGTAGCGCAGGAGGTGCGAGACGATCCAACGCAGCGGCGTGCGCCTGTCGTAACTGTGCGCACCCTCCACGGCGAACTCGCCCGGGCCCGACCTGTCGAGCGTCGTGCTAGCTAACGTCAACCCCGTCCTCCAGCCGAGCAAGCCTACAACCCTGACCTGGCGAAAAGCCAAGGGAGACGCGCGGTCACCATGCCGCCGGCACCGAGCCGCCACCACTTGACATTTCTAAATCAATTTGATGAACTAATGGCATCGACAAGTGAGCGACGTTCCGGCCTAGTCCGGCACGCAACCTCAGGGAGGCCAAGTGCTCAGGGGCACCAACCTCGAACACGCGCGGGTTCACAACCTGCGCACCGTCTTGGAGACGGTCAGGCTGCATGGGCCGTTGGCGCGGTCCGACGTGGCCAGGCGCTCCGGCCTCACCCCACAGACCGTCAGCAACCTCGTCACCGAGCTCCTGCGCCAGGGCCTCGTGCGCGAAGGCGGCCAGCGCCAGGGTGCCCGCGGGCGCTCCCCCACGCTGCTGTCCGTGGAGCCCAGCGGCGCCATGAGCATCGGGCTCGACCTGGACAGAGGTCATCTCACGGGTCTGCTCGTGGACCTGGCAGGCAACGTCAGGGCGCGCACCTACCTGGAACGCGACTTCCCTTCACCCGAAGAGGCTCTCGACCTCGTCATCGGGGTCGTCGAGAAGCTCGCGCGCGGCGTGGACGAGCGCCGGCTGTGGGGCATAGGGATCGGCTTCCCCGGCCCACTGCGCATCACCGACGGCGTCGTGGACAACGTCATCAACCCGGAAGGCTTCCCCGGCTGGGAGAACGTGTCGGTCAGGGCGAAGCTGTCCAGCCGCCTGAACACGCCGGTGTTCCTCGAGAACAACGCCACCGCCGCCGCCCTGGGCGAGAGCTACTTCGGCGTGGGGGCCGAGCTCTCCAGCTACTTCTACTTCTTCCTGGGCGTCGGCCTGGGCGGCGCGATCGTGGCCAACGGGCGGGCTCACCGGGGCTGGCAGGGCAACGCCGGCGAGCTCGGCTACCTGCCCACAGACCCGAAAGGCGACGCGGACCACCTGGGGCGCCGCTTCGACCTCTTCCGCCTCTACGACCACCTCGCGCATCACGGCGTGCAGGCCTCCTCCTACGCCGACCTGGCGGCTCTGCTGGCGGCCGGGGAGCCGCTATTGGACCGTTGGCTCGACTCCGCGGCGGACGGCCTCGCCCCCGCCCTGGTCGCGGCCGAGTACCTTCTCGATCCCGAGGCCATCGTGTTCGGCGGCGCCTGGGAACTTTCCTTGGTGGAGGCCCTGCGCGCGCGGCTCGAGACTCGTTTGCCGAGGCTGCGGTCCTCACTGATGCCGTCCACGACGCGGCTGGTAACCGCCGAGCTCGGCGCCGACGCCGTAGCGCGCGGCGTCGCCACTCTTCCCCTCCAGGCGCTGCTGGCGCCTTTCCCCACCTCGTCGGACGAGCGGCCGGATCCCCGCTCTCATCCGTACGAACACCCGTTGGTGGCGGTCAGATGACCGCCGGGAAGGACGTGTGAGATGGGCAGGAGACTATTGACGGCGGCGCTGGCGATGCTGGCAGGGGTAGCCCTGGCACAGCCGGTGACCATCACCTGGTTCGTCGGCCTCGGCGCCGGCGCGCAACCCGAGCAGAAGGCGGCCCAGGACGCCATCGTCGAGCAGTTCAACGCCGAGCACGACGACATCCAGCTGGAGATCGTCTACGTGACGAACGAGGTCTCGGTCACCACCCTGTCGACGCTCATCGCCACCGGCGAGGCGCCCGACATCGTGGGGCCCGTCGGCGGCGCAGGCTCGGTCGCCTTCGCTGGCAACTTCCTCGATCTGGAGCCACTCATCGAAGCCGACGGCTACGACCTGAGCCAGTTCCCGGATGCGGCCGTCGACAACCAGCGCACGGCCGACGGGCTCATCGGGATCCCGTTCGCCAGCTTCCCCGCGTTCCTGTACTACCGGCCGGCGCTGTTCGACGAGGCCGGACTGGAGTACCCGCCCGCGAACATCGGTGACCCGTACGTACTGGACGGCCAAGAGGTCGAGTGGAACATGGACACCCTGGCCGAGGTCGCCAAGATCCTCACCGTCGACGCCAACGGCAACGACGCCACGATGCCCGAGTTCGACGGCGACAACACCGTGCAGTGGGGCTTCGTCAACCAGTGGGCCGGCGCTGGCGCCGCCCGTCAGAACGTCACCCTGTTCGGTCCCGGCCTGATGGTCGACGAGAACGGCAACGCCCAGATGCCAGACAACTGGCGCGAGGGCTGGAAGTGGTACTACGACGCGATCTGGACCGACCAGTTCATGCCCAACGCTGCCGAGGACGGATCCGACCTGCTGGCCGCGGGCAACCCGTTCGAATCAGGCAACGTCGCCATGGCCCAGTCGCACCTCTGGTACACGTGCTGTCTTTCGGGTTCGGAGTGGAACGCTGCGGCGCTGCCCAGCTACAACGGCACGGTCACGGCGCGCCTCCACGCCGACACGTTCCGCATCATGAAGCAGACCGAGCACCCGCAAGAGGCGTTCGAGGTCCTCAAGTACCTGACCGGTCCCGCCTCCATGGACCTGCTCGCGGTCTACGGCGGCATGCCCACGCGTCCGGATGACCAGGCGGCGTTCTTCGCCACGCTCGACGAGAAGTACCCGCAGGGCGTGAACTGGGACGTCGCGAGGGCGCATGTGGCCTACGCCGACGTGCCCAGCCACGAGACGGCGATGCCCAACCACAACCGGGCGAACGACCGCCTCGACCAGTTCAAGTCGCTGCTCGACAGCCAGCCTGGTCTTGACATCGACGCCGAGATCGATCGCCTCATCGCCGACCTCCAGGTGATCTTCGACGAGGCTCAGTAGGCTCTAGCCAAGAGGTGTGCGGCCGGCCGCCTGGAGGTGGCGGCCGGCCGCGCTCCCCGCCAAGGGAGGACTTCGCGTGAGTGCAGTCTCCGCCGGCACGACCCGCAGGCCCTCGCCGCTCAAGCGCGAACAACGTGTCTGGGGTTGGATCTTCCTGTCGCCGTGGATCATCGGTTTCCTGGCGTTCACGATCCTGCCCATACTCGCCTCGCTCGTCTTCTCGTTCACAGACTTCAAGCTCACCGACCCGGAGGCCGTGTCCTTCGTGGGCCTCGACAACTACCGGAAGCTGTTCGTCGACCCACTGGTGAAGGTCTCACTGGGCGTCACCTTCAACTTCGCAGCGATCGCGCTGCCCATCGGCATCGTGCTACCCGTGGCCCTCGCGGCTCTTCTCAACAGCCGCTGGCTCGTGGGCAAGCCGCTGTTCCGCACGCTCTTCTACATGCCCTACGTGGTGCCCATCGTGTCAGCGATCTTCATCTGGCAGGGCGTCCTCAACGCGCAGACCGGCTGGATCAACCGTATCTTGCGACTCATCGGCGTCACCGGGCCCAACTGGCTCGACGACGTCACCTGGATCTACCCGGCCCTGGTGATCATCGGGCTCTGGGGCATCGGCAACGCGTTCCTGATCACGCTGGCCAGCATGCAGGCTGTGCCGTCTGCCTACTACGAGGCAGCCCGCGTGGACGGCGCCAGCGGCTGGGCGCGCTTCAGGCACATCACGCTGCCCATGATCTCGCCGGTCATCTTCTACAACCTGGTGCTCTCGATCATCGGTCTGATGCGGTACTTCGAGGTCCCGTTCATCCTCTCGAACGGCACCGGTAGGCCCGGCAACTCGACGATGTTCTTCAACATCCACTTCTACAAGACGAGCTTCGTCTTCTTCGACATGGGCTACGGGTCGGCCCTGGCCTGGCTACTGTTCGCGATCACGATGGTCATGACCGGCCTGCTCTTCTACAGCGCGCGCTACTGGGTCTTCTACGCCGCCGGGGACCGCGGCTGATGGCCGTCACCCGCGGCCGGGCCGCCGCCTACCCCACCATCGGCGGCTCGTACCTCAACACCGCGCCCAACTACCGTAGGGGCCTCCGCCAGATGGCGGCGTACGGCACCGTCACGCTGTTCGCCTCCATGATCTTGCTGGCGTTCTTGATGCCTTTCGCTTACATGTTGGTGACTTCGTTCAAGGACCGCGACCAGATCGTGGCCAGCGCCACCGGTCCCGTCCTGCCGGTAGACCCCCTCACGGTCAACGTCGACGGCACCCAGCGCACCGTCTATCAGGTCCCCACCGAGGAAGGCATGCGCGAGCTGGCCCTCGTCCGCCCGGGGAGGCGCGAGAGCGTCTTCGTGGCGCCCGACGACCCGACTGGAACCGAGATCACCTGGGAAGGCTCGTGGCGAACACTCGACCCCGTCTACGTGTTCGCGCCGCGTACGGGCAACTTCGCCGAG
>Ga0079224_100011426_pt1 | contig 12229 bp, 10 predicted proteins | sample Stecom2015_FD_80414 | JGI IMG/M metagenome (GOLD analysis project Ga0079224, IMG submission 80414) | Agricultural soil microbial communities from Utah to study Nitrogen management - Steer compost 2015 | ecosystem: Environmental > Terrestrial > Soil > Agricultural land | place: USA: Utah... | reverse complement strand
GGCGCCTTCTTCCTGCGCCGGCCGCACCACGACACCGCCACCTTCGACCAGATCGCCGGCTACGCGTGCCCGGTGGATCCGGAGCGACCGCGGAGCTTCCGGCTCGGCGAATCCTTGGTGGGCCAGGCCGCGCTGGACGGCAAGATCATCCGGGTTTCCCAGGCCCCGGAGGACTACTTGCGCATCTCCTCCGGACTGGGGGAGCGCGGACCGGCTGACGTCGTGGTGCTGCCGATCTCGTTCGAAGAGGAAGTGCTCGGCGTCCTCGAACTGGCTTCCCTGCACGAGTTCACCTCGGTGCACCTCGACCTGCTGACCCAGCTGCGGGAGGCGATCGGGGTGAACGTCAACAGCATCATGGTGAACTCGCGCACCGAGGAGCTGCTCACCGAGTCCCAACACCTGGCCCGGGAGCTGCAGGCCCGGTCCGAACAACTGCAGCAGCAGCAGGAGGAACTGCAGCGGTCCAACACCGAGCTGGAGGAGAAGGCGGCTCTGCTGGCCAGTCGCAACCGGGACATCGAGATGAAGAACCTGGAGATCGAGCAAGCCCGGCAGGAGCTGGAGGAGCGGGCCCGCCAGCTCTCGCAGGCCTCGGCGTACAAGTCGGAGTTCCTCGCCAACATGTCGCACGAGTTGCGCACTCCGCTCAACAGCGTGCTGCTGCTGGCCAAGCTGCTGGCCGACAACCTGGAGGGGAACCTCACCGCCCAGCAGGTCGATCTGGCCAAGACCATCCACGAAGCCGGGACCGACTTGCTGCAACTGATCAACGACGTCCTCGATTTGTCCAAAGTGGAAGCAGGGCAGATGCAGGTGCTCATGGAGGACGTCGAACTCGAAGATCTGGCCCACCACGTGGAGGCGCTGTACCGGCCGCAAGCCGACGAGAAGGGCCTGGAATTCGAGGTGACCGTCTCCCCTTCGGTCCCCCCGGTCATCCACACCGACCCCGGCAGGGTCGAACAGATCCTGCGGAACCTGCTGTCCAACGCGATCAAGTTCACCGAGCAGGGAAGCGTGAAACTGCGGATCCGACTGGCCCAGATCAGCGAAGTGGAGCGGTCGGACCTGCGCCAGGCCGGGCAGATCGTGGCCTTCTCCGTGCAGGACACCGGCATCGGTGTTCCCGAGGACAAGCGCCGCCTCATCTTCGAGGCGTTCCAACAGGTCGACGGCCGCACGGTGCGCAAGTACGGCGGAACCGGCCTCGGCCTGTCGATCAGCCGGGAACTCACCCACCTCCTGGGCGGGGAACTGAAGCTCAAGAGCGAACCGGGCCGGGGAAGCACCTTCACCCTCTACCTGCCGGCCTCGCCGACACCCGCCACCGCGCAAAGCGCCACCCCGGCGCGGGGCCTCCCGGAGCAGCGCGGCTACTACCCGACCGACGCCGAAACCAGCTTCGACGTCTCCGCAGAAGGCATCGACCCGCCGATGCAGCTCTCCGAGCTCGACTACTCCCAGCGGCAGGAAGCCCCCGCGGAGAAGCCGCGCAGCCACCAGTTCAACGGCGAGAAGGTGCTCATCATCGACGACGACCCGCGCAGCGTCCAGGCCCTGGCGACGGGGCTGGAGAAGCACGGGCTCCAGGTGGTGCGCGCCGACAACGCGGTGGCCGGGCTCACCGCCCTGCGCCAGCACAGCGACATCGTGCTCGTGCTGATGGACGTGATGATGCCCGACATGGACGGCAACGCCGCCATCCAGACCATTCGGGAGATCCCCCGCTACCGGGACCTGGTCATCTTCGCGGTCACCGCCAAAGCGATGAAAGGCGACCGGGAGCACAGCCTCGCCGCAGGGGCGAGCGAATACGTCACGAAACCGGTCGACATCGAAAAGCTGCTCGACCTGATGGCCCAGCACCTGCCGGCCAGCACCGGGCAGCAGGAGACGGAATGATCGTCATCCGTCGCGGCCGTCGCCGTCCTCGTCCGTGGTCGGCAGCTGGTCGAGCTCTTCCCACATCTTCTGCGCCCACGCCAGATCGCGTGCGAAAGTGGCGTCGTAGCGGTCCATCCCGTGCTGTTCAGCCAAGACGATTTCCCAACATTACGGTAAAAAACCTGCGTGCACTATAGTTCGCCGTCCAGTTCCGGAAGTTGCTCCTGAGGCCGGGGCGACCGAAGTGACTGCAGTGGCGAAGATGCGTTCGCAATCACACAGAACTTCCCCGACGAAGTTCTGCTGTGGGCGAAGCGGAAAGCGGAATGCCTCCCCGCACCCCGGTGTTGAGCTGGCACACACCCTTCCCGGAGGCCAAAATGGCGGACTCACTGCAATCACCGGGCGGATTCGGAGCGCTGGACGCCTACTCGCAGATCGTGGCATCCGTGGCAGCGACGATCACTCCGAGCGTGGCGAGCGTGCAAACCGCGGGAGAGCGGTGGCAGGCAGCCGGCTCCGCCGTGGTGTTCACCCCAGATGGATACCTGCTCACCAATGCGCACGTGCTCGGCCCGGCCCGGCAGGGCGCGCTCCAGTTCAGCAACGGAACCAGCAGCAGTTTCACCGTGGCCGGCACCGACCCGCTCTCCGACCTCGCGGTCCTGCGCGCGGCCGGAGGAGCACCGCCCCCGGTGACCCTCGGCAACAGCGACCAATTGGTGGTCGGTCAGCTCGTGGTGGCCGTCGGCAACCCCCTCGGGCTGGCCGGATCGGTCACCGCGGGCGTGGTCAGCGGGTTGGGCAGATCCCTGCCGGTGCGTTCCGGCAACACCGCCCGCATCGTCGAAGACGTCATCCAGACCGATGCCGCCCTCAACCCGGGCAACTCCGGTGGGGCTCTGGTGGACGCCCAAGGACTGGTGATCGGGGTCAACACCGCGGTCGCCGGGGTGGGGCTGGGGTTGGCGATCCCGATCAACAGCACCACCCGTCGAATCATCGATTCACTGATCAACCAGGGCAGGGTCCGGCGGGCCTACCTGGGGCTGGTCACCACACCGGCACCGCTGCCGGCCGAACTGGCCGCCCGGGTCGGGCGCAGCACCGGCTTGCGGGTCGCGGACGTGGTGCCGGGCAGCCCCGCCCACCGCGCTGGACTGCACCCGGGTGACCTGGTGCTCACCGCGGACCGGCAGCCGGTGCACGACGCGCAAGGACTGCAGCGGCTGATGTTCGCCGAAGCGATCGGTCGCCCCCTGCAGATCACGGTGTTCCGCAACGGGGCCCTGGTGGACGTCATCGCCGAACCGGAGGAACTGCTGGACTCCCCCTCCTGACCACGACTGAGAAGGGGCCTGAGCAGGTGGTTTCCGCTCGACGTGCGCCTGCCCGCCGCCCCGCTACCGTCGAGGTCGATGTCTGCTGACAGTACCTGCGCCGTCGGGAAGCGGCCAGCAGGTCGGAGAGCGGTCACCGGCGCTGCCGCGGTGGTGCTGGTCGCCGCCGGTGCGCTGCTGTGGTCGAAATGGGCGCCGTACACCGCGAAGGTCTTCGACCTCAGCGGCAATCGCGCCTGGACAGGTGGGGAAGTCCTCCGCAGCGGAGGGGTGGCCGCTGGTGATCCACCCAGCCTGGCGGCGGCCGTCTCGTTCGCCACCGACTACGCGCAGGCGGTGTGGAAAGCGCTGCTGGCGGCACTGGTGATCAGCGCTGCCCTGCACGCCTGGTTGCCCGAGCGCTGGGCGGCCCGCGTGCTGAACCGGCGCCGCCCGGTACCGGAGGCGATCGCAGGTGGCCTGCTCAGCACACCGTCGATGATGTGCACGTGCTGCTCGGCGCCGGTCGCGGTGACGTTGCGGCGCAGCGGTGCTTCGCTGGCGGCTGCCGGGGCCTACTGGCTGGGCAATCCGCTGCTCAACCCCGCCGTCCTGATCTTCCTCCACCTGGTCGCGCCGTGGCAGTGGACGCTGACCCGACTGCTGGTGGGCGCGGCGCTGGTGGTCTCCGGTGGGGTGCTGGCGCACCGGTTGGGCGGGAACGACCGCCCCCGGCCGCGCCCGGTCGAACGCCGAGGCGGTGGTTTCGGGGCTGCGGTTCGGCGGTTCGGCCGCCAGCTGCTGCGGCTGGTGCTCACCCTGGTTCCGGAGTACCTGCTGGTCGTGATGTTGCTGGGTGCTTTCCGCGGCTGGCTGTTGGCAGGGGTGGAGGCCCTGCCGCAGGGAGCGCTGGCGGTCGGGGTGGCCGCCGTCATCGGCACCGCGCTCGTGCTCCCCACCGCAGCGGAGATCCCGGTCCTGCAGGCCCTGGCTTTGGCCGGGGCGTCTCCAGCGCTCATCGGAGCCCTGCTGGTCACCCTGCCCGCGGTCAGCCTCCCCGGGATGGTGGTGGTGGCCCGCAGCTTCGGCCCCCGGGCCACCGCTGTCCTCGCGCTCACCACGGTCGTCGGGGGTGTGGTCGCCGGCGGTGTGCTCGCGGTGCTGTAGCGGGAACGAAGCCGGTGATCGGTGCTGGGGTTGCCGACGGAGATCGAGCGGGAAGTCGTGCTCGACTTCCCGCCGCCCCGATGGTGCTGTTCGAGCGGCCTGAACGCGTGTGCGCTCCGCGCTCGGGGCGTGGCCGAACCGCAGCACCCGGTGCGGGGCAGAAGAGTACGGATGAGCACTACCGCGTCCGGTGCCCGCTGGAAGGGAGCGGGAGCACGATCTCCGCGGAGATCGCCTGATCGTCCACGTGCGCAAGGTCGTCGCGCGCCCGGTGTTCCACGCCACAGGAGTTGATCACTCGTTTGCGGCTTCAAAGCGTTCTGCCGCACTGGTAAGCAGGTGGTGAACCACCCCCCGCACGGCCATGGAATCAGCGCGCAGAAGGGAAAACGCTGGTGTTCTGGAGATGGTGCGGTGTTCGAAAAAGATCGCGCCGCCGGAGGTGCCAGGAGGACGAACCCCTGCTCAAGCCCGTGGAATCCGCACCCCGCAACGGGAATTCCGCACCATCTGATGTGGAATCCCGGACAGCGGCGAGCGCCTCCAGATCCAACTTCTACCCCGACACGTGGGACCTCTTCGATCTCGCCGCAGGTATTTCCCGAATCGAACTGCAGTGCCACCGGGAAACTTGGAGATCACTCGTGGACGGGGTGAAGAAGAGCAAGAAGAGCGATGGCGAGGAGAAGAGCATCCTGCCTGGGGAGGACGACGATTCGGTCAAGGCGGAGGACGACATGATCACGGTCCAGCTGTCCGGGATCGACCTCATGTCCATTTTGCGCATCACGGCGAGCGACCGCATCGTTGAGAGCTTCGACCCCGGAGAGCCAGCTGCGCTGGCCATCGCTTTCCGGTTGCGCAAGGAAATCGTCAAGATCTTGGGGAGGATCGCCCCGCAGGACGAGGTCCACCAGGGACAGGGGGAAAAGCTTCCGGCCATAGTCCTCGACGACAAAATCGCCCGGTGAAACCACCTGCTCCCGGATCGCTTGGCGATCACTCGGCCTGATTGAGCGGAAAACCGCTTTCGGATCGATGTGGGGAGTGCTGACCACGAGGTGGTGATCGTGGAACGCCTCCGCTGCCCCCGGTCCAGCCCGTGCGGCAGGAAGATCGCGCGCTCGGCCGCACCGACCCTTCCTGCCGGAGGCAGGTTCGTGAGAACGCGTTGCTGGAACCGGCGCCGGGGTCTCGGCGGCGCATTGCCGACGAGCTCCGCCAGCGGCCCGCGGCAGAGCTCGGGCGGGGCGGGAGCGGATTATGCTTGATGTGTGACTGAGCCGAGGTGGTTGTCCGATGAGCAGCAGTGCGCTTGGCGCAAGTTCGCCGCGCTGTTGAACGTGGTCCCGGCCGCGCTGGACTCGCAGCTGCAACGAGACGCCGGTCTGACCCACTTCGGCTACTGGGTGCTGGCGATGCTGTCCGAAGCTCCCGGCCACGCGTTGCGGATGAGCGACCTGGCCGCGCACTCGAACGCTTCCCCGTCGCGGGTTTCGCACGTCGTTTCCCGGCTGGAGAAGCAAGGCTGGGTCCGTCGGCGGCAGGCCGCCAACGACGGTCGGGGGCAGATAGCCGAACTCAGCGAAGCGGGCTGGCAGAAAGTCGTCGAGACCGCTCCCGGGCACGTCGAGCGGGTCCGCTCACTGATCTTCGACGGGCTGACCGAGGAGCAGGTCCGGCAGCTGGACGAGTTGTGCTCGGCGATGCTCGAGCGCATCGACCCGGAGGGCAAGCTCTACACCGTGCCGCCGTCCGCGGACGCGGCGGCGCAGCAACGCCAGCCGGCCGCGCGGTGAGCGGTGCCGAACCGGCGGAGCCCCCGCTCCGCGTTCGCCGCTGACCTGCCGCCGCGCCCTACGAGCTCCCCACCGGCCGGGCAACACCGCTACGCGCTTTCCCGCCGATCCTCCTCCTGCTGGGAGAACTGGGTGCGGTAGAGCTCGGCGTAGAGCCCGTCGCGGGCCAGCAGCTCGGTGTGGGTGCCCTCCTCGACGATCCGACCGTCGGACACCACCAGGATCCGGTCCGCCTGTCGAATGGTGGCCAGCCGGTGCGCGATGACCAGCGCGGTCCTCCCGGCCAGAGCGGTGTGCAGCGCCCGCTGGATCGCCGCCTCGGATTCGGAGTCCAGGTGCGCGGTGGCCTCGTCCAAGACCACGATCGGTGGCGCCTTCAGCAGCAGCCGCGCTATGGCCAGGCGCTGCTTCTCGCCCCCGGACAGCCGGTAGCCGCGGTCGCCGACCACGGTGTCCAGCCCGTCCGGCAAGGAGTCGAGCAGATCCCCGAGCTGGGCGGTGCGCAAGGCCTCGAGCAGTTCCTCGTCGCTGGCGCCCGGGCGGGCGAACAGCAGGTTCTCCCGGATGGTGTCGTGGAACAGGTGAGCTTCTTGCGTCACCACGCCGACGGTGGCGTACAGCGAGGAGAGCTGGACGTCCCTGACGTCGACGCCGCCGATGCGCACCGCACCGGAATCGACGTCGTACACCCGGCCGGCCAGGTGCGTGATGGTGGTCTTGCCGGCACCGGACGGGCCGACCAGGGCCACCGTTTGACCGGCTGCCGCGTGGAAGCTGATGTCGGTCAGCACCGGGTGCGCCGGTGAGCTGTCCGGCCGGGACACCGACTCCAGGGAAGCCAGGGAGACCTCTTCGGAAGCCGGGTAGCTGAACGACACCGAATCGAACTCGATGTCGGCGGCCCCGGGCGGCAGCGGTTTGGCATCCGGTTTCTCCCGGACCATCGGCACCAGATCCAGCACCTCGAACACCCGGTCGAAGCTGACCAGCGCGGTCATGATGTCCACGTGCACGTTCGACAGGGCCGTCAGCGGGCCGTACAACCGGTTCAGCAGGGTGGCCATCGCCACCAAGGTGCCCAGCTGCAGCACGCCGTTGACGGCGAGCGCGCCGCCGAGGCCGTAGACGACCGCGGTGGCCAGCGAGGCCAACAAGGTCAGGGCGACGAAGAACACCCGGCTGTACATGGCGGAGATCACGCCCATGTCCCGGACCCGGGCGGCCTTTCCGGAGAAGCGCTGGGACTCCTCGTCAGCGCGGCCGTACAGCTTGGTGAGCATAGCCCCGCCCACCGAGAACCGCTCGGTCATCAGCGAGCTCATCTCGGCGTCCACCTTCATCTGCTCGCGGGTGACCCGCTGCAGCCGTCGACCGATCCACCGCACCGGCAGCAGGAAGAGCGGCAGCAGCGCCAGCGCGATCAAGGTGATCTGCCAGGACAGGGTGAGCATCGTGGCGAGCACCAGCACCAGGCTGAGCACATTGGACACCACTGAGGAGAGGGTGCTGGTGAGCGCTCGCTGGGCACCGATCACGTCGTTGTTCAACCGGCTGACCAGGGCACCGGTCTGGGCGCGGACGAAGAAGGCGATCGGCATCCGCTGGACGTGGTCGAACACCTCCGAGCGCAAGTCGTAGATCAGGCCTTCTCCCAGGCGGGCGGAGTACCAGCGCTGCACCAGGGAGAACACCGCTTCCAACAAGGCGACCAAGGCCACCGCGCCGGCCAGGACGATGATCAGGGTGAGGTTCTGCGGCAGGATGCCGTTGTCGATGATGGCTTTGAACAGCAGCGGGTTGACGATGCCGATCACCGCGGATGCCGCTACCGCCAGCAGGAAGGGAATGATGTCCCGCGCGTAGGGTCGGGCGTAGCGGAAGATCCGGCGGGCCAGGCCGGGGGACAGCCGCTGCCGGGTCACCGAACTGTCGCGGGTGAAGGAGCGCATCGTCTCCCAGCTCATACTCATCGCACTGCATCCATTCCGCCGGGGGATTCGGTCACCTCAATTGCAGGACTTCGGGTTAGGTCGAAGTCAACGCTTCGGGCGAGCCGGCGATTCCCGAGCTCGCCCTGCGACCGCCCGGCCGAGCGGCCGCAGGTGCCGCGGGAGCAGACGCGGGGTGCCGGCCGGGCGGCACCTGGCGTCCACCCGCCCGGCGGGGCGGCCCGCGCACCGGTTCCCCCGGGAGGCCGTCGACGGGTCTCGGCTACGCCTCGGCACCCACGTAGTGGAACTCCCACACGCCGTCCCCGCGCTGCCTGCGGCGCTCGTACACCAGCTGCGGGGGAACCGCCTGCGCGTTGGGCACCGTTGCTGGGAAAGTGATGCGCGGGATCGGCTTTCCGGACGCGTTGACAGCGACCGTGATCTCCTTGCCGTCTGCCGGGCCGCCGCACAGCCGGCCCCGGACCTGCTCCATACTCGGCTCCCTTCTCGCCAGCTGACACCGGTCCGACTTCCCGGGAGCGCAGCTCGTTCCCCGGTTCACTTGATCGGATGGAATTGAACCGGTGGTCGCAACGTGGCGAGAGGGGTACCGCAGGATTTGGAGCTTCACCCAGCGGCCACCACCACGTGCAGGTTGCGCGGCCCGTGCACGCCCTCGACGCGGTCGAGCTCGATGTCGCTGGTGGCGGAAGGTCCGCTGATGAAGGTCAGCGGACGGCGCGGATCGAGCCGGGCCATTCCGGCCGGTACGTCGTCCACGATCTGCTCCTCCCGGACCACGCACACGTGCACGTCCGGGACCAGGGTGACCGCCCGCTTGCCCTGCCCCGGGCCGTGGTCGAGCACGATCGTCCCGGTCGCGGCGATCGCCACCGCAGCGGTGGTGACCACCGCGTCGGTCTGCTCGTCGAGGCTGTCGACAGTGGCCGTGGAATCGTCGTGGACCTGTTCGAACTCCGCCGCCAAGCGCTCCCGCCAGGTCTCCGGGGCACCGGCCGGCAGCAGCACCTTCCGGGCGCCTGCGGCGCGCAGCGCTGCGACGAGTTGCTCGGGGACCTGCTCCGGCGCTGCTCGCCGGACCGTGGCCCGGTAGTCCGCGACGCGCTCGCAGAACAACTCGGTGATCCCGCTGCTGAACCGCTGCCGGAGGTAGTGGCGCGGAATGCGGTCGGCGGGCACCCGCTCGGTGCCGCGCAGCGCCGAACGGATCCGGCCCAGGATGACTTCCCGATCGCTCACGATGACTTGCCTCCCCGCGTCCGTTCCCACCACTGCCGGAATGACTCCTGCGGCGGTACCGGAGCGTCCCGCGCCCCGGTCCAGCGGGAGAGCGGCGGGGGCAGCTGCCCGATGGTGGACCTGGTGCCGAACAAGCGCCGACTGCTGGAGGCCAGCCGCTGCACCGCGCTCAGCCGGCGGGCGTCCCCCAACACCCAGCTGGCCACCCGCATCACCAGCCCCATGGCCTTCTCCGCGCCGCTGCGAGGTTGCTCGGCCACGCGCTCCCGCAGGTGCACCAGCAGATCGGGGATGTTGATCGCCACCGGACAGACCTCGTAGCAGGCCCCGCACAGCGAAGACGCGTAGGGCAACTGGCGGTCTACTTCGGATTCGACGCCGCGCAGCTGCGGGGTGAGCACCGCACCGATCGGTCCGGGGTAGACCGAACCGTAGGCGTGCCCACCGGTCCGCTCGTACACCGGGCACACGTTCAAGCAAGCGGAGCACCGGATGCACCGCAGCGCCTGGCGGCCGAGCTCATCGGCGAGCGCGTTGGTGCGTCCGTTGTCCAACAGCACCACGTGGAAGTTCTGCGGGCCGTCCCCGGCGGTGACCCCGGTCCAGGTCGAGGTGTACGGGTTCATCCGCTCACCGGTGCTGGAGCGGGGCAGCAGCTGCAGGAAGACCTCCAGGTCCTGCCAACGGGGGATGATCTTCTCGATACCCACCACGCTGATCAGCGTTTCGGGCAGGGTCAAGCACATCCGGCCGTTGCCCTCGGACTCCACCACGACCAGCGAACCGGTTTCAGCGACCGCGAAGTTGGCCCCGGAGATCGCCACCTTGGCCCGCAAGAACTTCTCCCGCAGGTGCCTGCGGGACGCCTCGGCGAGACGGGCCGGGTCATCGGTGAGGTCCTCCGGAGCCGGAGCGCCCACCTTGCCCATTTCGCGCTGGAAGATCTCGCGGATCTCCGATCGATTGCGGTGGATGGCGGGCACCAGGATGTGACTGGGGAAGTCGTGGCCGAGCTGCACGATCAACTCGGCCAGGTCGGTTTCCCAGGCGGCTACACCGGCGTTCTCCAGCGCCTCGTTGAGCCGGATCTCCTGGGTGGCCATCGACTTGACCTTGACCACCTCGGTTTCCCCGGTCTGCCGAACCAGGTCGACCACGATGCGGTTCGCCTCCGCGGCGTCCGCCGCCCAGTGGACGACACCACCGGCTTCGGTCACCGCCGCCTCGAACTGCTCCAGGTACGTGTCGAGGTGCGACAGCGTGTGCGCTTTGATCGCCGCGCCGGCCTCCCGCAGCTGGTGCCAGTCGGAGAGCTCGTCGACGACCGCCTGTCGCTTGCCGCGGATGGTGCCGGTGGCGTTGGCCAAGTTGTTCCTGAGCTGGGCATTGGCCAGCGCGCTCTTCGCCGCCTCCGGGAAAGCTGGCATTCCCAAGTAGGTGCTGGTCACTGCTGCGCTCCTTCCGTGGCCGCCAGGATTTCCGCCAAGTGCAGCACCCGCATCCCGCTGCGCTGCCGGGAGAGCAGGCCGCCGATGTGCATCAGGCACGAGCTGTCGGCCGAGCACAGCACTTCAGCGCCGGTTTCCTGCGCGTGCCTGGCCTTGTCGCTGCCCATCGCCACCGACACGTCCGGGTTCTTCAGCGAGAAGGTGCCGCCGAAGCCGCAGCACTGGCTGGCCTCCGGCAGCGGCACCAGCTCCAGCCCCCGCACCGAGCGCAGCAGCTTCTCCGGGCGGTCCCCGACCTGCAGCAGGCGGCTGGAGTGGCAGCTGGGGTGGTAGGTCACCCGGTGCGGGAAGTAGGCCCCGGTGTCGGTCACCCCCAGCACGTCCACCAGGAACTCGGAGAGCTCGTACACCCGGGGTGCGATCTCCTCGACCTGTTCGGTGAGTTCCCGGTCACCGGAGGCGACCATGGCGTGCTGGTGCCGGACCGAGCCGACGCAGGAACCGGAAGGGGCCACCACCGCCTCGTACCCGGCGAACGCGGTGACGAACGAGCGCACCGCGGACCGGGCCTGTTTTCGATAACCGGTGTTGGTGTGCATCTGCCCGCAGCAGGTCTGCGCCAGCGGGAATTCCACGGTGCAGCCGAGCCGCTCCAGGAGGCGCACCGTCGCCTTGGCCGCTTCCGGGAACAGCGTGTCCGACAGGCAAGTGGCGAACAACGCGACCCGCATGCCGCACTCCTCCTTCCACCGGGCCTGGCCCGGACCGCGATGCATCGGTGTCGATCACCAAGCACCGTACGCTTCCCCCGCGAGTGCGGCCCGTCACGCTGCCCTCGCGCTGGACGGCACGGGCGGCGGAGTTCCGGAGGTTTCAGCAGGTCACTGCGAGAGCGCCCCGGTCCGCGGGTTGGGGGTCACCCGCAACTCGGCCTCGATCCGGGCGACCGTTTCCAGCAGGTGCGGCAGCAGCTTCCCCCGGGCCTCTTCCGGGCTGGTGCGGCTGGCGTGAGTGGAGATGTTGGCCGCCGCCACCACCTTGCCGGTCCGGTCCCTGATCGGTGCGGCGATCGACCGCAGGCCGACTTCCAGCTCCTGGTCGACCAGCGCCCAGCCCTGTTCCCGGATCGCCGCCAGCTCCTGCTGCAGCTCCTCGGGCCTGGTCGTGGTGTGCGGCCCGAGGGGGCGCAGCCGCACCCGCTGCAGGTAGCGCTGCAGCTCCTCCGGGGACATGTGGGCGAGCAGCACCTTGCCCATGGAAGTGGCGTAGGCCGGGAACCGGGTGCCGATGTTGATGGACACGGTCATGATCCGGGAGGTGGGCACGCGGGCGACGTAGACGATGTCCGTGCCGTCCAGCACCGACACCGACGCCGATTCGTGCACTTCGGACACCAGGCGCTCCAGGTAGGGCTGGGC
>Ga0079224_100011425_pt1 | contig 12229 bp, 11 predicted proteins | sample Stecom2015_FD_80414 | JGI IMG/M metagenome (GOLD analysis project Ga0079224, IMG submission 80414) | Agricultural soil microbial communities from Utah to study Nitrogen management - Steer compost 2015 | ecosystem: Environmental > Terrestrial > Soil > Agricultural land | place: USA: Utah... | reverse complement strand
TCATGAACGCGGCAAGGATCCATGGTGCGAGCCTCGTCCCGGCGGCGAGGATGTCGTCCGTCCGTGACCTTGGCCGCGGAGCAGGCGACACGCTCCCGACCACGAAGGCCCCCGCCGCCATCGCAGACCATTTCAGGACATTCAGCCAGGGATCGGTGAAATCGCCGGTGGGAAGTGCTCTGGGGAGGTGCAGGGTCAGCACGGCGGCGAACATGATGAACGCGACAACCACGGCCGAAGCCCGCGCGCGTGTTCCCACGAGAGTGTTCCACGCGGCAGCCGCGAGCAGGACTCCGATACCACGGGACCAGAGCGGGCGTCCTGGCAATCCCTCCGGCCACGCCGGGAGCATGCGTGTCAGGTTCTCGCCGACCAGGACGTGGAGCAACCCGAGGAAGACGAGCGCTCCGGCGTAAACGCATCGGGCCTGCTGTGTGTACGAGTCAAGAGTCTTCATTCACGCCTCCTGGGAGTGGACCGGGCAATAGAGTTGTCGCCCTCGTGTGATCTGAATCGACACGGCGTCATGGCCTGCCCACATGACGGGCCTTGCATCATGTGATTAGCTGGCTAAGTTATTTGATGACCGATCTGGGAGAAGTGGCCCCGTTGGGCTTCACCATCGTACGCGTGGCCAAGATGCATCGCCGTTGGGTGAGCGAGGATTTGGCTCACCTTGGATTGCACGTGGGCCAGGAGCTCGTCCTCCTGAACCTCTGTGAACAGGAGGGGATTCGCCAGACGGACTTGGCGGTGGCTCTCGACATTGAAGTTCCCACCGTCCACAAGACGCTCGCACGTCTGGAAGCTGCCGGATTCGTGGAGCGGCGCCCCGACCCTGACGATGGCCGGGCATCTCTGGCCTTCTTGACGCGGCGCGGGAGGGAAGCCTGCGCGGCGATCCTCGAGATCTGGCAGAATGCCGAGCGTCGGTTGTCCGCTGCGGTGAGTGGAAGGGACACGCAGGTCCTTGACCGACTCCTGAAGGGACTCCACTCCGCGACCTGATCGATCACGCGCCAAAAGCGGACGACGCAGATCTCATTGCTCTAATTATTTAGGCGGCTAAGTATTTCCCCCAGGAAATGGAGCTTGCGCACCATGAATTTGGGATTGAACGGACGAGTCGTGCTCCTCACCGGAGGATCCTCCGGAATCGGCGCGTCGCTGGCGCAGGCCTATGGTGACGAAGGAGCTCGGGTTGCGATGACTTACCGGACCGATCGTGTGGGGGCCGAGAGAGTCGCGCGACGAGTCGAGAACGCTGGAGGAGAGGGCATGATCGTACCCTTCGATCTTGCGAGCGATCGGGGTGCCGACATCCTCGTTGAGACGGTCTGCGACCACTGGGGCGGCATCGATGTCCTCGTGGCGAATGCGGTACAGTGGCCTGACCGATCACCCGCGGCGGGATTCGAAGCTCTTGGCCAAGGTGCTTGGGAAGTTGGGCTGCGGGCGAACGTCGAGGGCAGCTTCCGGATCCTGCAAGCGGTCATCCCGTCGATGCGAGACCGAGAGTGGGGCCGGATCCTCTTCCTTTCCACGGGGCTGGCGGAGGAAGGCATGCGGGGCGCGGAAACGTACACATGCGCGAAGGCGGCATTGGTGGGATTGGTTCGCTCCCTGGCCTGGGACGTCGGACGCGACGGTATCCTCATCAACATTCTGGCTGCAGGCCTCACGCTCACCGAAGCGAACCGTGAACGAATACCGGAAACGGTCCGGTCCGCGATGGCCGCACGCACGCCTCTCGAGCGTCTCTCATATCCGGAAGAACTCGCCGGTCCAGCGCTCTTCCTGACGTCCGCGATGAACAGTTCCATCACCGGTGAAGTAATCCGAGAGGGTTCTTCTACGGGGCGATCCAGCCACGCTCAGTGATCCCAATACGTCAAGTCATCGGGCCCTGCAGGACTATGTCGACGCCCTGGCCCAGCTTGGATTCGGCGTGCGTCGACTCACGGAGATCCCCGGCCTCGACTCGAGGCCGTCGCGGCATGGACGAGACGACGCCGATGGGGAGCCGAACCGGGACATCCCGCTGTTCCTTGCACTTGCGGCAGAGCGATGAACGCGCGGCGACGGAGCGTAGCCCAGCACGCGGAAGACGGGGTGAAGCGGATCGTCGTGCATGAGGCGCCTACCAGTACCACGTCGTGCTACACCGGATGCGTTCGGAAGACGTGCGCTGGGCGGACGGCATCGAAGGCTTCGAGGGCCCCATGACCGTCATCGCCGGGACATGCGGCGCGGCCTCTTGAGTCGCCCGGGCTTCGGTCGCCATGACTCCCTTCAGTTCATGTGAACCTCCGCTCGTGTAGCTACCGCCGCCGCGGCCTCAAGCCTGCCGCATTGAGATCTCCCCTGGTCGCCATTGCAGCCTGCCCTATCCCTCCTCGAGGATGAGGTCGGCGGCCCGCCACGCCAGCACCATGGTCGGGGCTGCTGTGTTGCCCGAAGGCTGCTCCGGAAATGCCGACGCATCCACCACCCGTAGTCCTGTAACCCCTCGCACTCTCAGCCGCGCATCGACGACATCGTCATCGTTCGGCCCCATCGCGTTCGCCCCAACGGCATGGTAGATCGTGCCGGGGGAGTCGGCCGCGTAGCGGAGCACCTCCTCCTCCGTCGAGACCGATGGGCCCGGATACTCTTCTTCGGCGACCAACTCCGCGACCGGGCTTTCCGCGAGAATCGCGCGCGCGCGCGCCAGCATCGATGCGGTGGCCTTACGGTCGACTTCCGTTTCCAGATAGTGCGGATCGATGATCGGAGGGTCGTCCGGGCGCTTTGCCGAGATGTGAATTGAGCTCTGGGTAGTCGGATGGATCTGGTACCCGAGGAACATGATACCGGAATGTTTAGCCAGCTTTATCTGGTCAAACGACTCCATGTCCAGCGCCATAGGAACGAAGAGCCCCTGCACGTCCGGGCGCGACAACTCCGGCGAGGACTTGAAGCCACAGAGCACGTCGTAACCCGCCGTCGAGATCGGCCCCTTCCGAGTCAGCAGATACTTGAAGCCCTCCCATCCCTGCTTCGCGAGCGTGTTCAGCCGCTGCGTAGTCCCGATCCGATCCTTCAGCTTGACCTGCATCTGGAGACCTCGCTGCTCGATCACGCGTTCACCCACATTGGGGCTTTCGGCCACCACGCTCACCCCTGCCTTCCGGAGAACGGCGGGGTTACCAATGCCCGATCGCTCCAACAGCATCGTGCTCTCGATGGTACCGCCCGAAACGAGGACCTCCTTCCTTGCCTTGAAATCCTCCACGCGGCCATTGCGCTCGGTTCGGACTCCGACGACCCGCGTTCCATCGAACAGCAGATACGCAGCCCTCGTGCGCGTCATCACCGTCAGGTTGGGTCGGCGTTTGGCTGGGCCAAGAAAGGCGCTCGATGCCGACGTGCGCAGGCCATGGCGGGTGCTCGATGGGGTGAATCCTATGCGCTCGACGTCCTCCTCGTTCGCATCGTCCACCACTTTCCAGCCGTAGTTCCGCGCGGCGGCGAAAAGGGCATCGGTGACCTCGTCCCGGGCATCTGAGATCGAGACGCCATACGGGCCCCCGGCGCCCCGAGTAGCGGAGGCGCCGAGCTGATGATCCTCCATCTTCTTGTAAGCTGGAAGGATCTGGTCCCAGCCCCAACCGGGATTCCCCCGCTCGACCAGCCGATCGTAATCCGCCTGGAACCCTCTCGTATACATCATGCCGTTGACGGTCGTGGAGCCGCCGAGAACCTTCCCGCGCGTCCAGCCTTCGCCGGTCCCGTCCGACTTGAACGGCTTCGTCTTGTATGTGTAAGTGTACTTGCCGGTGGGGAGAGTGAAGTAGAACCCCTTCGGGATGTAGTGTAGCGGGTTGATATCCCTGCCACCGAACTCGAGCAAGAGGATCTTGGTGGAGGGGTTCTCCGAGAGGCGGTAGGCCAGTACGCAGCCCGCAGCACCTGCGCCGACGATGATGTAGTCGTAGTCCATGCCGCCCCACCTTTGATCTACTGGTTGAGCTTTCGAAGGCCGGGAGCTTGCTTCAGAACGTACTCTTCATCGCTGGACGGGCGAAGTCTCTTGAACCACCGCCCTCGATGATCAGGTCGGCCGCTCGAATGCACCGCCCAGCAGGTCCTGCAACGCCTGTGGCTCGCGACCGGCGAGGCATTCGACGTCACCTGTCACAATGTCGAAGCCGCCCTGCACGAACTTCTCCTGGATTGAGAGGATCGCTCCGATAACGAGGGCGGGCAACCCGGCCTGCTCCATCCCTTGCCGGAGCGCTGCCTCATCCAGCGCGAGGAAGGAGAACGGCTGTCCCGACGCCTCGGCTACCAGGGCGGCCCGTTCGGCACCCGTGAGGCTCTGCGGTCCGGTCGCATTGTAGATTGCGCCCGTGTGGCCTTCACTGGTGAGAATCCCCGCCGCCGCCCCCGCGACATCGTCGCGTGAGACGAACGCCACACGGTTCTCCCCAAGGCCCGTCAACACGCCACCCGCAAGCGACAGCTGCGCCTCCTGGATGAACGACTCGGCGTAGTAATTCATGCGCAGGATCGTCCATCGCGGCGCGGTCCGGATCAGGCGCTGCTCGGCGGCCCAGTACGACGCGTAGATGTCCGGCTCCTCCGCCTGACGCGTCCCCGCCGACGACATCAGCACGATGTGTCCGACACCCGCCGCAACTGCCGCGTCGATCGCGGCGACAGACTGCGCCGCACGCCGCCCGGGGCCCATCTCTCCGGTCGGGATGAGGAGCAGCCGGTCCAGCCCCGCATACGCGGTGGCGAGCGTACCCGGGCGGTCATAATCGCCCAGCCGTCCCGCGGCAGGCGCGGCGACCTTCTCGGGCGAGCGCGAGACGCCGATGATCTCGTGCCCGCCAAGGCGCACGAGCTCCGCGAGGGTGGCTTTGCCGAGCTTACCGCTCGCGCCGCTGATGCCAATCCGAAGGTTCTTCATGTTCGTCTCTGATCTGATTGTGAAATCCGTCCGGCCCTGGCCATAGGTCGCGCCTCAAACTCGTGCGCGCGTCGTGATCGGGACCCGTACCCAGCGGCCCCACGCAACGAACACTGCGAGCAGTGCAGGGACGAGGTTGAACGCGATCATTTCCGCCTCACCGCGCATCAGGTGAAACGCCGCCGCCATCACCATGATTGCGGCTCCGCCGGCGGCCGCGAGCGGTGTGAGCCACGGCTTGATTCGCGTCGCCGCCGGTAACACCAGGCCGAGGCCGCCGGCGATCTCCGCGAACCCGATGAAGCGTGCGAGCCACACCGGAACGTCGGTGATCCACGGCGACGACTGCGCGGCCTCCGTGATGGGGCTCAGGCCGTGATCGACGCCCGCCATCAGGAAAAAGGCTGCGAGGAGCACCTGAACGATCCACAGCGTGACGTGGATCGCAGAACTCCGGTAGGCGGTTTCCCGCGTCGTACCGAGCAGCTCGATGCTCCGGAGGAAGTCGACCTGCGGCATTCCCCCGACGTCCATCTGGAGGATCTGCCGGGAGTGCCCTAGGATCTCGTGGAGGTGAAGGATTCGCTCAGCGGTCTCATTCGGGCCGCCTGTGAACACCATCCCACCCCCCTCCAGGTCGCGCCCGCGACCAGACGGCGCCCGCCCCGGTCGGCCAATCTCGGCCATCCCCGCCTCGAACATGCGGAGCTCGTGCTCCAGGTACAAGCCTTCGCTGCGCGGTCGTCGTCGTCGACGAAGCCGTGAACAGCGACGGCGATGTCGGCGGCCTCTGACGGGTGTCCGGCCTGCGCCCAGGCGGCACGGTAGGCGCGGCCGTACTGCGCCCAGTGCTCCGGCGTGCCGCCAAGGATGCCGAGAAACATCGGCAGCCCCAGCTCCACGGCGCGCATCACGGAATCCGGGCTGCCGCCGTACCGAGCCAGATCCGCAGCGGCTCCTCCGGCCGGGGGACGATGAGCATGTCTTCGAGCGGCCGTCGCCTGTGGGGCCCGCTCCAGGTAATACGCTCCTGCCGGTTCAGCTCCATCAGCAGTTCGAGCTTCGAGCTGTAGAGCATGCCGTAATCGCTCTCTTCCGAGTCGAAGATCGGGAAGGTGATCGCCGACGAACCACGCCCGGCGACCGCCTCGATGCGACCGGGCGCGATCGCCGCCGCCGTGGCGAGCTGCTGGAATACGCGGATCGGCTCATCGGTGGAGAGCACCGTGACCGTCGTGCCGAACTTGATCCGTGTCGTGGACGCCGCAGCGGCGGTAACCATCGAGGTCGGCGACGAGATCGGCATCGAGCGGGTGTGGTGCTCGCCGAAGCCGAAGAAGTCGAGGCCGACTTCCTCAGCGACGTGTACGCCTTCCAGCGCGTCGCGAATCGCTTGGGCGGTGCTGCGTTTGGCCGCCGGGCGGATCCGGACGCCGGCGAAGAGGATGCGCAGACATCCCTCGGTCTGCCCGAAGGCGAGGCCGAAAAGCCCTCCTCATGCCCCACTACATACCCCAGCCCCGCTCATCGCAAGGATGAGACGAGGCTGGGGAGACGAGCTAAATCACCTGCTCGCAGGCACTTCCGAAAGTCGGGACGGCCGGATTCGAACCGGCGACCCCCTGAACCCCATTCAGGTGCGCTACCGGGCTGCGCCACGTCCCGAGAACCGTGAAGCTAAGACGTTTGGTGGGTGTCGGGAAGCGCGGAGAGAAGACGGCCGACCTCGTCGAGCTGTGGCCGCCTCCGGCGGTTCTCGCTCGGGCACCCTGAGGCTCGCGGTCGCCGGCCGATGGAGCCTTCCGGCCACAGGGCGGGTAGTCACCTGCGCACTCGCAACGCCCTTCCTTTCCTGCCCGATCCGAGAGCGCCTCGATGTCCGACAACACGCGTGGATGGCTTCCTGCCGCACTCCTGGGCCTCGGCTTGCTGGGCGGTGGCCTCTTTGCCGGGCAGGGCTTCGCGGAAGCCAGACTCGGCGATCGGTTCGTGACCGTGAAGGGCGTCGCCGAGCGGGAGGTCGAGGCGGATCTGGCGGTGTGGACGATCCAATTTTCGGCCGGGGGGAACCAGCTCGCAGAGGTACAGCGGACGGTCGACCGCAACCTCCAGGCGACCATGGACTTCCTGGAAGGCCACGGGATTCCGGCCGACCTGGTCCAGATGGAGGGCGTTCGGGTCGTGGACGCTGCGGCCAATCCATACCAGCAGGGGCCGATCTCCAATCGCTTCTCCGTGACGCAGACGATCGTCGTTCGGTCCGAGGACGTGCGTGGCGTCCAGGCGGCGAGCCAGGACATCGGCACGCTGGTCGAGGATGGCGTCGTACTCGTATCCGGCCAGGAGTATGGTCCTGGCGGGCCGACCTACCTCTTCAGGCGCTTGAACGACGTGAAGCCGGAGATGCTCGCCGAGGCCACATCACGAGCGCGCGAAGCGGCCGTCGAGTTCGCCCGCGACTCCGAGAGCGAGCTCGGCGGCATTCGCAGAGCCAATCAGGGTGTCTTCCAGATCCTTCCGCGCGATCCCGCACCGAACGTCAGCGAGCAGAACCGCATCGAGAAGACGGTCCGGGTCGTCGCGACCATCGAGTACTTCCTGACGCACTGATCACGGGACGTCGGCAGGCCCATGGCCGGGTCGCGGTATCCGACTCCCGTCCGTCACACCTTCGGATGGTTGTTGCCGCGCCTGCGAAGCGCCCACCACCCGCCCACCGGCGCCGCGACCATGGCGCCGAGCATCGCCCCAGGGCGGGTCGTGACCAGCCCCTTCATCCCCTTGGCGGCCAACAGCAGCTTCGTTCCCCGCACGGGATGACGGGCCATGTACATCGCCTTCGGAGCCTTCGTATAGCCGACGAGCCTTGCGAGTTTCGTGATCATCATGCCGCTCCTGTTCGGAAGTCGCTGAACGCGCGACGGGACGTGTGCGCGATGGGTATAGGTGGACGCAGCTATGCAAGCTCCGTGCGAGACTCCCGCACCCGGACGCCGGTTACGGCGGGTAGCCGTGTCTGGCGCCGGCCCCTCACCCGCCCTCGCGCCGGCGCAGCACGAGCACTTCCGGGGAGGGGTCGTTCGAGACCAGAGCGAGACGATCCTCCCACGCGCCGATGCTCGCCGACCGCGGCAGAAGCGCCGAATCGATGTACGCGCCGGTCGACAGATCGTACCGGTCGAGGATCCTGCCGGCGTCTTCCGTCCGTCCGTGGAAGCGGACGAGGATCCAACCTCCGGTCACGGACACCTCCCGCGCGGCGAAGGTCGGCTCCGTCAGCTGCCGCGTCAGCGTGCTCGTGTTCCCCGAGATCGACACGCTCTCGACCAGACGCGAGAACGGAACGGGCTCGGGGAACCAGATGCGCTCACCGATGAGCTCGTGGCCGCGCATCCGGAACATCCCGTCGCCCAACGTGAGGGCGTACACCCAGTCGTCCGCGCCTCGCGCACGAGCGATCGTGCCCTGGAGACGGAGACCGCCCACCCCCGCGGCGTCCGGCAGGAGGATCGGTGGTCCCCGCTCCACCCTTCGCTCCTCGTGGTGCAGGATCACCGGCTCGAGCGCATCGCTGAGGAACACCATGAGAAAGGTGCTACCGTCCCGACTCACCCCGAACGAGTGCGGCATCGACTCGAGCATGCTCAGCGGGACGATGCTCGCGAGCGTCCCGTCCGGCTCGAACGCCGAGACCCGACCCGCCCCACTGTCGAGAACCCAAAGTCGCCCATCGTCGGACGCATCGATGACCTGCGGAGCCATGAGCTCTCCGGGACCGGCTCCCGGCCGACCTGCGTAGGCTCGCAGCTCGGCGTCCCATCCGAATCGGACGACCTGACGGCCGATACGGTCCAGCACCCAGAATCCGGAGGAGTCGGCGGCCACCGCGTCCGCCGTGAAGAGGAGCGTGTCGTCCGGAGCGACGGCCAGGCGAGCCACCGTGTCCCAGGCTACATCCACGAATACACGCGCGGGTCGCTCCTCCGGATCCGGTACCACGTCCTCGCCGCCGCAGGCGGCGGCCGCGAGACCGGCTGCGAGGACCACGGCAGCGACGCCCCCGCTCCCACGGCCGTCCATCCCGCTCGGTGCGCTTCCCGGAGCCGCACCCGACCCGGGATCCCCGCGTGTCCGCCGGTCGACCTCCGCCCGGATCGCCGGCTCCGCCCCGATCGTCGGCTCCGCACCGGAGTGACGCCCGGGACGAGCCGCCGAGACCTCGATCCACCGGACCAGGCCGAAGAACACGAGGAGGAGCACCGGCAGCTGGAAGGTCAGGTGCCGCTCGGAGCGGGACACCCGTCCTTCCGCGTCCACCGCATGGATCGACTCCTGGACGACGAAGGGTGTCCGCAGCGAGCGCGTCGTCGTCTCGACCGGAGCGCCCGCGTCCGATGCGCGTGTGTGATTCGCGAAGGTACGGCTCCCGAGACGCGGCCCCCAGCTTCCCGCCAGCAAGGCGCCGAGCCAGACCACCACCCACAGGACACGTCGGAGCAGGAGCGGCCATCCTCCGGGGACGGGAAGGGGCGCGCGTGCCAGGCGCCAACCGACGACCAGCCAGAGGATGATCGCAGTCCCGCTCAGGCCCCACGCGAGATCCTCCATGGATCAAGCCTCCGGAGTGGTGGAAGCGGGCAAGGCAGCCGCTAATGTACGTGGCTCCGGCGCCAGGAGGGGCGTCAGCTCCGCGGCCAGCATCAGGCGATTTCCGGCGCCTTCGAGGGTGAAATGATCCGCGAGCACCACCCTGCCTTCGCCGTCCAGCAGCAGGAGGGCCGGTGTTCCGTCCAGGCCGGCCCTGAGGAGCGCACGCGCCGCTCGCGCCGTGGCCGGCCTGTCCAGCCTCGGAAGCGCGTCCAGCTCGGGCGCGAGCCCCGGCTCTCGGCCGTCCACCGCCGCGACCATCCATCGCACGGGCATGCCTTCCAGCGCCGCCTTGGCCGCACCTTCCGACCAGCGGGTCATCGCCGCCCGCCGGTCGGGACAATCGTCGGCCCTGACCAGGAGGACAGCCGTCGGCGCGTCGATCTCCGGAATCCGGTCGGGGTCCGCCACCTCCGCCGCGTGCCAGCGCCACGCCGTGACGATGAGCAGTACGATGGCGACGGCCGTCGTCTGGTGCGTCCACGATGCTTGCATGCGCAGCTCCTTTCCCGGATCGTCGGGGGGTCAGCGTGGCGAATCACGTGAAGGACGGATCCGCGGCCCGGGGGCCGCGTCGCTCGGTGGGCCGGGCGGACTTCAGGACCAGCAGCGGGGGCGGCCGGACCCCGGACGATGCGCGCCCGGGACGGCCGCTTCGGACTCAGATGTCGTTCCAGTAGTCGGACGTCTTCGTGCAGTGGCTGTAGAAGATGATGTTGAGGCACGCCGTGTTCTCTTTGCAGATCGCTCCGCCGGGGCCTCCGCATTCCGATGCGGAGACCTGACTGCTCGGCGCGGCCAGGAACGAGAGTGCGGACGCGAGGAGGAATCCGGGAAGCCACATCTTCTTGAGCATGGCTCTCTCCTTTGTGAGGATGGTGGTTCGCCTTGGGTTGCGCCGCCCGGCCCACCAGGCGACGCCCGAAGGTTCGCCGCCCTTCGAGGGCTTCTCCATGTCCGTTTGGGACTGAAATGGGGAGCGCCTCGCGCCGTGGCGCCGCGCTTCCACGACCCGCACCTTTGATGATCGCATTCACGGCACCCCGCCCCGACGGGGTGTGCCGTCCCCCGATCGGGAAGCCGGAAGACACGGCTCCTGCTGCACCTGGCACCGGGCTTGCTCCAGACTCCCGGCCGCGGTTTGGACCCGAAACGCGAGGAGATCTATGAGGCCGCGTCGCACGAGAATCGGCTCGGCGGGCGTCGAGCGCGATCCCTCCGGGACCGGGCTCGACCGGCCGGCAGACGGGGAGAGACGCCGGCGCGGCCCCCTGCACCGTCTGGGCCGCGGCCTCGCCTTCGGCACGCTGCTCCTGGTCGCGGCCTACACGGGGGTCGCGGTCGCGCTGAACCTGCTGCTCGATCCCGACGATCTCGCGGATTGGATCGCCCCGCGCCTCGGGGGTGCCCTCAACCGGGAGGTGAGCCTCGAAGGGGCGGCCGTGGTGCTGATGCCCCGTCCGGGGATCCGTCTCTCGGACGTCGGAATCGAGAACCTGCCCGGCTTCGAGGGCCCCCGCATCGCCGCCGTCGAGGAGGTCCGGATCGACCTCTCGTTGTTGCCGCTCTTCGTAGGGCGGGTCGAGGTTCGCGGCGTGCTTCTCACGCGACCGGACATCCATCTCGCGATCGACGAGCAGGGCGTCACCAACTACGGCGACCTGTTGCCGGAATCGGCCACGTCCATCACCGGCCGCGCCTCGGGCCCGGTCGCGCTCCGACTCCGCTCCCTCGAGGTCTCGGAAGGCGTCGTCACCTTCGCGGACGCCGCGACCGGTCGTATGCTGCGGATCTCGGGTGCCGGCATGGAGGGCCGCGTCACGGGGGGCGCCGAAGGGGACTGGCGCGTCGTCGCCGATCTGGAGTCGGACTCCCTCGGGTACCACGGCGAGATCGGGCAGCCGGTGGATGGCTCGCCCTCGAAGCCCCCCCTCGTCCGCTTCAGCACGGGGGGCCCGAGCGCGGCGTTGACCCTGCGGGGCCATGCCGGAGCCGACGGCATCGAAGTCGAGGACGGATGGATCGAGCACCGTGGCGCGATCCTGAGCGTGCGCGGGCTGTTGAGCGGCCTCCAGCGGTCGGAGCCCGCCCTGCGGCTCGAGCTGATCAACGACACGCTCAGCGCGTCGGTGATCCCCGCCCTGCTTTCGGGTCCGAAGCCGGCGGAGAATCCACCGGTCTTCGGCGGTACGCTCTCGGTATCCGTGCGTATCGACGCGCCCGGAAGGTCGGACAGCACCCCGGCGGTACGCACGGATATCCGATTGCTGGACGTCGATATCAGCCGCGAGCGGACGATGGTCGCCGAGGGGCTGTCCGGAGCGTTCGCCATGGCGGACGGCGGGGCGACGCTGGACTCGCTGACCGGGACCTTGGCAGGCGGGCCTTTCGCGATGTCGGGGACCCTGTCCGGTCCCGACCGATGGCTGGAGGGGCGCGCCGAGGCCCGGCTGAGCCTGGACCTGCTCGATCGCGCCGGTGTGGCGCCGCGCGGCACCGGGGTCTCGGGCGACGTCACGCTGGACCTGACCCTCGCGGGGTCACTGGATGTCCCCGAGGCGATCGGCGGGGTGGGCCCCGGCACGTTCGATGGGCGACGCGTGGGGCGCCAACGGGCCGGGGTCG
>Ga0079224_100011424_pt1 | contig 12230 bp, 14 predicted proteins | sample Stecom2015_FD_80414 | JGI IMG/M metagenome (GOLD analysis project Ga0079224, IMG submission 80414) | Agricultural soil microbial communities from Utah to study Nitrogen management - Steer compost 2015 | ecosystem: Environmental > Terrestrial > Soil > Agricultural land | place: USA: Utah... | reverse complement strand
GTTTGCCTTTGGTTTAATTCTTCTGGGCATCGGTTTTTTCGTGATGTATTTTGCGACCAAAATTGCTGCTTCCGGAGAATTGGCTGCACCTACCTGGTTGATCCTTACCTACCTTTTCCACACCTTCGGTGAATTGAGCCTTAGTCCAGTTGGGCTGAGTTTGACCACTAAACTGGCCCCGAAAAAGTTTGCAGGACAGATGATGGGAATGTGGTTCCTTTCGGTGGCACTGGGTAATTTGATCGCTGGAAGAATTGCTGGCGGAGCAAGTGGGGGGACAGAAGAGGCCTTACAGCAAATGCCCGATCAGTATATGCTCATCGTGATGACGGTTGTAGGGGCTGGCGTGCTCTTGTTGATATTGAGTAAGCCGATCCGGAAACTGATGGGTAATGTGCATTGAAAGGAATGCAGTAACAAAAAAAAAGCAGGTTTAAAACCTGCTTTTTTTTTGTTATTTTTCTTCCTTGTTCTTAAAGAGTGTATTCCTAGCGTCAATCGTTGAAAGGGCTGCTACAAGCCCGATCAAAACACAAACGATTGTTAAAAACACCTGCGCACCAGAGGCAAGGGGAGCGTTGAATATTTCCAGCAACATAGTTTTTTTGGTTAGTATTTCTGCAAGATACCACTACGGATACAGAGGACAAAGCCTCCAATGAAATAAAATGATATTACCCCTTGTTACAGGGTAATATCATCCCCTAATGGATAGTTAGTCAAGATCGTCGTATGAATCATCGTCTTCTTCGAAGTCATCATCGAAGTCGTCTTCGAGATCATCTTCATCGAAATCGGAAAAAGCATCATCTATCAGTCCATGCTCTTCCTCTGGATCGAAAATTTCGTCATTAAAATCCTCCCCGAATTCGTCCTCTTCGTCTAGTTCGTCAAAGTCGTCTTCAAAATCCTCTGCCATAGAAGTGAAATTTAGTTATATAATTTAGTCTGTGGTAAATTTCTGCTAAATAATAAAAAATATATAAGTAACTCAATTGCGCTAGGCTATTTATTTTCACGATCATTTGCTCTTGATATACTAGCAATAGGTCGTCATGTTTAAGTCCGCTATGACCTTGAAGAACAATTTGTATACCCTACGGAGATAAGCTGATGGTTTGTTCCGGCGGGCGGCCATCTGGACAGCCGATCACCGGATTTTTTTCCTCCGCTCAATCACGCTTATTTTGCCATCGCCTTCAACATAGGCTGCCTTTACCTCACCTATGTCATCAATCCCTACCAATCGAAGGTGGTCCGTTAGCTCTTCCTCCGTCACATATTCCCGCCGCATGTTTCTTTTCAGGAGCCTGCCGTTTTTGATGATTTGCAGGGGCGGTGCAGATACTAGTTTTTCAACGAGTGGTATATGATAACTAAGGAAGTTGAACAGGTAATTCCATGCCATCATGGTGCCAATCACGATGAAACCTTCAGTAATCGAGGAATATCCGCCCAAGGAGTGCGTCGCCGCTTCTGCAATTAAAAGCACAAAGATTAAGTCCATTATGGCCATTTCCCCCCCGGTCCTCCGCGGAAGTACCCTAAAAAGTAATAAAATCCCCAAGTAAACTACCGACCCTTTAATAATTAATTCAAGAACAGCGGTTTCTATTTTGAAAAGCGCCGCAAAATCCACTGCTAAAAGCATTTGGTTGTTCATTGCTTGTCTTTATTCAAGCGCCATGCAAAAATGATGCTGTGTCTTTGAGGCTCCGTTTGTAGTAGGAGGACCTTGTATCCAAGAAATGTTGGTGTGGGGAAGATCTAGTTGGCTTTGATATAGATCAAGGGCCTGTATTATAAGTGGTCTTTATGCTGGGAGAAGATGCTTTTAATCGATTGATTGATTAAGGGTTTGGAAAGATACTTCTTTACCTGGCTGTATTTTCCGGCCCTTTTTATATCCCGCTCATCTACCGAGCTCGTTAAAATATAGATTTCTGGATTGTTCTTCTTATAATTAAATTGCTCTAGGAAGTCCCATCCTGACATCTCTGGCATATTGAGGTCTAGGAACAGGTAATGGGGTTGGATAAGGTCTACTTCTTTTAATGCATCGATGGCGTTGGAAAACTTGAAAATGTTATATGGAATTTTGATATTTTTAAAAATAAGCTTTTCCGTAATAAACGTGCTTATGGGGTCATCATCGATTAAGACTATGTTTATCATTAAAGTGCAAAAATATGGTGTTGAAACGCATAAAACGACATACAAAAATACGGTGAGAATGTGTCATTAACAATCATTTTACAGGAAATTTTTTCCTTGAGGGGATTCTTGCGTATTTTTGGGGGTGTGCAGGGCATCTTCACTGATCTTCCCGTGCAATATTTAACGTGTGAGTCCCAAATTTCTATGTCCCGACCTGATTTTGATGATATTTTTATGGAGTTGGCGGTTAATCTCGCTAAAAGATCACATTGTATAAAAAAGCACGTAGGTGCGGTGTTAACTAAAGATACCCGGATTATTTCCATTGGATATAACGGCCCGCCCGCCGGCACCCATAATTGTGATGAAGAATTCCCGGCGACGGGCTGCAGTAGGGATAGCAAAGGAAGTTGTTCCTTAGCGCTTCATGCAGAGCAAAATGCCATCCTTTATGCGGTGAAAAACAAGGCTTCTGTTGAAGGATCTACCCTATATGTGACCTTAGCGCCTTGCTTGGCTTGCGCCAGAATTATCTATTCTATGGGAATTGCTAAAGTGATCTTTATGTTTTCGTACGCGGCCTATAAAGGGCTGCCAGAAGATGAGGGTGTTGCTTTTCTAAATAAATTTGGGGTCCAGACTGAGCAGTACGATAAGGAGATCCATTTTGAAGACACCTTGATTTAGATGAAATTGACTTCTGGCTGCAGCAGGATATTGAATTTGGCCCGGATATCCTTTTGAATTTCCTCACTGAGGAGCCTGATGGCCTCTCCATCTCCGCCACCATAGTTTACTAATACCAAAGGCTGGTTCTTGTGCACACCTATTTTATCAAGAGTTTTACCTTTCCATCCAGCTTGCTCTAGGAGCCAAGCAGCAGGTACTTTTATTCCATCCTCATTTTCGAAGCCAGGGATGTCGGGGTATTGTTTTTTTAGTTGCAGGTAGTGGCTGGGTTTGATAGTGGGGTTTTTAAAGAAGCTTCCCGCATTTCCGATCGTTTTCGGGTCGGGCAGTTTGCTTTGTCGGATGGCAATTACAGCCTGGCTGACAGCTTCCAGGCTAAGTTTGTCTATGTTCATCTGATCAAGTGTTGCTTTTATTGCCCCATACGATGTTTTGAACACAGCTTCTTTGTTCAGTTTGAAGGTAACATGCGTGATAATATACTTGCCTTTAGCTTCATGTTTAAAAATGCTATCCCTGTATCCAAATTTGCATGCGAAGTGGTCAAATGTCTCCAGCTTTTTGGTTTGGATGTTGACTGCCTCAAGACGATCAAATACCTCCTTTATTTCGACACCATAAGCCCCAATGTTTTGCATGGGGGAGGCGCCTACTGTACCTGGGATCAGGGATAGGTTCTCTATTCCGGCCCAATCAGCTGCAATGGCATGGCGGACAAAGTCATGCCATATTTCACCGGCGCCTACTCTGACATAGACATGTCTTTCCGTATCATGGATAAGTTCGACACCTTTGATATCCATTTTTATGACGAGGCCTTCTATGTGTTTTGTCAGAAGGATATTACTGCCTCCTCCGAGTATGAAAACCGGAACACCACGATTTTCGGCTTCTTCCAGAGCTGATATAACTTCCTGAACAGAAGATGCTTGACAGAAGTATTTGGCTTTTTTATCTATTCCAAAGGTGTTGAATTCCTTCAGAGAGACGTTTTTTTGTATATTCATAGCTTATAACGATAATGCGAAGAAAAGAAGTTTTATCCATTCGTCCACGAAACAGGTCATTTTGGTAAAAGAAAGTCGGTCATATATGAGAGAAATGGTGATCAATGGGATCCGTATCCGTCCGGGGCAACAAATAAACATAGAAATTGCAATCGCTCGTCTGCCGACACATACCTTGATTCACCTGCCTGTTTTTCTTAGAAGTTCCAAAGAAGATGGCCCGGTGGTACTAATCAGCGGCGGGGTGCACGGGGACGAAATCAACGGTGTAGTGGCGGTAAAAAAAATGCTGGAGGAAAATTTGTTCTTGCCCAAGAAGGGGACGTTGATTTTTATCCCTCTGGTGAACGTATATGGATTTTTAAGCAACTCCAGGACCTTTCCCGATGGCAGGGATCTTAACAGGAGCTTTCCCGGTAGCAACAAAGGGTCTCTTGCTTCTCAGATAGCCCATATCCTGACCACCCAGATCATTCCGAACATAGACTACGGCATAGATATCCACACCGGGGGGAGAATGCTCTCCAATTATCCCCAGATACGGGTCGATTTTAAAGATAAAAAAGGTTTGGAATTGGCTAAAGCCTTTGGCTCGCCCTTCATTATAAACTCGTCCTATATTGACAAGTCCTTTAGAAAGGAAGCATTCAAGGAAAATAAGTCCATTTTAGTTTATGAGGGCGGAGAATCCATGCGTTTGGATGAATTTGCTGTAGATGAGGCCATTGCAGGTACGGGTAGACTCTTGAAGCACCTGGGTATGATCGATGAGGCGAGCCCGGGAAAAGGGTCGTTGATAGTCAAAGAAAGCTCATGGACCCGGGCCAAAGTGTCTGGGATATTCATTCCAACCATCAAGCTCGGAGATCCCGTTAAAAAAGGTCAGGTTATTGCTAAAATTTCAGATCCATATGGGCAGGTAAAAGTACCTGTAAAAAGTTCTTCCAAGGGCTTTGTAGTGGGATTGAACAACCTTCCCGTTATCAACGCCGGAGACGCCTTGGTCCATGTGGGGAAGATATAACCATTACCAACATGAAACAACACCACACTAGTGATGGCTTTCAGCGCTATAAGGCGGTCAGAAAGCACACGGAGCGCCTATGCAGCAACCTACAGACGGAGGATTTTGTTGTCCAAGCCTCCGAAGAAGTCAGCCCGACGAAATGGCACCTGGCACACACGACTTGGTTTTTTGAAACATTTCTGTTAAAGCCTCACCTGAGCTCCTATACAGAATTTCATCCCCGATACAGTTACCTGTTCAATAGCTATTATAATGCAGTTGGTGCCCGAACCCATCGGTTCCATAGGGGATTAATGACCCGTCCTACGGTGTCGGAGATTATGGCTTATCGGGCCCATGTCAACCAGGAAATGGAAATTCTGCTTTCTATCAGACAGGGAGAGGAAATCGACAGTCTCCTCGAGCTGGGCATTAACCATGAGCAACAGCACCAGGAATTGCTAATTACTGATCTGAAATATAACCTTTCTTATAACCCTTTACATCCGGAGGTGCTGGACATAGGCGAGTATTTATCTGAACAACAACAAGGTTGGGAAACCATTCCGGAAGGAGCTTATGAAATAGGTTTTAGTGGGGACGGATTTTCCTATGACAATGAGCACGGTCGCCACAAGGTCCTTTTGGAGGCTTTTAATATTTCCAAGGCTTTGGTGACCAATGGGGAATATCTAGAATTTATCCGTGCTGGCGGATATCAAAATGTGGACTTGTGGCTTTCTGATGGATGGGACTGGGCCAAAAAAAATAACATGAAGCACCCATTGTACTGGTGGGAAAGAGACGGCGGCTTCCAATGCTATACCCTGGCTGGAATGAAAAAGCTGGATCCCGACGCGCCGGTAGCCCATGTGTCTTATTACGAAGCTGCGGCGTACGCCGAATGGGCGGGTTGTCGGCTACCGACAGAGTTTCAGTGGGAGGCGGCCTCTGACCGTCTGGATTGGGGCCAACGATGGGAGTGGACCAACTCCGCCTATCTGCCGTACCCAAGATACCAAAAAGCCCTAGGCGCTATCGGGGAGTATAACGGGAAGTTTATGATCAACCAGATGGTACTGCGTGGAGCTTCGGTGGCTACCCCAGAAGGCCATTCGCGGTCAACTTATCGCAATTTTTTTCCGCCATAATCGGGTTGGCAATTTTCAGGTATCAGGTTAGTGAAATAAAAACACAGAATGCATACAACAAATAATGCCTTTGCTGAAGAAGTGAAACAAGGCTTGAGTGCGCCTCAAAAATTTCTGTCGTCCAAATATTTTTACGATGCCGTAGGAGATCTGCTGTTTCAAAAGATCATGCAGTTGCCGGAGTATTATCTAACTCGAGCTGAGTTCGATATACTGGAACAATACAAAGCGGAAATTTTACAGCCACTTGTAGCCTTGCATAAACCCTTTAATCTGATCGAAATGGGGGCGGGTGACGGGTTGAAAACCAGGCTGCTGTTGAGCTATTTGTATGAGCGGGAAGTTCCTTTCACCTATTATCCCATCGACATTTCAGGCAGCGTATTACACCAACTGCAGTATGCTCTGGAAAAAGAATATCCGGGTCTATCTGTTGAACCGGTGCAAGGTACCTACCACGAGGCACTGGAGAGGATGTGCTGGAATAGAGAACGGCCATCCATGATGCTTTTTCTGGGGTCCAACATCGGCAATTTTCTTGAAGGGGAAGCATTAGGTTTGTTGGATGAAATCGCTCAGGTGCTGCGCCCTGCAGATATGTTGCTGGCAGGCTTTGATTTGAAGAAGGATCCGGAAGTAATTTTGAAGGCTTATAACGACAGCCAAGGTGTGACGAGGGACTTTAATCTAAATCTGCTTTACAGGATCAACCGGGAATTGGGTGGAAATTTCGATCCCTATAAGTTCAAGCATTGGCCGGTATATGATCCGGTCCGCGGAGAATGCAAGAGTTATTTGGTTAGTACGGAAAAGCAGATCGTTCACATTGATGCCTTAGGCAGCAGCTTCGAGTTCGACGAATACGAAGCCATATTTACAGAGGTTTCGAAAAAGTACAGTTTGTCTGAGTTGGGTCAATATGCCAGGAAAAAGGGATTTGAGGTGAGGCAAAACTTTCAAGATACCCATGGTTACTTTACAGATAGTCTTTGGAAGAAGAAGGGCTGAGCAATTATTGCCCTTTACAAGCTTAGGCAGGCAGCGTTCAGGAGGAAGGCAGGGAGGTCGCAATGGTTGTAGGATCTCTGTTGGTCATGCTACAGGGTTTCTCTGAAGTTTATGTTTTATCTGACTCAGTTTGTGCCATCATTACGTGGCAAGTAGAATTCTCCTTCTGTAATAAGCAACTCTTTTCTGTTGCTCAGCACAGTAAAATTTACTTCGCCAACTCTCGCCGAAAAAGTCCCTTTTACATAAGCTGGAGTCATTTCTGTAAATCGAACTTCAGCTTCATCCTTAATATCGAGGGTAGGGTGCTGTGCTTTCAACAACGCCGCATTGTACACTTTTTCATTTTCATCAGCATAGGTGAATATAATTCTCGAACGACTTATTAAATCAAAAGTGACAGGATCTTGCTGCTGATAGCTAAGATTTGCCTGGTAGGCCGTTTCGTTGAACAGTTGAATAACTACAAAGTTTTTAGTGGGTTCCAGGATGTTATTGATGCCGGAAATTTGACCACCGAAAATTTTTGCCTCTTCTAGATAGAAAAAAGAGGCCATGGAGTTAGGTAATGCAGAAAATTTCTTTTCTACCCCTCCTACTTTGAACTTAAGGTAATATTCGTCCTCTTTAATGGGAGCCTCCTCGCCCTCGGTCATACAGGCCGTCATAGTTAAAACCGACAGCCACAACAGGAGCGTAGGGAAAGTAGTTTGGAGCAAGGCTTTCTTCATTTTGGTCATAAGTTTAAGAGCTTTTGGGCAATAGGTTTAAAAAAGGCGAGTCCGGCGCGTTAAAAACATAGGGCCAAACCAAGATTTACGTAGGAGATGCCATAGCCCAATTCTGTAAATACCCCGATATTTTCCACAAAATAGTAGCGGCCGCCCACATATAAGGTGAAGCCGGCTGTGCTGCTTCCCGCATTGGTCATCACGCTTTGGCCTCCTGACTGCTCAATGGAATAATTGAGGATATTGTAAGATAACATCAGCCCGCCATAGACGTCGATTCGGTTATTTTCCAAACCCGCATAATGGTAGGCGCTGCGTACACCGATGATGGTGTAATTCCATTTGGCAGAAGCGTTGTAGTTGAAGGAGGTGTAATCTTGTCCAAAATTCTTAAAGCCTAGGTATGCCCCTAAGCTAACAGTACCAGGTCCTCCTATCTCCCATATACCTTGTTCGTATTGCAAGCTCATTCCGGGACTCTGTGTGGTGTAGGCCGAACTGCCCAGCGAGCTGCCTATCCCCACTCCCGCAGAGAGCACTTTGGTATTGCTGTCAAATGTCTGGGCTGATCCATCAATGACTATCAAAGGAAAAAGAGTTACGAGAAGTATAACATGTACTTTCATGGAAGTGTATTTTAAGATGATTAGGCTAAGAAAGCAGTTTGTGATTAGTCGTGCTAACACAGTTTATTTTTCGTAGGCTGCCCAGCTATTTTTTGCTTGTAGTTGGTGCATAATTGCTATTTTCTATTTAATTTCCTTCTCCTATGACCTAAACATGAAAAATGTTATTTGCTTGGTCTTGATGATCACTTACAGTTTAGAAGCGCCGGCCCAACAACGACACCTTGATTCCCTGTTGCTCCAGTTGAAAAGACATGCTCAGGCCGATACCATAAGGATTAATCTGCTTAATGAGATTTCATATACCTATTCGGGCATTGACCCTGCGGAAGGAGTTAACGCAGCGAGAGATGCTATAAAGTTGGCAGAGCAGTTGTCCGCTGAGTCGAAATTGCCGATCTCTTACAGTCATTTGGGGGTCAACTATCGAGCCTTGGGACAGGACAGTCTAGCGTTGGATGCCATGCAGGAAAGTTTGAGCCTACATAGGGAGCAAGGCAACAAGCAGGGAATTGCTAGACTTCTAAACAATATTGCTTTAGTCTATTATAACTTCTCTGACTATGGCAGGGCTCTCCAATATCATGACCAAGCTGCCGAGATGTTTGATGAAATGAACCATAGTTATGGCTTGATGCATACCTACAACAATATCGGCGTGGTGCATCTTGCTTGGTCTGATTACCCAAAAGCTTTAGATGCTTTTTTAGAAGCACATCGACTGGTCACTTCCGCTGATAGTCTTATGCTGGGAAATATCCTGTCCAATATAGGATTGGTCTACAAGAATCTTGCGGACTTTGATCAGGCAACGGTTTATCAGGAACAGGCACTCAACCTGTACCAGGCAATGGGCAATAAGACAGGTACCGCCCGGGCCCTCGCAAATATGGCTACTCTCTATGACCTTACCGGGGAGCCAGACAGATCCATCGCTTACTACAAACAGGCATTAGCTATAAATGAGCAAATGGGTGATTGGAGAAGAATAGCTTCAGATTACACCAATCTGGGGGTGGTATACCGGGGGATGGGGGACTATGCCAAAGCATTGGACAACCTCATGATAGGATTGGAGCATTACAAAAAAACAACTGACAAAGCCAACACCGCCTTGAACCTGTTGGAGTTAGCCCAGGTGTTGGCGGAGGCCGAGGGAGGAATCATTAGGGCAAAGGGTTTCGATCCGAACCGGCGGGATCAGACGGTATTGGATTATCAGGTCAGCGCTTTACAGCTTGCAGAAGAGTCTGGTTCACTACAACAGCAACAACTTGCCTGGATGGCGTTATACGAAACGTATGAAAATCAAGCGAATATTTTAAAAGCCTTTAAGGCTTTTAAAAGACACGTCGCATTGAAAGACAGCATCTTTAACGATGAGAAACGACGGGAAATCATTCAAAAGCAGGCACAGTTCGATTACGAGAAAAGAGAAACACTTCTGACGGCTGCTTTTGAACAGGAAAAAGCACTTGCTCAGGCAGAGCTGCATCGGCAGAAAATCATTCGAAACTTTGTGATGGGTGGTTTTATCTTCTGCGTTTTGGCAGCAACAGGCGGCTATATATTATATAAAAAGAAGCGAGATGCTGAGCAGATGCAACAGGAGTCGGAGTTTCTGATTCAGGTAGCGGAGGTGGAAATGAAAGCCCTTAGGGCCCAGCTCAATCCCCATTTCATATTTAACTCCCTCAATAGCATCAGTAATTTTATTGTAAAAAATGACCTACATGCTGCTGATTACTACTTGGCCAAATTTGCTAAATTGATGCGGCTGATCTTGGAAAATACTGCGCAAAAAGAAATCCCCTTAGCAGATGATTTGCAGCTGCTCACCTTGTACATGGAATTAGAATCAGCACGTATGGACGGGGGATTTGCATACGATATCCAAGTAGAACCAACCATTGACTGCGAAAATACGCTTGTGCCACCACTGATGCTTCAGCCATTCGTCGAAAACAGTATATGGCATGGTTTCGCCAATTTAAATAGAGAGGGGAAGGTTCTTATACGCGTCGTAAAAGAGCGGGACCAATTACACTTTGTTGTCGAGGACAACGGAGTAGGAAGAAAACCGATGCCTCTTGTAGAATTAAACGGAAAGACCTCAATGGGCGTCCGAATAACGCAAGAAAGACTTGAGATCATTAAGCGGACGAAAAAGCACGATACAAATATGGCACTGGTAGACCTGCCGCAGGGCCTAAGGGTCGAACTTACGCTACCTTTAACGATGAGTTCTTAAGGATGGTCAGGGCAATAATTATAGATGATGAGCAACATTGTATTGATAGGCTGGAATACTTGCTATCCACCTATGCTGGCCGGCTGGTTCAGTTAGTGGGGACCTATGTGACAGTGGAGGATGGCGTGCATGCCATCACGATGCACAAGCCTGATTTGGTTTTTTTAGACATACAAGTAGGAGATACTACTGCATTCGACCTGTTAAAAGCCTTAACAAGGATCAGGTTTGAAGTGGTTTTTACTACTGCATACGACCAATATGCAGTGAAAGCTTTTAGGTTCAGTGCTTTTGACTATCTGCTTAAGCCGATTGATCGGGATGATCTTTTGGCTTCCATCAGTCGGTTGGTGGAGCGGATGTCCGAACAGGATCGTGCCAGTAGATATGATGTGCTGTTTGAAAATTTGAAAAATCAGCAAGGGACCTCCCGTCGCATCACGATTCCAACGCTAAATGGCTTTCATTTCGTCACTACGGGAGAGATCGTCCGTTGTCAGGCGGATATCAATTACACCCATTTGTTTTTAAAGAATAACCAGAAGATAACTGTCGCTAAGCCGCTAAAGGATTTTGAGGAAATTTTGGTGGATCATGGTTTTTATAGGATACACAATTCGCATTTGATCAACCTTGCTTTTATCAGTAGTTATGTAAGAGGAAAGGGCGGATACGTGGTCATGGAGGATCGCACTGAAATCGAAGTAGCTACACGTAGGAAAGAAGGTTTCTTGAAGCTGCTGAAGCAATTGTAGGGCATGTTCTGCCGAGTTGGTTTGAACTTTGTAGCCGGTAAATCGTGAAAAGTAATTGTAAGCAATTAAATATAACAACCATGAAGGATTTCATTTCAAAGGCTTTCTATATGGGGCTGGGTGCAGCTTCCCTCACCAAGGCAAAAATTGAGGAACTCGCGAAAGAATATGCCGATAGGTTTAACGAAAGTGAGGCAGAGGGGAAAGCCCTGTTCGAAAAGTTAAACGAGGAAGCAAAAAAGGCGCGTGAAGAAATGGAGACCTCTTGGAAGGAGAACTCCGATAAGATGTATGAAAAGCTGAACATCACCACTAAGCAAAAAATGGAAATGTTGGAAGCGCGGGTTCGGATCTTGGAGGAAAAAATTGAGCAGAAGGCAGACCGGCCTATGGATCAAATCTGAAAGCTATGCCCGGAACAAAGGAGTCACTGAAGTCTAAAAAGCATCTGACCAGGTATGGGGAAATTCTTAGGGCTCTGATCAAGTATGGTTTTGAGGATGTTGCTGCTTCTTTGCGAAAAAATGAGAAAACCACCGTTTCCAGAAACCTAGTTGTTGAAGAGAAATCCGTCGCCTATAAGGAACTCGCGCGCTGGCAACGGGTGCGGATGATGTTGGAGGAGCTTGGGACCACCTTTATCAAGCTGGGGCAGATGCTCAGTGGAAGGCCTGATCTGATTCCTGAGGAACTGATTAGGGAGTTGGAACGGCTTCAGGATCTCACCCCTACTTTTGATGGGAATTTGTCCATTCGGCTCATTGAGCAAGATCTGGGACAGCCTATAGGGAGGGTTTTTTCACATTTTGAACTTGTTCCGCTTGCTTCCGCATCTATTGGTCAGGTAC
>Ga0079224_100011423_pt1 | contig 12230 bp, 9 predicted proteins | sample Stecom2015_FD_80414 | JGI IMG/M metagenome (GOLD analysis project Ga0079224, IMG submission 80414) | Agricultural soil microbial communities from Utah to study Nitrogen management - Steer compost 2015 | ecosystem: Environmental > Terrestrial > Soil > Agricultural land | place: USA: Utah... | reverse complement strand
GCGCGACCCAGATCCGCTCCGAGTTGGAGATCGTGTTGTTCGACGGCATGACCACCGAGCAACTCGACGAGGCGGTCATCCAGGTCGCCCTGCAGAACGTGAAGGACGACCCCGCCTTCGACACCGTCGCCGCCCGGCTGCTGGTCAAGCTGCTGTACAAGCGGGCGTTCGGCGAGGGCAGCACCCGCGCCGAGACGTGTGCGCTCTGCGGTCCGGCGTTCGTCGCGTACGTACAGCGCGGCGTCGACCTCGGGCTGCTGGACGCGCGCCTGGTCGAGCTGTTCGACCTGGACCGCCTCGGCGGTGCGCTGGTGCCCGAGCGCGACGACCTGCTGCGCTACGTCGGTGTGCAGACGATGCGCAATCGGTACATGATCAGCGACCCGGACGGCACCCCGCTGGAGGTGCCGCAGTTCTTCTGGATGCGGGTGGCGATGGGGCTGTCGCTGACCGAACCGGATCCCACGGGTGCGGCTCTCGCGTTCTACGACACGATCTCGCGGCTGTCATACCTCCCGGCGGGATCGACGCTCGTCAACGCCGGCACCACGTACCCGCAGCTATCCAACTGCTTCGTGATGGAGATGCACGACGACATCGAGCACATCGCGAAGTCAGTACGCGACGTGATGTGGCTGACCAAGGGCACCGGCGGCATCGGCCTGTCGGTGACCAAGCTGCGCGCCGAGGGTTCGCCGATCCGCAGCAACAACACAACCTCGACCGGGCCGATCCCGTTCATGCACACGATCGACTCCACCTTGCGCGCGGTGTCGAGGGGCGGCAAGAAGTTCGGTGCGCTCTGCTTCTACCTGGAGAACTGGCATATCGACTTTCCCCAGTTCCTCGATTTGCGGCAGAACGCCGGCGACCCGTACCGGCGCACCCGCACGGCCAACACCGCGGTCTGGATCTCCGACGAGTTCATGACCCGCGTCGCGAACGACGACGACTGGTACCTGTTCGACCCGCTCGACGTGCCCGATCTCACCGAGCTCTACGGAGCGGCGTTCTCCCGGCGCTACGCCGAATACGTCGCTGCCGCCGAGCGCGGCGAGCTGCGGACCTTTCGCAAGGTGCGGGCCCGCGAGCAGTACACCGCGATCCTGGTCAGCCTGCAAACCACCGCGCACCCCTGGCTGACCTGGAAAGACACCATCAACAACCGGGCATTGAACGACAACACCGGCACGATCCACCTGTCGAACCTGTGCACCGAGATCTGCTTGCCGCAGGACCGCGACAACATCGCCGTCTGCAACCTGGCCTCGGTCAACCTCGCCCGTCACCAGCGGCCAGCGCCGCCGGGCTCGGATCCGGCGCGGCGGATCGACTGGGACGGCCTCCGAGCGACCGTCCGGCAGGCCGTGCGAGGGCTGGACAACCTCATCGACGTCACCATCTCGTCGGTTCCGGAAGCCGGCCACTCGAACGAGCGCAACCGTGCGGTCGGCTTGGGTGTGATGGGCTTCACCGACCTGATCGAACAGCTCGGCCTGCCCTACGACAGCGACGGCGCCGCCGAGTTGGCCGACCGGCTACTGGAGTTCATCAGCTACCACGCCATCGACTGCAGCGCCGATTTGGCCCGGGAGCGCGGGGCGTACCCGAACTTCGCCGGCTCTGGCTGGAGCCACGGGCTGGTGCCGGTCGACACGATCGCCCGTGCGGAGCGAGCGCGCGGCGTACCGATCGAGGTCGACCGGACCGAACGGATGGACTGGAACGCGCTGCGGGCCAAGGTGAGCGGCGGCATCCGCAACGCCACCCTGCTGGCGATCGCGCCGACGGCATCGATTGGGCTGGTCGCCGGCACCACCCCGGGGCTCGATCCGCAGTTCTCGCAGATCTTCAGCCGGGCTACCAGTTCGGGGAAGTTTCTCGAGGTCAACCGCAACCTGGTGGCCGATCTGCGCGGCCGGGGGCTGTGGGAGTCGGTGCGCGACGAGCTGCTGCGCCACCAGGGCGACCTGTCCGCCGTGCCGGGCGTACCCGACGAGCTGCACCGCATCTACAGCACGTCGTTCCAGCTCTCGCCGCACGCGTTCGTCGACGTCGCCGCCCGCGCACAGAAGTGGATCGACCAGGCAATCAGCCGGAACATCTACCTCGAGAGTAGAGACGTCGCCGCGATGGCCGACCTGTACGCCGCGGCGTGGCGTAAGGGCGTCAAGACGACCTACTACCTGCACATGAAGCCCCGGCACACGGCCGAGCAGAGCACCGTCCGGGTTAACAAGGCCGAGATGGCCGAGTCGGCCGCGGCGAGTGGTCCGCGCCGCGGGTTCGGCTTCGGTGCCGTGACACCGGCACCGGCGCTGGATGTTGTCGGTACCGGTGATGAAGCGGTGGCCTGCCCGGTAGACCCCCAGGAACGGCTCGATTGCGACTCCTGCCAGTAGTCCACGAACCCCACCCGACGAGCGAGAGGAACGAGCACCCATGACCGACCCCATTCTCGGTACCGGCATCACCGAGGGCCTGCTGCTCAAGCCGGTTCGCTACCCGTGGGCGTACGACCTGTACAACCAGGCGGTCGCCAACACGTGGTTCCCGCATGAGGTGCAACTCGGCGAGGATCTCGCCGACTTCCAGCGGATGACCGACGAGGAGCGGCACGCACTGACCTTCCTGATGAGCTACTTCAACCCGAACGAGCTGCTGGTGAACAAGGCGCTGGCGTTCGGTGTGTATCCCTATGTCAACGCGGCCGAGGCGCACCTCTACCTGGCCAAGCAGATGTGGAAGAGGCCAACCACGTGATGGCCTTCGAGTACGTGCTCGAGACCTTCCCCATCGACCGACAGGAGGCCTACGCGGCACACCTCAACGTCCCGTCAATGGCCGCGAAGGAAGACTTCGAGGTCCGCTACATCACCCGGATGACCGAGCAGACCCTCGACATCACAACGACCGAGGGAAAGCGCGACTTCGTCCGCAATCTGGTGGCATACAACATCGTGCTGGAGGGCATCTGGTTCTACTCCGGCTTCATGGTCGCGCTTAGCTTCCGGCAGCGGAACCTGCTGCGCAACTTCGCCGCGCTGATCGACTGGGTGGTGCGCGATGAGAGCCTGCATCTGAAGTTCGGCATCAACCTCATCCTGACCGTGCTGGACGAGAACCCCGACCTGCAAACCCCCGAGTTCGCGGCCGAGATCCGCCAGATGGTGCTCGACGCCGTGGAGATGGAGGAGCGGTACAACCGCGACCTGCTGCCGCGCGGGATCCTCGGCATGAACGCCGACTACATCAACACCTACGTGAAGTACCTGGCCGACCGCCGGCTCGAAGAGCTGGGCTTCGAACCCCACTACCGGGTGAGCAACCCGGCCAAGTGGATGGCGACGGCGAACGACACGCTACAGCTGGTCAACTTCTTCGAGTCGATCAATACCAGCTACGAGGTCGATGCCCGGGCCGGTTCGTAAGTCGAGCGGTACCCATCCATGCTGGCTCGCCTGACTGCCGCGCTGGCGGCGATCCACCTCACCGCCGCCGGGCTGGTCGTCGCGGCCGTCTGGCAGGCGCAAGCGGTCGGCCCGGTCCTCGGTGGGGTCGCCCTGGCCTACGTGTGGGGCTTACAGCACGGCTTCGCCGCTGACCACATCGCGGCCATCGACGATTCGACCCGGCTGCTCGTCGCTCGTGGGCGGCCGGCGGCCGGGTCGGCCGGGTTGGCATTCGCCACCGGGCACGGCATCACCATCACAGCGGCCACGGCTGTGCTGATCACGACCACGCGCGGTCGCGTCCCTCCCGCACTCGAGGCGGCGGCGCTCGGCTTCGTGGTGTGCTTCCTCACCGTCATCTGCGTCGCGAACGGCCGGCTGCTGTGCCGGTCGATCCGTGGCGACGACGTCGGGCCGGCCCGCGGCCTGCTCGCTCGGCTGGGCGGCGAGCTGCTCCAGGCCAGGGTCGGTCGATCACGGCACCTGATCGTGGTCGGGATGGCCTTCGGCGTCGCGTCCATCGCCGAGGTGTTCGTCCTCGTCGTCGCCAGCCAGCACGGTGTCGGGGCACCGGCACTGGTGCCGGTGGCGCTGGCGGTCACGTTCTCCGCCGGCCTGGCGCTGGTCGACACGGCGGACTCGGTCGTGATGGCGCGTGCCTACCGGTGGGCGGCAGGCGACGCCGAACGCCGTCGCTTCGCCAACGTGACAGCGACATCGCTCACCATCGCCGTGTCGGCGCTGGTCGTGACGATCCTGGCCGCGTCCATCGCGGTCGAGACGACCGGCGTCCGGGCGCGAGGCCCGCTCTCGATGCTGGCGGATCTCAGCCGACGCTTCGAGTTCGTCGGCGCCGGCGCCGTCATCATGTTCGCGCTGTGGTGGGCGGTCGCCGGGCTGGTGTGGCGGCTCAGGAAGCGGGTTCCCTCACCTGACCGGCCTGGCTAGCAGGTGCCGAGGGAACCGCCGCCAGCCGCCCGGGCCACCACAGCTTCGGCCCGATGTCGTATGCCAGGGCGGGTACGAGCAGCGAACGCACCACGAACGTGTCGAGCAACACGCCGAACGCCACGATGAACGCGATCTGGACCAGGAAGGCAAGTGGCAGCACCGCCAGCGCGGAGAAGGTCGCGGCCAGCACCAGCCCCGCGCTGGTGATCACCCCACCGGTGACCGACAGCCCGCGCAGGATGCCCTGCCGGGTTCCGAGCTGACGCGTCTCCTCCCGAACCCGCGTCATCAGGAAGATGGAGTAGTCGATGCCGAGCGCTACCAGGAAGACGAACCCGAACAGCGGTACCGCCGGATCGATGCTGTCGAACCCGAAGACGAACTCGAACACCAGCGCCGCCACCCCGAGGGTAGAGAAGAAAGACAGCACGTTCGCGATCATGACGATGGCCGGCGCGACCAACGCCCGCAGCAGGATGGCGATCACCACGAAGACGACCACCAGCACAAGTGGAATGATCACGACGCGATCGCGACTCGACGCCGCGTCGGTGTCGAGTTGGACCGCCGTCTCGCCACCCACCAGAACGTCCGGGCCGAACTCCGCGGTCAGCGAGTTGCGCAGCCGCTGCACCGTCTCTTCCGCGGCCGGGCTATCGGCGGCGTCCCGCAGGGTGGCCGTCACCAGCGCCTGGCCGTCGGCCTCCGCCGGCGGCGCGCCCGCATCGCCGGGCGCACCGGTGGTCAACGGCGCCGCCTCGTCGACCCCGGGATCTTCGGCTACCGCCGCCGTTACCGGCTCGAGCTGGTCGACGGGGGCAGCCACCAGCATCGGGCTGCCCGCCCCGGCCGGGAAGTGCTCGGCCAGAACGTCCTGACCGGTCACAGCCTCCACCTCGGCCATGAACAGATCGCGTTCGGCCACTCCGTCGGCGTCCAGCCGCGGCACGAATACCGCCAGGCTGGCGAGGACCAGCGCGGTCACCACCCACACGCGACGTGGACGCCGGCCAATCAGCCCGGCCAGCCGGCCCCAGACGCCGCGCTGCTCCGGATGGGGCGATCCCAGCCGGGGCCGGAACGGCCAGAACGCCGCCCGGCCGAGCAGCAGCAGGACGGCCGGCAGGAAGGTGAGCGCTGCCAGCATCGAAAAGGCGATCCCGATCGCCGCGATCGGGCCGAGGTCGCGGTTCGAATTGAGCTCGCTGGCTAGCAGGCAGAGGACGCCGAGAATGACCGTGCCGCCGGAAGCCATGATGGCTGGCAACGCACCCCGAAAGGCCCGCCGCATCGCGGTGAACCGGGACGCATGGTCGCGCAACTCCTCGCGGAACCGGGCGACCAGCAGCAGGGCGTAATCGGTGGCTGCACCGACCACGAGGATGAACATGATGCCCTGGCTCTGCCCATTCAGCGTGAGCAGCCCGGCATCGGCCAGGAGGTAGACGACTGCGGCCGCCCCGGACAGTGCCAGGACGGCCGAGGCCAGCACCACGAACGGCAGCAGCGGGCTGCGGTAGACGATCAGCAGGATGACCATGACGGCCGCCAGCGCCACCTGGAGCAGCAGACCGTCGATGTTGCCGAATGCCGCACCGAGATCGGCGATGAAGCCGGCCGGGCCGGTCACGTACACCTCGGCGTCGGCCGCGGCGAGCACCTCGCGCACATCGTCGACGGAGTCACCAGCCGACCCGCCGTTAACACCGTCGAGCTGGATCACCAGCTGCACCGCCTGGCCGTCGTCGCTGGGGATGGGCGGGCTCGGCTCGCCGACGACACCCTCGAGTTGCGCGACCTCCCCGGCGAGTTCCGCGACAGCCGCGAGTTCGGCCTCGCCGACCCCACCGTCGAACACGAACACGGCGATCGCGGGCACCGACTCCTGCCCGCTCAAGCTGCGCTGCAACTCAGCAACCCTGGTGGATTCGGCGTCAGCGGGCAGGAACGCGGCCGAGTCGTTCGTCTGCACCTCGGCGAGCTTCCCGGTGTACGGGCCGAGCAGACCGCCCAGCGCGAGCCAGCCCACGACCAGCAGGGCTGGGACCAGCCAGCGCAGCACGCCGCGTCCGCTACGTGTGTGCTCCGCCATCTCCAGCCTCCTCGTGCCGACCATGAACCGGGTTGCCGCGACCGGCCTCGGCTCGGCCGTACTGTTCCACCGCCGACGGCGAATATTCCCGCCGCCCCCGCGCGGCCAGCAGCTCCGCGGCACCGGCCCCGTCCGCCGCCCAGCCATCGGCGCCCAACTCGGCCGCCGCCTCCGCCGAGGGAACGGCCGGGCCGCCGACCAGGACCGGCGCGTCCGGACGGGCGTCGCGTACGCGGGCCACCACCTCGGCGGCCGCCGCGAGGTTGCCGTCGCTGCTGACGCTGACCGCCACGCCGCGCAGCCGGTCGCCCGCGGTCTCGGCGGCCGCTACCACGTCGTCCGTCGGCGTATCACCGCCGAGTTCTGTCACCGCGTAGCCCTCGCCGCGCAGGACCGTGGCCAGCACAGCCGCCGGTAGTGCGTGGGCGTCACCAGGGGCACACGCGACGACGACCGTCCCGCGCGGGCGTCCCCGGCGGGCGACCATGGGACCGAGGCGGGCCACCAGCCGGATCGCGACGGCCGTCGCCCGATGCTCGTCACCGACCGTAAGCTCCCCGCGTTCCCACCCGGTGCCGATGTCGCGCATCGTGGGCGCGAGGACGTCGAGCAGTGCTGAACTCGGCCCGCCGCCCGAGATCAGGAACGATTCGATCAACCTCCACGCCCCAGCCTCGTCGCCGGCCAGCAGCCGCGCGCGCAAGCGATCGCGGTAGCTCTCGGGGCGGCTGCTGCCCCGCCGGGAGCTTCGACTGGCCCGACCGGCTCGCAACCGGTCCACGTCGGCCGGGTCGACGGTCCACCGCCCACCCTCCTGGACGGCCGGCAACCGGCCCATGCGGACGTACCGGTAGGCGGTCATGTCGTGGACGCCGAGACGCTCGGCGGCCGCCCGGAGCTCGATCCGGTCGGCGCGGTCCGTCGTAGAACTCACCCCCTATATTTAGCACTGATTCTCCGATGGGCCACACGCCACATCATGAGAGCACTCTCATCTGATCCTCACCGGTGGCCCACGGGGGTCGGCCAAGATGGTGAGCATGCGTAACGAACCGGACACCGCGGGCGGCGCATCCGTGCTGACCGCACCCGACGCGCGACACCTGCTCGATTCCGCCGTAGCAACCATGGGCGGCACGCTGCACAACTGGTCGGTCACGCAGGTCGACCACCGCCCGGGCCGCAGCACGACCGTGTCGTACCGCACCCGGATCGCGTGGCCGGACGGCGTACGCACCGAGACCCTCGGTGCCCGGGTCAGCGAGCGCGGCCCGTTCTCGACCGCGAAGGATCCGCGCATCCTGCGGATGTCCGACGGGGAACGCGAGGTGCAGGTCTGGCGGTTCCCGGCCGACCCGGCGCTGCCGGCGCTGGCCACGGCGGCCAGCCGGCATACCGCCGCTGATCTGCTGCGTAACGCGGGCATAGATCCGGCCGGGGCCCGCACCAGGGTGGTCGGCTACCGGCCGTGCCGGCGGGCCGTCGTGGCGATAACCACGCCGGAGGCCCGGGTGTTCGTCAAGGTACTGCGTCCGGGCCGGGCCGCCGAGGTCCATCGCCGGTTGACGCTCACCCGGGCGGCCGGTCTGCCCACCCCGCGGAGTCTCGGCTGGAGCGACGACGGTCTGGTCGTGCTCGCGCCGCTGCACGGCATCGGCTTGCGCGAGGCGGTGCGGCGCGAGGGCCCCCGGGCCTGCTCTCCGGACGAGCTTGTCGACCTGCTCGAGCGGCTCCCGGCCGAGCTCACCGAACTTCCCCGGCGGGCACCGTGGAGCGAATCCGCCGGTCACTACGCGTCGATCGTCGGCGCCGCCGTTCCCAGCCTGGCCGAACGGGCCGAGGCCGCGGCCGCCGCGATCGCCGCTGGCCTCGACGGCACGGGGGACGCCTCAGCCGACGTCCCCGTGCACGGTGACTTCTACGAGGCGCAACTGCTCGTCGACAGCGGCCGGGTCACCGGACTGCTCGACATCGACACCGCCGGTCCCGGGCGCCGGGTGGACGACCTGGCCTGCCTGGTCTCGCACCTGTCCGTACTGATCGTCATGGCCCCGGCGGCCAGCGCGGGTGTCCGCGGTGCGCTGACCGAGTGGATTCAGCGGTTCGACCGCGCCGTCGATCCGTACCAGTTGCGCGTCCGCGCCGCCGGTGTATCGATGTCGCTGGCTACCGGCCCTTACCGGACGCAGGAAAGCGGCTGGTCGCAGTCGGTAACCGACCGGCTCGGGTTGACCGAACAGTGGCTCGCCGCTGCCGACAAGGGCGGGGTGCCCGATTTTGAGAACCTTCTCATCTAGGCCTCCGAGCCGTTTCATAAACGGCGGCCATTATAGGGACATAACCAAATAAGCGAACGAAGAAAGGAATATCAATAATGGAACAGACTCGACGCATCCCGAAGAAGTGGATTGCCGTCGGCGCCGCCGCCGCCATGGGAATCGGCATCGGGGCCGCCACGGCCGCGCCATCGGTCATGCTGAACGACCAGGCTCAGATCCAGCCGGCGGATGTTCGCCCGGCGAACCTGGACGGCTCGGCCGCCGTTCCGCCGACATCCGATAGCGGAGAATCGCAGGTCGGTAAGGCGAAGCCGATCACCGTGCCGGGGCCGGCGCCGGTCCACGCCGACAGCGCTGACTCGCCGAACAGCCCGGACTCCCCCAACAGTCCGGACTCGGCTGACAGCCCGGACACCCCGGACTCTCCCAACACCCCCGACTCTCCCGACAGCCCGGACTCTCCCGATAGCCCGGATTCCGCTGACACCCCCTGACCGGGAAACAGTCCGAGCGATTCTCGCAGCGGGGCCGGCCATTTCTACATGGCCGGCCCCGTTGTCGTCAGTCGACCGCGATCCAGGTGTCGGTTGCGAGCGAGGTAAACCACCGAAATGGCGCCCGGGCGAAATCCTCCACCGGCTCGCGCTGGTCCTCGAGGGCCCGGGCCCAGGTAAGGACGCGCGCCACCTTCCCCACCCAGCAGGCGATCTCTAACTCGTCGACGAGTTCGGCGTGTCCGGCGAGGTCGCTGAACACTTCGAGGTACGCGTCTCGCGGACGCACCACGGCCGGGTCGTCCGGCCCGACGCCGAGGTGCTGAGAAAGAAAGCCCAGGCCGAGCAGCATGCTGGAGAACGGGTGGGCGACCACGCTGTCGCCCCAGTCGTAGAACTTCACCGGATTGGCTCGCCAGGACGTCACCTGCTCGTCTGCGAACACGTTCCACGGATGCAGGTCGTTGTGGTCGAGACTGGCCGTGATCGTGGCCGCCGCCAACCGGTCGCACCATTGCCCGAACTGACCACGCATGGCGGCCGCCCGGTCGAGAAGGGCCCGGTCGGCGTCGCTGCCGTGATCGATGGCGTACCTGCTGGCGACCGCGAGCGCCTCGTCGAAGCGGTCCGGCATCACCGCCGGACGCATGTCGGCAACGCCGCAGGCGAGCAGGTCGCCGACATGGGGCATCAGGGTGCGCTGGAACTGCCCATACTGCTGCAGGACAACCATGAACACCTCGACCAGGTCGAGCTCGTCGAGACATTCGCCGAGGCTCTGCCCACCGTCGGGAAGCAGCACCCAGCCCCGCTCGATGTCGATGCCGAGTGGCGGCACCACCCACACCGGCGTTACCCGGCGGAGCAACTGATAGAGCTGCACCTCGAACACCGTGTTCGGCCCAGGCGCCTTCAGCCACACCGTGCCACGGTTGGTGGGTGCTTCGAGCACCGTGCCCCACGGCCGCAGCCGGGGCTGGGTAACCGGACCGGTGCGAATCAGCCCGGCGGCCGCAAGCTGACCGTCCAGCCAGGACACCGCCTCGTGTCGCCACCCCGGAGATGACCACAGCTCGATACCGGAGCTGTGTGGCGATCTCCCCGCTGCGGCCTGCCTGTGCGCTGCCATCTCCCTGCCCCCAGATGTCGTCCCGGCTGTCGTCGTACCTGCGTCACCATGCTTGCCGCGCGCGGGAGATCACTATGGCGACCCCGGCCCCGCGAGGCAAGACCGGGCAACCGGAACGTAACCGTCGGGTGCGCATTCACACCAGCCGGTAGCCCACCCCGCGGACCGTCTCCAACCGGTCAGCACCCAGCACCCGCCGGACGTACCGGACATATACGTCCACCACGTTGGATCCCGGGTCGAAGTCGTATCCCCACACCCTGCTGAGCAGTTGCTCGCGGCTGAGCACCTGGTCGGGATTGCGCAGGAACGTTTCTGCCAGGGCGAACTCCCGCGCCGAGAGGTCGACCGTGCGGCCGTTGACGTCGGCTCGCCTGGTACGCAGGTCGAGGGACAGATCGCCGTGACGCAGCACCATCGCCTCCGGTGCGCGGTCTTCCCGCAACCGCAGCCGGATCCGAGCGAGCAGCTCTTCGAACCGGAACGGCTTGGTCACGTAGTCGTCGGCGCCACCCTCGAGGCCGGCGACCGTGTCGGTGACGGAGTCGCGTGCGGTCAGGATCACCACCGGGATGTCGTTGCGGGCCTCACGAAGCTGACGGAGCACGCTGAACCCGTCCACCACCGGCAGCCCGAGGTCGAGCACCATCAGATCGAACTCTCCGGTCATCGCGTAGTCGAGCGCCGCCCGGCCGTCCGCGACGACGGTCGGCGCGAACCCCGCGGCCCGCAGCCCCTTCTGGACGAACGACGCGATCCGCGCCTCGTCCTCGGCGATCAGCACTCGGCTCATTCCTGGTCTCCTACGGTCAGCGTCACGGTGTCGGCGTCGTCCAGCATCCGCCCGATGACCGGCAGCTCGATGACGAACGTAGCGCCCTGACCCGGCGTGCTGGCGATGCGCACGGTGCCACCATGGGCTTCGGCGATCGCGCGGACGATCGCCAGGCCGAGTCCCGAACCTTCCACGCCGCGGCCGGTTTCCGCCCTTACGAAGCGCTCGAAGATCCGTTGGGTGTCCTCCGGCGCGATGCCCGGGCCTGAGTCGCGTACCCACAGCTCCACCGCACCGCCGCCCGTCCGGCTGCCGATGGCCACCGTCTGGCCGGGCGTGGTGAACTTCACCGCGTTGGCGATCAGCTGCAACCAGGCCTGTGTCAGCCGCTGGGCGTCCAGCTCGACGGTGACCTCGGCCCGTCCGTCGACCCGCCAGTCGCGGTCGGCGAGCGGGCGCGCCTTGTCGAAGACCTCGTCGGTCAGCCGGTCCACCTCGACCTGCGTGGGCTGGACGAAGTCCGGCCGCCGCGCCTTGGCGAGCAGCACGAGGTCGTCGACCAGCCGTTGCATGCGCTCGAGTTCGTCGAGGGCAAGGGCCCGGGTCTCGGCGACATCCGTCGCGTCGTCAGCCTGCATCAGCTCGCGGTGGCCCCGGATGATCGTGATGGGCGTACGCAGCTCATGCCCGGCGTCGTCGAGGAACTCCCGATGCATCGCGAACGCCGCCTCCAGCCGGTCGAGCATCGCGTTCACCGTGCGGGCGAGTTCCGAGACGTCGTCCTTGCCGCTCGCCGGGATCCGGCCGGACAGGTCGGTGTCGCTGATCCGCTGGGCCGTCTCGTTGAGCAACCGAATGGGCTGCAGCAGCCGCCCGGCGACGATCCAGCCGGCGGCACCGACGACGATGAGCGCGACCAGGCTCACCGCCGCATACGTCCGCGTCGCATCGACGACAACCGCCTGCTCCAGGTCCCGCGAGTACGCCATCACGTACTTGCCCACCGCCGGATCGCCCTCGACCCGAACCGGGACCACCACGTAGTGCAGGCGGCCGAG
>Ga0079224_100011422_pt1 | contig 12231 bp, 12 predicted proteins | sample Stecom2015_FD_80414 | JGI IMG/M metagenome (GOLD analysis project Ga0079224, IMG submission 80414) | Agricultural soil microbial communities from Utah to study Nitrogen management - Steer compost 2015 | ecosystem: Environmental > Terrestrial > Soil > Agricultural land | place: USA: Utah... | reverse complement strand
CGCCCGTCAGGACAGCTTGGGCCATCGCCATGTGGATGCACGCCGGAACGTCCGCTTTTTCAAAAGCGACCTGCAAGGGGTGTGCGATACCATGGCCTATAACGGAACCGATAGCTTGATCACGCTGCGCGGCGGACCCTTCATCTGGAGCAATGCCGACCAGATCAGCGGGGATACCATCCGCATCAAACTGCGTGATGGCCATGCCGAAACGCTCCATGTCGAAGGTTCCGCATTCATGATCTCGCAGGCGGATACCATCCATTTCGATCAAGTGACCGGCCTCACCATGACCGGACGCTTCCACAACGACCAGCTTACCCAACTGATCGCGGAGGGCAACAGCCGCACGGCCTACTTCGCCCGCGAGATGAAGGATTCCGTGGAACAGGTGACGGGCCTGAACCGGGCAGACTGCAGTCGCATCACCGTGGGCTTGGACAGTGGCCAGGTAAGCACGGTCAGTTTCATCACCCAGCCGGAGGCCGTGCTCTACCCCCTGGACCAGGCGCCGCCCGAGGAGATGCGCTTGGAAGGCTTCCGGTGGAATGCGGCAGCGCGGCCGGTGGACCGGGAGGATATCTTCCGGGAGCCCGCATCGGACACTGCCATCGAACAACCGGCAACCGACAACTAATCTTCCCGGTACCGGACCACATCCGGCAGCGGCTTGCGATAGCCCTTGGGCCACTCCTGCGCGGGATAGCCCATGTAGAACAGCCCCAGGCAGAGACCGTCGGGGCCCAGCTCCAGGAAGTCGCAGATGGCCCCTCCGGTTAGGACGGCACCCGTGCTCCAGAACCCGCCCAGCCCGTAGGCTGCACAGGTGAGGTACATGTTCTGCACGGCGCACGCCACGGCAAACTGCTCCTCGTGCAAAGGGATCTTTCCTTTCGGGTCGCGGGTCATGCCCAAGGCCACTATCACGCTGCTTAGCAAGGGGCGTTGCACATGGTTCTCATGCTTGCGGGGCAGGAACTTTTCCGGCGGCGTAATGCGTGTGTATTCCTCGCCCATGAAGGCTGAGAGGCGTTGCCGCGCATCGCCGGTGAACACGGTGAAGCGCCAAGGCTGCGTCATCCCGTGGGTGGGTGCCCAAATGGCATTGCCCAGCACTTGGTCGATCACGTCGCGCTGCACTTCCCGCTGGGTGAAGTCCTTCGGCTGGATGGAGCGGCGGTCGCGAATGACCCCGGTGATCTCACTTACACTGTGGCGCATGTTGAAGATGGGTTGAGGGCAGCAAAGAGACGAAGAAAGGCCGGGTTGCGCGGTGCCCGTCGCTCCAAGCGAAGCCCAGGCAGCGATCTGCCGCCTGCGGTGTCTTACGTTTGCATGCCACATAAAACCCAACAGATGGTCCCATACCGCTACGCTACGCTCGCTACTTCGCTTTCCCTCGCCCTCTTCGCTTCGGCGCAGTCCATCACCTTGGTAGCCCCGGGGAACGTGCCCGAGCCGGGCACAGCTTTCCTGGTGCAGCGTGGGGATTATGTCGCCCCTGCACCCGGAGGCCAGGGCGTTTTGTTCGACTACAGTGCCACAACGCCCACATCATCGCTCAGCTACCATTGGCAGCTCCCTGGCGACCTGCCCAACGGCGCGCAATTCCCGGACGCTCAATTCGCGCTGACCAACGGCGGACCGGACACCGTGTTCTACAAGGAAACGGCCAGTGGGCTGGAACGTATCGGCGATGCGCAGACCATTTTCGTCGGCACCACGCCCTATCATTTCACCACGACCTACTCCAACAGCATGCAGGAGCTTCAATTGCCGTATTCCTTCGGTTCCACGCCTTGGACGGACCTCTTTTCCGGTTCCTTTACCGTGGACGGGACCACGGCGCAACGCGACGGGGCCATCTCCGGTGAGGCGGATGCCTGGGGACGCGTGGTCCTGCCCGGGGGGACGGATACCGTGGAGGTGTTGCGCATACGCACCCGCGTGCAGGAATCAATCCCGCTTAATATTGGGATTCCGGTGAATGTCAGCCACGTCCGTGTGGTGAACGGCTATTATCCGCTCTGGGGCAAGTTCCCCGTGCTCCGGACCGTGGCCGATACGCTGAGCGCGATGGGCCTGGTGCAGCCGCTGCACTTCACGGAATGGATGGACGAGACCGAGACCGGGATCATGGAGGACACGAATGGTGGATTGCCGATGCAACTGTTCCCCAACCCCGCAACTGAGCAGGTCACGGTGGTGTTCGCCAGCGCGGCCCCGGGCAACTTCGATATGCAGGTGATCGATGCGCTCGGCGCGATCGTGCGGCACACGCAGACCACGCGGCGTACCATCGAACTGGATCTTTCCCAATGGGAAGCGGGCCTGTACCAGGTGGTGCTCACCCATCCCAACGGACAGCGCAGCGTGCGGCCCTTGGTGGTGGCGCATTGAGCCGTTCAAGGCATTGAGCGGATTCCGCTGGCTTTTTCAGCATCCCGGAACGGTGATGCCGAAAAGGGCGTCTTCCCTGGGTGCAAAACCCGCACAGCTACCTTTGTACGTGGCCCGTATGCCGTATGCGGCCATGCACCATGCTCGGTATCCGTTTTGAGAAATATCTCCCCCCGAAGGATGAACGTTCGCCCTTCGAGAAGCTCCTGCCCATCTTTCTGGAGATCCTCACCCACACCAGCGGCGATGTGGAAGAGGCCCTGGAGTGGATGCAGGAGGTGGATAAGGAGCACGGCCTCTTCACGGCGGAATACAGCTTCGAGGACTTCAAGGCGGACCTTTTCAAGCAAGGCATCCTGGGCGTGCCCACCAAAGGAGAGGGCATGGCACTTACCGGCAAGGCCGAACGGTTGATCCGGGAACGGGCGCTGGAACAAGTTTTCGGCAAATTGAAGAAGAGCGATCGCGGCAGTCACGGCTTGCGCCGCAGCGGCCAGGGCGATGAGCTCACCAGCGACCGGCGCGCATTCCGCTTCGGCGATGCGTTGGAGCAGGTGGCCATGAGCGACAGCATCCGCAAGGCCCAGCAGCGCGGCATTGATGAGCTGCGCATGAGCGAGGGCGACCTGGAAGTAGTGGAGACCGAGCACCAGAGCGCCTGCGCCACCGTGCTGATGATCGACATCAGCCACAGTATGATCCTCTACGGCGAGGACCGCATCACGCCGGCAAAGAAGGTAGCGATGGCCTTGGCGGAATTGATCGCACGACGCTATCCGAAGGACACGCTGGACATCGTGGTCTTCGGCAACGATGCTTGGCAGGTGAGCCTGAAGGACCTGCCCTACCTGCAAGTGGGCCCCTTCCATACCAACACCGTGGCCGGACTGGAGCTGGCCATGGACATCCTGCGCCGCCGCAAGCTGAAGAACCGCCGCATCGTGATGATCACCGACGGCAAGCCGAGCTGCCTGAAGATCAACGGCGAATACTACATGAACAGCTTCGGACTGGACGACCAGATCGTGGCGCGCACCCTGGATGCGGCCATGCGGGCACGCAAGGCCAAGATCCCCATCACCACCTTCATGATCGCACGGGATCCCTACCTCCAGCGTTTCATCGAGCGCTTCACCGAAGTGAACCAGGGCCGCGCCTTTTACACCGGCCTGCAGGGCCTCGCCGACATGGTGTTCCGCGACCACGCCAGCAATCGAAAAGCCTCCTGATAAACTCCTCTGATCCGCCGTGTAAGGGCGGAAGATCTTCCGCCCCAACATGAAACCTAAGACCCTCGGCGAACTCAAGAAAAGCGGCTATCAGCCCCGCACTGTGAAGGAAGAGCTCCGTGCCAACCTCATCGCGCGGATCCACGCCAAGCAGCCGCTCTTCGAAGGCATCCACGGGTACGCCGACACGGTGGTGCCCGCACTGGAGCGCGCCATCCTCGCCGGGCACAGCATCAATCTGCTGGGCTTGCGCGGGCAGGCGAAGACGCGGATGGCCCGCTCCATGGTGCAGCTGCTCGATGAATGGATGCCCGTGGTGGAAGGCAGCGAGCTCAACGACGATCCCTTCGCGCCGGTGTCGCGCTATGCGAAAGACCTCATCGCCGCCAAGGGCGATGCCACCCCGATCGCCTGGATGCACCGCGACGAGCGCTACACCGAGAAGCTAGCCACGCCGGACGTCACGGTGGCGGACCTCATCGGCGACAGCGACCCCATCAAGGCCGCCAACCTCAAGCTCGATTATAGCGACGAACGCGTGATCCACTTCGGACTGGTGCCCCGCAGCAACCGCGGGATCTTCGTCATCAATGAGCTGCCGGACCTGCAACCGCGGATCCAGGTGGCGCTCTTCAACATCCTGCAAGAAGGCGACGTGCAGGTGCGCGGCTTCAAGATGCGGCTGCCGCTGGATATCCAGTTCGTGTTCACCGCCAACCCGGAGGACTACACCAACCGCGGCGCCATCATCACCCCGCTGAAGGACCGCATCCAGAGCCAGATCCTCACGCACTACCCCGAGCGGATCGAACTGGGCATGCAGATCACGGCCCAGGAAGCACGCTCGCCGCAAGAGCAGCGCAACCGCGTGCAGGTGCCGGAGCTGATGCGGGTGCTGGTGGAGCGCATCGCCATGGAAGCGCGCGAAAGCGAATTCGTGGACCGCAAGAGCGGCGTGAGCGCGCGCTTGGCGATCGGCGCGCTGGAGAGCTTGATCAGCGCCGCCGAGCGCAGGGCCCTGTACAACAAGGAAGCATCCACCAGGGTCCGCATCGGCGACCTCTTTGCCGTGGTGCCTGCGATCACTGGCAAGATCGAACTGGTGTACGAGGGCGAGCAGGAAGGCCCGGAGAAAGTCGCGCAGCACCTGATCAGCCTGGCCCTGCGGAAGACCTTCAAGCAGTTCTTCCCGGATCCATCACCACAGCGTCGCAGTGCCACCAGGGTCGATCCCTATGCAGGGGTCGTGGCCTGGTTCGACCGCCATGAGACGGACCTGCTGCTGGAAAGCGATGCGCCGGCACATGCCGCCGCACTCAGTGCAGTGGAGGGGTTGGAAGCACTAACGGACCTGGCTAAGGGGGCGTTCCCCGAGGATGAGCGTCCGCTTTGGATGGAATTCATCCTGCACGGACTGGCCGAGCACAGCCGCATTGGGCGGGGCAGCCTGTCCGCCGGCATGCGGTTCGGGGATGTGCTACATGCGCTCCTTCCCGACAAGGAAGAGGATGCAGAGGATGATGCCGACGAGGGCGCAGGTTTTTCCGGTCACCGCTGAGCAGCCACCCGCCTCGCGGAAGGGCGTTCCATGCGCGCAGCACAAGCCAACGGGGCGCGGGCTTCACGCAAAAAGACCCCGGTCGGCCTCCCCTGGTTTTCTTCATTGGCCCGGAAGCCTAACTTCGCGTCGCGATGACGCCCCCGGACATCCAGCAGAACGTGCAGCACATCTTCAGTGAATACCTGGAGCAACAAGGCCACCGTAAAACACCGGAGCGCTTCGCCATCCTCAACGAGATCTACGCCCAGGACGGCCACTTCGACATTGAGCGGCTCTACGCGTCCATGAAGCGCAAGAAATACCGCGTGAGCCGGGCCACTTTGTACAACACCATGGATCTCCTGCTGGATTGCCGACTGGTGCGCAAGCACCGTTTCGGCTCAAGTCAGGCCCAGTTTGAGCGGGCCCACAGTTTCCGCCAGCACGACCATGTGATCTGCACCGGATGTGACAAGGTGATGGAGTTCTGCGATCCCCGCATCCAGAACATCCGCACCACCATCGCCGAGGTCATGGGTTTTGAAGTGAGCCACCACGCATTGCATATTTACGGGCTCTGCCCCGATTGCATCACCGAACGCAACAGCAAGAATGACCAGCACAGCAACGGATAAACCCGCTTTCAGCCTACGTGTCACCACCGAGGAGAACGTGAAGGTGTTCCATCTCATGGGCCGCTTGATGGACCAGCAACAGGCGGACCACCTCATGGCCGTGCTGGACGAGAACCTCAAGGACAACGAGGGCGTCAACGTAGTGCTGAACATGGGTGAACTGCTCTACATGAACAGCACCGGCCTCAACATCATGATCAGCGTGCTTACCCGCACCCGCAAGGCTGGCGGGGAAGTGCTGCTCGCCAATATCTCCCATGGTGTGCGCCAGCTCTTCGTGGTCACCAAGCTGGATACCGTGTTCCCCATCCTCGATTCCGTGGAACTCGCCTTGGCGAAGCTCCGTTCCTAGGCCATGGCAGGTCAAGTGGATGTGCTCCTCGGCGCCCAATGGGGCGATGAGGGCAAAGGGAAGGTTGTGGACGTGGTAGCTCCGGATTATGCCGTGATCGCCCGTTTCCAGGGAGGCCCCAATGCCGGGCATACCCTGATCTTCGACGGCAAGAAGCACGTGCTGCACACCATTCCCAGCGGCGTGTTCCGCGAAGGTGCATGGAACCTGGTGGGCAACGGCGTGGTGATCGACCCCCTGATCTTCCTCCGCGAGATAGAGGCCCTGGATGCCGCCGGCGTGGACGTTAGGCCCCGCTTGCTTATCAGCCGGAGGGCGCATTTGATCCTGCCCACGCACCGGGCATTGGATGCCGCCAGTGAGGCGGATAAGGGCCGGGAGAAGATCGGCAGCACACTGAAGGGCATCGGGCCCACCTATATGGACAAGACCGGCAGGAACGGCCTGCGCATGGGCGACATCGAACGCCACGATTTCAAGGAGCGGTACCAAGCGTTGGTGGCCAAGCATGAAAGGCTTTTTTCCATCTACGACGAACAGGTGGAATGGAAGAGCATGGAGGATCCATGGCTGGAGGCGGTGGACCGCTTGCGCCAATTCACCTTGGTGGACAGCGAGTATTGGCTGGACCAGCAGCTGCGCGAAGGACGGGCCGTGCTTGCCGAAGGTGCCCAGGGAACGCTGCTCGACATCGATTTCGGCACCTATCCCTTTGTCACTTCCAGCAACACCATCAGCGCCGGTGCCTGCACGGGCCTGGGGATCGGGCCTTCCCGCATCGGCAAGGTGATCGGCATCTTCAAGGCCTATACCACCCGCGTGGGCAGTGGCCCCTTTCCCACCGAACTGCACGATGCCGATGGCGATGCCATACGCAAGGCCGGCAATGAGTTCGGAAGCACCACCGGCAGGCCCAGGCGCTGCGGATGGCTCGACATTCCGGCGCTGCGCTATGCCGTAATGATCAACGGGATCACCGAACTGGCCATGATGAAGGCCGATGTGCTCAGCGGCATGGGTACCGTGCGCGTATGCACCGGCTACCGCGTGCAGGGCAAAGTGATCCACGACCTTCCGTACGACCTGTCGGGGCAGCTGGAACCCGTCTATGCCGAACTCGATGGCTGGGGCGACCTGGATGCCGGAAAACCGTTGCCGACGGCAGCGGAGGACTATATCGCGTTCATCGAGCAGGCTACAGGCGTGCCGGTCCGCATCGTATCCGTCGGCCCAGATCGTACCGCCACCCTGGTGCGCGATGCGGTGACCGTCCGCTGACCGTACATGGGGGGGCGACGAACGCACCGGCAGGACCATGCATCGGCACCGGTGGAATTGCCGCCCCATGTGAGGCAGGTGCTCGGGCAGGAAAGCGAACTGCTTCTTGAAGTGCTGCGGATGCCGCCTCCGGTAAGCATCCGCTACAATCCGCGGAAGCCCGTGGCCACGCAGGGCAGCCCAGTGCCTTGGTGCGAACAGGGCAGATACCTTGAGGCCCGTCCTGTCTTCACGTTGGATCCGCTTCTTCACGCAGGGGCGTACTACGTGCAGGAGGCCAGCAGCATGCTGTTGGAACAGGCTTTCCGCAGCTGCACCGCGCTTCCGGCTGACGCCGTGGTGCTCGACCTCTGCGCCGCTCCGGGTGGCAAGGCCACGCACTTGGCTGCCCTCTTGCCGGAGCCGGCCTTGCTGATCGCCAATGAACCCGTGCGTGCCAGGCAGGCCGCCCTGATGGAGAACCTCTGGAAGTGGGGGCGGCCGGACGTGGTGATCACAGGTGCGGAACCCGCTGCCTTCAGGTCCATGGGGGCGTTCTGTGATCTAGTGGTGGTGGACGCGCCCTGCTCGGGCGAAGGCATGTTCCGGAAAGACCCGTTTGCCCGTGCGCAGTGGGGCCCTCGCCTGGTGGAAAGCTGCACGGTACGCCAGGGGGAAATACTGAATGCGGCCTGGGAGGTGCTGCGGCCCGGAGGCTATTTGATCTACAGTACCTGCACCTGGGAAACCTGCGAGAATGAGGACCAAGTGAGCCGGATGCTCGCCCGGGGAGCGGAAGAAGTGCCGCTTGCCCTGGACCCGGCATGGGGGGTGGAGCAATCCTCCCATGGTGTGCGGTGCTACCCGCACCGGCTGCAGGGCGAAGGGTTTTTCCTGGCCGTTATCCGCAAGGCGGGAACCTCGCGCGGAACGGAAAGCACCCCGCCCGTAGGCACCGTCGTGGAGGCGAAGGACACCGCCTTCGGGAAGTGGCTGAAGGCCCCTGAAACGGTCGTGCTGCCGCTTGTGCAGGAGATGTATTACGCCGTGCATAGGCGCTGGAGCAAGCTGGTGGCCGGTTTGGCCGGCTCGCTCCCGGTGCTCGCTCCTGGCATCCCCGTGGCGCGGCGCAAGGGCCAGGAATGGGTGCCCCATGCAGCCTTGGCGCTCAATGGCATCCTGGCCCCCGCAGCGTTTCCGGCGCTGGACCTGGACCCGGCCGAAGCGTTGCGCTACCTTCATGGGGAAGCACTACCGGTAGCCGATGCGCATGGCATTACTTGGGTGCGGCACCAGGGGCTTGGCCTGGGGTGGGCCAATGGGGCCGGTAACCGATGGAACAACAAATGGCCCGCACCATGGCGCATCCGGATGCGTTGAACAGGAGCATGCCGGGACCGCCCGGACGATTATCTTGCTGGTGACATGTCCTCGATCGACCGTGCCCTTGACCTGTTCGACCGCCATAAATATGGCATCGTGGGGACGCTGACGCTCCATACGCTGTTGTTGTTGTTGATGCTGGCTGGCCGTGTACCCAACCACATGCCGATCGAGCGCACCGACCCGATCATGCTGATCATGGAAAGTGACGTGCCGGAACCCGTGGCTGAACAACAACAACCGGGTGAAGCACCGGTCACGCCCGGGGAGATCACCAATATCGCCAGCAACACTTCGGCCGAGGCGATCCCACATACGGCGCGCGAGCATCTGGCCAAGAGCGTGGAGGAGGCGTTGCTGGACCTGGAGCGCACGGAGCCTGAGCGCTTGGCCGAGGAACGCAGGGCGGAAGGGAAGGAGATCACCGTGCCTGAGCTGGACCCCAGCAAGTTCAACAAGGAGCGCTACATGGAGAAACCGCCGAAAGCCGTGAAAGTGGAGGGGTTCACGACCGTCTCCTACGACCTCGTTGGGCGGAGCGATATCCGCTTGGATGTGCCCGCCTACTTGTGCAAGGGCAGCGGTCGGGTGGTGGTGCGTGTCGCCGTGGATAGGAACGGAACCGTGACCCGGGCGGAGCTGGACGTGGCCAGCACCACCACGGTGGATGCATGCATGGTGGAACATGCCCTCTCCTCGGCGAGCACGGCCAGGTTTTCCCGCGCGCCTGCAGCGCCCCAACCCCAGCGCGGAACGATCACTTACCTGTTCCTGGCCCAATAGGCCAGAATGGCGCAAAGCCTTGCCCAGAGCGGACATTTCGGCGTTCGGCCCACACCGATTGCCTACGTTCTGGCAGGTTTGCTGCGATGGTGCTCCGTTTGATGAACGGCGCGTGATCATTCGTCCGATCACAAAAACCAACGCGAAAAATGAACTACTTAAGAACCCGCCCCTACACCGGGCATCGTGTGCCGCTAAGCGGCCTATTGGATAATTTCCTGGGCAACATCGGACAGGTCAATTGGCTGAATGACATGCCGGACAGCTTGCCCCGGGTCAACATCCAGGAACAGGAGCAAGGCTTCCAATTGGAGCTGCTGGCCCCTGGCTTTGCCAAGGATGACCTGAAGATGAACGTGCAGGATGACCTGCTCACCATCAGTGCCGAGCAGGAGAAAGAGGAGAACACGGCGGATGATCGCTATACGCGCCGCGAGTTCTCCAAGCGTGCCTTCACCCGCAGCTTCCGCCTGCCCGAGCAAGTGGATGCCGATGCGATAAAGGCCGAACACCTCAATGGCGTGCTTACGGTGAGCATCCCCAAGAAGAAGGATGTGGAACCCGCCGTGAAACAGATCAACATCGGTTGATCCTTCGTGTGTGGTGATGGGCGGCCCACCGCTTGGTGGTGCCGCCCATGGCCCGCCGCGTACGGCCTACGCAACATCCATTTGTGCTTCAGCGTACCATCCACTACCATGGGTAAACCACTGATCGAATACTATAAGGAGGTATTGTCGAAGATCAGCTATGCCGACCAAGCCATTTTCCGCAAGGAGATGCGCAAGGCCTTCCGGCGATTGCTGCCCCAAGAACGCGAGGAACTTAAGCAGTGGTTCCGTTCGGTCTGCGTGTGCAAGACAGACGCAGGAGGAACCCGCGAATTGCAGACCGCCCAAGAGGGTACTGGGAACTGAAGTCCAGGCTGCCCGCTGCCTTGCTGAGCAGGCGCGAAAAGGCGGAATAGCCGCTCGTTGCGCCCCCGCCTACAATTCACGAGCGGCCAAGGAATGCCCCAAGTCGGGCGAGCCAGCCGCTCCGTACACGGCCAGGCCCGTAGACGAGGAAATATCCCCCATTTTCTACGGGAACAAACAGCCGGGGCACCGCGCCAGCGGGACATTTACGGAAGTGCGCTGTCGGGGCCATGATCATGAAGCCCCCCAGCGATGCTCCCGAACGGGCTTCCAACCCGCGAATGGCAAGCAGCGCGGCATGCGGGATTGCGCCGGGGTAGTGGCGGGCGGGCAGAAAAAGAGAACGATGCCTTGCGCAAGTCCTGCTGATCTCCTCCAGCCTGAAAAGCTGCTCGGGGCCGGATCCATGGATCCGGTTCACGCGGTTGCTCCCGCCGCCAAGGATGGAGGCCCGGAGCATGTCATCACGCTTTTCTTCCTGTTCCAGGATGGAGTAGACCTCCTGCAACAACGCGCCATGAGCGCGCAACAGCTCGGTCGGCTCGATCACTTGGGCGCAGGACATCGGCCGGCATTCATTGTATTTCCTCCTCCGGGCTGTCCGTGCCCAGCTGTTCTTGCTCCTCTTCCTGCTCCAGCGCCTCCGTCCCCATTTCCGTTTCCGGGGCTTCCACCCAGCTTTCGAGGGACGGTGGGGGCGCGGTCAGTTTACTGGTGGCCTGGATTCCTTCGTCCAACTTCTCCACCACGGCGTGCCAGGTGCTGTCGAAAGGCAGGGTGAACTGTACCAGGTCTTCAGTTTGCTGGCCCTTGAAGTAGGTATGGGTACGCCCGCCCGCATAATTCTTGAACTCCTTGGCGGTCATGAATTTCACGACCGTGGGGGCTGTGGGCCGCACCTCGATCACTTCACCTCTCTTCGCCGGGTATTTCCTGAACAGGAACTTCATGGTGTGGTTGCGATTGATCGGGCGAAAGTAAGGAAGCCAAGGGGTGGTGGCTCATCACAGCTTTACGCTGAGGATGGGGAAGGTGGTCCGGTTCACGATGTCCTCCGTTACGCTGCCGTTCACCACCTGAAAGAAGCCCTTGCGCCCATGGGTGGCCATGGCGATCATGTCCGCGTCGATAGCGCGTGCAAAGCCCAGTATGCCCTCCTCCACGCTGAGGTCATTGTAAATGGTGGTGCTGAACTTGCGCAGCTCGTGCCGTTGCAGGAAGGCATCGATGGCCTTGTAGCTGTCCGTACTTCGCTGAAAGCTCCCGGGCGTATTCACTTTCAGCAGGTGAACCTTCGGGTCGAACAGCTGCACGATAGGTCGGAATGAGTCGAACTTTTCGATGTCCGTCGGCGTGAAGTTCGAGGCATACACCATGTCCTTCACGTCGAAGTCCTCGGCATTGTGCTTGATCACCAGCACCGGCATGGGCGCGATGCGCACCACCCGCTGGGTGTTCGAACCCACCATCCCGCCCAGGCCCTTAGCACCATTGCTGCCCATCACCACGAGATCCATGCTGCGCAATCGCTCGTTGCGGAACATCTCCGTGATGCCAAACTGCCGCAGCATGAAGCGCTTCATGGAGATGCCTTGGAGGAAGGGAAGCTCCGGCACGCGGTCCAAGCGAAGCTCGATATCCTCGCGCATGCGGTGATTGCTCAAGTGGAAATCCGTCATGTCCTCATAGACATGCACCAAGTGGATCGTCGCCTTGGTGAGGCGCGCAAGCTTGG
>Ga0079224_100011421_pt1 | contig 12232 bp, 10 predicted proteins | sample Stecom2015_FD_80414 | JGI IMG/M metagenome (GOLD analysis project Ga0079224, IMG submission 80414) | Agricultural soil microbial communities from Utah to study Nitrogen management - Steer compost 2015 | ecosystem: Environmental > Terrestrial > Soil > Agricultural land | place: USA: Utah... | reverse complement strand
GCCAAATTTCCCGCCATGACGCCGACTTGCCGTACATCAGCATACCCGTGCGGAACAACCGGGAGGCGGCTTTAGCGATCAGCCACGTGGAAAGCAGCATGATGGTCACCGCCGCGGCGATTTCCCACGGGGCCATCGCTTCCATGCCGACCCGCACGCTCGCGATGACCGGCATGCTCACGGGAAACAGCGACAGCACCTTGGCGATGACGCCTTCCGGGTTCTCGACGACCGGCGGGAGGAAAAAGAACGGCATCAGCGGCAGCATGAACACGATGGCCTGCGAGTTGGAAGCGCTTTGCAAGTCCTCCATCGTGGCCCCAAGGCCCACAAACAGCGCCGCGTAGAACAAGTAGCCCAGCAGCGCGAATGCGGACAGCAGCAGCGCCTTGTCAAGCACGAGGAAGTCCGCCACCGGCAGGTCGAGGACGAACTGGGCCAACGGCAAGCCGACCGTCAGCCAGAACGCAATCTGGATGACGCCCAGCAGGAAGTGGCCCACGATCTTCCCCATCATGAGCTGGTCCGGGTCGACGGAGGACAGCACGATTTCGCTCATCCGGTCGCGCTTTTCCTGCAGCGCGCTTTGCAGCAGCATGCTTCCCGACGCCAGAATTAAGTACATCAGCAAGACCAGAAACGCGATGGCCATGGGCAACGCCCGCAGCGGAGGGCCGCTCTCCGGCTCGTCCAGCACCGACGTCACGAACACGGGCCGAGCGGACACGTAGGCAAGTACGTCCGCGGCGACTTGCCGTTCTTGTAGACGAAGTGCCTGCAGCAGGCCCGCGACGGCGTCGGTCAACGCTTTGGGCGGAATGCGCTGCTTCTGCACGTAAACCGCCAGCACGCCCGTGCTCACGAACTGCTTGTCCAGCACGAAGTAGCCTTCCGCCTCGCCGGAGCGGACGGCCTGCGCCGCTTCTTCCGCGGTCGCCTTTACCTGCAGCGTCACCGTCGAGCCTTCCAGCGCCCCGAGCAAATACGGAACGGCTTGCAACTCGTCCACGACGGCATACGTCACTGGTCTAGGCTCCTCGAGCCGCTCGGTGAAAGCCGGCAGCGCGACCAGCACGACGAACAGGAGGGGCGTCAGCAGCAACCCAATGATGAACTGCCTATTGCGCAGGTGGCGCATGACTTCCCAGCGTACGATCTGCCACACCACGCTACGCCACCGTCCTCTCGGAGACCATCCGCACGAAAATGTCGTGCAGCGAAATGCGGGCGATGGAGATTTCTTCGATGGGTGCGTCTTGCGGGAGCCGCGCCATTAGCTGAGCCGGCGTGACGCCCGGACGCAGGAGGCATGTCCAGCGCGCGCCTTCCCGGACTTCGTCCTCAATCAGATCCGGGGCGCTGAAGCTCCAGTCGGGCCGCGACAACAGCGCGCTGACCCGGTGCAGCCCGTACTGGGCCTTAATCTCCACCAGCGGGCCGTACAGGACCCGTCGACCATTGTTGATGAGGAAAATGCGGTCGCACAGCTCCTCGACGATGTTCATCTGGTGGCTGGACAGCAGCACCGCCGCGCCCCGCCGCGCCAAAGCGCGGATTTCCGCCCGGAACAGATCCTGATTCACCGGGTCCAACCCCGAGAAGGGCTCGTCCAACACGACTAGGTCCGGCTCGTGGATGACGGCTGCGATGAACTGAACTTTCTGGGCCATGCCCTTGGAGAGCTCTTGTACTTTGGCGTTCGCGTAGGCGCCCAAGCCGAAGCGATCCAGCCACGCCCGCGCCCGCTTTCTCGCCTCCTCGCGGGACAGCCCCTTGATGGAACCCAAGAAGACCAGGACGTCCATGACGCGCGCTTCCTTATACAACCCGCGCTCTTCCGGCAGGTAGCCGACGCGCTGCTTCGGCACGCGCCGCGACTCGGCGACGCCGTCCAGATGGAACGTGATGCGGCCCGAGTCAGGGGCGGTGATGCCCATGATCATGCGCAAGGTCGTCGTCTTACCGGCGCCGTTGGGCCCGAGAAACCCGAGAATCTCCCCTCGCCCGACGGAAAACGAAACCGAATCTACGGCGGTCTTCCGGTGATAGCGTTTTACGACGCAGTCAACGTTGAGAACGGTGTTCGTCAATTCACTCTCTCCCTGCTCGCAAGCGCCGAGTTGGGTGCCGGCGGTTGATTTCCGCCGCAGACTATAGTACCATAATATTCGCGGTAAACGTCGGGGCGTGGCGCAGCTTGGTTAGCGCGCTACCTTGGGGTGGTAGAGGCCGTGGGTTCAAATCCCGCCGCCCCGACCACGCAAAAGCCCTTCGCAAGCCACTTTGCGAAGGGCTCTCTTATTTCTTAGGGCTCTGACTGTAGCAAAGATGTAGCAGGCGAGAAGTTTTGCACAGGGGTTGCTTATCGGAGCGCCGGGAAACTGCGACAGCAAGGCCCCGGTAGCGCTCATGAGGACCAAAGCGAGCAGGTGTTTTCGCCTTGAAACGTCGAAGAAGCTTCCAGCCGGGGCGGGACAACGCCGCGGCTTACCCCGCCGCGCAGTCGCGGGAAACGCAGCAAAACGGGCACGGACGAAACCGGCACGGACTGGAGTGAGGGACATGAACGATGCGCGCACGATGGCGGGCCCGGTCACGACGACGATGCGGCCCATCGAGGAAATCGCCGCGGCCGCCGGGTTCTTCCCGGAGGAAGTGGAGCCGTACGGCCGCTGGATGGCTAAGGTGAGCCTGCGCGCGCTGGAGCGATTAAAGGATCGGCCCAACGGCAAGCTGATTTACACGACGGCCATCACGGCCACGCCCGCGGGCGAAGGGAAAACCACCATCGCCATCGGCCTCACGCAGGCGCTGGGCGTGCTGGGCAAGCGGGCGGCCGTCGCATTGCGCGAGCCGTCGATGGGGCCGGTTTTCGGCATCAAGGGTGGGGCGACCGGCGGCGGGCGCGCCCGCATCGTCCCGGAAGAGGAAATCAACTTGCATTTCACCGGCGACATCCACGCGGTGGGCGCCGCCCACAACCTCCTGGCGGCCATGATCGACAATCACATTTATCACGGCAACGAGCTGGGCATCGACCCGCGCACCGTCGTCTGGCCCCGGGTCCTCGACGTCAATGACCGCCAGCTGCGGCACATCGTCGTCGGCCTGGGGGGAACGGCCCACGGCGTGCCGCGGGAGACGCGCTTTGACATCACCGTGGCGTCGGAAGTCATGGCCATCTTGTGCCTCGCGGAGAGCATCGAGGACCTCAAGGAACGGCTCGGCCGCATCTACGTGGGCCGGACGTACGACGGGAAGCCCGTGTTCGCCCGGGACTTGGGCGCCGTCAACGCCATGGCGGCCATTTTGGCCCAGGCCATCAAGCCGAATCTCGTACAGACGCTGGAAGGCCAACCCGCCTTCGTGCACGGAGGGCCGTTCGCCAACATCGCGCACGGCAACAACTCCGTCCTGGCCACGAAGCTGGCCCTGAAAACGGCGGACTACGTGGTGACCGAGGGCGGTTTCGCGGCGGATCTCGGCGCGGAGAAATTCTTCGACATCGTGCACGGCTACAGCGGCTTGGTGCCCGACGTGGTAGTTCTGGTGGCTACCGTGCGGGCGCTGCGCATGCACGGCGGCGTGCCGCGCTCCCGCTTTACCGAGCCCAACGTGGAGGCGGTTGAAGCCGGCCTGGCCAACCTGGAGCATCACGTCCAGCTCATTCGCCGCTTCGGCTTGCCGGTGGTAGTGGCCATCAACCGCTTCGACGGCGATACGCCCGAAGAGCTGGCGGCCGTGGCGCGGCGCTGCAACGACCTGGGCGTGCCGTCGGCCGTCGCCACAGTCGTGCAAGACGGCGGCCCCGGCGGCGTGGAGCTGGCCGCGCGGGTGCTCGAGACGCTGGAGAAGGCAGCAGCCCAAGGCCCTGCGGCGAGCCGCTTCCGCCCGGCGTACGACTGGTCCCTGCCCATCCGGGACAAGCTCGAAATCTTGGCCAGGAACGTCTACGGAGCCGACGGCGTCGTCTTTACGCCGCAGGCGCTGAAAGAAATCAAGGAGTGCGAAGAGATGGGGCTGGGCCACCTCCCCGTCTGTGTGGCCAAGACGCAGCACTCGATTTCGGATCAGCCTCACCTTAAGGGTGCGCCCAAGGGTTGGACCTTGACCGTCCGGTCGGTGCGTCCCAACGCCGGCGCAGGCTTTCTGGTCTGCCTGACGGGCGACGTAATGACGATGCCGGGACTGCCCAAGCGGCCTGCGGCCTTGAACGTAGACGTGACGGCCGACGGAGAGATTTCCTTGCCCGTGTAGGGCGCCGGCGCACTAATCGGCGTGTGCAGGACGGCCGGCGGCGACCCCGGCAGTCTGCGTTTCGCCGAGACCGAAGGCTTCGTGGATGGCCCGGACCGCCGTCGGCACGGCGTCCAAGGCGATAAGACACGACACCTTGATTTCCGACGTGCTGATCACCTGGATGTTGATGCCGTGTTCGGCCAGCGCCCGGAACATGCGAGCCGCGACGCCCGGATTGCTCATCATGCCCGCCCCGACGATGGACACTTTCCCGACGTCGGTGGCATGCAAGACGCCGGTGGCGCCCAATTCCCGGGCAACGCGCTCAGTGACCTCCAGCGTCTTGGGCAGATCGTCGCGGGTGACCGTGAAGAGCAGGTCCGTGCGGTTTTCGCGCTTGGTGGATTGCACGATCATGTCGACGTTGATTTGCTCCGCCGCCAACGCCGAGAACAGCCGGTAAGCGACGCCGGGCCGGTCCGGCACGTCGATGACGACCACTTTCGCTACGTTGGTGTCGTGCGCGACCCCCACGACGACCATGTCCCGTTCCATCGTCTTTTCTCCTTTCACGTAGGTGCCTTCCCGGTCCGAAAAGCTGGACCGCACGTGAATAGTCACGCCGTGCTGCGCCGCTACCTCGACGCTGCGCGGCTGCAGCACCACCGCGCCCAGGCTGGCCATCTCCAGCATCTCGCCGTAAGAAATGTCCCGCAGCTTGCGTGCCGTTGGTACTACCCGCGGGTCCGCGGTGAAGACGCCCTCCACGTCGGTGTAAATTTCGCAGATGTCAGCCTCCAGGGCGGCGGCGAGGGCGACGGCGGTCGTGTCCGAGCCGCCGCGGCCCAGCGTCGTGATATCCTCCTCGTCTCGACTCATCCCCTGGAACCCGGCCACGATGACGATCTTGCCCTGGGCCAGCTCGCGGCGCACGCGGCTTGGGTCAACCCGCAAAATCTTGGCGCGGGTGTGGACGTTGTCGGTAATGATGCCCCCTTGCGGCCCGGTCAGCGAGACGGCGGCTTCGCCCAACGCGTCGATGGCCATGGCCAGCAAGGCGCAGCTGGCTTGCTCGCCGGTGGCCAGCAGCATGTCCAGCTCCCGCCGGGGCGGCGCCGGATGCACCTGACGCGCCAGCGCGATGAGCTCGTCGGTAGTGTGCCCCATGGCCGACACGACGGCCACGACCTGCGCGCCGGACCGCTTGGTGGCCACGATGCGCCCCGCCACGGCTTTGATTCGCTCGGGCGTGGCCACGGACGATCCACCGTACTTTTGTACAATAAGAGCCATATGTCACGTTACTCCCCCGGCACCTGGGCAGAGCCCGGCGCCTCGCAAGATAGCAGACCGCCGGCTGCGGCGTCTGTCCAGTGCTATTCTATGGGAGCCGGCGGCTCCTTGTCGACGTGCTTGCAGAGCGTCACGCGGTTGGCTGACTCGGTTCGGGTTCCTCGACGCGGATCACGTGGCGGATGCGGCGCACGCCGTCCAGCTGGTCGATTTCCGCCAGCGCCCGGCGCAGGCCCGCTTCCTGCACGGCGTGGGTCAGGAAAACCAAGTCGATGGGGCTGGCGAACGACTCGGCGGGGGCTGCGAAGCGTTCTCTCTGCATGGCTGCACGGATGCCGATTCCCCAACGCCCAAAGGCGCCGGCCACCGCCGCCAGCACGCCGGGGTCGTCCGCTGGTTCCAGCGCGACATAGAAACGCGAGACCACCTCGTCGATGGGTTTGACGGGCAGCGTGCGCTCCGGCGCGGGCGGAACGCCGCGAAGGCCGCTGCGCAGCCGCTTCGCCGCTTCGATGATGTCGGCTACGACCGCGCTGGCCGCGGGCAGCACGCCCGTCCCCCGGCCGCACAACATCAGCTCTCCGCCCGCGTCGCTCCGGACGAAAACGGCGCTGAAGAGGTCGTTCACGGCAGCCAGCGGATGCTCGCGCGGAATGAACGCCGGGTGGACGCGCAACTCCAGCCGCCCTTCGCCCTCCTTGGCGATGGCCAGCGGCTTGAGGACGTATCCCAGCTCGCGTCCGTATTGGATGTCCGCGAGGCTGATGTGGGTAATGCCTTCACAGAACACGTCTTCAACGCGCACCCGGGTTTCGAAGGCGGCGGACGCTAAGATAGCCAGTGTAAACGCGGCGTCGTATCCTTCCACGTGGGCCGTCAACGCGGCGGTGCGTCTTTCCACGTCGTCGGCACCGGTATCACCGGCTAGGCAGCCCAGCTGCCGGGCCCGCTGCAGCGCTGCGGAGAAGTCGAGCCCGTCGCGGGCCATGCCGGTCAGGATAGCATTGTTCATGCCGTCGATGATGCCCAGGATGGACTGGATGCGGCTTGCAGCGAGACATTCCTGCAGCGGCTTGATGATTGGGATTGCGCCCGCGACAGCGGCTTCAAAGAGCAAGGGCGCCCCGTGGCGCGCCGCCGTCGCCTGCAGCTCCGTGCCGTGGCGGGCCAGCACAGCTTTATTGGCCGTGACGACCGCCTTGCCCTGCCGCAGCGCTTCGGCTATCAGGGTGCGCGCCGGCTCAAGGCCGCCCAGCAGCTCCACGACGATCTCCACGTCGGGGTCGTGCACGACGGCCCACGGATCGCCGGTAAGCAATGGGGGTTCCACGTCGTCGCGGAACTTGCTTACGTCCTGCGTCGCGATGCGCCGCAGCGCGAGGCGGCCGCCGGCGCGGGCCGCGATGCGCTCGGCGTTGGCGCGCAAGATCGACATGACGCCGCGGCCGACGGCGCCGCACCCGAGCAGCCCGATGCCGATTGGTCGCGCCACGGCTCGCTTCCTCCCGCCACGCGGCCACGCCGCGCTCGTAATACGAGTTGGCACTCATCATACGCCGTTCTACGACAGAAAAGGCACCGCCGTGCGCGCGCCGGCGGCACGCGCCGTCGATGCCTGCGTGGGTTGCGCTCTTGAGCGAGCTCAGCGGGCCACTGCGTCCTTTAGGGCTTTCCCGGCCTTAAACGAAGGTACGAGACGGGCGCCGATGGCAATTTCGCGGCCCGTCTGAGGGTGGCGGCCGCGGCGGGCGCCGCGCTCGCGCACTTCGAACGTGCCGAAACCGACCAGCTGCACGCGATCGCCTTGTGCGAGGGCTTCGGCCACCGCCTCGAGGAACGCCTCCACCGCCTGGCCGGCGTCTTTCTTGGTCAACCCGCTTTTGGCGGCCACCTGGCTGATCAGCTCCGCTTTCGTCACGCCGTTCACCTCCCTCCGTGGCTCAGGCAACTCCTTCCCCAGGTAGCCTGTCCCATCCGTCGTAAGAATATGAGTAAAATCATAAAAAACAAAAGAGCCGCATAGAGCCCTTTCTTCGCTCTCCTGCGGCTCGTTCCTGCGGAGCGGCCGTGAAAACCGGCTTCGTTTTCCCAATGACTCTACAAGATAATGCAAATCAGCCCCCCGCTGCCCTCGTTGACGATCTTGGTGAGCGTCTCCTGCAGCTTTTTTTGCGCGTGGGCGGGCATGCGGTGCAGCTTGCTCTGAATGCCCTCGCGGACCAGCTCCTGCAGCGACTTGCCCAAGAAGTCCGAGTTCCAGACCCGGCTCGGGTCGCGCTCCAACTCCTCGGTCAAGTACCGGGCCAGCTCCTCGCCCTGCTTCTCCGTGCCGACGAACGGCGTCACTTCCGTGTAAATGTTGGCCCGCACCATGTGGATGGACGGCGCGCCGGCCCGGAGCCTGACGCCGAACCGCCCGCCCTGGCGAATTATCTCCGGATCGTCGAAGGCGATGTCCTCCAGCGACGGCGTAACGATACCGTAGCCGTAGTCGTATACTTCCGCCAGCGCGGCGGCCACCTTGTCGTATTCCCTCTTGGCCACGGCCAGCTCCTTCATCAGCCGCACCAAATGGTGGTCTCCCGTGACCTCGAAGCCGGTCATCTCCGCCAGCACCTTGTAGAACAAGCTGCGGCGCGTCGCCAACTCCAGCGTAGCCGTGCCGGCGCCCAAGTCCATGCTGGCCACGGTCACCTTCTCGACGAAGTCATGCTGCGCCAGCGCCTGCACCGCCTCGTCCACGTCTCGCAGGCGCTGCATGGGCCCCACCGCGGCCCACGCCGCTTCCAGGAACTGCCGCCGCAGCGGATGCGTTTCGTCCAATTCCTCCACCCACGCCGGCAACCGCACCGACACTTCGCGCACCGGGAACTCGAACAGCAGCTCGTGCAGCACGTCCAGCAAGTCCTGCTGGTTCATGCGCAGGCAGTTGACGGGAATGACCGTGACGCCGTACCGTTCCGCCAGCTCGTCGGCCAACTGCCGCACCGGGCCGCTGTCGGGGTCGGTCGCGTTGAGCAGCACGAGAAACGGCTTGCCCAGTTCCTTGAGCTCCCGGATGACACGCTCTTCGGCTTCGACGTACGCTTGGCGGGGCAAGTCGGCCACGCTGCCGTCGGTCGTCACGACGATACCGATGGTGGAGTGTTCGACGATGACTTTGCGGGTGCCGATCTCGGCCGCCTGCTGGAAAGGAATTTCTTCGTCGAACCAAGGCGTGCGCACCATGCGGGCGCCGCCTTCGTCCTCGTAGCCGCGGGCGCCGGGAACCGTGTAGCCGACGCAGTCGACAAGCCGCACCTGCGCGCGGGCGCCGTTGAACGTCACCGTGACGGGCCGGTCCGGCACGAACAGCGGCTGGGTCGTCATGATGGTGCGGCCCGCGCCGCTCTGCGGCAGTTCATCCTGGGTGCGCTGCCGGTCGTAGGCGTCCTTGATGCGCGGCAGGACCAACAAGTCCATGAACCGCTTGATGAACGTCGACTTGCCCGTGCGGACTGGGCCCACGACGCCGATGTAAATGCAGCCGTTGGTCCTTGCGGCGATGTCGCCGAACAAATCGAACTTCTCCACGCGGTGTCCCCCCTCGGCCCTCGCGGGCGTGGTGCGCGAGCCGATACAACTTTTATTCGCGGCCGCGACGCAATATCACCGCGTAGAGAAGAAGAGCTTCCGGCGCGTGCAGCAGGAGAGCTTCCGGACAGGCCGAGTTGTCAGGAGGGAGGCGCCGGCGGAGGGGGTTGGACACGCACGCCGAAACGATGCTCTGTTCCGGTCAGCAGGCGGCGGATGTTGGGGATATGGCGGATGATGGCCCAGGCGCTCAACACCGCGCCCGCGTAAATGTATACGGCAGGCTTGCCGTTCAGGAGCAGCGCCAGCGGCAGCAGCAGCGACGCGACGATGGAACCGAGCGACACGTAGCGGGAGATCGCGACGACGACGATGAACACGGCGGCCAGCGCCAGCGCCGCGTACGGCGCCAACCCGACCAGGACCCCCAGCGCCGTCGCAACGCCCCGGCCTCCTTTGAGCTTCAGAAACAGCGACCAGTTGTGGCCGGCCACTACCGCCAGCGCCGCGCCGGCAATCCAGGCGTCGCCCAGGCCCAGCCTCATGGCGGCGGCGACGCACGCCCATCCCTTGGCTGCATCCAGGAACAATACCAATAGCGCGGGAATGACGCCCAGCGTGCGCATGACGTTGGTGGCGCCGATGTTGCCGCTGCCCGCCGTGCGGATGTCGATGCCGGCCCACAGCCGCCCCGTGATGTATCCGAACGGGATGGAGCCGACGACGTAACAGCCCAGCAAGAACGACGCTTTCGCCGCGATGGTTTCCATGCCGTCACCCGGTGTATTATATCATTCTTTGCGCCTGTCCCGCAGGCGGAAGCGGATCGGCGTGCCCACGAAGCCGTACGCCTGCCGGATCTGGTTTTCGAGGTACCGCACGTACGAAAAGTGGATCTTGTCCGGGTGGCTGCAGAAGAGCACGAACTCCGGCGGCTTGACGCCGGCCTGGAATCCGTAGAAGATTTTCGGCTGCACCCCTTTGTCCGACGGCGGCTGCCGCAACGCGATGGCATCCTGCAACAGCTCGTTGAACTTGCCCGTCGGCAGCCGCAGCGCCGCGCTGCTGGCGGCGGTGCGGGCCAGCTCCAGCACCTGCTGGATACGCTGCCCCGTCTTGGCGGAGATAAACACGTACGGCGCGTAGTCTGCGAAGCTCAACTCGCTGCGGTATTGCTTCTCCAGCCGCGCCATGGTGGAAGTGTCCTTCTTCACGAGATCCCACTTGTTGACGGCGATGACGATGGCCTTGCCCGCTTCGTGCGCGATGCCGACGATGCGTTTGTCCTGCTCCGTAACGTTTTCCAGCGCGTCCAGCACCACCACGGCCACGTCGCACCGCTCCACGGCGCGGATGGCGCGCACAACGCTGTAATGCTCCACCGCACTCTCGATGCGCGACTTGCGCCGCAAGCCGGCCGTGTCTAGCAGCAGGAACGGCGTGCCATCCCACGTCAGCAGCGTATCGACCACGTCACGCGTCGTACCGGGGACGTCGCTGACGATGGAGCGCTCTTCCCCTGCCAGCGCGTTGACGAGCGATGACTTGCCCACGTTGGGCCGGCCGATGATGGCTACGGCGATGGGATCCTCCTGCCCGTCGTCCTCGTGGTATTCGGGCAGCAAGGCGAAGACGCGGTCGAGCAACTCCCCGATGTTGCGCCCGTGTTCCGCCGAAACCGGGATAGGGTCGCCCAACCCCAGCTCGTAAAACTCCAGGACGGCCAGCTTTTGCTCTAGGGTGGGCTGGTCGATCTTGTTGACGGCCACGACGATGGGCTTGTCGTGGCGGCGCAACAGGTCCGCCACGTCGCGGTCCAGCGGGTGCAGGCCTTCCCGCCCGTCGACGACCAGCACCACCACGTCCGCTTCGGCCACCGCGATTTGCGCTTGGGCCCGGCTTTGCGCCGCGATGCCCTCCTCGGCGTGTGGGTCGATGCCGCCGGTGTCCACCACGGTCGCGGTGCGCTCTCGCCAGCGGCACTCGCCGTAGATGCGATCGCGCGTGACCCCCGGCTCGTCTTCGACGATGGCGACGCGGCGCCCGATGATTCGATTAAACAAGGAGGACTTGCCCACGTTCGGGCGACCGACCAGCGCGATGACCGGACGCTTGTTCACCGTCACGCCTCACTCGACCCCAGAATCGACGTTCGGCTTCCTTTATATCATCCTCGCCCCGGCCGCGTCAAACGCCGCACCTGCTCTTCGACTTCTCGCACGAGTCGGACGATCCGGGGATAGGCGCGCAAGGTGCCCCACGTCACGATGGGCCGGCCGATGCCGACCAGGCCCGCTTCCCGGGAGAGCCAGCCGCCGATTCGCATGCAAAAGTTGACGCACGGCAGCGTGTCGCAGACCAGAACGCGCGCCGGCCTGCCGCCAATCAGAAGGCATGCCGTCTCCAGGAGACTTCGGACCGCGTCCGCCGACAAGCCGCCGCGCCCGAGGACGTAGACGCGGTGGCCGTCCTTGTCGAGGCCGGCGAAGGCGAGCTGGCCGCGGTGCTTGGGATGGACGGTGTCGAAGCGCGGCGTGGCCAGAAGCTCTTGCGGCGTGGGCAGGCGGTCGCGCGGGAGCTTGCCCAGGTGGATGGCAGCAGCGACGGAAGAAGAATGCGTGCCGCCGAAGCATGTGTACACAATGTGGAGCTGGCCCGGCGGCAACGGGCGGCTTTCGGAGTTCAATGCTGGACGACGATGTAAACGCCGTTTTCGAGGTCGTGCACGACGCCGCGCAAGATTTTCGCCAACAGCCGCGCCACCTTCTCGCGCTCTTCTTCACTTTCGGCGGGAAAAACGGGGGCGCCGCCGCCGGGCAAGTCTTTGCGCAGCGTGACGATGGCGGCAATGCGCGGTCCGTCGTTCACGAGCCGCCCAGCCTTTCCAGCGTGGCCAGCCCTTCGGGCCACAAGCCCGAGGCCACCGGGCGGCGCACGCTCCCTTCCAGCACCGGCACGTACTCGACGGCCCGGATCAAAGCTTCCGGATCTTTGAGCAGCGGACCGATGGCCATCACCACGTCGCCGTTTTCGGGATTTTGCCTGGCGATAGGCATCAGCTCCAGCTCGTCTACGTCCATTTTCAGCCCCAGCAGCAAGGCCACTTCGTGAGCGATGGCTTGCCGCT
>Ga0079224_100011418_pt1 | contig 12235 bp, 11 predicted proteins | sample Stecom2015_FD_80414 | JGI IMG/M metagenome (GOLD analysis project Ga0079224, IMG submission 80414) | Agricultural soil microbial communities from Utah to study Nitrogen management - Steer compost 2015 | ecosystem: Environmental > Terrestrial > Soil > Agricultural land | place: USA: Utah... | reverse complement strand
GCCCGCTGCTCAGCCCGCTGCTCCTCCGCAGCCCCGTCCCCGCCCGACCCCCGTCGCGCGCCTGCTGAGCGCCTGAGAGGGCCGGATGACCGCATGCCGGAAAAGTTCTTTCGAGTCCATCTGGCGAGCACAAGAGGCGTAGAACCCTCAAAACAGGCCGAATGCTGGCAGTCGCCCTCTTCCCGACATGCGAGACAGCAAACTGGGGCATTGACGAGAGACCCCTGTTCATGAGTGGTTAGCCTTCCGTCCACCCCACGGAGCTCTCATGACAGCCACCGATGCCTTTCCGGTCACCACCCACCCGACCGAGACCGCTCCCGTACCGACGACGGGACACGTCCCGGCCCGCACGTCCCTGCCGGCCTGCCCGCAGCCGACCCGGCGGTCCACCCAGGCGCCGCCGGGACGGACCGGCCGCCTCGCGCTCGCGCGCGCCCAGGTCGCGGCCCGCTACGGCGTGAGCAGGCGCCGGGCGGACACCGCGGCGCCACAGGTCGCCGAGACCGTCGCCGCGGCCGCCGACCTGCCGCGCTCGGTGCTCGACGTCCAGCTCTCGCACCGGTCCGTACGCCGGTTCCTGCCGCGCCCGCTGGCGTCGTCGGTGCTGCCGACGCTGGTCGCGGCGGCCCAGTCGGCCCCCACGTCGTCCAACCTCCAGCTCTGGAGCGTCGTCGCGATCACCGACCCCGCACGGCTCACGCGCGTCGCGCGCCTGTGCGGCGAGCAGGAGCACGTCCGCGACGCCCCGCTGCTGCTCGTCTGGGTGGCCGACGTCGCACGGGTGCGCACGCTCGCCGCCCGCAGGGGCAGGGCCGTCCCCGCGACGGGCTACCTCGAGACGACGGTGGCGTCGTTCCTCGACGCGACGCTCGCCGCGCAGAACGCCGTCGTCGCGGCCGAGTCGCTCGGGCTGGGCACCGTCTACCTGGGCAGCGTCCGGGACGCCCCGGAGGCGCTGGCCGCGGAGCTGCGGCTGCCGCGCGGGGCCGCCCCTGTCGTCGGCCTCGTGGTGGGTCACCCGGACCCGTCGTGCCCCGGCCGGGTCAAGCCGCGACTGCCGCAGGCGGCCGTGCTCCACCACGAGACGTACGACGTCGAGCGTCAGCTCCGCCCCGTGGCCGCCTACGAGCGGCGCATGGTCGACTACTACCGGGGCGAGGGTCTCGAGGGCGGCTGGGTCGCGCGCGCACTGGCGCGCCTGCGCGGCAACGGCTCGCTGCGGGGCCGGGAGCACCTGCGCTCCGCCCTCACCGCGCTGGGGCTGCCGTCCTGGTAGGCGAGGCGTCGCGACGACGACGGCAGGGCCGGTCCGACGACGGACCGGCCCTGCCGCACGTTCCCGGGACGGCTCAGCGCCCGACGACGTCCGCCACGTGGGCGAACCAGCTCTCCCGGCCGCCGCCGTCGTACCCGACCGAGTTGAAGTACTCCCACCCGAACACGCCGCCGAAGTCGGGGTGCCGCGCCACGAGGGTGCCGACGGTGGCGTCGAAGGTCGACCAGTCGACGTAGCCGCCGCAGTTGGCGGGGTTGGTGACGGTGCCTGCGACGACGCGGCCGGGCGTGAAGCCGTTGGCCAGGATCTCGTCGTACACCGCCGTGGAGCTCAGGTCGCCCCAGCCGCAGTAGAACTGCGTGTTGTACCAGTCGATCCGGTCACCGGCCTGCCGCTCCAGCTCGGCGTAGGAGAACCCGCCCGAGAAGCTCGAGCGCCCGGCCATGTCGGTGGCGACGGGCGTGAGGGTGACGACGAAGTCGTCCCCGAAGTCGGCGCGCAGCGTGTCGACGAGGTGGACCGTGTCCTGCAGCGAGAACGTCTCCTCGATGTCGAGGTCGACGCCGTCCAGGCCGTACGTGCGCAGGAAGTCGCGCAGCACGGGGTAGAAGCGGTCGAAGTCCTCCCGCAGGTACCGGTAGGTGCCGGGCGCGGCCCCGCCGAGGAACGCGCTGACCGTCACACCCTGGTCCTGCATCGTCGCGAGGTCCCGCCACATGGCGTCGAGCTCGGGGTGGTCGGCGGGGATGTCGTTGACGGTGAGCGTGGCGTCGGCGTTGAGATGGATCGCGCCCACGTTGACGTCCGTGACGGAGCCGAGCAGCGGCTTCGGGTCGACGTAGCGGCGCACGCCGTCCGCGCCGGTCTCGTAGATGGTCTGGTAGAAGGCGAGGACGCGGTGTGACGCGTCGGTGCGGGCGGCCTCCTGCGTCGTCGAGGAGGCGGCGGGGCCCGCCGCCGCGGTGAGGGTGAGCAGGCCTGCCGCCAGGGCGGCGCCGAGTCGGGCGAGCGAGCGAGACGTCATCGTGGGCTCCTTCTGTCCGCGCGTCGGTTCTGTCCGTGCGTCGGTTCTGTCCGTGCGTGGTGCTGCCCGGTGCGGGCCGCGCTAAAGCGCTTTAGGGCGTGAGCCGACGCTAGCGACCGGATTCACCCGTCACAAGGTCTTCGGCGCGATCCTGCGGGGATCCCTGACACGGCGGAGGCCGGGACCCCCGACGGGGCCCCGGCCTCTGTGCGTGTCGGCGCGGTGGATCAGGCGGCGACGGCGGCGCGCAGCTTGGCGCCGAGCTCCTCGTCGACGTTGGTCCAGTACTGGAAGAAGCGCTCACGGATGTCGTCGATCGTGATCGAACGGCCCTGACCGGTGAGCGTCTCCAGCAGGCGCGCCTTGGCGCCGTCGTCGTAGACCTCGCGGTACAGGATGCCCGGCTGGACGAAGTCGCCGTCCTCGCTGTGCAGCGTCGCCGCCGTGCGGACCAGCTCGCCGTCCGACGCCCAGGCGCCGTCGTGCCCGCGGGCCGGGTCGGCGGCCGGGCCGCCGAACGAGTTCGGCGCGTAGTTCGGCACGCCGACGTCGGTGAAGTGGTGGCGCTGCGAGCCGTCCTGCGAGTAGTTGTGCACCGGAGCGGCGTGCGGCTGGTTCACCGGGACCGACTGGTAGTTGGTGCCCACGCGGTAGCGCTGCGCGTCCGGGTAGGCGAACACGCGGGCCATGAGCATCTTGTCGGGCGAGATGTCGGTGCCCGGCACCTGGTTGGCCGGCGACAGCGCGATCTGCTCGATCTCGGCGAAGTGGTTGCGCGGGTTGCGGTTCAGCGTGAAGTGGCCGAAGTGGATCAGCGGGTAGTCCGCGTGCGGCCAGACCTTGGTCAGGTCGAACGGGTTGTACCGGTAGGTCTTGGCGTCCTCGTACGGCATGACCTGGACCTTGATGTCCCACGTCGGGTGGTCGCCGCGCTCGATCGCCTCGTACAGGTCGCGGCGGTAGTAGTCGGCGTCCTCGCCCGCGATCCGGGCGGCCTCGTCGTTGCTGAGGAACTTCACGCCCTGCCGGGAGATGAAGTGGTACTTGACCCAGAACTTCTCGCCCTCGGCGTTGGTCCACAGGTAGGTGTGCGAGCCGTAGCCGTTCAGCTCGCGCCACGAGGCGGGCAGGCCGCGGTCGCCCATGAGGTAGGTGACCTGGTGCGCCGACTCGGGCGACAGGGTCCAGAAGTCCCACTGCATGTCGGCGTCGCGCAGGCCCGACCAGGGCAGGCGCTTCTGCGAGTGGATGAAGTCAGGGAACTTGATCGCGTCGCGGATGAAGAACACCGGCGTGTTGTTGCCGACGATGTCGAGGTTGCCCTCGGTGGTGTAGAAGCGCAGGGCGAAGCCGCGCACGTCGCGCCACGTGTCGGGGGAGCCCATCTCGCCGGCCACCGACGAGAAGCGCAGGGCGACCTCGCCCTTCGCGCCCGGCTGGAAGGCCGCGGCACGCGTGTAGCGCGAGACGTCACCCGTGATCTCCCACTCGCCGAAGGCGCCGCCGCCCTTGGCGTGCACGATGCGCTCCGGAATGCGCTCGCGGTTGAACTGGGCGAGCTTCTCGACCAGGTAGCGGTCGTGCAGGACGGTCGCGCCGTCGGCGCCGACCGTCAGCGAGTGGGCGTCGCTCGCGACCGGCGTGCCGGTCTGCGTGGTGGTGAAGGGGGTGGTCATTCAGACGTGCCTTCCTGTGTGCTGCTGGAGGGTTCTTACGGGTGCGTCGCGCGGTCAGCGGCACCGGGGGCACAGCCCCCAGTACGTGACCTCCGCCGTCTCGACGGCGAAGCCGTTGTCGTCGCTCGGCGTGAGACACGGCGCGTGGCCGACGGCGCAGTCCACGTCGCCGATCGCCCCGCACGACCGGCACACCACGTGGTGGTGGTTGTCGCCTGTGCGGCGCTCGTAGCGCGCGGGGTGTCCTGCGGGCTCGATCCGGCGCAGGAGTCCCGCGTCGGTCAGGGCGTGCAGCACGTCGTAGACGGCCTGGACCGACACGGTGCCCAGCTGGGCACGGACGGAGCCGAGGACGTCGTCGGCCGTCGCGTGGCGGGTCTCCTCGAGTGCGCGGAGCGCCGCCGTGCGCGTCGCGGTGACGCGCAGCCCGGCGCCGCGGAGGAGCTCCTCGGGCGGGAGCGGGGCTGTCGACGTCATGACCAGTACCCTAGTCGCTAATCTGGAATCATTCCAGTGAGCGGGACCTCACAGCCGGTGGCCTGGCACGGTGGCTCGTCGCCCTGGTATCGTGGGGGGACGACCGACCCGGTGAGAGCCGGGTGCGCAAAGTGGATCCCATCCCACCCGAGTCACGACAGCGTGCCGCGAGGCACCGACAGAGGCCGGGTTCTCGGTCGGGTGCAGAGGCTCGTCATGGAGCTGACGCACCCTTCTCGTGATGGCCTCCACCTGTGTTCAGGGCGGGGGCCATTCCCCGTTCCTGGTGGTCAATCAACGACTTCTGAGGAGCATCACCATCACCGAGCCTCGCATCAACGACCGGATCCGTGTCCCCGAGGTCCGTCTCATCGGCCCTGGCGGGGAGCAGGTCGGCGTGGTTGCCACGGCGGTCGCCCTGAAGCTCGCCCAGGACGCCGACCTCGACCTCGTCGAGGTCGCCCCGGACGCCCGCCCGCCCGTCGCCAAGCTCATGGACTTCGGCAAGTTCAAGTACGAGTCCGACATGAAGGCGCGAGAGGCGCGGCGCAACCAGGCGAACACGGTCCTCAAGGAGATCCGGTTCCGTCTGAAGATCGACCCGCACGACTACGGCACCAAGAAGGGCCACGTCGAGCGCTTCCTCTCGGCCGGGGACAAGGTCAAGGTCATGATCATGTTCCGCGGCCGCGAGCAGTCGCGCCCGGAGATGGGTCGTCGCCTGCTGGAGCGCCTCGCGGAGGACGTGTCGGAGCTCGGCTTCGTCGAGTCGATGCCGAAGCAGGACGGCCGCAACATGACCATGGTCCTCGGGCCGGTCAAGAAGAAGGCGGACGCCAAGGTGGAGCAGCGCAAGCGTGCCGCCGAGGTCAACGCCGGCCGGATGACCAAGTCGGAGGCCAAGGCGCAGGCCCGTGCGGCCGAGGCGCCGGAGCCCGCCGAGGAGGCCGTGGCAGAGGCGCCCGAGCAGCCCGTGGCGACGCCGGAGCCCGCCGCTGAGCCGGTGGCGACGCCGGAGCCCGCGGCGGAGACGCCCGAGCCCGCGGAGCCCGCCGCTGCGCCCGCGCCCGCTGCCGCGCCGAAGCCCGCCGCGAAGTCGGCGGCCAAGCCGGCCGCGAAGCCCGCGGCGTCCGCGACCCCGAAGCCTGCCCCCGCCCCGAAGCCTGCGCCCAAGCCCGCGGCCCCCAAGCCGCGTGCCCCGCGCAAGGCCGGCTGACGGGCGTCGGGCTGACCAGACCACACGACACCGGACCGGCGCACCGGTTCGGTACACGTCACCGCTCCCGCAGCGGTCGACCGACATGAGGAGAGACGGCAGTCATGCCGAAGAACAAGACGCACTCCGGTTCCAAGAAGCGGTTCCGGGTCACGGGTAGCGGCCGGGTCATGCGCGAGCAGACCAACGCGCGCCACTACCTCGAGCACAAGTCCAGCCGTCGCACGCGCCGTCTGGCCATGGACCAGGCGGTCGCCCCGGCCGACGTCAAGAAGATCAAGAAGCTGCTCGGCAAGTGACCTCGGCGCGCGCCTGACCGGGCGCCGCACGGAACCCTTCCAGCACCGAAGTACAAGGAGTCTCACGTGGCACGCGTGAAGCGGGCGGTCAACGCCCAGAAGAAGCGCCGTACGACCCTCGAGCGCGCCGCCGGTTACCGCGGCCAGCGCTCGCGCCTCTACCGCAAGGCGAAGGAGCAGGTCACCCACTCCCTCGTCTACGCGTACCGCGACCGCAAGGCGCGCAAGGGCGACTTCCGCAAGCTGTGGATCCAGCGCATCAACGCTGCGTCCCGCGCGCAGGGGCTGACCTACAACCGCCTCATCCAGGGCCTCAAGGCCGCTGGGGTCGAGGTCGACCGCCGCATGCTCGCCGAGCTCGCGGTGAACGACGTCGCGGCGTTCAACGCCCTCGTCCAGGTCGCCAAGGACGCGCTGCCGGCGGACGTCAACGCCCCGGCCGCTGCCTGAGGTTGAACGACATCCCGGACGCCCGGACGGTGCCGTCGCCCGACGTGACGCTCGCGAACCCGCGGGCCGACCGCGTCAGGCACGTACGTGCACTGTCCGGGCGTTCGGCGCGCTCGCGGCACGGCCAGTACCTCGTCGAGGGGCCGCAGGCCGTGCGCGAGGCGGTGCGTCACGCGGCAGGGGCCGTGCGCGACGTCTATCTCACGCCCGCGGCCGCGCAGCGCTACGCCGAGATCGTCGACGACGCCCGCGCCGCCGGGCTCTACCTGCACCTGGGCACGCCCGAGGTGCTCGACGCGATGAGCCCCGACGCGCAGGGCGTGCTCGCCGTGCTGCGTACCGGCGCGCGCACCCTGGCCGATGCCCTGGCCGAGGCGCCGGCCGCCCGCGGGCCGGAGCGGGCGGGCAGGCCGCTGCTCGTCGCGGTGCTGGCGGCCGTCCGGGACCCGGGCAACGCGGGCACGGTGATCCGGGCGGCCGACGCCGCGGGTGCCGACGTCGTCGTGCTCGCCGGGGCGAGCGTCGACGTGCACAACCCCAAGGTGGTGCGTTCGACCGCCGGGTCGCTGTTCCATCTCCCCGTGGTCGCGGGCGTCGCGCTCGACGAGGTGCTGGCCGCGCTGCGGGCGGCGGGCTGCCAGGTGCTGGCCGCCGACGGCGCGGGGTCGCACGACCTGGACGACCTGCTCGACGACGCGGGTTCGGGTGGCGTCCCGGACCTCGCCGCACCGACGGCCTGGGTGTTCGGCAACGAGGCCTGGGGCCTGCCGGAGGAGGACCGGGCTCTCGCCGACGCGGTCGTGCGCGTGCCGATCCGTGGGCGGGCCGAGTCCCTCAACCTGGCCACCGCCGCGACCGTGTGCCTCTACGCGAGCAGCCGCGCGCAGCGCTGAGCGGGGCCGGGCACGTAGGATCCTGCCGTGCGGTTGTTCACGGCGGTCGTCCCGCCCCCGGACGTCCTTGACCACCTCCGGCTCGCCGTCGACGGCGTCCCGGCGACCCCGCGGTGGGTCCCGCGCGAGAACCTCCACATCACGCTCGCCTTCTACGCCGACCTGCCCGCCGGCACGGTGCCGGAGCTGTGCGAGGACCTGTCGGACGTCGCGCGCAAGCACGGACCGGTCGACCTGCGGCTGCGCGGGGCCGGTTCGTTCGGCGCGCGCGTGCTGTGGATCGGCGTCGACGGCGCCACCGACGCGTTGCGCGACCTCGCGGCCGACTGCCTGGCGGCCTCGCCCCGCGAGGTGCCCGACGACGTGAAGCCGCACCGCGCGCACCTCACCGTTGCGCGTGCCCGCGCCGGGCAGGTGCGTCCGCCCCGCGGGCGGGATCGCTGGGGCAGGAGGCCCGGCGGCGAGCCGCGCTCGGCGCTCGAGCCGGCCGCGCAGGCACTGTCCGTCTACGCGGGCCCGGCGTGGACGGCGGACACGTTCGTGCTGGTCGAGTCGCACCCGGGCGAGGGTCCGCAGGGCGGTCCGCGCTACGACGTCGTGGAGACGTGGTCGCTCGACGGCTGAGGCGCGCAGAAAAAGTGTGCCAAGCAGCGCCCGCCGCCCCGTGATCCCGTTGCCCGGCCGGGAGCAGGCATGGAATGATGGCCGCATGCAGCCGTTGACCCGCCGATTTACGCAGCCCGCCACGGGCTGCGCGGCGACCGCTGCGCGTGGGCACTGAGCTGCCCTGTGGACAACGCGTCCTGAGCCCTGGCGGGCACCTAGACTGCAGATGCCGGCGCAGGTCCCCGGGTGGGACCGGAGCCGGCTCCCGAATCCGCCAGGAAGGCAAGCATGTCCACGCCCGAAGAGAAGGCACCCATCGATCCGCTCGACGAGGCGGCGCTCGACGCCGCGGTCAAGGCCGCCCTCGACGACATCGCGCAGGCCGGCGACCTCGACGCGCTGAAGGCCGCCCGCACCCAGCACACCGGGGACCGCAGCGCCCTGGCCCTCGCCAACCGAGGGATCGGCGCCCTGCCCGGCCCGGACAAGGCCCGGGCGGGCAAGCTCGTCGGCCCCCGCCGCGGCCGCATCAACCAGGCGATCGCCGCACGCCAGGCCGAGCTCGAGGCCGAGCGCGACGCCCGCGTGCTGGTGGAGGAGACGGTCGACGTCACCCTCCCGGTCCAGCGCACGACGACCGGTGCGCGCCACCCGATCGAGCTCGTCCAGGAGCGCATCGCCGACTTCTTCGTGGGCCTCGGCTGGGAGATCGCCGACGGCCCGGAGGTCGAGGCGGAGTGGTTCAACTTCGACGCGCTGAACTTCGGCCCCGACCACCCCGCGCGGCAGATGCAGGACACGTTCTACGTCGCGGGATCCGACGGCGCCGAGTCGAATCTCGTTCTGCGCACCCACACGTCGCCGGTGCAGGCGCGCTCGCTGCTCGAGCGCGGCGTGCCGCTGTACGTGGCGTGCCCGGGCAAGACGTTCCGTACCGACGCGCTCGACCAGACGCACACGCCCGTCTTCCACCAGGTCGAGGGCATCGCCGTCGACAAGGGGCTCACCATGGCCAACCTCGTGGGCACGCTCGACGCGTTCGCGCGTGCCATGTTCGGCCCCGAGGCGCGCACGCGTCTGCGCCCGGCGTTCTTCCCGTTCACGGAGCCGTCCGCGGAGATGGACCTGTGGTTCCCGCAGAAGAAGGGCGGCGCCGGCTGGATCGAGTGGGGCGGCTGCGGCATGGTCAACCCCAACGTGCTGCGCGCCGCCGGGGTCGACCCCGACGAGTACACGGGCTTCGCGTTCGGCATGGGCATCGAGCGCACGCTCATGCTGCGCCACTCGATCGCGGACATGCACGACATGGTGGAGGGCGACGTGCGCTTCTCCACCCAGTTCGGGACGGAGATCTGAAGTGCCCCTCATCGTGAAGGACTGGCTGGCGGACCACGTCGAGCTGCCCGCCGACCTGACCGCGGAGCAGCTCGCGGCCGACCTCGTGAAGGTGGGTCTGGAGGAGGAGGAGATCCACCCGGCGGCCGTCACCGGCCCGCTGGTGGTCGGTCGGGTGCTGGAGCAGACGCCCGAGCCGCAGAAGAACGGCAAGACCATCAACTGGTGCCGCGTCGACGTCGGGCCGGAGCACAACGACGACGAGGGCGCCCGCGGCATCGTCTGCGGCGCGCACAACTTCGGCGTCGGTGACTACGTCGTGGTCTCCCTTCCCGGCACGGTGCTCCCGGGCCCGTTCGAGATCTCGGCCCGCAAGACCTACGGCCACGTCTCGGACGGCATGATCTGCTCGGTGCGCGAGCTCGGCATCGGTGACGACCACGACGGCATCCTCGTGCTGACCCGGAACGGCTTCGCCGCCGAGGACCTCACGCCGGGCCAGGACGCCATCGCGCTCCTCGGCCTGGGCGAGGAGGTCCTGGAGATCAACGTGACGCCCGACCGCGGGTACGCGTTCAGCTATCGCGGCGTGGCCCGCGAGTACGCCCACTCCACGGGTGCGGCGTTCACCGACCGCGGTCTGCCGACGGGCGCCGAGCCGGCCCCGACCCCCGACGGCTTCGCGGTCCGCGTGCAGGACGACGCGCCGATCAACGGCGTGGTCGGGTGCGACCGGTTCGTCACGCGGATCGTGCGCGGCATCGATCCGTCCGCGCCGACGCCCGCGTGGATGAAGCATCGCCTCGAGGCCTCCGGCATGCGCTCGATCTCGCTCGCGGTCGACGTCACGAACTACGTGATGCTCGACCTCGGCCAGCCGCTGCACGCCTACGACCTCGCCGAGGTCGCCGGACCGATCGTGGTCCGGCGGGCGACGGCGGGGGAGCGGCTCACGACCCTCGACGACGTCGACCGCGCGCTCGACCCCGAGGACCTGCTCATCACCGACTCGCCCGACGGGGACGGCAGCCGCGTGCTCGGCCTGGCCGGTGTCATGGGCGGTGCGTCGTCCGAGGTGAGCGAGACCACGACGGACGTGCTCGTCGAGGCGGCGCACTTCGACCAGATCACCGTCGCGCGCACCTCGCGCAGGCACAAGCTCTCCAGCGAGGCGGCCAAGCGGTTCGAGCGTGGCGTCGACCCGCTGCTGCCGCCCGTCGCCGCGCAGCGTGTGGTCGACCTGCTCGTCGAGCTGGGCGGCGGCACCGCCGACCCGGCCGTGAGTGACCTCGACGAGACCGCGGCGGCCCTGCCGCGGCCCATCGAGCTCAAGGTCACCGAGCCCACGCGCCTCGTCGGCGTCGAGTACACGCCCGAGCAGGTGCGCGGCACGCTCGAGGAGATCGGGGCCACGGTCGAGCCTGCGGGCGAGGGCGTGCTGGCGGTCACCCCGCCCACGTGGCGGCCCGACCTCACCGGGCCGGCGGACCTGGTCGAGGAGGTCGTGCGCATCCAGGGCTACGGCCAGGTGCCGTCGGTGCTCCCGTCCGCGCCGGGCGGGCGGGGCCTGACGCCCGAGCAGCGCACGCGCCGCTCGGTGGCACGCGCGCTGGCCGAGTCCGGCTTCGTCGAGACCCTCAGCTACCCGTTCGTCGGCACCGCGGAGTACGACGCCCTCGGTCTCCCGGCCGACGACGAGCGGCGCGTGTCGCTGCGCCTCGTCAACCCGATGGCCGACGACAAGCCGCTCATGCGGACCACGCTGCTCGCCACCGTGCTCGACACGGTGCGTCGCAACGTGTCGCGCGGGCTGACCGACCTCGCCGTGTACGAGATCGGCCTGGTCACCCGGCCCACGCCGGGCGCTCCCGCCGCGCCCGCGCTGCCGGGCGGCGTGCGGCCCACCGACGAGCAGCTCGCGGCGCTGGCTCAGGCCGTGCCGCACCAGCCGCGGCTGGCAGCGGGCGTGCTGACCGGCAGGCGGGAGCTCGCCGGCTGGTGGGGTGCCGGGCGCGCGGCCGGCTGGGAGGACGCCCTCGCGGCGGCCCGGCTGGTGGCCGAGCGGGTCGGGACGGAGGTCGTCGTCGTGCCGGACACCGAGCGGATGCCGTGGCACCCGGGACGGTGCGCACGGCTCGAGCTCGCCGACGGCACGGTCGTTGGCCACGCGGGCGAGCTGCACCCCAAGGTCGTCGAAGGGCTGGGCCTGCCTGCCCGCGCGGCGGCGTTCGAGGTCGACCTCACCGTCCTCATCGGCGCGGCCTCGGGCGAGCCGGTCGTCGCGACGCCCGTGTCCGCGTTCCCCGCGGCCAAGGAGGACTTCGCTTTCGTCGTCGCCGACGACGTGCCCGCAGAGGCGGTGCGCGCGGCGATCGAGGCCGGTGCGGGCGACCTGGTCGAGGACGTCACGCTGTTCGACGTGTTCACGGGTGAGCAGGTGGGCGAGGGGCGCAAGTCCCTGGCGTACTCGCTGCGTCTGCGCGCGGCGGACCGCACCCTGACGGCGGACGACGTCCGCGCGGTGCGCGACGCGGTCGTGGAGTCGGCGGCGCTCAAGGTCGAGGCGGTGCTCCGTGGCTGACGCCACCGTGACCGTCCCGCCCGCGCGCACCGCGCTCGTCACGGGCGCGTCGCGCGGCATCGGCCGGGAGATCGCGCTCGGGCTCGCGCGGGCAGGGGTCCACGTGGCCCTGCTCGCGCGGGACACCGAGCGGGTCCGGGCCGTGGCGGAGGCCGTCCGTGCCGAGGGCGTCACCGCGGTCGAGCTGACCGCCGACGTCACCGACCCCGGCGCCGTCCGGGCAGCCGTGGCCCAGGCCGAGGCGGGCCTCGGCGCGATCGACCTCCTCGTCAACAACGCGGGCGCCCTCGAGCCCGAGCGCCCCCTGTGGGAGGCCGACCCGGACGAGTGGTGGTCGGTGTTCGAGACCAACGTGCGCGGGCCGTTCCTGTTCGAGCGGTACGTCCTGCCGGGCATGCT
>Ga0079224_100011417_pt1 | contig 12235 bp, 10 predicted proteins | sample Stecom2015_FD_80414 | JGI IMG/M metagenome (GOLD analysis project Ga0079224, IMG submission 80414) | Agricultural soil microbial communities from Utah to study Nitrogen management - Steer compost 2015 | ecosystem: Environmental > Terrestrial > Soil > Agricultural land | place: USA: Utah... | reverse complement strand
GTCGATATTGGCGGCCCTCGCAGGTGCCGCGAGGTCATCGAGAATTTCCCGCTGAGCTGTGCGCAGGTTATCGGCTAAGGTCCGGGTTTCGCTCGATACGTAAAAATCCGTCGCGAGCGCCGTGACGTCGGCATCGACGAGCAGCAGGTTGAGTTTGCATCCGGTCCGTTCGGCGAGCCAGGCGGCCCGCGCCACGACCTCCTGCGGGATTAAGCCGGGTTCGATCACGGCGAGTATTACATCCGCGTCTTTCATGCCATTCGCCAGTTGGTCGGTTTGTTCATTCCGCGTGGTCCTTGTATTCCTGTGTCTTAAGCTGTTACTTGAACAGCGACTGAAGCCGCTCGACATCGAAATCTGCAGGATTCTTCGGCACCTCGAAACTCAAAGCTCGTTTCAGGGGCGGCGAGAGCTTCCTGCGGAGGAAGCCGAGTACGGTGGGTTCCGCCACCAGTACGAGCTGACGAAACTGACCAGCTGTATGCGCTTTGCTCAGGTACTGGGCTATATCGCCGGCGAAGGTCTGCAGTTCATGGTCGCGGACACTTTCTTCCTGCGTCATGGCGTGCCTGCCCTTGCCGAAGCTGTCGAACGCTCTCCCGGGGCGATCGGTGTTTCGGTCCTGGTCACGTAATGTTGCGCCGGGGTTTTCAAGGTGCTCGAGCTGCTTCCAGTTGCCGAAGCGTCGCTCGGACATGAATATCCTCGCTTCCGCGCTGCTGCAGGCAACGATGAAGGTAGGTTCGTTGGGTAGCAAATTCCCGTCGGAATTGTTGTTTGTCGGCACCATATGTCTCTAACGCTGCGGATATTCGGTGCGAGTGACGACTGGTGCAGCCAGTGCAAATTATGAACCGTGCGCGCGCGCCAAGGTTCCATTTTTGCGCCGGGTGCACCAGCGGCGGTACTCGCAGCACGAACTGACCTACTGCGGCTCCCTTGGTTGCGACTGAAGCTTGAGATACTGCAGCGAATGCACACCGTCGTCAAACAGGCGATAATTCACAAAAGGGCGCGGAACAGAGCAGTTTACAAAGTCAAGCCCGGGCACAAGTACCACGCAACCAGCAGACCACCAGACACGGGGGACAGATGAACAGGATTGGATGCAGCTTCCTCTTTTGCTGGTTCGCGCTTGCGCCTGCCGTACACGCCGAGGAAGCGGACCTCGTGCTCCGTGGTGGCGTCATCTGGACCGTCGACGACGCCAACCCTCGCGCGGAAGCGATAGCTTCGGTACGCGACCGCATCGTATATGCCGGTTCGGACTCGGGTGTGGATCCGTATATAGGCGCCAGGACGCGGGTAATCGACCTGGACGGCAGACTGGTCGTACCCGGCTTCAACGACAACCACGTACATTTCGAAAGTACGGGGCAGTTGCTGTACGGGCTCAACCTGCTGGACGTCTCCAACGAGCGTGACTTCGTCGCGCGTATTCGGGAAGTGCATGAGCGCTATTCACCAGGATCCTGGATCGTCGGCGGCGACTGGTCTGCCTATGAAACCTGGGCCGAAGGCGACGTAGCGGAGGCGGGTCGGGAAGTAAATCCTGACGATCTCTACGGGAACCTGTTCCTGCCGAACAAAAGGATGATCGACGGTTTTACCCGCGACCGGCCGGTGCTGGCGAGGCGTTTTGACAGGAAAGTGTACCTGGCAAACTCTGCCGCGCTCGAGATCGCAGGCATCCGCAAGGGGACGCCCGACCCTTCAGGCATTTCGGTCGAACGGGGTCCGGATGGCGAGCCGACCGGCGCCCTGTTCAATCCCGTGGCCGGAGCGGTGGAGTCGACCGTGCTGGTGCAGGACAACGTCCGTGCGTTGTTCGAGCCTCTTATCCCCGAACCATCCCGCCAACAGCGTATCCAGGAAACCCTGAGGGCATGGGACCAGATGAAGCGCGTGGGGGTAACGAGTTACTCCGACGTCACCTCGGCGCCGATACAAGTCGACATCTACAGGGAGCTACGTGAAAGCGGCCGCATGACGGCGCGGGTCAGGTATCGGCCTTCGCTGGAGGACTGGGGATCCTTGGCCGGCTTAGGCATCCGCGTCGGATTCGGTGACGAGTGGATCCGTTTCGGTGCGGTCAAGGCGTGGATCGACGGCATCATGGGAAACAGCTCCGCGCGCTTCTACGAACCTTACACGCACAACCCGTCGAGCCGCGGTATCTGGCGCGACATCATGTTCCCTTTCGAGCGCAGCCCGGATAACCCGGAGGATATGCAAAGCCGCCTCGAGCGTCTCGCATTACAGGCCGATAACGCCGGTCTCCAGTTGACAGTGCATGCTATAGGCGATGAAGCGAACGGTTACCTCATGGACATGCTCGAACGCATCATCGCCAAGAACGGCGAACGCGATCGACGCTTCCGTCTCGTTCACTCGCAAGTGATGACCGACCGCGATATTGAGCGCGGCGGCAGGATGGGTATCGTCGCCGAGGTCCAGCCCTTTCACGTGTCGGACGACATGCGCTGGATGGAGGAACGCATCGGCCGCGAGCGCTCCCGCGGTGCCTATGCCTTTCGCAGGTTGTGGGACGCCGGTGCCATCGTGAGCTTCGGTTCCGATTCGCCTGGAACCAACGCATCGCGGTACTACCTCAACCCGATGCTCGGACTGTACGCAGCGGTGACCCGTAAAACCCTGGCCGGTCAGCCGGAAGGCGGCTGGTTTCCGCAGGAGAAACTCAGCATCGAAGAAGCTATCAAGGCCTATACGCTCAACACCGCCTACGCTGCGTACGAGGAGGACCTGAAGGGTTCGATCACGGTCGGTAAACTGGCCGACTTCGTCGTGTTGTCGGGCAACCTGCTGTCCATGGACCCCGACGGTATCAAGGACGTCAAGGTCCTGACCACGGTCGTCGGTGGCGAAGTCGTCTACGAAGCAAACTAGTCTTATTCCTGTCCGGAACTGATGCGGCAGGAGCGGGTCACGCGGGCGAGGGTCGTGTTCTGCCTGCAGCGGGGACATCAATGCGCAAGACGATAGCAATCGCCGGCAACATTGGCAGCGGCAAGTCGACGATGGTGGACTTCCTGAGCCGCACCTATGGCGTACAGCCGTTCTATGAGCCGAACGAGGATAATCCCTACCTTCCGGATTTCTACATGGACATGCGACGCTGGGCTTTCCACTCCCAGCTATATTTCCTTAGCAGCAAGTTCCGGCTGCACCAGAAACTGGATCGGACGCCGGGGGTGTCGATTCTCGACAGGACGATCTTCGAGGATGCCGAGATTTTCGCGACTGCCTTGCGCGACATGCGGCACATCGACAAGAGAGACTGGGCGACGTACCGGACCTTCTACGAGGCGATTCTCGACGCAATCGAACCGCCGGACCTGATGATCTACCTCAGCTGTTCGGTACGTACCCTGGCAAAAAGAATCCGTCTGCGTGGCCGGCCGATGGAACAGGACGTACCCCAATCTTATCTAAGGCGATTGCAACGACTCTACGACCGCTGGATCGACAGCTACGTCCTGAGCGAGGTGCTGGTGCTGGAAACGGATGAGCTCGACTACGTCAACGACCTGATGCACAGGCTCGATGTCATGGAAAGAATCGAGTTGGTGCTGGCCGCGGATATAGGCAAACCTTCGTGCCGATAAGGCGGGACCGGGGCGCGGTCAGTTGCCATACGGTTCCACATAGGTCGAAGGAACCGGCTCCCCGTCCGCGAGGGCGGGGAAGAATACGCTGGACTCGGCCGAAGCAAGAATAGCTTCCTGGCAGCGCGGGGTAGGGCGAATGCCGCCGCCGTGCGTCAGGCTCAGGTTGCTGGGCGTACCATCCTCGGCAACGTGGGCCTTCAGCCATACGAGATAATCCGTGCGCTCAGGGCAGATGTCCTGCCATTCTTCTTTCCCGATGGTGCGCTGTGCGGCAACATGATCCGCGCCGTATGCCTCCACGTTCTCGGCAACGCCGGGATTCGGATAGACGTTGACGGTAGCCTCATCACCCTTCTTGACGAATTCCACGCGGTACTGGAAGTAAATTTCATTCGTGCGGCCATCCGCCTGCGCCGGCGCCAGGCGCGCTTTCCTGGCTGCCTTCAAGATCGGTTCGATGAACACCTGGTCCGCGGGCGAGGTCGCGGCGCAACCGTTGTCCTTCATTTTGCCGTTGCCCCCGACTCGCGCAGCGCAGCGGATCGTCGCCGTGGTGTCGCCCTTCAGTTCAGGGAACTTGATGAGTTCCTGCAGGGAGTTTTCGCCCGAGCCCAGTAATGCGGCGGTACGCTCGGCGCGACCTTCGCCGGGTGCGAACACTAAGGACGCAATCAGTATCGCGAAACAAAGATTCTTCATATAACTACGTGCTCTTCATATTGCCCTGCGGGCGAATCGATTAACAAAGATCCGATCACCTGAGGCAGCCATTCGGCAGGGAAAGTTCCGCCAGGCGAAGTCAAGCGCGGCCATGCGGAGCGAGGAAGTCGATCGTGGGGCCAGCCGGTACGATCCCGGTAGGATTGATAGTCTTGTGACTGCCGAAGTAGTGGCCTTTGATGTGGCTGAAATTTACCGTCGATTCGACCTGGTCCTGCTGATACAGGTCACGCGTGTATGGCCACAGGTTGGGGTAATCGACGATGCGCCTCAGATTGGCCTTGAAGTGGCTGTAGTAGACGGAATCAAAACGCACCAGCGTCGTGAAAAGACGCCAGTCGGCCTCGGTGATCGAGTCGCCGGTGAGGTAACGGCGGTCAGCCAGGCGGTCGTCCAGCCAGTCCAGCGTCTCGAAGAGCGGGAAGACGGCTTCCTCGTAGGCGTCCTGGGTCGTAGCAAAGCCGCAGCGGTACACCCCGTTGTTCAGGGTCGTGTAGACGCGCTCGTTGATCTCGTCGATTTCATTGCGCAGCGGGCCTGGATAAAAGTCCAGCGGGCGGACGCCTTCCAGCTCGTCGAAGGCGCTGTTCAGCATGCGGATGATTTCGGCTGATTCGTTATTGACGATCGTGCCGGTCTCTCGGTCCCACAGGACCGGTACCGTCACCCGGCCCGAGTAAGCCGGATTCGCTGCGATGTATACGTCATAGAGCTGGGCGGCACCGTTTACCGGGTCCTGGATTACGCCTTCGCCCTCGTCGAAGGTCCAGCCGCGATCGAGCATCAGCCAGTGCACGACGGAAATGGATATCTTGTTTTCCAGGTTCTTCAGCTTGCGCAGGATGAGCGTCCTGTGCGCCCAGGGGCAGGCCAGGGATACGTAAAGATGGTAACGGCCGGCCTCGGCCCTGAACCCGCCGGTGCCGCCTGGGCCGGGGCTGCCATCGGCGGTCACCCAGTTGCGGAACGCACTCTGCCAGCGAACGAAGCGGCCTTTGGTCGACTCCGTGTCGTACCACTGGTCCACCCATCTGCCGTCTACCAATAATCCCATCTCGACCTCGCATCGATTATGACTCTCTCAGATGGCACATGTTCGCATCTTCCGCTTCACAGGGTGCGGGAGGCGGCCCATCGGGCGAGTTTTACCGGCGGCGTTGCGGCATTATCGGCAGGTGCGTATCAGGCCCGTTCGACCTGCAGGATCTTTCCGGTAGTGGCGAGGCTGGTCTGGTTGCGACCACAGCGTTTGGATTCGTAGAGCGCCAGGTCTGCGCGGCGTATCCATTCATCGGGAGATTCTCCGATGGCAAGTTCCGCGACACCCAGTGAAATGGTGACAGAGCCTTCCGGCGCCAGCTCGTTCGCTTCAACAAGCGTGCGAAGTTGCTCCGCCATACGCCGCGCTTTGTCTTTCGTCTGCCCTTCAATCACTACTACGAATTCCTCGCCGCCGATGCGATAAAGGCTGTCGGTCACGCGGATACGGAGTTCGATGATCTCGGTGAGTCGTACGAGTATCTGGTCGCCGATGGCGTGGCCAAATTCGTCGTTGATCTCCTTGAAGTTGTCGATGTCGATGAGGACCAGGGAGGCCGGCGTATTCGCACGTGCCTGCGCGGCGCAGACTTCCGCGAGCTTCTCGTCCAGTGCGCGCCGGTTACCGGCACCCGTCAGCGGGTCCTTGCGTGCGAGCTGCAGCAACTGGTCGCGCTGGCCGCGCGACAGGAAGGCAAATGCGTAGGCGAAAACACTGGTCGCGATCAAAGTGACGAAGGTCGTGGTCAATATGATTCCGTCCATCTGCGGGACGAGGGCGGGTACGAGCGCAATGATCGTCAGCGTCGAGATCAGCACGGCCTCACCCGGTTTCGCCAGGTAAAACGTCGCGAGTAGCGCAGGGTAGGCCCAGAAGATCTGCTCTTCGCCCCGGATATAGACCGTAGTCAGTACGCCCACGACGCAAAAGATGGCGATGGCGATGCTGGCGAAGCGAACTCGTCGTGGCCGCAGGACGGAAAAGCCGAGAAACGCGAATCCCATGATGATGATCGTGTCGATGCCCGCCATGGTCCAGTCGCCGTTGGCGATGCGAATAAAGGCAAACGGCAGCACCCCCACGACGGCAACTGCGCTGAGGGCAAGAGGCAGAATGGCTTCGACCGGCACCTTGCGCATATTCAGGGCCTTTCGCCGGGTGCAAACCTATGCATGTTCGTCAACGACCATAATCAATCCGAAAATTCGCGAAAACGTCGTTATTCTCACGTCTCCGGGCGAGATGTCGAGTACATTCTATCGACCGGGGGAGGGGGCGTTCAGGATAGTTTGTCACAGTTTTTGCTTGTGACCTGTTCCGGCCGATCCGGTCCTTTGAAGGTTGGCACAAGCCCCCGCAGGATGGTATATCCGAAGAAAGCTGTAGGTGTCCCTTGGTCGGCTTCCATTCGCCTCCCTGAGTCGCCCGTGGGACGGCCCCCTGCCGGGGTCTGTTCCAGGCGCAGCACGAAACTCCCTAGCGGTAACCTTCTGCCTGTAGGCTGAAAAGGGTCGCGTAGCGGCCGCGCATGCGCATGAGTTCGGCATGAGTGCCGCGTTCGATGATGCGGCCGTTTTCGATTACCACGATGTGGTCCGCCCGCCTGACAGTAGAGAAGCGATGTGAGATGAGAATCGTAATCTTGCCCTCGGTCAGCTTGCGGAAATGTTCGAACAGGGCAGCCTCCGCGCCGGCGTCCATCGAAGCAGTCGGTTCGTCGAGCACGAGAATGTCCGCGTCCCGGTCCATGAAAGCACGTGACAAGGCGATCTTTTGCCATTGCCCGGCGGACAGCTCCTGCCCGTCCTTGAACCAGCTGCCGAGCTGGGTTTCATAGCCCGCCGGCAAATCCCCGATAAAGGCGTCGGCCATACCCTGGGCCGCTGCTTCCTGCCAGCGCCTGCTGTCGTGGAAATGCGCCACGTCGCCGACGCCGATGTTTTCACCGACACTCAGCTGGTAGCGTGCGAAATCCTGGAATATGACTCCGATCCGCCGCCGCAGCACCTCCGTATCCCATTCCTCAAGGGGAGTGCCGTCGAGCAGGATACGTCCGGTGTTTGGTCGGTAGAGCCCGGTGAGCAGTTTTATCAGTGTCGTCTTGCCGGCGCCGTTCTCGCCCACCAGCGCAAGGCTCTGGCCGGGTTGCAGGTGGAGATCTATTCCGGTCAGCGCAGGCCTTGCGCTGCCGGGATACCGGAAGCCGACCTCCTGGAAACGCACACCGTCGCCCGGCCGCGCTCCTCGAGTTACAGTGCCGCTTTCTTCCGCGCCGCCTTGCTCGAGATACTCATACAGATTCGACAGGTAAAGATTGTCTTCATACATCCCCCCGATCGCGGAAAGGCTTGCTGATACCGCTGACTGTCCCTGCTTGAATACCAGCACGTACATCGTCATTTCGCCGAGCGAAATGACCTGCTGCATCGTGGCGATGGCGATCCACACGTAGACGCCATAGAACGCGGCGGTACCGACGAGTCCCAGGAACAGTCCCCAGGTTTCCCGACGGATCGTGAGCGCCCGATCTTCTTTATAAAGTGATGCAAAGATGTCGCGATAGCGCTGCAGGAAAATCGGCGCGATGCGAAACAGCTTTACTTCCTTCGCGTGGTCCTCTCGTGCAAGAACGGTCTCGAGATACATCTGCTTGCGAGACTCGGGCGAACGCCAGCGGAAGAGCCGGAAAGCGTCTCCGGCGAATTTCGTCTCGGCAAAGAACGAAGGGAATCCGGCGACCAGCAGGACCAGCACCGCCCAGACAGAAAACTGGTACAACAAAACGGCATAGCTGACGAGCGTCACGGCATTCTGCCCGAGCGCAAACGTCCGGTTGACCAGGCTCAACGGCCGGCTCGAGGCCTCGCGCCGCGCCCGCGTCAGCTTGTCGTAGAAGTCCGCGTCCTCGAACTGCGCCATGGCCAGTTCCTGTGCCTTCTCGAGAATCAGCACGTTGACCCGATGTCCGAGCTGCGCGCGCAATAGCGACTGGCACATCTTGATGCCACGCTGCGCCGCGGCAACGACCGCCACGAGAAGAGCTTCCCCGGCAATGAACATGAGCGCGGGCCGGAACGGCGCCTCGTTGTTGATCGCAGCGACGACAGAATCGACGATCAACTGGCCGAGCCAGGCGATACCGGCCGGCAGCACGCCGGCCACCAGCGTGAGCAGCCCGAAGGCTACGGTCAACAGGCGGCTGGTGGACCACACCAGCTCTATCGCGCGACCGGCGTAACGCAGGACCCCGACGCCCGCGCGTTTGGCTTCGGGTTCCGTCAAAAGAGCAGGACCCTTAACCTCACCCGGTCACCACTGTCACGGACTACTGCGTGTCGGCTCGCGACAACGCTTTGGTCAGCCGGTACAGGAACTCCTGCCCTTCGAAATACGATCGAATGCGAATGCGTTCGTTCTGTCCGTGTGCGCGGTTGTCGTCGATGTCGCTGAACAAACCGGATACGCCGTACACTGGTATGCCGGCGTTGCGCAGGTAGAGTCCGTCGGTAGCTCCCGTACTCATGGTCGGCAGCACCGGCACTCCCGGCCACAGTTCTTCGGTGATCTTCTCGATCGGCCCAAGCACTTCGGGAGTGAGCGGGGAGGGTGGCGACGGCTTCGCTTCCGCGACAGGTACGACCGATACCTGGTTGTCGGCAATAGCATTCTCCAGCGCGCCTCGCACATCCTCAACCGGCTCCCCCGGCAGAATCCGGCAGTTCACGTTCGCACGTGCGCGCTGCGGAAGCGCATTCTCCGCATGCCCGCCGGAGAGCATCGTCGCGACGCAGGTGGTTCGAAGACGCGAATTGTAGAACGGCCGTCCGGAAAGGAAGGCGACCGCCGCAGGGTCGGGCGGCGACTTCAGGATGCCGCGCATCGCCTCGCCGAGCTCACCGCCCTCGATCGCCGCCGAGCGTTCGAAGTACACGCGCGTCACCTCGTTCAAGGAGACCGGGAAGTCGTGATCGCGAATCCGGGCGAGCGCGTCGGCAAGCCGGTAAATCGCGTTGTCCTTGACCGGCAGGGAACTGTGGCCTCCCGGATTCGTGACTTCCAGCAGGTAGCTCTGGTAAACCTTCTCGCTTGCCTGTACCGCATTGGAGATGCGACGGCCGTTTTGCATCGCACCGCCGCCGCCTTCATTCAGCGCGTATTCCGCATCGATCAGGTCGCGGTGGTTCTCGAGAAGCCACTGCACGCCGTTTGCCGTACCGCCCTCCTCATCGGCGGTCAACGCGATGATGATGTCGCGGTCGGGCTGGAAGCCTTCCTGTTTCAGTCGAATCAGGTTCGCAACATGGATCGCTGCTTCGTCCTTGTCATCCGTCGTGCCGCGACCGTAGTAGTAGCCATCCTGTTCGACGAAGGTAAAGGGGTCGAGCGTCCAGTCGGCCGGGTCGGCCTCGACCACGTCGATGTGCGCGAGCAGCAGTACCGGCTTCCGGTCCACATTGCGGCCGCGATAGCGTGCAACGAGATTTCCCTTTCCTGCCCTGGGCTCCAGGACCTTCACGTCCTCTTCCGGGAATCCGGCGGCCAGCAAGTGCGCTGCCATTGCTTTTGCCGCAGCGGTGTTGTCGCCATTGCTGTCGGTGGTGTCGATTTCCACCAGCTCTTTCAATAGATCGCGCGCCAGTTCCTGGTGCGGCAAAAGAACGGAACCTTCGCCGTTCACAGCAGCACCGTTTGCCATCTTGGTCGTTGCTGCCCTGCTTGCCTCTGTGCTTGTTTCTGCCGTCGCGTCAGCCGATGCGTCGAGGCCTTCCTCCGCACAGGACGCGAGGAAACCGGCGGCGACGATCGACAGAATGGTTAGCGCCGTGTTTTGCCTTGGTACCATCTGAACCCTCCAGTGAGGGCCCGGATTATCAACGATCGAACGATGTTTTGACAGGCAAGTGTGGAAATGCTGTCGCGATGACTCTCCTCCCGCTAACATCATTGGCATGAAGTGCGGATATCGGAATCGCCACCTCGCGTCGCTCGCAGCGTTCTGTTTCATATCGATGCCGGTTCTGGCGCAAAGCAGTGCAGTGGAACTGGGCCAGCGTTACACGGCGTACTTTTTCTCCGGGCGCGATGCCGTCATCTGGACAGCGGACGGCGAATCCATCGAACGCGGCGAGCCCGTACAGGGACAGCTGGTCGCGCCGCAGGCTGAAAGCCTCAGCCGCGGCGGATCAGGTAGGTGAGATAGGCGCCGTAAGTCAGGACGAAGATGACGCCGTGCACGCGTAACACGCAGGTTGCGCGACTGCTCACCAGCGCAAGCAGAAGGAGCGTGCTGGCGACGATCACCATCACCAGGTCGGCATTGCTGACGACTTCGAACGGCAGTTCCGTGATCACCGACGCGATCCCCAGCACCCAGAGCAGGTTGAAAATGTTCGAGCCGACGACGTTACCGACGGCGATGTCCGGCTGGTTCCGGTACGCCGCCACGGCGGACGCCATGAGTTCAGGCAGCGAGGTCCCGATCGCGACGATCGTCAGTCCGATCAGCGAATCGCTGATCCCGAGATTTCGCGCGATGCTGATTGCGCCTCCGACGACCCAGTCTCCGCCGAGCCACAGCGCACCTATACCCACCAGCAACATGGCCACCGGCTTCAGCAGCGGCTTGCGCTCGGGACGTTCCTCGTGGGGCACCGTCTGGCTGCGCGTGATGTTGTAGATATAGATGCCGAAGAGGAAGAAGAAAAACAGCAGTACCGCCCCGTCGACGCGGCTGATGCTGAGCTCCGGTTGAGAGCCGAACAGCGCGGCGTTCGCGAGGAAGCCCACCAGGAGTGCCGCTGTCAGGGAGAACGGGATTTCGGACACCACGGTTGAGTCGTTGACGGGCAGTGGCCGGATAATGGCTGCGATACCGAGTACGAGAAGGATGTTGGCGATGTTGCTCCCGAGGATGTTGCCGATCGCGAGGTCGGGGTGTCCTTCCATCCCGGAGATGAGGGTGACAACGACCTCGGGCATCGAAGTGCCGAACGCCACCACGGTCAGTCCAATCACGAGGTGGGAGATGCCCAGCCGTTCCGCAACCTCGGACGCTCCTGCAACCAGGAAATCCGCACCCTTGAGCAGCAGGGCGAGCCCCGCCACCAGCATCAAGGCGTCAATCATTCAATGCTGTTCCGGTCACGCGGCGGCGCCTCTGCAAACCCTTCTGTAGACTATGCAGCGATGAACGTCGCAAATGCAACTGCGCACATCTGCATCCGCAGCCTCTCCCGAAGCTACCAGGAAGGGACGAAGCGGCACGCGGTGCTGTCCAGCCTGGACGCTGACTTCTCACATGGTGAAACCGTTGCGCTCCGCGGCCGAAGCGGTTCCGGAAAATCAACGCTCCTCAATCTCATCTCCGGCATCGACGAGCCTGATGAGGGAGAGATAAGGATCGACGGTGCAGCTATAACGGCGATGTCCGAACGCGACCGCACGCTTTACCGGCGGAGAAACATTGGTTTCGTCTACCAGGCGTTCAACCTGGTGCCGACACTCACGGCAGCAGACAACGTGCGCCTTGTGCTCGAGTTGAACGGCGTGGCGGGAGATGAGGCCGACCAGCGCGTGTTCGACCTGCTTGCCGCGGTCGGGCTCGAAGACCGGCACGCCAGATATCCCGACGTGCTGTCGGGCGGTGAACAGCAGCGAGTCGCGATTGCCCGTGCTCTCGCGCACAAGCCATCCCTGTTGCTTGCCGGCGAACCAACCGGCAATCTCGACGACGTTACAGCCGCCGATGTCCTGGGCCCGCTCGACAACCTGGTCCGGGCGGACGGTGGCACGATGATCATCGGGACTCACAGTGCAACAGGTGCCGATTTCTGCGATCGGCGGCTCG
>Ga0079224_100011416_pt1 | contig 12235 bp, 11 predicted proteins | sample Stecom2015_FD_80414 | JGI IMG/M metagenome (GOLD analysis project Ga0079224, IMG submission 80414) | Agricultural soil microbial communities from Utah to study Nitrogen management - Steer compost 2015 | ecosystem: Environmental > Terrestrial > Soil > Agricultural land | place: USA: Utah... | reverse complement strand
TTCGCTTTTGGCGACGCCTTCGTGGCCTACGCCCTCCCGGGAGTGCTGGTAGTGGCTGTGGCGGTGGTCGGCATCGCATGGAGCCTGCCGCGCTGGCGACCGTATGGCCTGCGGGCGACCCTGGACGCAGCATTGCCGCCGTGGAGCCTCTACGCGCGCGCGCAAAGCGCGACGTTACTGATGTCGGCCAGCGCCATGATGGAGTCTGGCCATCAGTTCCGCGAAGCCCTCATCGGCATGGCCACCCACGGTGATCCGTGGCTGCAGACGCACTGCCGCCGACTTCTCGACCGCCTGGGCAAGGGAATGGGTGATGCCCAGGCGCTGCAGAGCGGCATGCTCGACTGGCAGCTGGAGGACCGCCTGGCGACCTACGCCCTGCTGGACGACTTCAAACAGATCATGCGGGCCGTTGCCCGTGACGGTATTGCAAGCGTGAAGCGAACCGCCGAAGCCATGGCTGCGACTGCCAACGTCGTTACCACGCTGATGGTGGGCGTTTTCATCATCTGGAGCGTATTCGCCCTCGGCGAAATGGCGATGGAGATGAGTTCAGTCGCAGGCATGCAGCCGACGGCGAAGTGAGCCGTCGCCCCCCCTTTACCAACCTATGTTCTCAACAGGAGTTTGTAATGAAGAAGTACTCGTTCGGTCGTGGCAAGCAGAAGGGTATCGGCCTGCTGGACCTGCTGTTCTGGCTGGTGATCGCCTCGCTGCTGTCCTTTGGTGTCCTGCGCCTGGTCAAGAACAACATGACCAAGGCCGCAGTTGCCGATGAGGTCGAAACGCTGTCGATGATGGCCGGTGACCTGCGCGCGAAGTTCATGCGCACTGGCAACTTCGCAGGCCTGACCAACGCAACCTTTGTTTCGCTGAACATCGCACCGCCGGAGCGCGTCACCGGCGGCAACCTGCGGAGCGCCTTCGAGACCCCGATTGACGTGTCGGCGGCAAACGTTAACGGCATGGCCAACGATGGATTCTCCTTCACCTATTCCAACCTGCCGTCCACGGTCTGCACCGACTTCGTGATGTCGGCCGCACCGAACTTCGCCCGCATTGCCATCAACGGCACTGTTATCAAGGACGTCACCAACGGCAGGAACGACGCCGAGATCTCGGTGGTGGACCTGGGTAACTGCGCTGGTGCCAACGGTATCGTTGCTTCGGTTGTCTTCGACCAGGACCGGTAACATGCGTCGCCGTTCGCACAGGGCATGCCACATTGGACCGCGTCATGCGCGTGGCGAGCTACTCCTGGGCGCGCTCTTTGCGATCGGCCTGCTCTTGGTTGCTCTGCTCCTGTACATGCGGATGGAGAACCGAAGGCAGCAGATCCGGCTCGCCGACCAGGAGGGACAGGCGCTGGCCCAGTTCGCCTTGGGCCTACGTGGCTTCGCCGCGGCGGTCCTGGCCGACGTGACCCTGTTGCCAGCTGCTGACCAAGGGGGGGTGGACTGGCTCAAGCCACCCGCGTGCGGTGGCTTGGCGACCAATCCCGCGGAGGGCTACGTTCCGTGCAGCTTCACTGGCGAGACGTTCGGTTCGCTCTACTCGACCAGCTTCCAGCTCGATCCGGTTTCGAGGGCCTTGGAGTTCCGGACGTCGTTTGTCGTGCCCCCGATCGGGGGCAACATGGCGGCCGGAGCCACCAACGCCTCGTCGATGCTGATTGCTGAGCGAATGGCAGGAGCGGCTGTCGCAGGGCAGGCCAATCCCAGCGCGGGTCTGTTCTTCAATGCGTTCGCCAACGTGCCGGCGGACGCCAACGCGCCGCACAGCCTGACCACGGGCGAGCCGGGCGTGGACTCCGGGCGCGTGGTGCTGGTGGTTAACAACGCGCCAAGCAATGACATCTACCTGAGGACGGACGGCACGAACCAGATGATGGCCGACCTCAACATGGGCGGCCAGTCGATCACGAACGCGGCCAACGGGCGATTCAGTGGCGACGTGCGCGCGGACGGGCAGATGCAGGTAACCGGCGGCCTGACCGTGACCGATGGCCCGGCCGACTTCCGCCAGGGCGTTGTGGCTGACGAGCTGTACCTCAGTTCGCTTGGGCGCTACGTCTCCCAAGCTCTCTACGATGCAGAGGTCTACACCGGCGCCTTGAGCTACACGATCCCGAAGCAGGATTGCTCCAAGAACGGAGGCAGTCCTGGTATCTATGCGGTACTCCAGTCTACAGGTGCTCCCACAGACACGGGTGCCAGTGGCGATGCCCTGTACTCCGCGCGCGTCGACGTCACGGACCTGGGCGCCAGCTGGCAGGTGACGCCGGTGCTGCAAACCATGGAACTCGGGATGTGGCGCGAGGGCACAGACATCGTGCTTGGTCGCACGGTAAAGAACGTAGCGGCCAGCGGCCAGCGAGTGCTGGTGATGCGACGCTGTCGCTAAACGGGCATTCAACCGCGTTGTTTTGGAGCGGGGTTGCGATGTGAAAGGGTGCCCGGAAGACAATAACCTTACGCATTAGCAGGCGCCCGCCGGCGCTCGGTTCTCGTAGGACGTGCACAATGACTCTGCGAAATGCCCTATCGGCCATCGCGACGCTGGCCTTGATTCTCGGTTTCGTTCGCCCCTTGTCGGCACAGGACCGGGGACTGATCGACGCACCGGCGCGTGACATGACCGCCGTCGGGGGCGCTCGGCCATGGTTGCAAGATTCCGTACTGAGTGGTGGGGGGGCAAGTCAAAGCCGCCAGACGCGTATAGCGATGCCAACCCAATGCGAGCTCGCGCCCAATAGTCCGGGGTGCCCGCAGTACTGCGACGCATCCGGAAACGGGCCTGGCTGCGCCGTCCCACCTCCGAGAACACAGCTTCCCGCGCCTAGGCTGACTGCCTCCGGGCCGTGAGCTGCGCAGATGCCTTCAACGATGGTACTGCCTTCTACGAGGACGGCAGCCTCGTCAGCTTTGCAACGAAGCAGCACTGTACGACCTTCCTTGAACTAAACGGCTCGAGTGGCGTCACGGGCACAGTGAGCTGTAGGCAAGAGTCTGGAGGAGCGTGCTGGTTCGCCGTGGGCAGTAAGTACAAGGCCATGTTCGGCAAGACGAGCTTCTGTCCAACAACCAACACATGGCCGCTCTGGGACCCGTGACGGACATCTACTGACGAGAAAGTGAAATGCAAATGCGTCAGACAATTCTTTTGGCGACAGCCCTGTTTGTTTGCGGCGTGGCCGCTTGTGTAGGCAGCGCAAGCGCCGCCGATGCGGTCGACGCCACCGTCGAGCAGCCACGTAGCGTTCCCAGCAAGGACGGGCGTACGATTCCGACCGACGCCGTCCTCAGCGGGGGCACTGTGCCAGGGCAAGCGAGGTTGCGGATTACCGCGCCATCCGGTTGCGAGCTGAACTACACGGCTTACGGGTGCCCCGGGTACGTGCCGCCGTACACACCGCCGTCGACGACAAATCCCACGCCTAGCGTCCAGTGCCATTGCCACAATATGGTTTACACTGACAATGCCTACTGGCAGACCAGCGGTCGCTACTACAACCGCGCCGACTGCGATGCGGAGAAGGCCAGGCGAGGGACTAAGAACGGTCGATTCACGTGCGTTCCAGACCACGATCCGGTTCTGAAGAGAGGCACGGGGTGTTTTCATCTCATGCTCCTTGGCTGGATCGAGTTCGCGCAGCCCTACAGCCAATGCATAGAGGTGTGATTTGCAGGCGATGAGCTGCAACTGACTAGATTTTTGCTGAGGTTGCAGGTCGGTGTGGGGCCGGGACACGCCTACCCTGTAGGGGTGCCAGCCAGCCCCAGGCAACCATGTTCGATCTCCCTCCTGCCCAGCTGCCGCCGGAAGTGGCGACCTGTATCACCACTGCAGCAGCTCACTATCGGCTTGATCCCAATGCCGCCCTTCGACGGATTCTTGGCCGGCAGGGCAAGAGCGGCGAGGTGCGCATCGTAGATGGCAGGGTCGAGCTGGGCCTGTACGGGGTACAGGCGGACAAGCTAGCGTCCCTCGGATCCCACGTCACAGCGGACCAGGTGCGCTCCGACGACTGCCTCAACGTCTCCGTTGGGATCTACCTTGATTCGGGAGCCGCAGTGCCGGCCGCTTCCGCGCCTAAGGCTGAACCCACCCCGCCACCGGTGGCTGCGCCAGGCTTCGCTGCCAACTCGCGCCTCCCGGCCCTGCCGAAGCTCGACCGGAAGGCAGAAAGCTGCGTGGCGCCGGCGGCCGCAGCCTACCGCCTACCCGAAGATGTGTTCCGCGCAGTGCTCCGCACCGAGGGCGGCTGGGCAGGCCTGAAGAAGCGCAACCCCAACGGCTCCTACGACCTGGGGCCAGGCCAGATCAACACGATCCACCTGTCGTCGCTGGCTAAGCACGGCATCACCGAGCAGATGCTCGTCAGCGACCCCTGCATCAACATCCACATCGCCGCATACCGGCTGCGGGTGGAGATCGAGCGTGCCAAGGATTTCTGGCGGGGCGTGGGCAACTACCACTCCCGTACACCGCACCTGCACCAGGCCTACCTGCAACGGGTCCGGGCCAACCTCTGAGGACCATATGCTTCCGAACATCGACAATCTCGCCCCGCTGCGGGCGGACGAGATCAACCGCGTCCGCGACATCTACATTCCCCTGTCGAGGGTGGACGGAAACCGTACCCTGGCGCTGAACCTTCAGTCGGCCGTGGCCTACCTGGGCGAGCCGCACGCGCGCAGGCTCCTGGACCCGGCCGACCCGGACGTCACCAGCCACGCCTTGGGCTTGGCTGACGGACTCGACCAGAAGCTCCAGTCCGGACGGTCCCGTTGCCGCGTGACCGCTGGCGCCAAGACGTTCCGTGCTCAGATGGGGCAGCACGCCCATGGCGCCGACGTGCACCTGCGTGTGCTGCCCTCGGAAGTGCCCTTGCTATCCCAGCTGGACATGGATCCGCTGTGGCGGGACCTGATGCTCGCCGAAGGCCTATTTGCGGGCGGGCTGGTGCTCATTGCAGCTCCGCATGGGCAGGGCAAGACGACCTCCGCCTCGTCCCTGATAGCCACGCGCCTGCAGCGCTATGGCGGCCTGGCCAACACGTTTGAGGATCCGATCGAGCTGCCACTCCAGGGCGTATGGGGCGCTGGCGGCGTGTGCATTCAACGCGAGGTGAGCCTGGGTGATCCCTCCGGCTTCAGTGGCGCCATGGTGGACGCGCTCAGGCAGTACCCGGCGACCGGCGAGGCCACGATTCTGTTCATCGGCGAGATCATGGATGCAGCCACCGCACTGGAGGCCGTGAAGGCCGCGGCGAACGGCCACCTGGTGGTGGCCACGATGCACGGAAGGGGCATAGAGGCCGCGCTGCGGCGGCTCACGCTGCTCTGCTGTGCTGGTGCGGACAACGTCAGCGAGTCGTCGGTGCGGGCGATGATCGCCGAGGTACTGCGTGGCGTGTTCCACCAGCGCCTGGCGTGGACGCTGGATCGGACGGACTGGTCTGCCGCCCGCGTGGAGGGCGAAGTTGTCTGGTCGCCGGGGGCCACCAGCTCGCTGGCCGACGCCATCCGAAGCTCCGATGGAACCAGGCTGCCCGCCGAGGTGGCACATCAGCAGAAGCTGCGGGAGCGGGATGCATCCCGCTACCTGAACATGATGAACGTGCGCAGCGGAGCGTGAGCCGTGTGGATCAAGACGCTGCAGGTGTTCGCTGTGACCGGCGCCGCACCGGACGGCTGGGCAGAGGCCTTCGCCTCCCACCCACTCCGTGAGCCGGGGAGGGAGCAGCGGCAGACCATGGGGTTCGTCAGGCCCCCATACTGCGAGAGCTGGGTCGACCAGGTCGATGACCGGTACGCCTTTGCCACCGGGGTCGCGTCACGGCACTTGCCGAAGGCGGCAATCGAGCGGGCAGTCAAGAAGCGCCTTGAGGAATGGCAGCGGCCGGAGCCCCCCACAAAGAAGGAACTGGACGACCTGTGGGTCGCAGTAGAAGCGGAGCTGCTGCCGCAGGCCCCGGTGGTGGAGGAGCACGCGCAGGCCGTGTATTGCCACCGTGATCGCCTGCTCTACGTATTCGCCAGCAACCAGAAGGGCGCCGAAGCCCTGCAGATGACGGTGCGCCATGCACTCGGCTCGTTCGTCATCGAGCCCATCCGTCCACGGGTGCAAGTCGGCGTGGAGATGACGCGCTGGGTCCGCGAGGGCGTTCCGCCAATCCTGGAGCTGGGCGAGTCGATGGTTCTGGACGTCACCGAGGGGGGCACGGCCACCTTCCGTAACCAAGACCTGCGCGCAGAGGCCGTGCTTGGCCATCTGGATGCCGGTGCGGTCGTACGTCGCCTCAGCCTCATGTGGAATAAGCAGCTGAGGTTCGAGATGACCGACCGCGGCGAGCTGGTCCGCATCGGCCCGCCCGGCTGGAAGCTCCAGCCGGCTGGCATCCTTGCCTTCTGGCCGGAGGTCATGGCCCAGCTGCCCAGCCTCGTAGCCGACATGGCCGCGCTGATGCAGGCCCGCCTCGAACCCGTGGGGAACCCGGCCGAATTTCAGGCCCAACCAGGGAGGTCTTCCCAGGGAACGACCCAGGGAAGCCCGAGCCCACGAGAAGTGGCGTCCGACCCGGACGCCACGGGAGAGCCAGAGTCCGAGGCAGACCCGATCGCGCGCATGGCGCTGGCGGATGCCATGGGATCCCTGGGAAGCGACCAGGGCACGGACGACCCCACCACACGGGCGGGCTTTGTGCCCGTGGTGATGCCGGTGCACGATGCACCAGTGGCCAAGGTGCGCGAGCTTCTCGACCGTCTTCACGGGCGGGAGGCGCTCTCCGGCCTGGTGGTGATGCGCCGCCGGACCGATGCCTACCGCGCACTGTACGGGTGGGCCAATGAGCGTGGTCTACCGGTCACCCTCATGGACGAACCTGACGGGGAGTGCGCCATCCCGGCGGAGGCCACCGCCGCCGTCTGCGACCTGCGTGACCCGGTGGCCAGCAAGGTGGCCCAGGCCGCCAGCCAGGTTGGGCTCCGGGTTCTGCGACTGCAACCGCCACGATAAATGGGGCGGTTGCAGCTCCAACGTGGCGCCGGGCTGGGGAAAATGGACGACGCCCTTTGCTTGGCCCTACGTGCTGATGATCTGCGTCCGAATCGTCCCGGTTCTGCTCGCCATAGCCTTCCTGCTGCCGTCCACCGCGGCGGCCGCCCACCGCCCGAACGATGACCCAGCCACCGCTGCATGCATCCGGGAGGCAGCGCAGCGGTTCCAGGTTCCGGAGCTGGCGCTGTGGGTGCTTCTGGACGTAGAGGCGGGCAAGCTCGGGCAGGTATCGACCAACACCAACGGCACCTACGACATTGGCCCGCTGCCGGTGAACTCGTGGTGGCTGCCAAAGCTGGCCCAGTTCGGCATCACGGAGGACATGGTCAAGAACAACTTGTGCATCAACATTGGTGTGGGAGCATGGATCCTCGCCAAGGAGCTTGACCGGCATAAGGACATCCCCCGCGCAATCGCGTACTACCACTCGCCGACGCCCCGGCACCAGCGCCGCTATCTGGGCCTGGTAGTGGGCGCAATCGATCGCCGCCTCGCGTCCCGAGCCAAGGAGCCGCTGGCGGGCAACCCATAGAGATGACCATGGCAATTTCCAACGTGGACACTAAGACACCGAAGGCACAAGACCTCGTCAACCGCATCGGCGAGGCCCTCGCCGGAACCGGCGTCATCAGCATCCGGACCGATTACAAGACCACCGCCGACGGTGCCAACCGGCGCTATCTGGTGCTCAACCTCGCCGAAGACCAGGAGCGCTACGCGCTTGTTTCCCCTTGGACAGGGCTCCGTGCGCAGGGCATCCGTCGCCTGGTGAAGTACACCGGGCTAGCGGAGGAGGCGGCCGACCAGGTTCTGGATATGGCCCATGCGCTGAGCGAGCTGAACGACATCGGCGCGTGGCGCATCGGCACCCGTGATGTCGTGCCGCCCGCTGTGGTGGTTGACGGGGAGCGGATGGGCCAGCAGTCCTACGGACTGCATCCGGGATTGGCTGCTTCGTTCGATCTACTTTCCAGCCTCCTTGAATACACGGTCGCCTACGTGGATATCGAAGTCCGCCGCGCCAAGCGCAGTGGAAGCGGAAAGCTGCTTTATCCCCGCCAATCGTGGCACACCTATTACGACCCTGATGGGGAGCAGATCGCCGCGCTATCCGGGCAACACGCCGGGCGCGAGGTGACGGAGTGGCTTAGCTCCTGCGATGAGAGCCGTCGAGATGCCGCCGGGCGCTACATCCGTGGCTGGGCCAAGCAGCTGAAGATCGAGACGAGCGCCATGGCCGCTGCCTTCCTGGAAGTGCTGAAGCTGGAGCAGTTCGTCGGCGTCACCCGGATCGATCTTCGACCGCCGAGATGAGGCGCACCCTGCGCACGTCGCCGCGGAGGCGACAACTTTCGCGACGGGCCGGGCCCTGTTGAATAGGCAGACCGGCCAGTTCCGCTAGCCCCCGATCCGATGTCCTTTGGAATGAAGCTCACCCCCACCGCAGAGCAGCGCGCAGCGCAGGAGGCATACCTGACGGGCGAAAGCCTGGCGGTTGAAGCCTTGGCCGGATCGGGCAAGACGACGCTGATGCGTATGCTCGTGGACCTCGGCTCACCGCGCGGCGGCGCCATCCTCTACACCAGCTTCGGACGCAAGTCGGTGCAGGACGCGAAGGCGAAGTTCCCGCGCAATTGTAAGGTGGCAACGAATCACAGCCTGGCATGGCGCGTCGGCCAGCGGTATCAGGCAGAGGGACGCCTGCAGGGCCGCATCAACGTTGCGGCGCTAATCAAACACATGGGGTGGACGGAGCAGCTGTTTGCGCCCACCGCGCGCCTGCACGCCGGGGCACACGCCGTGGTCGAGACCCTGAATACCTATTGCCAGAGTGCCGACCAGGAGCCCACGGCCGATCACGCGACGGGTCCTGCCCTGCGTTTGGCCAAGAACGACGCGGCGGTGGCCGCGGCGCTGATCCCGCTTCTGGTCGGCCTGGCACAACGCGTATGGGACGAGGCAATGCGCCCGGGCGCTGCTCTGCCGGTGACCCACGACATGTACCTGAAGCAGTGGGCGCTCGCGCGGCCGCGCCTTCCATACGGAACTGTCCTCTTGGACGAAGGACAGGATACGTCGGGAGTTATGGTGGGGGTGTTGCAGCAGCAGGAGCATGCGCAGCTGGTCGTAGTTGGTGACCGGCGCCAGCAGATCTACGGCTTCCGCGGCAGCGTCGATGCCATGGATGCGTTCAACACCGTGCACCGGACGGCCCTGACGCGCTCGTTCCGGTTCGGCCCGGAAATTGCGGAACTGGCCAACGCTATCCTGATCGACCAGTGCGATTCGGACATCCTGCTCAGCGGCGACCCGGCCCAGCCGGGAGTAGTTGGTCCGTGTAGGACGCCTGCGTGCGTGCTGGCGCGGACGAATGCAACGCTCATTGGCGAACTGTTCGACGAGATTGAGTCCCGGCCAGCCGCGCGGATGGCGGTGGTCGGAGGTGTCTCCGACCTCCTGGACCTGCTGGACGGCGCCCAGGCGCTGCAGCAGGGCCTGCCGACCGCCCACGTGGATCTGGCGGAGTTCGGTGACTGGGGCGAGGTGGTTGAGGCAACCGAGGAGGACGCCTACGCCCACCTGCGGAACCTGGTGAAGCTAGTCGCCGAGTACGGGGTGCCGTCACTACGCGGCCAGCTGATGGCCATTCGCGGAAACGAGGACGATCTGGACCGCTGCGACACCGCCTTCTCCACTGCTCACAAGGCAAAGGGCGCGGAGTTTGCGTCCGTCCGGCTTGCGGACGATTTCGTGGTCAAGGGACCCAAGGGTGCGGAAGAACAGCATGGCTGGAACCCGGAGGAGGGCAACTTGCTGTACGTGGCGTGCACTCGGGCCCGCAAGCACCTGGACGCACTTGGATGCGAGGCGGTGGTGCAGTCGGTGCGGGAAATAGGCCGCTATTCCCAGGGTGCCCCTTCCATCACACCTGTCTCCGCCGCATGTGACGCTGCGGACGATCCGTTCGCGGTCCTTGACGATCCGGTGCCGGCCTTGCCGGTCGCTGTCTGCGTTCCGGTCATGCCTGCGTTTGCGCTGCGAGACGGGGACTGGCCTCATCCGCTGATCAGCGAGGGGGTCGTGACGGTCCGCAACGGGCCGGATGGCGTTGAAGTGATCGTGCGCGCGGCTGGCTACATTCTGTTCCAGGCCGAGGGCGACGTTGAGGAGCTGGGGGCTACTACAAAGCGCGTTACTGTCCGCGTAGGGTCCGCCTCCTTCGACGTGCCTCCTGAGGCGGTTGCGCGACGGTAGTGCGTGGATCGCCTCTCACCGAAGCGCGTAGATGATTCCTGTTGGGCGATGGTTCGCCTGTCGCGCCTGAGGAAGGGCGAGAACGCGTAACTGAGCAGAAAAAATGCGGGGGTGGCAGCGTCGCAACGGTTGAAACCGCTGCTAGGATGCGTCCACTGGCTCGTGACGACTCATCGCGTCCTTGCCCAGTGGACACAGCTTGCTGTGTGGGCCGCCGAAAGACCTCTGATACCCCGTGACGTGCCGGCTGGCGCGTCGCAATTGCGGCCCAAGGCCCCGCTGATGCGGGGCTATGTCCGCGACTTTCTCCACGAGAGTTGCGCGGAAAGCCTCGGTACGGTGGAAGCTGCCCTCACCCCTAACCAACACGCCGGCGCGTACAAGAGCGATAGCCGCGCGCGTCGCGCGCGCTACGTGATGCGGGTGCGAAAGGCCATTGCAACCCGCGCGTAGATTGGCGAGGTTGCGACCGTACACGCGCCTCGAAAAGCGCTATCGTTGCTCGGCCGCTCGGTCGAGGGTTCGATTCCCATAGTCGTTCGCCTCCGCTCAGCGGAATAGGCGGCAAGCCCCTGCCGCAGCCGGTTGGTTGACCCCCGATTCGGCTCCCCGCTCCCACAGCGGGGCTACCTCAACCGGCTTGCGGTCCAGGCCCGTTGAGTTAGTCCCGCTGCCGGTGCGCAACTTTCGCAAGTGCGGATCCCTGCTGAAATCGACGCAGGCTTTCCAATCCTGCGCGCCATGTCCCCCTACGAACACACCTGGTCCACGGCGGTGGACTTCCCGGATCCGCAGCAGGGCCACTGTCCGGCGGGGTGGTCTGGCACCGTTCTCGACGGTGTCCTCGAATACGTCAGCGAAGACATGCTCGATGCCCTGGTGTTCGAGCAGGAGCAGCTGCGCGAAGCGCACGCAGGGCGCGTCGAACGAGGCCGCACAGCATGACCACGGCCCCCGAGACGGTTTCCATCGTAGAGCGCCCCGCTGACCCCGTTCTGGCGGAGGCAGCCATGGCGCGCGGTTACACGCCATTGCAGGCGTCGATCATTGCCCGCCGCCTGCCTGCGCAGTGCGCTGCGGACATCCAGCGTTACGTGCGCCCGGAGATGCGCGACCTCGATCCACCGGACGACTTGCCGGACATCGCCAAAGCAGTCCAGCGGATCGGACAGGCCATCATCTGCGGCGAGCCGATCCTGCTGGCCGTCGACCATGACGCCGATGGCATCTCGAGCCTCGCCGTGATTTATGGCGCACTGGTCGACGCGATGCGCGTGCCACCGGAGCAAATCCGGGTGTACTCCAGCCACCGACTCCGCGAGGGCTACGGTATCTCCGACGGGCTGGTGGACCGCATGCTGGCCGAGGGCGCCGGGCCTGGCCTGCTGATCACCGCCGACCAGGGCAGTACCGACGAGCCTCGCATTGCCCGCCTCCGTGAGGCCGGTATCGAGTGCGTGGTCACCGACCACCACGGCGTGGAGGGCTCCGGTCCGGAGTCGGCCGTGGCGTGCGTCAACCCGTGCCGGGAGGATTCCCGGTTCCCTGATCGCTGCATCGCGGGCTGCCATGTGGTGTGGTTGGTGATGGCCGGGCTACGACGGGCGCTGATCGACTGCGGCCACCTGCCGCCCGAGACACCCAAGCTCGGATTCTTGCTGCCCTTCGTCGCCCTGGGCACAACTGCGGATTGCGTCAGCTTCGCGCGCAGCCGAAACAACCGCCTGCTTGTCCAGGCCGGGCTGCACATGATGAACACCCGACCCGCGCCGTGCTGGACCGCGCTGGCCCAAGCTACGGGGGTCACGGGCCCGATCACGGCCGAGACGCTGGCCTGGAGGTACGGGCCGCTCATTAATTCGGGCGGGCGGCTCTATGACGCGATGCCCGGCTTCCACCTGATGCGCTCAACCACCGT
>Ga0079224_100011415_pt1 | contig 12236 bp, 10 predicted proteins | sample Stecom2015_FD_80414 | JGI IMG/M metagenome (GOLD analysis project Ga0079224, IMG submission 80414) | Agricultural soil microbial communities from Utah to study Nitrogen management - Steer compost 2015 | ecosystem: Environmental > Terrestrial > Soil > Agricultural land | place: USA: Utah... | reverse complement strand
AGCCGGTGCCGTGGCCAAAGGCCCACGGGCAGGCGCTGGCCGCCCACCGGGGCTCGTTGCCGTCGCTGACGGTGCGCCTCCACGGGCCCAGCGACCGGGTGGCCGCGGTGATCGCGCAAGTGGGCGCGGACGCGGCGGCCGCCGGTGTGCCTTGGGCCTACGCCGCCCACGCCGCGGCGGGCGTCGTCCGGGTGCACCTGGGCCAGGGGCCCGCGGAAACGCATCAGAGCCTGATCCAGCGCTGGCTCGCCCTGTGCGGGCAATGGGGCGGCAATCTGGTGGTGGAGGCCGCCCCGGCGGCGCTAAAGCCCTCGCTGCCCGTCTGGGGCCAACCGCCCTCGACCCTGTTTCTCATGCGGGCACTTAAGGACAAGTTCGACCCCCACCGGATTTTGAATCCGGGGCGCTTTGTGGGCGGGATCTGAGCCCGAGCGCGGGCCCGGACCGCGGCACCGCAGCGGGACCAGCGCGAGGGCAAAGCCAACTGCGAGGAGGAACCCCTTGTGGCCGGTAAGCATGGGGCGCCCAAGCCGGCGCCGGCAGCCGCCATCCCCATGGACCAGCTGCTGCGATGCGTCCACTGCGGCCTGTGCACCTCGGTGTGCCCCACCTACCTGGAGCTGGGCAGCGAAGCCGATTCGCCCCGGGGCCGCATCTACCTGATGCGGGCCGTCGCGGAGGGGCGCCTGGCGTGGACCGCGGACGTGCTGGAGCACCTGGACTCGTGCCTGGAGTGCCGGGCGTGCGAAACCGCCTGCCCCGCCGGGGTGGCCTACGGGCAGCTGCTGGAAGCGGCCCGGGCCGACATCGCGCAGACCTACCGCCGTCCGTGGCGGGAGCGGCTGCTTTTCGGCCTGTTCCGGGACGCCCTTTTTCCTTACCCCGGGCGGCTCAAGGCTGCCCTGGCGCCGGTGCGCATCGGCGGAGGCCTTCTGCGCCGGCTCGCGGGGCTGCTGCCCCGGGACGTGCGCCACATGCTGGCCCTGCTGCCGCCCCGGCTGGACACCGACGCGCCCCCGCTGCCCGCGGTCATCCCCCCGCAAGGGGAGCGGCGCTTCCGGGTGGCGTTCCTGGCCGGCTGCGTGGGCCAGGTCCTCTTTCAACCCGCCAACTGGGCCACGGTGCGGGTGCTGGCCGCCAACGGCTGCGAGGTGTTCATCCCCGCCGGGCAAGGCTGCTGCGGAGCCCTGCACCTCCACTCCGGCGCGGTGGAAACCGCCCGCCGGCTGGCCCGGCGCAACGTGGACGCCTTTGACCTGGACGGCGTGGATGCCATCATCACCAACGCGGCCGGCTGCGGGTCCACCCTGAAGGAGTACGGCCAGCTGCTGGCCGGTGATCCCGTGTACGAGGAGCGCGCGGCCCGCTTTGCCCGGCGGGTGCGGGACGTGACGGAGTTTCTGGCCGCCATTGACCTGGTGCCTCCCACCCGTCCCGTGCGCCGGGTGGTGGCCTACCACGACGCCTGCCACCTGGCCCACGGGCAGGGCGTCCGGGTGGAGCCCCGCCGGCTCTTGGCCGCGATCCCGGAGCTAAAGCTTGTGGAACTGCGGGACAGCGACCACTGCTGCGGCAGCGCGGGGCTGTACAACATCCTGCAGCCGGAGATGGCGGCGCGCCTCTTGGACAAGAAGATGGCCGCGATCCGGGAAACCGGCGCGGACACCGTGGCCGCCGGCAACCCCGGCTGCGTGATGCAGATCGCGAAGGGAGTGCGGGAACAGGGCCTGGCCATCGACGTGCGCCACCCGGTGGAGCTGCTGGCGGAAGCCTACGGGTTGTAGCGGAACGGAGGGAACAGCGTGACCGTCACCGATTTGTTCTGGCTATTCCTCATCTTCAGCTGGTTTGTCCCCGTCTGGCAGCGCTGGCGGGTCCTCTCCGCCCGCCAGGCCATCCTGCGCCTCCTGCAGCGGGAGCGGGGCTCCCGGATCATCACCCTCATCCATCGGCAGGAATCCATGAGCCTGCTGGGTTTCCTCACCCGCCGGTTTATCGACATCGAAGACTCCGAGCAAGTCCTGCGGGCCATCCGCAGCACGCCCAAGGACGTGCCCATCGACATCATCCTGCACACGCCGGGCGGGCTGGTGCTGGCCTCCGAGCAGATCGCGCGGGCCCTCAAGAAGCACCCGGCCCGCACCGCGGTGTTCATTCCCCACTATGCCATGTCGGGCGGCACCATGATCGCGCTGGCCGCCGGTGAGATCTGGATGGACGAAAACGCGGTGGTGGGGCCCATCGACCCCCAGCTGGGCGGCTACCCCGCCGCCTCCATCCTCAAGGTGGTGGAGGAAAAACCCAAGGACAAGCTGGACGACGAAACGCTGATCATGGCCGACATGGCCCGCAAGGCCATGCGCCAGGTGGAAGACACCGTCTACGAACTGTTGCGGGGCAAGTTTCCCGATGAGAAGGCCCGGGAGCTGGCCCGCACCTTGACCGAGGGCCGCTGGACCCACGACTTCCCCATCACCTGCGAACAGCTGAAGGCCATGGGCATCCCGGTGCGCTGCGACTTGCCGCCTTTGATCTACAAGCTCATGGAGCTCTACCCGCAGCAGGCCAACCGCCGGCCGTCGGTCACCTACTCGCCGCTGCCAGCGCCGCGGCCGGGCGCGGGCCAGGGCGCTCAGGAGGAATGATGGGCCAGCCACGCGGCCAGCTGGTCCCGGGCCGCGTCCGCGCCCAGCAGCTCCCGGGCCGCCTGGATATCCCCCGCGGCGAACCGGTCCTGGTCCAAGTAAGGCACCGCGTCCCGCACCATCCTGTACAGGCGGCCGGTGTACTCCCCCAACCCGTCGGGCCCGCCGGACAAGTCGATGGCCTGGGCGGCACACACCAGCTCGATGGCCAGCACGTGGCGGGTGTTTTCCGCAATGGCCGCCGCCTGGCGGGCGGCGATGGTACCCATGCTGACGTGGTCTTCCTGGTTGGCCGATGTGGGGATGGAGTCCACCGAGGCGGGATGGGCCAGGCTCTTGTTTTCCGACACTAAGGCCGCGGCCGTATACTGGGCCACCATGTAGCCCGAGTGCAGCCCGGAGCTTTGGATCAGAAAGGGCGGCAAGCCGCTGAGGTAGGGATTGACCAGCCGCTCGATGCGGCGCTCGCTGATGCTGGCCAGCTCCGCCAGACCCATGGCCAGGTAGTCCATGGCCATGGCGATGGGCTGGCCGTGGAAATTGCCGCCGTTGAGGACCAGGCCTTCGCCGGGAAACAGCAAGGGGTTGTCGGTGACCGCGTTGGCCTCGATCTCCAGCCGCTCCCGCACGTGCTCCAACACGTCCCATACCGCGCCGTGCACTTGCGGGATGCAGCGCAGGCTGTAGGCGTCCTGCACCGAAGCGGCGCCGTTGTCCACCAGACGGCGGCTGCCGGCGGTGAGGCGCCGCAGGTGGGCGGCGGACCGCTGCTGTCCCGGAAAGGGGCGCAGTTGGTGGATGCGGGGATCAAAGGCGGTGCGGTTGGCCTTGAGGGCTTCCAGGGTGAGGCTGGCCGCGGCGTCGGCCCACAGGGCCAGGCCGGCGCCGTCCACCCACGCCAGGGCGCCGATGGCCGTCATGGCCTGGGTGCCATTGATGAGGGCCAGCCCTTCCTTGGGGGCCAGTTCCAAAGGCGTCAGGCCCACCCGGGCTAAAGCCTCCCGCCCCGGCAGGCGCCGGCCCTGGACGTAGGCTTCGCCCTCGCCGATGAGGGGCAGGGCCAGGTGGGCCAAGGGCGCCAGGTCGCCGCTCGCGCCCACCGATCCTTGCGCGGGAACCACTGGGTGCAGGCCGCGGTTCAGGAACTCCACCAGCATCTGCACCGTCTCCAGCCGTACCCCCGAATGGCCCTGGCAGAAGGAGTTGATCCGGAGGACCAGCATGGCCCGGACCACGTCCTCGGCGAGATGCGGCCCCACGCCCGCCGCGTGGCTGCGCAGGATGTTCTTTTGCAGCGCCCGGCTGCGTTCGGGCGCGATGAAGACGGTGCGCAGCTCCCCTACCCCGGTGGTGACGCCGTACACCTTAGTCCCCGCCTGCACAAACCCGTCCACCAGCCGGGCCGCGGCGGCGATGCGCTCCGCCGCCGCCGGGGACAGCTCCACCCGCCGCTTTCGCCGGGCCACATCCTCCACTGCGGCCAAAGACAGCGAACGCCCATCCAAAACGACCACGACAAGACCTCCTCAGGCCGACCCTACGGGGGAGTCTACCCAAGGAATCCCTGCCGGCTGATGGCTCTGACGCCTTGGGGGTCGAGAAAAGAGTTAGGCAGCTCACAGGGTTGCGCAGCTTACCGCCGGCCGTTGCAGGCTCCGCCGCGCCGACTCGGCCGGGGGCCTGCGCCTCTTCCGCTTGTGTCTAACGCCTACAAATGATTAATGCCCAGCCCCAGCGTTTCGTGCTCGAAACCTTTGATGGGGGCGCCGATGGTGCCGTATAGAACCACCGCCAGCCAGTCGCCGTCGCCCGCGAGCCGCGCCGAGCGGGGACCCCGCGCGATGACGAAGGTCAACCCCACGGTCCTGAGCACCTCCCGCAACAGCACCTGCCCGCGGCCGATGCCTTGCATGGCCTCCACGATCGCGTGGTACAGGGCGTGCTCCTCCCGGTAGGAGGCGGGGTCGATGAGTCCCTCCCGCTTGGCCGCGGTTTCCAGGGCCGCGATGACCTTCTCGCCCTGCATGGAGCCGACCGCGCCCCGCACCATGCGGTACCCCTTTTGGCGGGCATGCTCCATGAGCACCGTGGCGGTGTCGCCGTCCACAAAGGCGGCCAGCATGGCCGTTTTGCCGATGTCGTGCCCCACGTGATCCAGCAGGCTGAGCCGCGCCACGGCGCCACCCCCTCGCCCCGCTCCAGGGCCTACGCCCCCTGGATGGCTTTGTAGAGCCGGCGCTCATCGAAGTCGTCCCGGTGCACCTCTTGGACGATGCGGCCTTTCCACAGCACCAAAATGCGGTCGCAGATGGCGATCAAGTCCTCCAGCCCCGGGGCCGACATGACGACGGCGGCCTGGCGGGACAGTTCGTGGCGGACGAACTCCAAGACGCTGCGGCGCGCCGCGATGTCGATGCCTTTGGTAGGTTCATCCAAAAGCACCACCCGCGGCTCGGTGGCGGCGATCCTGGCAAACACCACCTTTTGCCGGTTGCCGCCGCTCAGCTGCTTGACCTCCTGGTCGTAGGAGGCCAGCTTGATCTGGAGCCGCTGGACCATGCGGTGCACCAGCGCGTCTTCCCTGGCCCGCTTGAGAAAGGGCCCTTCCGCCATTTGGGGCAGGGAGCTCAAGGTCACGTTGGTGCGCACGTCCAGGGAGGTGATGAGCCCTTCCTCGTCCCGGTCCTCGGGCAGGTAGACGATGCCGTGCGCGAGGGCTTGAGCCGGGTTCAAAGGCTTGATGATGCGGCCATCCAGGCGGATGGTGCCCGCCTCGGCCGGCTCGATGGCGGCGATGGCCTTTTGGATCTCGGTGCGCCCGCTGCCCAAAAGGCCCGCGAGGCCCACGATTTCGCCCCGGTGCACCTGGAAGGTGATGTCGTAAAAGCGGCCCGTGCGGGTCAAGCCTTCCACCGCCAGAAGGGGGACGCCTCCCGAGGCTGCCGGGGCCGGCCCGTCCGCCCCTGAGGCCGCCGGGGCCGGCCCGTCCGCCGCTGGGGCCGCCGGAACCGCCGGGTCCGGAGCCTTAGGCGCCCGGCCGTTGACGCGGAGGCGCGGGCCCGGAGCCCACGCGGCGTCGTCGGCCTGGAAGGTTTCCCCGACGATGAGGGACGCCAGCTTGTCCTTGTCCACGTCCCGCCGCTCCACCGTGGCTACCGAGACGCCGTCCCGCAGCACCGTGAGCCGGTCGCAGATCTCCAAAAGCTCGTCGATGGAGTGGGTGATGTAGAGGATGGCGCGGCCTTCGTCCCGCTTGGCCCGCACGATGTTGTACAGGGTCTGCTTGTCCTTTTCGGGCAGCGACGACGAGGCCTCATCGAGGATGATGACGTCCGCGTCGGCCACGTAGCACGCCTTGACGATGAGCAGCAGCTGCTGGAGCCCGATGGGCAGGTCCTTTACCTTGAAGCGGGCGTCGATGGGCACCTGGGCCCGGTCAAAGATGCGCTGCGCCTCGTCAAAGAGGCGCTTCCAGTCCACCCACAGCCCCCGGCCCCGGGTAGGGTAGCGGGGCATGAACAAGTTCTCCGCTGCGGTGGCTTCCCCTACCACCTGGGGCTCCTGGGGCACGATGGCCACCCCCGCCCTGCTGGCCAGGGCGGGGGTGAGGTACGGATAGGTCTTGTCCTTAAGGCGAATGCGGCCGGAGCTGGGCGGGATCAGGCCCGACACGATGCCCACCAGCGTCGACTTGCCGGCGCCGTTTTTCCCCACGATGCCGTGCACCTCGCCCCGCCGGACGGCCAAGTCCACGTCTTGCAGGGCCAGGGTGCCCGGATACACTTTGGAAACCCGCTCCAAGGCGAGAATGGTCGCCTGGTTCACCGCCATCGCCTGCCATCGTAAAGCGGGCCTGCCTTCATGCAGGCCCTCTATTCTCCCGAGTCCTCGGTTTACCACAGGTCCTTCAGCCGGTTTTCCCACAGCCGCGGGTCGTCCACGTCGGCTTCGAAGGGAACAAAGGGCGCCTGCAGCTCGATGAGCAGCCCCTCGTCGGCGAAGGGATTCTCCTTGACCACCGCCGGCGACCAGAGCGCGCCTTCCTCCTCGATGACGTCGCCCAGCTGGGGCGTGGGCAGGCCGTGGTTGATGCGGTACAGCATCTCGACGGCCATCTGGGCCGGGATGTAGGCCGGCATGGCCACCGCGCCCAGGATCTTGCCTTCGCGGATGAGCTGCTGGCCCTCGGGCGCCATCCAGATGCCCGTCACGCTGTAGTTCCGGGGGTCGTAGCCCGACGCCTCGATGCCCGACACCACGCCCGGGCCCATGATGTCCGGCGTGTGCACGTAGATGCCCACCACTTCGTCGCCGAAGCGGGTCAACAAGTCCACGGTGCGCTCGTGGGCGTCAAAGTTGTTCCAGTTGCCTTCGCCCTGCACCACCCGCAGCTGCGGGTACTGGTCGATGACCGAGCGAAAGCCCCGGTTGGCCGCGTGGGTGAACATGTCCCGGATGTCGCCGGTGATCTCGATGACCACGCCCGCAGGCACCTCGCCGCCATGGCGCCGCTTGATGTCCTCGATAAAGTACCGGGCGGCCTTGGCGCTGTTGCCCTCGATGTCGGCGGTGATGAAGTACTCGATGCGGCCGCCCTCGGGCGAGGTGTCAATGGCCACGATGGGAATCCCCTGCTGGTTGAGGCGCAGCACGCCCGGCACAATGGCCCGCAAGTCCACCGCGCCCGCCATAATGAGCCCGTCCACGCCCAGCAGGGCGAAGGTATCCATCAGCTCCATGATGACCAGGGAGTCCCCTGCCCCGTCCCGGATCAGGACTTCGACCCCGAGCTCCTGGGCCTTGTCCTGCACGGCCCGGATAAAGGCCTCAATGTACGGCACGCCCGGGTACTTGATAATCATCCCGTAAGTCTGCGCGCTGGCCAGCTGGGGCACGGCGCCCAAGAGCAGGGCCGTCACCAGGGCCACCACCACCGCTTTGCCCCGCAACATCAATCGCTTTCCCTCCCGGTGCCTCGATTGTCCTTGCCCTTCGCCTGCGTCCCACAACAGCCCCGTGCATCCTCGAGCGGCCACGTTCCTTTGCCCCCCCCGGGCACCCCTCCCCCCGCACCGGCCCCGGGGCGCTCCCGGCCGACGAACGCGGGCCGCGGCGCGGCCCCGCCGCCGCCGGAGCCGGTGGGCCTAGTCGGTCTGGTCCAGCCGGCGGTATTCGCCAAACCGGTGCCTTACCGAATCGCCGTGGGCCGGCAGCTTTTCCACCTCCGAGAGGCGGTAGACGATGTGCTTCAGCCGGCCCAGCCCCTCGGGCGTCAGGTATTCAAACTCGATCTTCTTTTGGTACGTGTCCACCCCGATGGGCGAGAACACCCGGGCCCAGCCGCCCGTAGGCAGCGTGTGGTTGACGCCGCTGGCGTAGTCGCCCACCGCCACCGGCGCGTAGTGGCCCAAGAACACCGACCCCGCGTGCTCGATGCGGGGCAGCACCCCGAAGGGGTCCTGCACCATGAGCTGCAGGTGCTCGGGCGCGTACTCGTTGGTCACCGCGATGGACTCTTCCAGGCTGTCGGTGATGATGATGCAGGAGTAGCGCCGCAGGGACTCCAGGACGATGTCCTTGCGGGGCGTCACCTGGGCCTGGCGCTCCACCTCCCGGGCCGTGGCGTGGGCCAGCTCCTCCACGTGGGTGACCAGCACCCCCGCGGCGTTGGGGTCGTGCTCGGCCCGGGCCAAGATGTCCGCGGCGCACCAGTCGGGCCGGGCCGATTCATCGGCCAGGATGATGGCCTCGCTGGGGCCCGCGGGCATGTCAATGGCCACCTGCCCAAACACCAGCATCTTGGCGGCCTGCACGTACACGTTGCCCGGGCCCACGATCTTGTCCACCCGGGGGATGGTTTCCGTGCCGTAGGCGGCCGCCGCGATCGCGGCCACGCCGCCGATGCGGTAAATCTCATGGGCACCCGCGAGCTGGGCCGCCACGATGATCTCGGGCACCATGTTCTTGGGCGGGGTAAAGACGCAGATCCGCGGCACCCCCGCCACCCGGGCCGGCACTGTCAAAATCTGCGTGGTCGTGGGGTAGCTGGCCAAGCCGCCGGGCACATATACGGCTACGCTGGGGATGGGGCGGGTGATCTGCCCGGCGATGACGCCCTTTTCCAGCTCCATGGCCCACTGCTTGTCGGTCTTTTGGGCCTCGTGAAACTTGGTGGACCAGCGGATCTGTTCCTTGATGGTGTCGATGAGCTCAGGACCGACGCTGGCAAAGGCCTCCTCGATCTCCGCATCGCTCACCCGAAACCGGTCGGGCGTGAGCTCCACGCCGTCAAACCGGGCCACCTGCTCCACGATGGCCGCATCGCCCCGCTGCCGCACCGCGGCGATGAGCTCGGCCACCGCGTCCCGCACGCTGTCGATGTCCGCGCGGGCCCGGCCAAAGATCTCCCGCTTCTCCTCGGGCGTCATCGTGGCGTAGCGAAAAATGCGCATGAGCAAATCCCTCCAGTTGCGGGCCCGCGGCCCCTTGCCCGCGGCCCGGGGCCCCGCCGCCCGGGCTCAGCTGGCCAGCCAGCCGCCGTCCACGTACAAAATCTGGCCGGTAATGTAATCGGAAGCCGGTGCGGCCAAAAACACCACGGCCCCCGCCAGGTCCGCGGCCGTGCCGACGCGGCCCATGGGAATGCGCTGTTCGATCCAGCGCCGGTGGTCGGGATCCTGGAAAAAGGGCTCCGTCATCTCGGTGCGGTAGTAGCCGGGACCGATGGCGTTGACCTGCACGTTGTAGGGCGCGAGCTCCACCGCCAAGGCCCGGGTCAGCTGCAGGACCCCGCCTTTGGAAGCGCTGTAGACCGTGGAGCCCGCCAGGCCGATCTGGCTGGCCAAGGACCCCAAGTTGATGATTTTGCCGTGGCCCTGGGGCACCATCACCCGGGCCGCGGCCTGGGCGGCAAAGTAGAGCCCCCGCAAGTTGGTGTTCATGATGGTGTCGTAGTCGGCCTCGGTCACTTCCAACACGGGCTTGGCGATCTCGGTGCCCGCGTTGTTGACCAGGATGTCCAGCCGGCCGTGATCGGCCACGACGCCCTCCACCAGCGCCCGGGTTTGGGCCGGCACCGACACGTCCACCGGGCGGGCTTCGGCCCGGCCGCCGGCCGTGGTGATGCTGGCCGCCGTCGCCTCCAGATCCGCGACGGTGCGCCCGGCGCACACCACCAAGGCCCCCGCGGCGGCCAAAGCCTGGGCCAGGCCCCGCCCCAGTCCGCGGCCGGCGCCGGTCACCAGGGCCACCCGCCCCTCCAAACTGAAAAGCCGCGCCAGGTCCCCCGCGCGCATCCCGCTCATCTCCTCGCAGCCGTCCTTCCTGCCGTCCCCGCCTCGCCCGCCGGTGCCGCCTGGTCCGTGCGTGCCCGCCGGGGCTTCACGAGCCCACAGCCTCCACGGCGCCGGTTTCCTGCACGCCGGCCGCGCTCAGCCGCTCCAGCTGCTCTCTGTGCAGCAGGCGGTTGCGCCACCGGATGCGGGCCTGGTCGATGAGGAGCGCCACAAAGATGAGGGCGCCCTTGGACGCGTACACCAGGTGCACGCCCACGCCCAGCAGGTTGAGGGCGTTGGAAAACATGGCCAACAGCAGCGCGCCCCCCAGCATGCCCAGGGGCGTCCCCGCGCCGCCCTGCAGGCTCGCGCCGCCCAAAAGAGCCCCCGCAAAGGCCAAGAGCACCATGCCTTCCCCCATGGTGTTGGTGACCGAACCTTGGCGTCCCGCCGCCAGCAGCCCGGCGACGGCAGCCAAAATCCCCGCCAGCACAAAGGCGGAGATGGTAATCCGGTCCACGTTGACGCCCGAGATGTAGCTGGCCCGGGGGTTGCCGCCGGTGGCGATGAACTGCCGCCCAAAGGGGGTGCGCTGCAGCAAGATGTGGAACCCGACGAAAATGAGGATGACCAAAGGCACCGACACCGGGATGTTGCCCCACATGCGGCCCGCGCCAATGTAGGTGTACACCCGGTCCAGGGGGAAGATGGACATGGGTACGAAGTAGAGCATCAGCCCCCGCAGCACGATCATGGAGGCCAGCGTCTGCAGGAAGGGGTTGATCTTGAGCTTGGCGATGCAGAAACCGTTGAAGAGCCCCACCAGCGCGCCGGTCAGCAGCGTCAGCACGATGGCGATGTAGGGATTGCTCAGCGCGGGAAACACCTTCATGCCCAACAGGATCGCGCCGCCTACGGAAAAGGCCAGCGTCGACTCCAAGGACAAGTCCAGCCGCCCGTTGATGAGCACCAGGCCCTGGCCCAGCACCAGCATGCTCATGATGGACGAGTGGTACAAGATATTAATAATGTTCGTGGGCGTGGCAAACCGCGGCGTCACAAACGCGTTCACCAGGAAGAACGCCACCACGATGACCCAGATGAGGTTGTCCATCAAGACCATCTGGATTCTCACGCTGCGCTTCATCGCTCGGTGCCTCCCCATCTGGGCAGTCCCCCGGGAGCCGGCGGCGTGCGCCCAGCGGAGCGCTGGCCATCAAATTAAAAACAGCATCGCCCCGCCTTCACCGGCCCGCCCGCAAGACGCGGCAAGCCGCGATCCGGTGTGCTGATGCTGCCCAGGCTAACAGCTACTCGCTTTTCGCAGCCCGACGACGAGCAGCGAAGGATAGCGCGAAGACGGAAAGGGATGGGCGTCGGTTCATCGTCGTCGTACGATAGTATACATCCCCGGGGGCTTGATTCCTGCCAAAGGGCGCCCTTTGTCCTGCCAGCAGCCCCGTTTTCCCGCTTTTTTGGGCCCAGGCCCCCCTCAATTTCCGTCCTCCCCGCTTTCCACGTCCACGATAAAGACGTGCACCTGGCCCGGGCCGTGCACGCCCACGGTCAGGGCCCCTTCGATGTCGCCGGTGCGGCTGGGCCCGGTGATGAACACCACCTGGGAAGGCCAGCCCTGCTGGGCTGCCGCCGCCTCCATGCGGCCCATGACCACGGCCCGGGTGGCCACCAGGGATCCGGCGGGCAGCAGCACCAGGTGCACCAGGGGCAGCAGGCTGATGACCCGGGAGCGGCCGGTCCCCGTCCACTGGCCGATGGTGCCGGTGTCGGCGATGGCAAAATCGGCGATGGTCAGCCCCGCGTCGGCCGCGGCCGCGATCTCCCTGGGCGAGGGCCCGTCCCCGGGCCTCAACAGCTCGCAGCCCGCCTTATCCAAGGCCCGCCGCCACGGCTGCCACCGGGGCTGGTCCCAGCGGGGATCGGCCTCCAAGGCGATGGTGCGCACCCCGGCCTCCCGGCACACCGCGGCCAACCTCGCGGCGAGCTGCTCGGGGGTCCGGCACCGCTCCGCCCGGCCGCCCACGGCGGCCAGCTCTTGGGAAAACCGCGTCACCAGCCCGTCCACATCCCCGGCGGCCGCCCCGGGCACGGGCCTGGGTCCGGGGTGGGGCGCCTTGGGCCGGTCTTTGAGCTTGGCCCGCAGCTTGGCCAAGAAACGCTCCTCGCGGGCGTCGGGCTGGCCCCGTTCCACCGCCGGGCTGGAATCCCTCGCCTGCCGCTGGAAATCACGGTTCATCGGCCCATCCCCCGCTGGGCCCGCCACCACTGGCGGAAGGACTGGGGCGCCACCGCCGGCAGT
>Ga0079224_100011414_pt1 | contig 12236 bp, 9 predicted proteins | sample Stecom2015_FD_80414 | JGI IMG/M metagenome (GOLD analysis project Ga0079224, IMG submission 80414) | Agricultural soil microbial communities from Utah to study Nitrogen management - Steer compost 2015 | ecosystem: Environmental > Terrestrial > Soil > Agricultural land | place: USA: Utah... | reverse complement strand
GTTGCTGAGAGCTTTTTCAAGACATTAAAGGCTGAAATGGTCTATCATAGAAAATTCATGGATCAGCAGTCAGCTAAATTGGAGATCAATGGATACATTGAAGGATTTTATAACACTAAAAGAACCCATTCTGCTCTGGGTTATAAGACACCCAGACAGATCGAAGAAATGCTATTGGAAAAAGAAAAAATGGCAGCATAAAAAAAGTCTCCTATTTTAAGTTGCAATTCCACACCGAATCGCTCACTGGTTTGACATACATTTTAGCTGCAATTGCTATAAAGCTAATGTAGCAAAACTTTGTAAGTAAATTAAATTTTTAAAATTATATATGGGACGACATTTACAGTTCTCAACCTTTGACGTTAAGTGAAAAAAGACTTATAAATATAGGGATACTCATGCGCAACGGTAAAATGAAGTATGAAAGAAAAGTTAGAGAAATACTACCTTCAAGTTTTTTACAACATATATTTTTTAGATAATTATTCTAATGCGCCAGTTAAAGTACTTAAATTGGTTATAGATAGATTAGTAATAGCTGTAAGACCACCAGATAAATAGACATTCAAATAAAAAGTTGCAAATGTCATTAAAATAAACTTTATTTGGGTGTACCAATGAAATAAACCTATCTGTTACATATTTATAATTCATGATCAGATAAACCAATATACTTGCGTAGACTTCTATTTAATATATTTTTAACTTAAATATTATTTCTAGGTAATGTGAAGTAGGTAGGTTTGCTTAGTAATCTAAACCATGAATAACAGCTAAGAGGCTTTTAAGGCATAATTTCAAGATGTAGTTGTATGAAAGTATTTTTGACTATTGTATCGATAATATTGCTGTATGCAGATTTAAGCGTGTACGGACAGTCGACTTTGTCATACAAAGAGTCCTTTAAAGAACTTCATACGGTATTGGCAAATCGAGAGGTTTATTTTCAGAAAAAGAATAAATATATAGCCGAGGTCAAATATAAATTGGAACATAATAATGATCCGATTCAGCAGTTTGATGCAGGTAGAGCATTGTTTAATGAGTATTACGATCTTCAAGTAGACAGTGCATTATATTATTCTGAAGTGATGCTCTCGATCGCTGAAAGTTCTCTCAGCTATGATAAGTATAAAAGAGATGAAGCTATATTGTGTGTAGCTCGTACTTATGCTTATACTGGAATGTACAAGGAATGTGAAGAGCTCCTTAAAAAAGAGCTGGTGTACAGCTCCTCATTGCCAGGACACGTAAAGCAACTCTATTTTTTAGTGAATTTAGAATTGAATAAGAGCCTGGCCGATCATGTCAGCATTGAGCGTGAACTTAATAAGATTCGGGAGGGGATAATCGTAAATTTAGATTCTTTGATTGTTTGCTCAGAAAGAGATCCTATATGGCATTCTATTTATCTTGGCAACAAATTAAAACTCATTGGCAAATATGACGAAGCTTTATCTGTTCTTTTTGAATCTTTCAACAAATTGACAACGGCGGATAGAGAGATGGCGCATGTCGCCTTCTATTTGGGTGATATATATCGAAAAAAAGGAGATAGTGAACAAGAGAAGTTGTATCTCAGTATTTCAGCTACTTCTGACTTTAAACATGCTGTTAAAGAATATATTTCTTTATGGAAATTGGGAATCATCTTATATGATGAGGGCGATATTGATGTAGCTTATAGGTTTATTGAGATATCACTTCAAGATGCGATGTATACCGGAGCTTATCGTTGGATAAGGCAGATTACGCAGGTTCTCCCGAATATTTATGAGGCTTATAATACAAAAATTATACAACAGCGGAATGCCATATTTGGAGGGTTTTTGATTATTAGTTTATTATTGGTTGGCATTGTGTGGCAATATCGAAAATTGAAAAAGAATAAAAAGGAGCTGGCACAGATTAATAAGGATCTCAAGATAGTTAATAAGGAACTTAATAGTGTCAGCGAGATTTTGCATCTGTCCAATGCGGAGCTGCAGATTATGAATAGCCAGCTTATTTTTCTAAATAATGAGTTGATGTCAGCGAGTTTACTCAAAGAAACCTATCTAACCAAATTTATTGATTTATGTTCAGATTATATTGACAAGTTTGACGATTATCGAAGAGGATTTAAACGATTATTTAAGATTGGAAACATAGATAGATTGGGGAAAGAGCTCAACTCCAGGGCATTCATCGAGGTCGAGTACAAAGAGTTTATTCTAAATTTTGATGAGACCTTTTTAAAATTATATCCAAATTTTGTTTTTGAATTTAATAATCTGTTTCCAGATGATGAGAGACAAGAGGTGAAGAAGAATGAACTATTGACCACAGAGCTAAGGATCTATGCGCTGATGGTACTAGGAATAACAGATAGCAATAAGATAGCCCGTTTTTTGCGGTGTTCTATCACAACAGTTTACACATATCGATCAAAAATCAAGAATCGTTCTTTCTATCCTGACTCATTCGAGGACAAGATCCGAGAACTCAAACAGGAACAGTATTTTTCAATTGTTTAGTAGTATATTCGGGTCTATTTTTGTATCTCAAAATCTCATTTTTTCTTTTCGTTTTTTAGTATTTCAAGGTAAGTGTATAATATCCACTTTTCTCATTTTTAAGAGGCTGGTTTTCTTTATTTTTTCCACTTTTGCGATGTTTTTCTTGATTTAAAGTCTAGATTTGAATCGCTTTTTTGTTTGTTAAATTATTGTATTACAGTTGGTTAGTTTATTTATTATTTAGATTTTTCCTGAGCTAAAAAGAGAAACAGATCAAAGTAAAACATATTTGTAGAACTTTGGAATGTTAATCTTAATTGTGTTATTTAATGAGAAAATTATCAAACTATTTATTGCTTATTCTTATCTGCTTTATAGGGATCTGGAGTTGTGATAAAAATGAATCGACTGAGGCTGACTATGATCCTAAGAGTCCTGTTGTATTTTCCGATTTTCTTCCGAAAACCGGAGCCGTTCGAACACGTTTGTTTATTGAAGGCAAAAACTTCGGCAAAGATATTTCCAAGATACATGTCTTTGTTGGTGACAAAGAATTGAAAGTCATTGGATCGGATGGTAATCAGATCTATTGTATGGTACCGAAACAAGTGGAATCGGGAGCTGTAAAAGTCGTTATAGATCGGGGCAATGGCGTCGAACATGTTTTTGACGAAGGCTTTACATACCGTGCTACATCTACGGTTGGTACACTTGTGGGTGATGTAGATGAGTTGGGAAACTCGTCGATCATCGATGGTGGATTTGATGCAGCTCGCTTTTCGAATCCTATGTGGGTGTTATTTGAACCAGTAAGTAATAATCTGTTCGTCGTGGAGACAGCTTTGTCTGTACGTAAGGTTGATTTGAATGACGAAAGTATATCCACATTGATTACAAATGGGCAGGCTTCCTTCAAAAAGATACAAACTATTTCTTTAAGTTTTGATAATGATACTTTGTTTCTGACTGATGATAATGGGCAGACAAACAATAAAAATCAGGTTGCTATTGCCTATACCTTGCGAAGTGAAAATTACAGAAGGGTACATCCTTATATATACGACTATACAAGCTACGCCTGTGCTTCACATCCGACCGATAATATCATGTTTTTTAATACCTATATCGGTGGAGGGATTCTTAAAGCTTTTACAGATCCCATTACTAAAGAGTTAGCCTCAAAGGAACTGTTTAAGGTAGGTGGAACTTCTAATATTAAACCTAACATCTTCTTTCATCCTTCTGGGGAATATGCATACTTTATGATTGCACAGACGATATGGAAGAGTAAATATAATTGGGAGACAAAAGAGTTGGAGTTTCCTATTGTTTTTGCTGGCGGTAGTTCTGGTGATGTTGATGCAATTGGTACGACAGCAAAATTTGGATACATCAGACAGGGGGTATTTGTGAAAAATCCAGCATATGCTGGACAAGAAGACGAATATGATTTTTATCTGGCTGATATTAATAATCATAGTATCCGAAAAGTGACACCAACAGGAGAGGTTTCCACATACGCTGGTAAAGGTAGTCCATCTTCTGACGGAAAGAAAGAGGGGTATATCGATGGAGATCTACGGTTGGAAGCAAGGTTCAACAAACCTAGCGGTATTGCTTACGATGCCGAACGAAAGATATTCTATATCACCGAAGAAGTGAACAGACGTATACGTACAATTTCGGTAGAATAAGTCAGACAGATCAAGTACATATTAACATAAACCAATGAAGCGTTATATAATATTTTTTATACTCGTAATGGGGTCTTTTGTCCAATTACTTGCACAGGAAGTAAGCAATGTACCTGTTACTATTACGGGGACAGTGACAAATGCCAAAAATGAACCCTTGGTGGGGGTTTCTGTTACCGTTAAAAACAAGCCTGGATTAGGAATCGCTACTAATGGAACAGGTCAGTATAGTATCGCATCCGAAAAATACCAATGGTTGGTTTTTTCTTTTGTGGGTTACATAAAGAAAGAGATCTTGATAAAAGAGGATCTTACAATGAATGTTGTGTTAGAAGAAGATGATGAGAATGCAATTGACGAGGTTATTGTGACAGGTTTGGGAGCACAACGAAAAATTTCTGTTACAGGAGCTGTAACAACTGTAGAGATGAGTACCATTAAGACTTCTACATCCAGTATAACGAATGCTTTGGCGGGAAATGTAGCAGGGGTATTGGCTATGCAGGGAAATGGTCAACCAGGTAGCAATTCTTCTGAATTCTGGATTCGAGGGATTTCTACCTTTGGAGCAGGCAACTCGGCGCTCGTTTTAGTGGATGGTTTTGAACGCAGTTTGAACGAGGTAAGTGTCGAAGACATAGAAAGTTTTTCCATATTGAAGGATGCTTCTACAACAGCAATTTATGGATCTAGGGGAGCTAATGGTGTTGTTTTGATTACCACTAAGCGCGGAAAAGATGGGAAAATATCAATTAATGCAAAAGGAGAAAGTACATATAACACACGGACATTTACTCCTCGTTTTGTGGATGGGGTGAGTTACGCTGAGCTGATGAATGAAGCCCGTCGTACACGTAATCAAGAGGTATTTTATAGTGATTCTGATATTAAGTTAATCCGTGACGGACTGGATCCGGAGTTATTTCCCAATATTAATTGGATGGACATGTTTTTGAAAGATGGAGCAATGACCAATCGAGGATCTTTGAATTTTGCAGGAGGAGGAAGTACAGCACGCTATTTTGTCTCAGGTAGTTATATCGACGAAGGCGGAATGTATGATGTCGACGATATGTTGAATGGATATAATACCAATGCTAATTATAAAAGATGGAATTACCGTTCGAATGTGGATATCAACTTGACCAACTCTACTCTGGTAAGGGTCGGACTAAGTGGTTCGTTGGGTAAACAAAATCTTCCAGGAGGTACTTATAGTGAGATTTGGCAGTCGTTGATGGGGCAGAATCCTATTGCTATACCAGTACAATATTCGGATGGACGTATTGCTTCACGTGGTACTGGAGGAAGAAATAATCCTTGGGTACTAATGACCCAGATGGGATTTATCGAAAACTGGGACAATAAAATTCAGACCAATGTTACTTTGGAGCAAGACCTCTCATCGCTAACTAATGGATTGCAATTTATTGGTCGCTTTGGTTTTGATACAAACAACAAAAATTACATAAGACGAGTAAAATGGCCAGAAGCTTGGGAGGCAGAGCGTCTACGTAATTCGAATGGTGATTTGGTATTGAAACGGGTAGTTACAGAGCAATTACTGAAGCAAGAGTCAAGTTCGCAGGGAGATAGATCTGAGTTTCTACAAGGTGAATTACACTATAATAAGAATTTGAATAATCATAAAATCGGAGGCGTGCTACAGTATAGCCAGGAGAAAAAAGTAAACACTCAAAATCTAGGTTCTGATGTAATTCAAGGAATACAACGCCGTAATCAGCGACTTGCAGGTCGATTCACATATGGTTATATGGATCGTTACTTTTTTGATTTCAATTTTGGTTATAATGGTTCTGAAAACTTTGCTACGGGACATCAATTTGATTTGTTTCCGGCACTATCGGCAGCATGGAATATAGCAGAGGAGAAGTTTATTAAAGACAATCTGAGCGGGATAAATATGCTGAAAATCCGTTATTCCTATGGAAAGGTAGGAAATGATTATACAACCACACGCTTTCCATATTTGGCTTCTTTTACTAATACTGCAACAGGCTATAATTGGGGAGATATAGAAAGCACTAATAGCTATACAGGTTTGACCTATTCGACAATAGCTTCAAATTCTGCCTCTTGGGAAATAGCGACCAAGCATAATCTGGGATTCGACCTCTCCTTGTTTAATGGTAAAATAGACGGAGCAATAGATTTTTTCCATGAGCAACGCGATGGAATCTATATGGACAGACAGTATATTCCATTGATCATAGGTTTGGGTAGTACAAAGCCTCGTACAAATGTAGGATCAGCACTTTCTAAGGGGTTTGATGGACAGTTGAAGTTTGCACAAAAGGTAGGACAGGTTGATTTCACATTGCGAACAAATATGACGTACAGTAAAAGTGAAATACTCGAGTATGATGAACAGTATAGTAATTATCCCTATGTTGGTAATACAGGTTTTAGAGTAAATCAAAATAGAGGACTTATTGCACTGGGTTTGTTTAAAGATTACGAAGATATTCGAAATAGTCCAACACAAGATTTTCGTCGTACAGGCAAGGCTGCTCAAGATCCTGTTGACATAGCGGTGATGCCAGGAGATATTAAGTACAAAGATGTAAATGGTGATGGGGTTATCGATAATAATGATATTGTGCCAATTGGAGCAACATCGCGTCCGAACTTGATTTATGGATTTGGACTTTCAACCAGATGGAAGGCTTTTGATATTAACATTCACTTCCAGGGAGCAGGCAAGTCATCTTTTTTTATTAATGGCTTTACGGTATACCCATTCAGCCAAGGGAGTTGGGGAAATATTCTCGCTGATGTTGTGGAGTCAAATCGCTGGATAGAGGGGGTGAATGAGGATGTAAATGCTACTTATCCTAGATTAAGCTATGATGATATAAATCCTAATAATTATAGAGCTTCTACCTATTGGTTAAGAGAGAGCTCGTATTTACGCTTGAAAACCTTGGAAGCAGGTTATACATTACCACAAAATTTCACCAATCGTTTACGTTTGAAAAGTACACGCTTTTTCTTCCTTGGTACCAACCTTTTAACCTATTCTACTTTTAAACTGTGGGATCCTGAAATGAACAGCAGTAACGGTCAAGGCTACCCTTTGGCTAAATCTTTCACCTTTGGGTTGACTACTAATTTATAATACTAGGCACATGAAAAGAATATTTATAATCACGATACTATTGTCTACAACGGGTCTTTTATTGAATTCTTGTAAAGATTACCTCAATGTTGAGCACTATTTTGAAGATAGACAGAATGAAGACAAAATTTTTAAAAGTAAAGATTACACCGAACAATGGCTTGCCAATTGTTATGGTCAGCTACTTAATTATAATCTGGAGATAGGACATCGCAATTACACGATTTCCAATTATTCGGATGATATGTTTTTCAACGAAGGAAGCAATGGTTTAGTATATAGACAGTTTAAGTTTGGGGAGTACACACACACTTGGTATTACCAATCATGGTCACAGTCTTATGCGGGAATTAGACAAGCATCTATCATGATTCATAGTATTGCTGATGGCAACACTTTTTCAAAGCAACAAGTAGCAGAGTACAAAGCAGAAGCACGTTTTATACGAGCTTATTTATACTGGTTATTATTGAGAAAATATGGACCAGTTCCTATTATGCCAGATCAAGGAGTCGATTATGATAATACCTATGATAAGTTGTCATTCCCTCGTAATACTTATGATGAAGTTGTCGATTTTATTGCAGCAGAAATGGCGATTGCTGCTAAAGATCTACCCTTGAAACGTGATAATCGCAACGTTTCACGCCCAACAAAAGGTGCGGCATTGGCTACACGTGCAAAAGCACTTCTTTATGCGGCGAGTCCATTGGCAAACGGGAATATCGAAATGGTTGATTTTGTGGATGATGAGGGGAAGAAGTTGATTGCGCAGCAATACAACGAAGAGAAATGGGCTAAAGCAGCGGCTGCCGCCAAGGACGTAATTAATCTGAATATTTACAAATTGTATGTAGCGGATAAGCGAACAAAAGGAACAGATGCGTATCCTGCAACGATCACCCCGCCTTATCATGCAGAATATTCAGATAAAAATTTTCCAGATGGTTGGGCAGATATAGATCCGTTCGAATCATATAGGGCGCTGTTTAATGGAGATTTGTATGCTTCTGAAAATCCTGAAATGATTTTCACACGTGGAGAAAACCAGACCGGTGCAGACTATGGTGTGATCGCACTTACTCGTCATCAAATGCCACAAGTCGCTGGTGGATATAACTGTCATGGATTGACGCTAAAGCAAAGCGATGCTTATGACATGAACGATGGTACTCCATTTGATAGGGACGCTATTGTCAATAAGTATGGTATAAATAATATGTTTGTGAAAAGTACAGAGGTCAGTGATTTCAAGCCCTTGCGTGCTGATGTGTGGAAAGAGTTTGCTCATCGTGAACCTCGTTTCTATGCTTCGGTGGCATTTAGTGGATCTTTTTGGGCTATGTCTAGTGCGACAACTAATACTTCAAATGTGACCAACAAACAGATTTTTTATTATCGCAATGAAAATGATGGACGTATTAATGGAGATCGTTGGTTGCCAACGGGTATCGGTATGATGAAATATGTAAATCCTAAGGACAATACAACTAATGGAGGCAGCATTAGTCCTCGGGTAGAAATTACAATACGTTATGCTGATATTTTATTAATGTATGCTGAAGCGCTTAATGAGTTGACTGGCAGTTATACTATTCCTACTTGGGATGCTAATGGTAGTTATATAATCACTCGCAATGTGGATGAGTTGAGCGCAGCGATTAAGCCCATACGTATCCGATCTGGTGTGCCAAATTATAGCGGAAGTGATTATGGAAATCAGAATACTTTGCGTGAAAAAATTAAAAAGGAGCGCCAGATAGAGTTATTGGGAGAGAACCAACGATATTATGACTTAAGACGTTGGAAAGATGCTCCTGTGGAGGAAGGAGAACAGATATATGGTTATAATACACTGATGACAAAAGATAATGCTGCGTTGTTTTATTCTCCTGTACGTGTACCATTATTACAAGCTTCATTTTCACGTAAGATGTATTTCTGGCCAATTCACTGGGATGAACTACAACGTAATAAAAGGATGACACAGGCGCCAGGATGGCAATCATTTGATTAAGGTATTAATAATTAGAAAGTTTTTTAAGATGAGTAATTTATATAAATCGGTAGTAGCATTATTAATGGTTTTGATGACGATGTCTTGCAATGACGAATGGACAGATGAGCTATACAAAGAGTTGATATCGTTTAAAGCGCCATTAAACGAACAGGGGGTATCTCCAATTTATCTTCGATATGATGCTGATGGCATACGTGAATATGACCTGCCTGTAATAGTAAGTGGATCTAGAACAAATGATCGAGAGATTTCTGTTAAAATAGGGGTGGATAATGATACCCTAGGCATTATGAATAATGAAAGGTTTCAATATAGAACAGACCTTTATTATAAGCAGTTGCCTGTAGATTTTTATGAATTTCCTTCTAGCACATGTGTGGTTCCGGCGGGTTCAAATACTGCGATCCACAAAGTTAGGTTTAAGTTCGAAAACTTGGATCTTGTCGATAAATGGGTGCTTCCATTGACTATTTTGCATGACCCTTCATATGAGACAAATAACCGTAAAGGTTGGCGTAAAGCATTATTGCATGTGATTCCTTTTAATAATTATTCTGGGAAGTATTCATCTACAGCAATGAATGTAAACTTTCTAAATGACAACAAGAATATGGTGATGAGCACCAGAAATACGTGGGTAGTTGATGAAAATGCGGTGTTCTTTTATGCAGGAATGATCGAAGAGGAAGCAGAGGATAGGGGTATATATAAGATTATAATGCGCTTTGGCGAAGGATTAGAACAAGAAGATGGAAGTATACGTGGTTCGTTGAAATTGGAGACTACTACTCCAGCTATTAATTTTGTAGTAAAAGGACAACCTACTTATCATATTCGTAAAGCGGCAGATTTAACACTTCCATATCTCGTACGCGAATATTGTACCGTGACAATGGAATATGAGTACAGTGATATCACATCCATCCCTAATTTTCCTATTCGTTATGTTGCCAAAGGGTCAATGACATTGGAACGTCAACGTAATACCACGATTCCAGACGAGGATCAGGCCATTCAATGGTAGTGATGACAGGTTATAGATTGATAAATAGACAATAAAAGATAAGATGAAGATTCGAATAATTAGCGCTATATTATTTTGTTTGGTTTGTAAAGTAGTCTGGGGACAGGTTGAAGGGCCAGATAAACAGATTTTTTCAAACCCAGTTATTTCAAAACGATTGCCCGATCCTACTGCGATTCGGGCTAAAGACAAGTGGTATTACCTCTATGCGACCGAAGATACACGCAATGTACCGATATGGAAATCAAGAAATATGATTGACTGGACTTTTGCAGGTACCGCATTTACAGATACTTCACGTCCTTCTTTTCTTCCAAAAGGAGGTATATGAGCTCCTGAGATTAATTATTTACAAGGAAAGTATGTTTTGTATTATTCGATGAGCACTTGGGGAGGACATTGGACAGCAGGCATTGGGGCTGCTACTGCCGACAGTCCTGAGGGACCTTTTGTAGATCAAGGAAAGATTTTTGACAGTAAATCGATAGGAGTGGAAAACTCGATAGATCAAACCTACTTCGACAATGGTAAGAAAAAGTATATGTTGTGGGGCAGTTTTCATGGCATATATGCCGTTGAACTGACCAAAGATGGACTTGCTGTAAAAAAAGGAGCAGATAAGGTAAAGATAGCGGGGACAGCGTATGAAGGGGCGTACATCTATAAGAAAGGGAAATATTATTACTTTTTTGGATCAACAGGAAGCTGTTGTGAGGGGCTCAATAGCACATATCAGCTCGTTTATGGACGATCCAAATCATTGTTAGGGCCTTATGTTAATAAAAAAGGTGATTTACTGATGAACAATAAGCATGATGTATTGATTGGAAAAAATGAAGGTTTCGTCGGCAATGGACATAATGCGCAGATTTTGAAGGATGACGCTGGTAATGACTGGTTGTTTTACCATGGATTTGTAAATGAAGATAATTCAAAAAAATTAGACCGCTATTTGTTGTTGAGTCAGTTGAAATGGGATCAGCAGGGATGGCCTTATGTGGACGGTAATTCTCCACAAAAGACTGCTAATGCACCTTTTATTCGTTAGGAAAGGATTTTTTGGATGTATTAAAGGCAAGGAAATCTAATTATGAGTAATATTTTAAAGTAAAAAAATGCGAGTATTTGTAAGTATGTTAATGATCCTTTGTTGGCAAATTTCAATTTGTCAAGTTCAGGAAAAAAAAGGATGGGTAAAAGTTTTTGTTGGTTCGTCTGTGTCGGGATGGAGAGGATACAATCGTGCTGATGCACCTGGAGCATGGACTGTAGAAGATGGCGCATTAAAAATAAATCGAAAAAGTTCTAAGGACAAATGGCATGCAGACCGTGGAGATCTTATATATCCTGTGAAATACCAAAACTTTGAACTAAAATTAGAATATAAAGTAGCTAAAGGATCGAACAGTGGTATTTTATACCTGGTAACAGAAATTCCCAATAAACTAATCTATCATAGTGCTCCCGAATTTCAGATTCTGGACAATGAAAATCACCCTGATGCCAAAAGAGGCAAAAATGGAAACAGACAAGCGGGATCACTTTATGATTTGATTGCAGCTAATCCGCAGGTGTCAAAACCTTATGACACATGGAATTCGGTGCGTATAGTCGTTAAAAAAGGACATGTAGAACACTATCTCAATGGGAAAAAAGTTGTAAAATACCAGTTATGGGGAGAGGACTGGAAGTCCTTGGTCGCAGAGAGTAAATTTAAGTCATGGAATGAATTCCTGATGCCGGGAGGTTCTACACAGTCAGGATACATAGCGTTACAGGATCATCATGATGATGTGTGGTTTAGAAATATAAGAATAAAGAAATTATAAATAATGATGCAAAACAATTTTTACGATGC
>Ga0079224_100011413_pt1 | contig 12237 bp, 11 predicted proteins | sample Stecom2015_FD_80414 | JGI IMG/M metagenome (GOLD analysis project Ga0079224, IMG submission 80414) | Agricultural soil microbial communities from Utah to study Nitrogen management - Steer compost 2015 | ecosystem: Environmental > Terrestrial > Soil > Agricultural land | place: USA: Utah... | reverse complement strand
CGGTGATGTCGCGTTCCTGATCCGGCGTTTCGAGATCCAGGACGGCCGCATCGGGTTCCGCGACGTGCGGGACGGGACCGTCGTCCGCCTCGATGGCGTGCGTCAGCGGCTCCGCCTCGGCGCGAAGCTGAGCGGCGGCGAACTCGCCTCGATCGAGGCCGAGGGCGAGCTCGAGATCGACGCGCTGGGCGCTGCGCTGCCCAGCAAGCTCGCGGTCCCGATCAACGATGTCCGGGTCCGTGTCGGGCACGACGCGGTCCTCGACCTCGCGGGCGACTCGCTCTCGATCGCGCGGCTCGCCCTCACGGTGCAGGAGGTCGCGCTGGAAGGCGAGGGCACGGTTTGGGGGCTGAGTTCGGAGGAGCGCACACTCTCGCTCCGCCTGACGGCGCCGGCCTTCGATGTCGGTGCGCTGATCCGCTCGCTGCCGGACGCTCTCATCGCGGGGCTCACGGACGGGACGGACGAGCTGCCGCCGGTCGGCGGGTGGGCACGGGTCCGGCTCGCGATCAACGGGCCGATCGGCGACGGAAAGGTCCCGGAGGTCCAGGGGATGCTCGGGCTCGAGGCCTTCGACCTCGGCTATGGCGGGCAGCCCGGGCTCGTGACGGGGCTCGACGGGCAGATCGACTTCACGCTTGATTCGCTCTCGAGCGCCGGGCTCGAGGGCCGGCTCCTCGGCGAGCCGCTGCACGTCGCCTTCTCGATCCGCGACTTCGCCGATCCTGCCGCACGCGCGGCGGTCCGGGCCTCGGTCGACCTGGAGCGCCTCGCGACGCTCGGCCTCGTGCCCGACTCGCTCGGGGCGAAGGGTCGGGTCGGGGTGGACGTGTCGTTCCACGGGCCGGCGCTGCGCCCGGCGGAGGGCGCCGTCGACGGCGGGGTCCAGCTCGCGGGGCTCGCCATACAGCCGCCGAAGCTCCTGGTCCCCGTCCAGGTCGAGCGCGGGCGGATCGCGCTCGGCGGCTCGCGGCTCCGGAGCGAGGAGCTCAGGCTGCGGATGGGCGACAGCGACCTCGCGCTCGACCTGACGGTCGACGACTGGCTGCCCTTCGCGTTCGGCGACACCAGCGCCGAGCCCACCGTCGTCGCGACGGCCCGCTCGCGCGTCCTCGACCTGGACGAGATCCTCCCGCCGCCGGACAGCGTGACGTACAGCGACCTCTTCTTCGCCCGGCTCGCGGACCGGCCGGTCGGCGGCCGGCCGGCCGGGCAGGTCGCCGAGGAGGCCGGGTTCCGGATCCCCGCGCTCCCGCCGGTCCGGATCCAGGGCCGACTCCTCGCCGGGACGCTCCGGAACAACGGGCTCGAGCTCCAGGACGTCGACCTCGCCGTCGCCGGGAGAGGCGACCAGCTCGAGATCACCGACGCGAGCTTCAACATGATGGGCGGCGGGATCCAGATCGCGGGGCGAGTCGGGCTCGGCGCCGGCGGCGACAGGGCCGCGAGCACGACCGGGTACCCGGCCGTGCTGACGTACCGGCTCCAGGACGTCGGCGCCGCGCCGTTCTTCGACCGGCTGACCCCGTTCCGGGACCACCTGTCCGGATCGTTCACACTCGCCGGATCGGCCAGCATGCTCCTGGACGAGAATCTGCTCCCGGTCCGGGAGACGGTCATGGCCGAAGGCGCGCTCGCCATCGCCGACGGACAGCTCGTGAACTGGCCCGCGCTGCGCGCGCTCGGCGAGCAGCTCGGCCTCGCGCGCTTCGACACGCTGACCTTCCGCGACTGGGCCGGCAGCTTCCAGGTGACGGGCCCCAACATCACCCTCGGCGAAACCGCCCTCGTGTCCGACGAACTCGACGTCGTCGCGGCCGGATCCTTCGACTTCGGCGGCCGGCTCGATCTCGCGGCGACGGTCCGGCTCTCGCCGGACCTCGCCAGCCGCGTACGGGGCGAGTTCGCGTCGCGGCTGACCGCCGCGGCCGGCGACGCGGAAGGACGCGTGCCGATCGGGGTCCGGATCACCGGACCGGCACAGCGGCCGCAGCTCCAGCTCGACCTCTCGGCGGCCGCCGACAACATCGTCGCCGAGGTCCGCGAGGAGGCCGAGAGCCGCGCCCGCAACCTCGCCGAACGCGCGCTCGAGGACGCAGCCGCCAAACTCCTCCAGCCCGGCGACTCCGCCGCCACGCCGGCCGACTCGGCACGGGCGAAGCTGCAGGAGGAAGCCAAGGGCGTACTCCAACGCCTGATCCGCAGAAGGGGATCGAGCTGACGCACCGGCGCCGGCCAGGCTTCGGAGGCGGCCGCGGCGGGACCGTCGGGGATGAAGGCGCCAGCGGACTGGACACCCGAACGCCCGCGCCTTTATCTTCGACCCCGTCCCCGACACGAGGAGGGTCTCGCATGTCCGACGGCAGACGGGTGTTCCTGACCGGCGCGACCGGGTTCATCGGCTCGCGCCTCGCCAGGCGCCTCGCCGCCCGGGGCGACAGTCTGCGCTGCCTCGTCCGTCCGTCCTCCGACACGACGGCGCTCGAACGGCTCGGCGCGGAGCTGGTCCACGGCGAGCTGACCGATGCGGACGCCATCGCCCGGGCGCTCGAGGGCGTCGACATCGCGTTCCACCTCGCCGCCCTCTACGACATCGGCGTCGTCGACCGTGCGGCCCTGGAGCGGACGAACGTCCAGGGCACCGCCGCGTTCCTCGAGGCCGTCGAACGCGCCGGCACGCCGCGCGCGCTCTACGTCTCGACGACCGCCGCGCTCGCGCCGGTCGCCGAAGGCGAGGGCGACGAGGAGACCGAGTACCCGCCCGGCGCACGGTACCCGACCGTCTACCACCGGACCAAGGCCGAAGCGCACCGGCTCGCGCGCGACGCACAACGCCGTGGGCTCCCGCTCATCATCGTCTGCCCGGCCAACGTCTACGGCCCCGGCGACCAGGGCCCGAGCGCGCGCTTCACCCGCGACCTCCTCGCCGGGCGCGTGCCGGGCCTCCTGGCCCGCGAAGGGTGGCTCTCCTACGTACACGTCGACGACGTGGTCGAAGGCCTCTGCCTCGCGGCCGACCGCGGCGCGCCCGGCAACGTCTACATCCTCTCGGGCGAACACCTCCCGATCAACGAGTTCGCACGACGCGTGTGCGAGCTCGCGGGCCGGAAACCGCCACGGCTGCGCTTCCCGGTCCCCCTCGCCCGCGCGACCGGGGCCGCGCTCGACCTCGTCGCCCGAGTCACAGGTCTCCGCTTCCCGATCAGCCGCGAGACCGTCGACGTGGCGAGCCACCGATGGGTCCACTCCCACGCGCGCGCGACCGAAGAGCTCGGCTGGACGCCCCGCCCCCTGGCGGAGGGACTGCCCGAGACCGTGGCCTCGATCCTGCGCGAAGAACGGCCGTGAACACCGCACGACGGCTGACATGGATCGGGCCGGTCATCGCGGCGGCGTGCGTCCAGCCGCGAGCCGCACCCGAGGCCGAGCCGCGGGCGGGCGGCCCCCAGACCGTCGGGCCGCCGACCATCGAGGTGAGGACGCCACAGGAAGACGCACTGCTCCGGGTCGTACGGCTCGAGGCACGACCGAGCCGCCTCGAACTGGCCGTCGGAGAACGCGCGAGGATCGACGTCACCGCCTACGACCGCAACGGACGTGCAGTGCACGGCGCGCCCCTCGTCACGACCGGGGCCGAGCAGATCCTGATACGAGAAGCCGACGGAACCGTCCGAGCCGCTCGCCCCGGTACCGACACCCTGACCGTGACAGCGCCCGCACCCCCGGGAACGACGCTGCCGCCGATCACCGTCCGGATCCCGGTCACGATCCGTGAGGACACCCAGCCACCGGCACCGGCCCCCTCCGCGGAGAGCGAGCCATGATGATCGAACCGACTCGACTCGGTGAACACCTCGCGAGACTGGTCTGGGAAAGCTTCACGGATTTCCTGGAAGCCGGAACGGGACCGGACCACATAGGCTACGGCGCCGACCTGACGACGCCGGACCTCGATCCCGAAGAACTCCTCATCCTCTTCCTCTGGGTACACACCCGAACCTGCCAGCAGGTCTTCGCACAGAGCCCCGAACAGCTCAGGAAAACCCTCGACGCCCTCCACCGCGCCGTCTTCGAGGACATGGAGGCGCACGGCATGCCATACGCCGAGATCGCGCTCTTCGAACAACGGGTCAGCGCACGGTACAACGAATACTACGGAGCCGTCGACGGCGAGAACGGAGACTTCGGCTCGCTCGCCGCCGAACGCGTCAGCGGAAAGCGACGCCCGGAACTCCCATTCAAACTCGCACTCGCCGAGGCCACGCTGCGCGCCGCCGATCCGCTGCGCGACTACCTGAACGACCTCGTCCTCATCGCCTGATCCCGCCCCGTCGCCACTCTTGCGCCGCCGGTACGCCCCGCGTATCATTCACCATACGCAACGGCGTTCCGTATACTGGAACCCACGGCGGCCGAGGGACGCCGAGCCTGGACGGGTGCACGGGGTCGTATGCAACTTAGGGTGCAGCCGGTGGCCATCACTCGCCGCGGCGGCGGGGGTGCGGTCGTGGGGCGACCTTTCCGGGGGTGGATCTCATGGATCTGTCGGGTGCCACGTATCTGATCTACGCCGAAGGCGCGTTCGGCGTACACAGTTCGAAGCTTGCCACGAGTGCGATTCGCTATCTCCCCGATCGGGTTGCGGGCGTCATCGATTCGGAGCACGCCGGCCGATCCGTGGATGCCGTCCTGGGCTTCGGCGGGGACATCCAGATCTTCTCGTCTGTGGAGGAGGGTCTGGAGCGGAGCCGGATTCGGCCGACGGCGCTGTTGATCGGGATCGCGCCGCGTGGGGGACGTCTCCCGGCGGACGCGGTTTCGGTCCTCGTCCGTGCCGCGTCTCTCGGTCTGGACATCGTCTCGGGGCTCCACGAGTTCGTGTCGGACATCCCGGAGGTCGCGGCGGCGGCTTCGGCGTCGGGCGCCACGATCTACGATCTACGTCGTCCTCCCACGGATCTTCCGGTCGCGGTCGGTCTTGCTCGGGATGTGGAGTCGTTCACGGTCCTGATGGTCGGCACCGACTGCAACCTGGGCAAGATGACGGCGGGTCTCGAGCTCCGTCGTGGTCTGGAGGAGGCCGGGGAGCGTGTCTCGTTCGCGCCGACCGGTCAGACGGGGATCATGATCGAGGGGTGGGGGATCGCGGTGGATTCGGTCGTCTCGGACTTCATCGCGGGCGCCGCGGAGCGTCTGGTCCTGCGTGCCGCGGAGCTGGCCGGCCCCGAGGGGATCGTGATCGTGGAGGGCCAGGGCGCGTTGATCCATCCGGGTTATTCGGGCGTCACGCTCGGGCTGCTGCACGGTTCGATGCCTGCCGCGCTGATCCTGTGTCACGACGCCACGCGCACGAAGATCCGGAGCGAAGGGGTCTACGATTTCGTTCGTATGCCGCCGCTCTCGGAGATGGTCGCGTTGTACGAGGGTGTCGCAGGGTGGCTGCGCCCCGCGCCCGTGCTCGGGATCGCGCTCAAGACGAGCGATCTGTCGGAGTCCGATGCGAAGGAGGCAATCCTGCGCGCGGAGGCGGAGACGGGGCTCCCGGTGACGGACCCGGTTCGCTTCGGCCCGGGCCCGCTGGTCGAGGCGATCCGTCGGGCCGCGGCGGAGTACCGGCTCGCGAGGCAGGGAACGCTCACGCCGCTCGCCGGTTGAGGGGGAGGTGGGGATGAGGCTGGATTACGAGGTCCTGGAGCTGACGACGCGGCATCCGTTCCACATCGCGCGTGCCGCGGCGCCGCCTGTCCGGCGCTCGGTCTGGGTGAGGCTGCGGGACGACGAGGGTGTCGAGGGGTGGGGCGAGGCGGCGGCGACGCCGTTCTATGGCGAGACTGCGGAGACGGTCGTCGCGCTCCTGCCCCGCCTCGCGCCGGTGCTCTCGGAGGCGGCCGCGGGGGACCCGTTCGCGATCGAGCGGATCGAGCGCGCGCTCGAGCACGCGATCGGCCGCAACCCTGCCACGCGGGCCGCGATCTCCGCGGCGTTGCACGACCTCGTGGGCAAGCGTCTCGGCATCCCGGTCTGGCGGCTCTGGGGGCTGGACCCGTCGACGACGCCGCTCTCCTCCTTCACGCTCGGGATCGACGAGCCGGAGGTCATGCGTGCCAAGCTGCGCGAGGCGGCCGACTATCCGATCCTGAAGATCAAGGTCGGCACCCCGCGCGACGAGGAGGTCCTCGCCCTGATCCGCGATGAAGCGCCGAACGCGCGCGTGCGGGTCGATGCGAACACGGCCTGGACGGTGAAGGAAGCGCTCGCGAAGCTCCCGCTCCTCGAGGCCTACGACGTGGAGCTGGTCGAGCAGCCGCTCGCGCCCGACGACCTCGAGGGGCTGCAGCTGCTTCGCGCACGCTCGCCGCTCCCGATCATCGCGGACGAGTCGTGCCGGACCGCGGCCGACATCCCGCGGCTCGTCGGGCGGGTGGACGGGATCAACATCAAGCTCGCGAAGTGCGGTTCGCTGCGGGAAGCGCTGCGGATGATCGCCGCCGCCCGGGCCCATCGGATGCAGGTCATGCTCGGCTGCATGGTCGAGAGCACGCTCGGGATCGCGGCCGCGCTCCAGCTCGCGCCGCTCGTCGACTACGTCGACCTGGACGGCGCCGCGCTCCTCGCGAACGACCCGTTCCGCGGCCCGGGCCTCGAACCCGACGGGCGCATGCGTTTCAACACGGAGCCGGGGCTCGGGGTCGCGCGGCCGTAGCCCGGAGCCCCCGGCGCGTCACCACCTCACCGCGTCCGCACCACGGTGAGGTGGAGCCCGTCGGGCGGCACGGCGCCGTCCGACGTCGTGTTCAACTCGGCGCGGGCCGCCGGTTCCAGCCGGACCCTCACGAAGCCCGCGCCCCCGCCCTTGAGCGAGAGTCGCTCCGTGAGGACCGGCTCGAGCGACCGGACCTGGAGCGGGAACTCATTGGCGCCGTAGAGCGTCGTGATGATCGAGCGGAAGTTCCAGCTCGGCTGGGTGTACCGGTCCGGGACGTTCGGCAGGGCGTCGTCCAGGTACACCGAGACCGCCCAATCCCTCGCCCGGTCGAGGATCCCCCCGCCGAAGACCGCCTCCAGGTTGTCGAGCCCGGAGACGACGGAATTCGCCAGCCGGCGGATCAGCGCCTCGTCGTCCTCCTCGCTGTGATCGATCAGGTACCGGAGGAACGACCAGCTCGCGCCGCGCCCGGCGAGATCGAACTCGAAGATGGTGCTGGCCTCGGGCTGGGCCAGGAGCGTGCGGTAGCGTCCGAGGTTGCCGATGAGGTACCGGTTGGCCGCATCGACTCTCCGCTGCGTCGCGGCCACGGCCGAGTAGTTCAGGTTCCCGCCCGGCTCAAGCTGCGCCTCATCGTAGAAGAGGAGCTCTTCGGCGATGTGGGCGAGCGCCTCGTCGAGCCAGATCTCCTCGTAATCGTTCGCGCCGTTCACGTAGATCCGGCGCCCGGCGTTGATCAGGTGCGCGTACTCGTGGCCGATGACGCCCGGGATCGTGGCCGCGACCGACTCGCGTGAGAACCACGGCTCCTGGGCCTCGCGCGACGGGTCCGGGACGAGTAGGTAGAAGATCTCGGCGTGGTTGCTGCCCGGGCACCCGGCGAGCCCGCCCGTTGGGGTCTGCGGGAAGAGGTCGCGCGCGTAGAAGAAGCCGCCGACGAGGCTGCCCGAGCCCGGCGCCGAGAGGTCGTTGACCGCGGAGGTGAAGAAGATGATGACCCGTCCGTTCCCGTCGACATCGGTCGGTTGCCCGAAGTACCGAGTCAGGACGAAGTGGATGCGGCGGTCGAACACCCTCAGGAACGCCTCGTAGTCCTCGGCCTCGAACCCGCCCTCGGGGTTCAGCGTGTCGGCCACGATGATCGCGCGCTCCCCGACCGCGACGACCCTCCCGGTCCGGTATTCGGGGTTGAAGCACGGCTCTTCGGACTGGACGTTCAGCGTGAGCAGGTCGCCGACCGCGGGGACGTCGAGGGCCAGCGTCGCCGCGTGCCTCTGCAGCCGTACCCGGTCCTCCCCCGCCGCGCCCCCCTCGGCGCGCAAGAGCGCCCGCGCCTCGCGCATGCTTCGCTCGCGGAACCGCATGTGCGCATCGGCGCCTCGCGTGTCGAGCGCCTGGCCGACGAGGGGCCCGGCCGGCTCGAGGGCGGCCGCGACCGTCGCACTCGGTCCGCTGCCGCTCACGCCATCGCCCACGAACTCGAGCGCGAGTCGGGAGTCCGTGAGCCGAGCGCCGTGGAACGGGACGACGATGTACTCGGCGCCGCTGCCGCCGCCCGCGAGGAAGAGCTTCCGGGTGTCCGCGCCGGTGAGGACGAGCGACTCGCCCGGACCGAGACCGCCCAGGATCGCGTGGACCGAGGACTCTTCGGCCGGGGATGCCGGGTCGCCGTCGGTGCACCCCACGAGCGACACGAGCCCGATGAACGGGAGGACGCGCGCCTTCGATATCCAGGTCATACCCCTACCGTCGGAACGAGTAGCTGATCCCGAGTTCGACGCCGAGTTGCGCGACTCGCTGTGACCGGTCCGGCAACGATTCGAACGCGAAGTTCGCCCGATAGCTCCGGTAGTGCACCCCTGGCGCGATGGTCAGCGCATCGCCGAGCGGGAACGCGACCCCGCCGCCGACGGTGTAGCCGAAGCCGGGGTCCGAGGCGATCGCCCGGTCGTCCGCGAAGAACTTCAGTTGACGACGGATGACGCCGCCGCGCGCCCACATCTCGAACTCGCGGCCGGGATCGTCCCAGCCCCAAGCGATGGCGCCGAACCCGAGGCGGAAGAGCACGCCGGCCTCGGGCCCCGCGTCGACCATGCGATCCTCGAGTGCGACGCCCCCGCAGCTCCCGCACGTCAGCTCCGCGTGGTGGTAGCCGGCGAATGCCAGGATGTTACGCGTGATCGGCCACTGGACCTCGAGCCCGAGACCGTACCCCGCGCCCGCGTCCGGACCGTGCCCGGCGGCGAGGTCGCCTCGGGGGATCGCGCCGCCGACCCTCGCCTCGATCGCCGGCATGCCGCTCCCCTGCGCCTGGAGCGGGCTCGCGAACGCGACGGCCGCGAGCACGGCCATGAACAGTCGTATTTTCATCATCCCGGTCCCGAGATCGTGGAAGGTGCTGCGTCGATGAGGGGTACCCGATCCTGAACGCGGGCGCCCGGCCCCTTGTGACGCCCGGCCGCGAGCCGCTCTGCGCGCCTGCCGCTTACGGCGAGTCCATCGTGTGGCCGGTGTCCTCGCCGGTCTCGCGCCTGGAGGAGAGCGCCCAGGCCTCGTCCGGGTCCGGGAGATCGATCTTCCAGACCCCGCCCGGGAAGCGCTGCTGGAGCACGGTGTACTGCTTCCAGAGCTCCGGGTCCGGGTGCCGCCACTCGTGCAGGTAGTAGACGGCGTGGATCCTGGCCTGGAGCAGCTCCTTCGCACAGCCGAAGCACGGGCGCATGGTCGAGTAGAGGACCGAGCCCTCGACCGGGATCCCGAAGCGAGCGGCGCTCAGCAGCGCGTTCTGTTCGGCGTGCACGCAGATGCAGACATCGTACCCCGTCGCCGAGCCGTACTTCTCGCGGTTCGCGCACCGCTCGCAGCCCCCCTCGTCGCAGTTCGGCATCCCCTGCGGCGTGCCGTTGTAGCCTGTCGAGATGATGCGGTCGTTCAGGACGAGGACGGCGCCCACGCGGTTGCCCACACAGTTCGCACGCCGACGGACCGCGAGCGCGATCCCCATATAGTAGTCCATCCGGTCCGGCCGCGCCCGTTCGATCTCTTCACTCATCGGAGCCTCCGTTGCGGTTTCCGCCGGTCCCTCTTGAAGATAGGGCCTGTCCCCTCAGAATGGTACACCCCGGCGCCTCGTCTGGCGCCTCGTCCCCCCGAAATTGACACGCCCGGCCGCCGGCTCCATCTTTCGGTCTCACAACACACACGATCACACAGGGGAGGGATGCGCGTGAGCGAGCGGAGAGAGGTCGCGACGCTGGCCGGCGGCTGTTTCTGGTGTCTCGAGGCGGCCTACGACGAGCTCCGGGGCGTGCTCGACGTCACCTCCGGCTACGCTGGCGGGCACGTGCCGAACCCCACGTACGAACAGGTCAAGACGGGCACGACCGGACACGCCGAGGTGGTGCAGATCACCTTCGATCCGGAGACGATCTCGTACCGTGAGCTGCTCGAGGTCTTCTTCGTGATCCACGACCCGACGACGCTCGACCGTCAGGGCCCCGACGTCGGCAGCCAGTACCGCTCGGCGATCTTCTATCATTCGCCGGAGCAGAAGGAGACGGCGGAGCAGGTCATCGCCGAGCTGACGGCGGACGAGGTCTTCGACGACCCGATCGTGACGCGCGTCGAGCCGCTCACGGAGTTCTACCCGGCCGAGGCGTACCACCGCGACTACTACCGTCGTCACCCGGAGCAGGCGTACTGCCGCGCCGTGATCGCGCCGAAGCTGGCGAAGTTCCGGGCGACGTTCCGCGACCGGCTGGCCCCTCGCACCGAAGAATCGAGCCCATGATCGTAGACCCTCGAGCGAATGGCGATCGTTCCGCCGCGGAGGCGCGGGTCACGTCGTTACGGGACGAGCTGCTCCGCCTGGCCGCGCTGCTCGAACACACGCCCTCGATCTCGATCCCGGAGTTCGAGGCAATGGTGCGCCGGGCGTGCGCGATCGTCCAGGACGGGGACCTCGGACCCGACGGCGTGACCGTCGGCCTCCAGTTCGAAGCGATGCTCGCACGGCTGGCCGACCTGGCCGTCGAGCACCCGGACCCGGTCCCGACGACCACGCTGGGGCTGCCGGCCGATGCCCGATTCCTGAATGACATGGCCGAATTCCTGACCCTCCGGTACGCGCTCGACGCGGCCGACTGAAGCGGATGGCGGCCTCCGGCGCACCATCCGACCGTCCGGCCGCGCCGTACCCCGCCCCGGACGGCTTCGACCTCCAGGGGCACCGCGGCGCGCGCGGCCTCCTCCCGGAAAACACGATCCCGGCCTTCCTCGAGGCCGTCCGGCTCGGCGTCACGACGGTCGAGCTGGACACCGTCGTCACCGGCGACGGCCGCATCGTGGTGTCCCATGACCCGTGGTTCGACCCGTGGATCTGCACCCGGCCCGACGGGCGGCGAGTCCGGCCGGCCGACCGGGACCGGTTCCTGATCTACCGGATGGCGTACGACGAGGTCGCCGCCTTCGACTGCGGGCGCCGCCGGCACCCTCGGTTCCGCCGCCAACGCCCGGTCCCGGCCGCGAAGCCGCTCCTGCACGACGCAGTCGTCGCGGTCGAGACGTTCGCCCGGGAGCTGGGCCGCGCGCCGGTCCGCTTCAACATCGAGACGAAGAGCCGGCCCGAGTGGGACGGCCGGATCCAGGCGCCGCCCGAGGAGTTCGTACGGCTGCTCTACACGGAGCTCGCTTCGCTCGGCGTGCTGCGGCGGACGCTGATCCAGTCGTTCGACGTGCGTACGCTCCAGCTGTTCCGTCGGCTGGACCCCGCCGTCCGTCTCTCCCTCCTCGTCGACGACCGGGCCGGGTTCGACGGCCACCTCGAGCGCCTCGGCTTCGTGCCCGACGTCTACAGCCCCGACCATCGGCTGGTCGACCGCCACGTCATCGCCGAGGCGCACCGCCTCGGCATCCGCGTCGTGCCGTGGACCGTGAACCGACGCGGGACGATGCGACGGCTCATCCGCCTCGGCGTGGACGGCCTGATCACCGACTACCCCGATATCGGGCGCGCGGTCGTCGATGCCATCCTCCAACCGGGCGTCCAGGGCCCCGGTCCCGGCGCCGGCTAGCGGACGACCTCCATCTTCCAGAACGCGATCCGATCGACGGGCTCGTCGACGGCGACGGACGCCACGCGTTCGCCGGTCCCGAGATCGTAGACCTCGACGCGGCCTCCGGCTCCCTCCGCGGCCCCGGCCGAACCGCCGGTATCCCGTTCGCCATCGCCGGCCTCGGCGCCGATCGCGACGAAGCCGAACCGGCCGTCGGGCGAGATCACGAGGGCGCGGGGCGCCCGGCCGGTCGGGAGCCGACGGGTCAGTCGCAAGTCGTCGAGCGTGAGCTCGAGGAGCTCCCCGGTCCCGGAACAGACGACGAAGACATGCTCGCCATCGGCCGCGGGGTGCGCCCACGTGGGCCCGCACCGCGGCTCGACCGCGACCGCGGCGTCGCCGCCGTGCCTGACCGCGTGCCGCTCCACGTGCGCCGGGTCCTTCATGTGTTCGGCGTGCATCGCGGCGTGATCGCCG
>Ga0079224_100011411_pt1 | contig 12237 bp, 8 predicted proteins | sample Stecom2015_FD_80414 | JGI IMG/M metagenome (GOLD analysis project Ga0079224, IMG submission 80414) | Agricultural soil microbial communities from Utah to study Nitrogen management - Steer compost 2015 | ecosystem: Environmental > Terrestrial > Soil > Agricultural land | place: USA: Utah... | reverse complement strand
GTCTGGCTCAAAATATGAAAACCTTCAAATCCCTATCCCTTTCGACAGATTTTTGAACGAGGTTGTATCCAAGTGGCTAATAGTGACTGTTGTTTGAGCTTCTGACCAAACAGATTTGAACCTGTGAGCAAAACATCCGGCTTATAAAAAGTCCAACTTTGTGCTATTGTTCAAAGTAAAACTCAGAAAGATGAAAAAAGTCGTATTGATCACAGGGGCATCTGCAGGGATGGGTAAAGAAACTGCAAGACTATTGGCACAGAACGGTTATGAAGTATATGGCGCGGCGCGTAGACTAGAAAAGATGGAAGACTTAAAGGTATTTGGAGTCAAGCCTATTGCTTTAGATGTAACCAAGGATGAAACTATCACGGCTTGTGTCAAACAAATTTTAGGAGAAACCGGTGGACGGATTGATATTTTGGTCAACAGTGCGGGATTTGGTTCACACGGTGCCATTGAAGATGTACCCATGAAAGATGCTAAGCACCAGTTGGAGGTCAATGTCTTTGGGGCGATGAGGCTGACGCAATTGGTCTTGCCTTATATGCGCAGGAATAAATTTGGGAAAATTGTAAACATATCTTCGGTTGGTGGGAAATTGGCTGGACCATTGGCCGGTTGGTACCATGCCAGTAAATTTGCATTGGAAGGTTTGAGTGATAGTTTGAGAAACGAAGTCAAACCTTTTGGCATTGATGTAATCGTTATCCAACCGGGTGCCATTAAATCAGAATGGAGCAATATCGCCTATGATAATTTGATGGAGACATCAGGCAATGGAGCATACAGAGACATGGTATCAAAATTTGCAAATATGATTAAAAACAGTGATGATAAAAGTTCCGACCCGATTATTATTGCGGAACTGATAAAGAAAGCCATTGAATCAAAAAGTCCAAAAGCGAGATATGCAAAAGGTTACTTGGCTAAACCCATTCTTTTTGTTAAGAAAATAACCTCAGATAAATTGATGGATAAAATTCTTGCAAGTCAAATAAAGTAGTACCAAATGCAATGGAAACGATAGATATTGTCCAGCATAATATATTGCTTTCTTACACGAGCAAGCAACAGTTTAGCCAAGAGCAATTTTGGGGAGAGCATACATTGTCTATGCTCCTATCAGGAGAAGGGCGTGTTTACAATAACGAAGAAACACAGCTATATACGCCTGGAACAATAGGGCTGCTGAAAAGGAACCAATTAGCCAAAACGGTTAAAATCCCCTCGGCTGACGGAAAGCCTTTTAAGTCCGTCGGTATCATTTTAGACCAGGAAACGTTAAGAAAATACGGTGCCGAAAATGACATCGCTGTCTCCTTGCCTTATACCGGCAAAACGATGCTTAAACTCAATCAAAATCGTTTTATAGCAGGATTTTTTGATTCGCTGCTTCCTTATTTTGAGCAACCCGGACAACTAACTAAACGATTGTCAGAACTGAAAACCAAAGAAGCAATTGAACTTTTGTTAGCATACGATCCAAGACTGAAAGACTTGCTTTTTGATTTTAGCGAACCTTTCAAAATTGATTTGGAAGCCTTTATGAATAACCATTTTACCTACAATGTGCCTATAAAACAATTCGCAAAACTGACAGGGAGAAGTATTTCAACTTTTAAAAGAGATTTCAGGAAAACGTTCTCCCAAACACCTGCAAAATGGTTGAAGGATATGCGTTTAGATAAAGCCCATTTTTTAATTTCAGAAAAAAAACAGAAACCTTCTGAGGTTTATCTGCAAGTTGGATTTGAGAATTTTTCTCACTTTTCTGCTTCGTTTAAAGAAAGGTTCGGATATAATGCTTCAATAGTTTGATGGTAAGAAAGAAAACAACTCCACACAGCGTTATAGTTAAGTAAAATTCATTATATTAAAACGATATTCTTATATCTAAAATTATCCAGGAATTCTCGACGGCCTTGTGAATCTGTTTATTTTCTCGTTAAATTTGTCTGGTCACAGGATATACAGTGCCAGATTATAGTTCATATACGGACAGGGAATTGGTCGCATTCTTAAAAGAGGGTGATCAGGCCGCTTTTACGGAAATCTATAACCGGTACTGGTCATCCATGTATGCCCATGTATACAAGATGCTGCGTGACCGTGATGACACGATGGATGTCCTGCAGGAATTATTCAGTGCTTTATGGCTGAAAGCTGCCGACATCAATCCCGAAACCAAAATCTCAGGCCACCTGTATCTCTCAGCCAGGAACCGTGTATTTAACCTGATTCAGCAGCACAGGGTTAGAAATGATTTTTTAGGTTCACTGGCCGCGTTCATGACAGAAGTGGGCACTGAGACGATGGATGTCATAGACGAGCGGGCCATGGCTGAAGCCGTCGAGGCTGAGATTGCCCGCCTGCCACCAAAAATGCGCCACGTTTTTGAACTCAGCCGCAAGCACAATCTCACTTATAAGGAAATCGCTGAACACCTCAATATCTCTGAACAAACCGTCCGCAAACAGGTACAGAATGCGCTGCGTATCCTCCGGCCCAGGCTGCAAGCCATGGGAGTAGGTATCACTTTTTTGCTGTTGGTTTCCTGAAAAAAATAAAAAATCATTTCCTTCTACCCTATCCCTACCTTCCCAACTGTTTTGTAAGAAAGGACGGATACCGTTATGACCCGACAGGAAGCGAAAATATTATTGGATAAATACGTCCAAGGCACAGCAACCGTCGATGAACGGGCGCGGCTGGAACAGTGGTATCATCGGGAGCAGGAAAAACAGCACCTATCTGAGGATGAAGCTGATTTTTTGTTTCTGAAAGATATCATCTGGAAGAGGACGTTGACACGTGCCGGGCTGAGGCGTCGATATCCCAAAGCGAGGCATCTTTGGATACGGTTGGGTGCCGCCGCAGCCATTCTGCTTTGCTTGTCTGTCAGCCTCTATTTTTTCGTAATCAATTCGGATCAGCGCACGGAGGTTGCCTCTTCTGAGATTGTACCAGGTACAAACCGCGCGACGCTCACCTTGGCCGATGGCCGTACCATCAGTTTGAGCGAGAGCCAGACAGGAATCGTCATTGGTGACCGCAATATAAAGTACGCGGACGGATCCCCATTGGGACTTTCCCCTGGAGAGTTGAACAACGGTGTCCTGGCTGAAATTGAAGAACTGGTGCTTACCACCCCAAAAGGTGGTACGTACCAAGTTACCCTTTCGGACGGCAGCAGGGTGTGGCTTAATGCCGCCAGCACGATCAGGTATCCGAGTCGGTTCGTTGGCAATAAGCGCGCCGTGGAAATCTCAGGAGAGGCCTACTTCGCGGTGAAGAGCGACAAAACCAGACCGTTTAAGGTAACGAGCGATGGACAAACTGTGGAAGTTCTCGGTACCGAGTTCAATATATCTGCATATAACGGAAACGCTGAAACCAGAACCACGCTGGTGGAAGGAAGCGTGCGGGTGGCACCGACATCCGATCCCTCGTCTGAGGTGACGATCCTGCCAGGCGAACAGAGCGTCATCCGCGGGGCGCAGATCGACGTTGCCGAAGTAGAGCCAGAGCAATACATCGCTTGGAAATCAGGTAAATTTTTCTTTAAAAATACCTCATTCCAGGATATGATTGCCGAGGTTGCCCGCTGGTATGATATTGAAGTGGTTTACGAGGATAAAGTGCCTGCGACCACTTTCAGTGGTGATATGAAACGGAGTGTCAGCCTGATGACGGTATTGGACATGTTGAAGATTTCCAATATTCCGTTCCGTATTGAAGGGAAAAAACTGATTATCGAATAAATGAAAACCAATTAACCGATAAATTTAATGATGAAAAGATATGAAAACATAAGCTAAACGCAAACACAGAAAACAATACAGGGAAGTGTTGTGACCACCTCCCTGTGCTGTTCGGATATTACGCAGTTTTAAACCAATTGTAATAATTAGGATAAAGAACTTTATCCAAACCCTGCAAATTTAATGATAAATTATGTAATTGCCCGTTGCGGTTTCAGGCTACCGCAATGGATGAACCAGTTATTCCTTATTGTGAAAATAACTACGTTATTATTGATCGTTGGGTGCCTGCACATCAGCGCAGCGTCCTTATCTCAAACGGTTAGCATCAGGGCCAATAAATGGCCTATTACCCAAGTGTTTGACGCGATCAGGCAACAGACAGACTATCAGGTTATCTACAGTGACGAATTAATCAATCCGACGTTCAAAGTGAGCGTAAAGACAAACGGGATGCCGCTGGAAACGTTCCTTTACAAGGTGCTTAAGCCCTTGTCGCTGACCTATCAGGTCAAGGAAAACACAATATTGATCGGGCGTGCGCCGCTTCAAACAGTCCCGGCAGTCAGCGACTTAAAGCCCCAGCAACGGGCTAGTTCCGAAGCGGTACGGCAGCCGGCGCTTGTCATCAATGTAAGGGGAATGGTTTCCGACACAACCGGGCTCCCCCTGCCCGGTGTGTCGGTCCAGGTAAAAGGCTCCCAAATGGGCACGGTAACCGACCTGAACGGGCGTTATTTACTGGAAAGCATTCCCGAAGAAGCGAACCTGGTATTTTCCCTTATCGGCTATAAGCGCGTAGAAATCCCCGTGAACGGACGGGAGCAGATCGACATAGTATTGAAAGAAGATCGAGCTGACCTGGAGGAGGTGGTGGTGGTAGGTTACGGTACTATGCAGAAAAAGGATCTGACGGGTGCTATTACACAACTTAAGCCGGATAAAATTGCCGATGAAAATCCCCGGACGGTTCAGGATATTCTACGGGGTACCCCCGGGTTAACGATCGGATTAGATGCATCGGCAAAAAATGGTGGTAGCATCAATATACGCGGCCAGCGTTCCGTTTATACGGCTGCAGGCCATAATTCTCCATTGTTGATTCTGGACGGGATGATCTTCTACGGTGAGCTATCTGAAATTAATCCGGATGATATTGAGCAAATAGACATACTGAAAGACGCTTCGGCGGCGGCAGTTTATGGCGCGCAGTCTGCTAACGGCGTACTGATCATCACTACTAAAAAAGGAAAGCAGGGTAAGCCGAAGATTAATGTTACATCAAACATCGGGCTTTCAACGATGGGGGCCAATCGCCCGGTCTGGGGTCCCGAAGGGTATTTACGGTACAGGGAAGATTTTTATAAATCAACCACTTACGCTATTAATCCGGCTACAGGCAATTACGAAGCTTATAGGTCAGACGATACGCAGGCCCAGGTAGCCAAGGATAAGCCTGGCTACTACGAAAAGCCAACGCCAGAGATGCTGGATAAATACGGTATAACCATAGATGAGTGGAGAGCTTATTCGTCTATCGGAACGGAGGCTTCTGACGAAGCAATATACGCAGGGCGTATTGACCTTAACCACAATGTTTTGGAAAATTACTTGGCAGGAAGGACTTTTGACTGGTATGACCATAGTTTCCGCAACGGCTTTAATCAGGATTACAATATCAGTATCTCCGGGGCCAGTGACAAGATAAATTATTATATGTCTGGCGGATACCTTAAAAATGAAGGTGTTATTGTAGGAGATAATTATCGGGCAATCCGTTCCAACCTTAAGGTAGACGGTAAAGTAACGGAATGGTTAAATATCGGTGCCAATATAAACTTTCAGGATCGCTCAGACGGAAATATCGCGACAAATTGGAACAGGGCAATAACGTTAAACAGTCCTTTTGCTTCCTACAGGGATGCTGACGGAAATCTGGAAGCGCATCCGCAGGGATCAGGACTTACGGGTTTGATAAGGGGATATAATTATGATTTTGACAGACAGTATCAGGATCTTGAAAGTGGCTATACCGTTTTAAACTCAATTTTTACAGCTAAGGTAAAACTGCCTTTTAATATAACCTACTCATTTAATGCTTCTCCAAGGTATCAGTTCTTCTACAGACGCTATTTTGCATCGTCGGAGCATCCTGACTGGAGCCCGCTTACTGATAATGCCGGTGTTGATCGTCGAAGCAGCAAAAACTTTGACTGGTCTATCAACAATACGATTAACTGGGAACAAGTTTTTGCCCGAAAGCATCGGATCAATGTTACCCTGGTACAAGAGGCAGAAGAGCGCCAGTCGTGGATGGATGTGATCAATGCCCGAAATATTACGCCTACTGATGCGCTGGGACTGCATGAAACCAGCGGGGGTGATAAGCTATTAAGTGAATTTGACTCTTATGACGGTCGTCAAACAGCAGATGGTATGCTTGCCCGTCTTTTCTATTCCTATGACGATACGTATATGTTTACCGGCTCTGTACGCCGCGATGGATATTCGGCATTTGGGACCTCCAATCCACGGGCTACATTTTTGTCTGCCGGATTTGCCTGGACTTTTACGAAAGAGAATTTCTTTAACTGGAATCCCATGAGCAATGGCAAGCTGCGTTTATCTTATGGGCAAAACGGAAACCGGTCATTGGAGAACCCTTACATCGCATTAGCCAATCTTGCAAATGGCGTTGGTACTCAGGGTTATTTGAATGCAAGTGGGGACTATCTGCAGTATAAATACTTGGTGATAGACCGTTTGGCCAACACGCGCTTACAATGGGAAAAAACAGCTTCTTTCAATGTGGGTTTCGATATTGGTTTCCTCAATGATCGCATAACCGCGACATTGGATTATTTTCAGATGTCTACCACAGACATGATCATGAACCAGTCCTTACCTGAATTTTCAGGGTTTACCAGTATAACCACCAATTTGGGGGAAGTACAGAACAATGGATTTGAAATATCGGTAAACGCGCAGCATATTGCGCGGAAAAACTTTAGCTGGAATACCACTGTTGGCTTTTCAAAATATAAAAATACCATTAAGCACCTTTATTACCAATATGAGGATGTGCTGGATGCAGATGGCAATGTGGTATCCAGTAAAGAAGTTGATGATATTGGTAACGGATGGTTTATCGGTCAGCCCATCAGCGCCATCTGGAACTATCGGGTAACCGGGATCTGGCAGGTGGATGAGATTGAGGAGGCCGCCAGGCATGGTCAACGTCCCGGTGATCCAAAAGTAGCCAATAGTTATACAGCAGATGATATACAAAACCAGGACGGAAGTGTAACACCTGTATACAACGATCATGATAAAGCGTTCCTTGGACAGTCCCAGGCGCCTATAATGTGGTCTTTGCGTAACGATTTTGTATACAAAAACTTCAACTTTTCTTTTAATATATATTCATACTGGGGACATAAGAGCCTTAACGGAGCGTATCTGAACCAGGATAACGGAACGTCAACCATTAGCGAAGGCCTTGCAAATACTTATGACAAACCTTATTGGACACCGGAGAATCCAAGCGATTTTTGGGCCCGGTTGGAATCAAAAGGACCCAGCGGCCTTAATAGCCCTCAAAGACTATTCGACCGGTCTTTTATCAGGCTGGATAATATCAGTTTGGGATATGCATTTCCCACTCAACTAACCCTGCCTTATGGTATCGAAAAGTTAAAAATTTTTGGTTCCATCCGTAATGCTGCCGTATGGCATAAAGATAAAAATTGGCGGTACTGGGATATAGAAACCGGCCAGATGGCACCGAGAATTTTCACATTGGGTATAAATGTAATTTTATAAATGAATTGATTATGCAAAAGAACTATATATCCGCTTTATCAATAATTAGCATATTGTCTATTACTTTATTTTCAGGCTGTACGAAGGATTTCTTGAAACCGGATCCACTGTCTTTCTATGAGCCTGAAGCAACATTTTCAACCCGCTCTGGTCTGGATGCTTCCCTCGCGCTGGCGGACAGGCATTTGCGTTCGTATTGGGGAGGTTTAGAAACAAGAGATGCCTGGGTACCGATCAGTACTGAGTACATGCTGTCTGATATTGCCGTTTCTGGTAAAACCGATGCGGGTACCATTTTTGCCGACGTGGCTACTCGTCTTACCCCAACAGATGGGGCGTATGACAATAACGTAAACTCGATTGCCTTCTTTTGGGATCAAACTTATGCGGGTATCAAGCATGCCAATGCGATTACGAGTTTTATTGATAATGTGCCCGATTTGGATGAAAAAACCAAACAAGAGTATTTGGGTCGGGCTTATTTTCACCGCTCCTTCCGTTATTTGGCACTTTGCTTTCAGTATGGAGATGTGCCGCTGGTAAGCAAGATATTAAATGTACCAAAACAGAACTATAAATCGACCAGTCGCGCGGCTATTCTGGAAATGATTACTGCGGATATGGAGAAAGCGGTAGAATGGGTGCCGGATCAGTCGCAAATGGATCTTATTGGTTTGGTAAACAAAGGAGCTTGTCGCCAACTTTTGATCAAATGCTACCTGGCTACCGGCCAGTGGGATAAGGCTATAGAGCAGGCCGATATATTGATTGATCAATCCGGATATGCTTTAATGACCGATAACTTTGGGACATTTGACAATCCCAACCCTGTTAGCTGGCCAGTAACCCGTAATGTCATATGGGATTTGCACCGACCTGTAAATAAGGCTATTGCTGCAAATAAGGAAGCTATTTTTGTGATGCCTAACCGTGAAGGTACAGATGCAACAATTAGATATAAATCTATGCGTAACTGGGGGCCCATGTGGAACCAGGCGGCGTTAAAATCTCCCAGCGGAAAGGTCTTATTGGCTGCCGCCAGAACTGACCCCAGGTATAGCGCCGAATATGATATCAATGGCGCAGTTGGAAGGGGAATAGCAACGATAAGGCCTACTCATTTTGCACAGTTCGGTCTTTGGGCTGTTAATGGTGTTGATGATGCGGGTGATTTAAGACATAATAGTGCCGTTGGAAACTGGGCCCGTATGGAAATGTTGAAGTACAATGATCCTACTGATCCTTATTACGGACAAAACCTGAGGCTGTATGATGGCACAAAGCTGCTGTGTACTGATACCATCCGCAGCTGGTTTGATTGGCCGCATTATAAAATCTATATCGATGACCCCGTGTTTCAAGCAACACCCAGTTCCAATAGAAATGATGGAGGGGCGGCGGACTGGTATCTCTATAGGCTGGCAGAAACCTATTTGCTACGGGCAGAAGCACAGTTTTATAAAGGAAATATAGGATTGGCAACAGAGGACGTCAATACGGTAAGGAGAAGAGCCAAGTGCAGCCAACTCTATACAACCGTGACCATTGGCGATATTGTTAATGAACGGGCCCGCGAATTGTACATGGAGGAATGGAGACACATGGAATTGAGCCGGATATCATATAGCTTGGCTTTGAGCGGTAAGCCGGATGAGTTTGGCAACACCTATCAGGTAAATAACTTATCAGACAACAGTTATTGGTACCAGCGTATTCAGCATTATAATGATTATTATAATAAAAACAAGGTGACCGTAAGGAACAGAAGCTATACCATAGCGCCGCATAATATTTACTGGCCTATCCCTCAGGAAGCAATAAATTCCAACATTCTAGGCAAATTACGTCAAAACCCCGGATATAGCGGCTATGATGCTGGCGTTGAAATGTGGACAAACTGGCAGGATGCGGTAGCAGACGAGGATAGTACGGGAGAGTAAAGTGGATCGATAACAGAAGCATAAGCATAAGCATAAAAATCAAAAAAATCCTTCAAAATTAGTTAACATGAAAAAAGTTTATAGATTTAGTAATCTATTGTTTACAACGGTTCTTTTAGCAACCAGCTTTGCTGAAGCACAGAATTATTTTGATAATTTTCCTGTCCAGGCCAATCCAAAAACGGTTGGTGAAAGGCTAAGTAAAAGATTATTGGAGACCAAACATCAGCTATATTTTGATAAAGGCATACACTATGCCGAAGTCTGCACCTGGTATGGTGCTGTCCGGTTCGCTGAGTTAACCGAAAATCAGCAGTTAATGAAACAATTGAGGAATCGCTTCGAATTATTGTTTCACCTGGAGAAAGATATTCTGCCCCCTCCTGTCCATGTAGACCAAAATATGTTTGGATGCCTTCCGCTTAGGTTGTACAGTATCACGAAAGATAAACGTTACCTGGATCTTGGGCTTCCTTATGCCGACTCCCAATGGACACTGCCGGCCAACGCGAAAGACGAGGAGCGCGAATGGCATGATAAAGGATATTCCTGGCAAACGCGTCTCTGGATAGACGATATGTATATGATAACCATTGTGCAGTCTGAGGCTTACAACGTTACCGGCGATCCAAAGTATATCCAGCGTGCCGCGGAGGAGATGGTTTTGTATCTGGATGAACTGCAGCATGACAATGGTCTTTTCTACCACGCGCCGGATGTGCCTTTTTATTGGGGCCGCGGCGACGGATGGATGGCTGTAGGGATGACCGAGCTTTTGCATAGCTTACCTGAAAACGACCCTAATCGCAAACGGATAATGGAGGGCTACGTTCTGATGATGAACAACCTGAAAAAGCACATCAATATCGACGGCCTATGGAATCAATTGATCGATGAGCCCGATTATTGGACGGAAACATCCGGATCGGCTATGTTCACCTATGCGATGATAGTAGGAGTAAAAAACGGTTGGTTGGACGAGGCTGAATTTGCTCCGGTTGCACGCCGGGCCTGGCTGGCGCTGTGCAATTACATAGACGACAACGATGATCTCACGGAAGTGTGTATCGGAACAGGCAAAAAGAACGACAAACAGTATTATCACGACCGTCCGCGCAAGGCCGGAGATTATCATGGGCAAGCGCCTATTTTATGGTGCGCTGCCGCGCTTTTGGAAGATGTAACCCAGTAAACGGTAAATAGATATTGACATGCCACACCCTGTAAGAACACTTTTAATCGTCTTATCGTTGTGCACTGCTTCGTATGCCTTCGGACAGGAACTGCAAAACCAAAAACCGAATATCCTGCTGATCATTGCGGATGATCTTTCCAAGACCTTGCCCCTTTATGGCGACAGCACCATTACCACTCCGGGTATGGATAGCTTGGCCAAAGACGGCGTGGTCTTTGAGCGTGCCTATTGCACTGCGTCTTCCTGTACCCCGTCCAGGGCGAGCATCTTGACGGGCAACTATCCTCATCAGCTGGCTGAAGGGGGTAACCTGCATGGGACACTCCACCTGAAACATGAAAATTATGCCCGTATCTTGGCTGAAAACGGGTATCGCGTAGGCCTGCAGGGAAAAGGTTGGGGGCCCGGGGACTTCCGGAAAGGGGGTTATACCGAAAATCCCGCAGGCAAATCCTACAAAAGTTTCGAGGATTTCATGCAGGATCAGCCAGCAGACGCACCTTTCTGTTTCTGGCTGGGTAGCTTGGACCCGCACCGGCCCTATAGCCGATCGCTTAAAGAAAGCATGGGCATTGATTCCATGATGGTAGAGATACCTGCATGGTTACCGGACAGCGACGTGGTGCGTGAGGATTTTCTCGACTATTACGCGGAGTCGAAACGTTTTGATCAAACCATCGAAAAGGCGATAGCCCTGCTCAAGGAAAAAGGAATTTATGATGAAACCTTGATTGTGGTCACAAGCGATAACGGGATGCCCTTTCCGAGGGTCAAAGCGAATGCCTACGACGGGAGCACCAATGTTCCGCTCATTATGCGGTGGGGCAGACATTTTAAAGGACAAAGAACCAGCGAGATGGTTAGTCTGATCGATCTGGCACCGACTTTTCTCTCAGTAGCAGGCATGGAGGTGCCAGAATCAATGGAAGGCCAATCCCTTTTACCGCTACTTGAAACCGGCAAGAGCAAACACCCACGTACCGAAATTTTCACCGAAAGGGAAAGGCATGCCTACGTGCGGGCCAACAACCTGGGCTATCCGATGCGGGCAATCCGGACCGAGCGGTTCCTGTATATCAATAACCTGCGTCCGGACCGATGGCCTGCGGGAGATCCGGAAAATTTAGAATCAAACAGGTTCTTTGGAGATATAGACGATGGGGGGACCAAGAAACTGCTGCTGGAAAACCAAGATGAACCTGCCTATGAAAAGCTGCGCTTATGGAGTTTGGACAAAAGACCGGCTGAAGAACTGTATGATCTGCAAAAAGACCCCGATCAGTTAAGAAACCTGGCGAAGGATCCGGGCTATACCAAAGTCCGCCAGGAGTTGGCCATACGCCTGAGGGAATGGAGAAGGGATACTGAAGACAGCGTGACCGATAGGGAAGATCCTTTTGATCACTATCCGTTCTATGGCAAGATACCGAAACGGCCATAACAGCCAGGACTATCGTATTCTCCCTTTTCACTACAACAATCCGACTTTTGGTTACAGCCGTTTCTTTATTTCTGC
>Ga0079224_100011410_pt1 | contig 12237 bp, 10 predicted proteins | sample Stecom2015_FD_80414 | JGI IMG/M metagenome (GOLD analysis project Ga0079224, IMG submission 80414) | Agricultural soil microbial communities from Utah to study Nitrogen management - Steer compost 2015 | ecosystem: Environmental > Terrestrial > Soil > Agricultural land | place: USA: Utah... | reverse complement strand
CCCTCTTTCTTCGATTTCCCATATAGATTATCTCGTTCTTCCTGCGTAGAAGAAGAAAAAATAGTATGAGGCTTAGCCCCTGTTCGACGCAACGAGTCTAAAAGAGTTTGTACCAATCCAACATTGGTTTCATAGATTACATTTGCATCAGGATGCCTATTCATTGCTGCAAGATGCACGATGGTGTCGCATTGGCTCACGAAAGCATCCAACTGTTCCTTATTTTCAAAATAATTTCTTTCAAAAGGGACTAACTCAAACTCATCTTTATATAACTGCAGTGTATTGTACAGATGACTACCTACAAAGCCAGCCTGACCAGTGATTCCTACTTTTCTCATAATGACTAAAATATATCTTTAAAATAATCTAATGGGAACCGATACTCATCTTGCACTTCACCCAACCTATAATCGCTCATTACAAGTAAGGCATTTGCGGAAGTTAGTGCGTGGATGGCCGTAATGTATCCTGCAGGAACGTGCAATACATCCGCCTTTTCTTGACTAAGCCGAAACTTTTGTGCAGGAAGATGGGGAGATGGCTGTTCCCAATTATCAACTTTAATTACGCTGATTTCATAATCACCTTCCACTGCCATAAACCAACGCTGCTCAACTTTGTGTCCCTGCCAGCCACGAATAGGTCGTACCTCACTGTTATGGATAACATATAACCGCTTTACCGGTATGGCATTAAAATCATTATTGAACCTCAATGTTCCTCTTTCATCACTATGACGGCCTCCCAGAATAATCGTAGGTTGCATATGGCTTATACGGGATAGTGAACTACATTTTTTTCTCCTAAAATATCTTCACGGATGACTGGCAATTTCTTAAGCAGCTCTTTCATCTCTTCCACGTTGAGACGATAAGTATTATGTGAGTGATATTCTTCAACCTTTGACTCCTCAGGATTTCCTTCGGAGAAATATTGCTCATAGTTCAAATCGCGTGTATCGGCAGGAATGCGATAATAGCCTCCCAAATCTTCTGCCTTCACCATATCTTCCCTATTTACGAGGGTTTCATATACTTTTTCTCCATGGCGGGTGCCGATGATTTTAATTTCGTTTTTGGCATTATAAAGTTCCAATAATGCTTTAGCTAAAGTTTCGATGGTAGCGGCAGGAGCTTTTTGTACGAAAAGATCGCCTTGACGCGCATTTTCAAAAGCATATAGCACGAGATCTACCGCATCTTCCAGTGTCATCATAAAGCGCGTCATCCCAGGATCGGTAATGGTAAGGGGCTTGCCTGATTTAATTTGATCGATAAACAAAGGAATTACAGATCCTCGGGAAGCCATTACATTGCCGTAACGTGTACAGCAGAAAACGGTTTTAGAATCGTCAAGATTACGGGAACGCGCAACGGTTACTTTTTCCATCAGTGCCTTGGACATCCCCATAGCATTGATAGGATAAGCCGCTTTATCGGTACTGAGCACCACTACCCTCTTCACTTCGTATTTTTCGGCAGCATATAATACATTGTCGGTGCCCAAGATATTGGTTTTTACAGCCTCCAATGGAAAAAATTCGCAGGAAGGTACCTGCTTTAACGCTGCAGCGTGAAATATATAATCCACCCCCTTCACTACCGTTTCTACACTAGTACGATCCCTTACATCGCCCAGATAAAATTTAATCTTTCGATTATTATAGCGCTTACGCATATCATCCTGCTTTTTCTCATCCCGGCTGAATATGCGTATTTCTTTAAAATGATCGGTATTCAAAAAACGATGCATTACAGCATTCCCGAAGGAACCGGTACCGCCTGTAATGAGTAATATTTTGTCTTTTATTTGCATAATCCTCAAAAATGATTATTCTGTATTAATTTAAGTTAAAGGCTCACACGTAGTAAACTAGATTATAGTATTAAAGGCATGCAAAGGTATTAGTTTTATTTTAATATTTATGATGTAGCTCTTACGTCCTTCCAGATATCAAGCATATGTTGCCAAACGATAGATATATCATACAAATTATTCACCCTCTCTTTGGCGTTCTTTCCACATTCATTGGCAAAATTTCTATCTGTCAACATTTTTAAAATTGCCAGGCGTAGTTGCTCTACATCCCTAGGCGGGATACACAACCCTGCAGGTTTCTCTCCATTCATATCCAACATCTCAGGAATTGCCCCAACCGATGAAGCAATAATAGGGCACCCGCACGCCATACTTTCAAGAATAACATTAGGGAACCCCTCGGTGTAGGTGGGCAAAACAAATATACCGGCAGAGAGCATTTCCTTAATCGTTTCCTGGTATGCCATCTCTCCGGAAATAGTTAATTGGCCTTTAAACTTATTGGTTTCAGCTAAACGTAACAATTCTTCCTTTATTTCTGGGTAAACGAATCCAATAAGCTTTAACTCAATGTTTTCGAGATCCATACATGCTGTTAGCAATTCAAAAACCCCTTTAGTTCGTACTACATGCCCAGCAAATATAATTTTATTAGAATTTCTAGCTATATGATTATTTTCAGCAATAATATTTTTTACAACTGGCGTAAGAGGGTTAGGTAGCAGCACCACATTATAAAATCCATTTGATTTTAAAGCATCATACGATGCTTTGTCAATTACAATTACTTTTGTAGCAGCCCGAATTACTTTACGTAATAGGCGCATTTCCCAATTATTCGTTTTTATTAAGTCCGGAATACGCCCAAACCGAAAATGAACAACCGTTTTTATATTATACTTCTGAGCTTGTCTTATGATGAAATAATCTTTTATGAGACTTATAGATGCACTACTAACAATATGAACGATGTCGTATGGGGTGCCTGCCATTTTCTTTTTTATTCCTCTTAATAGAGGTATATATACCTTTACCCCCTCAATAGCTCTATATAACAATGAATCTCCAGAATATGAACCTTTTTTATGGTTCATTCGAAAAAAATCAATATCGACTTCTTCCTTATTGACATGGGTTGTGTAGTATTCCAAAATATGCTCTGCCCAACGAGAAATCCCCCCAATTTTACCACCCAGAGGTGTACATAGTAATATTTTCATGCAATAGTTTTTATAAGCAATCTTTATAAGGATATGCAAAAACTTTCAAATATAGGAGTTGTTGGCCCCAATACTATATTTGATTAAACAATAATCTCAGGTCATTGCTAAGCTCGACAATATTAATATTCTCAGATTCAAAATTCTTTTTAGGCTGGTCATAAATATCGAAGAGTGTCTTCAACCTACTAACGATCTTATTAAGTTGCTCTTGACCTGATCGATTTAATTTACCTCTATTGTCTAAAAGATATTGAAGCAACTTAGCATTTTGAATTCCGATTTTGGCGCCAACCAGACGTATAGATGGTATAATCCTTTCTGCGTTGCTTAATCCCTTTACAGATTGAGTATAGAGCGATACATTAGGTTCTTTTAAGTAAAATAGGCCGTAATCTAATCTACCGCCGTCATTGCTTATCCATGATGATCCTCTTCGATCTGAAAAAGCATACCAGCTTAAGCCTATCGCCTTTTTTAAAACTGCCAACATCGGTAAAACAGTAAAATTTGGAAGGGGTGAAGATTTTCCTTTTTCCACCATGTATAACCAGCATTGCTGATTATTTCGGTACTGGGAAAAACGCTCTTTGAAAGCTAACGCAGGATTGTAGCTTTGAGGAGCATACTTTGTATATGATTCGGGCATAATAAAATGAGGTAATAAAATATCTGTATATGGCATCACAGCATTTATATCCTTAGGATAGGAAATATACCCAAACGATACAAGAGTTTTGAACTGTGGTATCTGTTGCTTAATATATTTCAATAGAGACTGTATACCCTTTACCTCTTCAGATATATCTCCATCATATTTGCGTGATGTAATTTCGTCAGCAACATATAAAATAATCTGTTCATTTTTTAAAGCAGGGTAATGAGATTTTATAAGTTGGACACTAGCCAGCACTTCATTAACAAAAGCTCTATTCCAAGAAGATGAGTATATTGGCAGAGAATTACCATCTCTTGTTAATGCAAATTTATTGTACCTGGGTTGCCAGAATAACGCTATTTTGCCTCCTTGTTTAATCCATGGAATAGCTGTAGAAATAAATCCTTGTGTTTGACTTGCCTCTTTCTTAATAGGCACGACAATATTGCCGTTCCGATCAAAAGTAATCTGAGGCACATAATTCACAACAAGGATATTAAATTCATATTTTTTTAGAGTTTGTGTAAACTCTGTATATGAATAATCATTATTGCTATTAAAAGCAATACTATTGAAGGGAACTGTTGAGGGGAATCTTTTTTCAAGCACTTTCAAATTTAATTGACAGGTAGTTATTTTGCCAGACCCCATGTCTTTAACACGTATTTCAAGTGGTGCGTTGGATTTACTATTTACTTCATAGTCGAGTATTATGTTTGCAACTTCACCTGATGAAACTGGTAGAGTCCAAGTTCTATTTATTTTATTTAACAAGGGTAATGCGTCTCCATAATAATATATTTTAGGATTCCCCTGATCGAAAGAGTACCAATCTGGCAACATTACTCTTTTTCGAATAGCTAAATTCCAACTATCTGGAAAATTCGTTGTGATTTGAAATTGCCTATTAGTTTTTGATGTATTTGTGATGCTTAACTCTACAAATTGATTCTCACCGATAAGTGCTGTTAATACATCATTATTCGGCTTATTAGTCGAGAGTGCATTAGAGCTATTTTTTTTGATATATGGTGCAGTATTAATGTTATTTAAGTAAGATTTTTTTTGCGCTTTAGGCACCTCTATTATTTCTTTATTCGCCGAAATATTATAAGATATATTGACGGTATACTGGCTTAATATTTTGATTGGCAAAACCAATAATATTGGTAGTATAAATAATAAACTCTTACAAAATTTCATCTGCTATTTTTTGATTTAGAATTTTAATATTGTTAATACAATACTGTTCGCTAAGAAATAAAAATAATTTTTTACTCCTTATTTACGATGTGCTAAGTAATTATTTATGGATATATTTGAAAACCGAAAAAACATTACTAAAAGAATCAAAATAGTAGGATAAGAAAAACCTGGATTGGCAACACTGACTACTAATAGCGCTCCCAATAAATAGAATCTGATTGTTTCCATTGCTGGTAATATCTTATATCGCCTATAACACTTTAACATATAATTAAGAATAATTGCCAGTAAAATTATCGTAATGATACATCCATGCACAAGTAGATAAGTGAGGTAATCATTGTCTGTAAAAAATTGATCTTTACTCATAAAGAAAATTGTTTTTCCCCAACCTATAGGAAATAAATACCAGTATGTAAAGAGTATATCTAAAAATATTCCCCAAAACTTTTGTCTATACTCAAAGGAATCGGTAGCTAAGCCTTCATTTATAAGTACGGAAAGTTTTGCAAAATAGCCACTGGAGACCAACGCAATTGCCGCCAAAATAGCTATCATAACCACCAATATTAAAATAAAAGACGGCCTTTGTCCGTAAATAAATGAAATAATAAACAATAAAATATAAAATGCCCCAACAGCAAGCATTGACGATCTACTCCCTGAAGCAAGCAAAGAATAAAAACACATAAGTAATAGCAACAAACATAAATACTGTTTAAAACGTATGTTTACTAAGCATGTAAGAAAAACAATACAAAAAGCCATTATAAGACCGTGTATTCCTCCCAAAGCACTCCATCCTTTTGCTAAATAAGAATGGTCTTTAACCGCATCCAAATAATATGTTTGACTTACAAATTGATAAAAAGCCCCCCTAGGGAGTACCCTTGTTTCGCATAAGGTTAAATAAAAATCGGAAAAAATATAGCAAACAATAAAAAAAAGAAAAACCTTAAATCCTTGAACTCCGAAATACTTTTTATGAATTAGCAAATATGGAATCAATATAAAAATTCGACCCAGCTCTGTAAATTCTCTTATATAATCGTAGGAAGAAGGAAAAATAAATATCCGAAAAAGTGTGCTTACAATAAAAATCCCGCCCCACAATAAAATCCATCCAACAAATTTTATATTTTGAAGTAGAGACTCATGACTATAGAGTAAAAAAGGAACAAGAAAATTAAGAACTGTATATAGTCTAATATTTTTCTCCTGAGTAGGAATTAGAAATATACAACACAAGAGTATAAAAAATAGAATCTGTTGAAAAACGCTAAGCTCCTTCGCTGGGTATAAGGTCCCAGTTTTTTGATTTGTGTATATGAACTTCCCCTTATTCAAAGCTATGATTATTAAATTATGGAAAGAATATATTGAATAGATTCTATACTACTTTAGGCTATTATAGATATACTACTCATTAAATATAGTCAACTCATAAAAAGAAACTAAAAGAATATCTTCATATGATGTTGTTTTATATCGATATTGAGCTAAAATAAGTCTATATATTGCTGAATTATTTTCTTTTTGTCAAAGTAAAATAGAGCTTTTTTTCTTGAGTTCATACCCATCTCCTTGATTTTTTGCTTCGGCAAGGTTATAATATACTTTAAAGCATTAGATATTTCTTCAACAGAATTAGGATTGAATAAAACACCGTTCTCCTCATTAATAATAATTGGTAAATCTGATATAGAAGGTGCCAAAATAGGCTTTCCAATTGCCATTCCCTCACATATAGCATTTGGCAAACCCTCATATAAGCTAAATAAGCCAACGAAGTCTGCTTGCTTCATAGCAGCAATAACATTCTTCGTTTCTCCCCAAAACTGAATATTTTCTTCAACTTTATGCTTCTTAATTAGTGCTAGACATTCTACAAAGTATTGATTGTCCTCATTATTCCCCTTACCATACCAATTAATCTTTATCATTTCCTTTTCTTTCTTATCGAGCATAGAAAGAGCAATTATTAAACTTTCTAAATTTTTCACAGGATAAATGCTAGCAGCAACAGCAATCGTTAATGGTAAACCAATTTTATTTTCATTAGCATGGAGACCTTCGTTGTTCCACTTTTCAAAATCAAAACTATTATATATGACTTTATATTTTTTAGCAGGTATAAAAGGGTTTACTTTTTTTAATATATTTATATTTTGATGTGAATTCGCAACTATATAATCAGCTCTTAAGTGAAATAACCTATAAAATAATAACTTGGGAGATTTGTAAATCTTAGGCTTGGCACTTCTTTCTCCTACAATTAGCTTCCATTTTTTAGTAGGAAAGGTAGACAATTCTGCTATGAATGATGGTGTTTCTAAAAATGATATAACTATATTAAAGTCATTGTTACGCATAAACGTGTACATCCTAACTACTCTTTTAAAATAGTTACGCTCCACTATCTTCGTAACAGGTATGTTAGCTGCTTTTAGTCTATCTTCATAAAAAGGAATATCTTGATAAACCAAAAAGTTCACCTCATAATTGTTCTTTTTAAACGCGATCCCCATCTCGACCAATTGTCGCTGTGCTCCCCCTGAGCCAAGAGAGTCAATAACACACAGTAACTTCATTTAAAATACTTTAAGTAATAAATTATAATTCCGAATATACTATTTTACCTGTTGAAATTAGATTTATCTTTTTTACACATGTTGTGACAATCTCTGCACCTGCTAATTCCTCGCTAATTTACCAAACTCTTCTTTTCAAATTCCTCTCCCTTAATAATTTGTAATATTATTAGTGGGTGTCCCAGTATTATTTGGCAGTGCTTTGTACTAGAATTACTAAAAGTTGTATAAAAGGGTTCATCTATACAATTTTCATCTTTTCGATAATATAATTTCTACTGTGCCCTTAAAATGTTTTTTATATTTAGTTTTCAGAATAGTTCATTACTCTTAATGTTTTGTCATCAATCCGATAACGAATCAAGTGCATATAATAGTTATTCAGTATTTTATAACCGCCCCTCTCCTCCCTACCCCTCCTTTTACTGCGCTACTATCCAAATCAAGCCTCCCGACAAATACATTATCGCACCTAATCATCAACCCATTAACCCTTTGTTTCGGAAACAATCATTGACACCTTTTTAGGTCTGTAAAAACTAAATATACAGGAATTATAAAAGTCTTTTTATTTCAGCTCCCATCTAAGGGGTGCAATCCAAGAGTATTAGTGTGAATAACGAGAGTAAACTAATTTTAATATCCTTGACATTAATATACTTTGTTATATTATACATTGAATGAACATACACCTTTACTAACTTTAGATTGTACTTGCTTTAGGTATTTATATAAAAGTGAATAATACTATCACCGACAATAAAAGTATTAGAGCTCTTATATTTAAAATTTAGTTCTTTAACTTGGTAATTCTCCTATTGTTCCGACCACTCTGAATATCTCCAAGATTCCATGATCATGTAGTCTTCTCGTAAAAAATATCCATTCAAAAGGTTAGCAAATACATAGCTAAATTCTCCATACTGAAGCGGACTTATATCTTTATAAACCGGTACAGATTCGCCGGCAGCCTCTATTGTATTTTTAATTATTCGTTCATCCTTATTGTACTTTTTTTTATTAATTAAAGTAGTTGCATCGCTTCTTAAAACAGCTCTTGCAAGTAATGGTATGATCTTAAATTCGTTACAGTCAAAATTGTCTAAATCCAATTTGACATCTCTGTACCACTACCTGCACGATAGTACATTTTCAATAATCGACAAAGTTGTTACATAATGCGTTAAGGTGATTTTATGGATATAAACATAGAAGGCAATTTTCTATTAATGAAATGAATAGTATCAAATACTACTTTTTACAATCGATTAAAATCCAAAATTTATCAACATACTAAAATTTTATATTGCAACTTTTTTCACTTGTAAGTACTTTAGATATAAACCTCCGCCCATAAACATACGAACTAGCGTAATCGTTAATGCGGCTCCCAATATGTCAAAATAATATATTAATAGGTATGATAAAATTAATCCTACTATTGAAGAAAATATTGTATTCCTCATTACGATCTTATCTTTTCGCCTAGCTATAAAATAATTAATTCCGTAAATATTATATAGAGATAAAAAGAAAAGGCCAATTGATAATATAGTCAATACTGCAAATATATTTTCATATTGAATATTTAAATACCACAAAATAACTTTGTAAAATACTATTGGTAATATAGTCAATAAAACACCTACATAAGTCATTAAAGTTTTATATTTATCAAAAGCATCTTTTCTTCGACTTATAAATGGGAAAAAAACCCGAGATACTATATCCATTAATGTACTACCTAGGTTAATTATTTTTCGAACAGCATCATATATACCTACCAATGTGTTATTGGTCATAATCCCAAGTAAAAATGTACTAGTATTGTTATATAAATTGGGTAAAAACTGATTTATAAATACAGGCATATTATCTTTAAATGTATGAACAATTGTTTTACTTTTTAGCCAATAAAAACGTACTTTATACTGACGAACCATAATCCATTGCCCAATAAGACCTGAGATAATATACCCCAAAGTTTGGAATAATGGATATAACCAATAATCCGATGCCTCATTTATGAATATAAATATAAAAATCATAAATATAAGCTTTATACTGACATTTATATAGGTCATATATTTCATTCTCTCCATTCCTTGGAAAAACCAATCTGGAAAAATTGTATTACCAAATAAATAGGGCATAGTAACCCAAAAAATTAGACGCTCTTTATAAAAAGGTTCGTATGAGTAAACAACTATTATTATTAATAAACATGATAGCAATATTAAAAGTGCTTGCACGGTCAATACTTTACTATAGATAATACTGAGTTTTTTTATATTATTCTTACATACTGCTACCTCCCTAGTTGCAGTAAACTTAAAACTAAAATCCGTAATAGAGGTAAAGTAATTAATTAGCGACCATGCTATCACAGTAATACCATACTTTTCAAAACCGATTGTCCGTATAATATAAGGTAGAGTTATTAGAGAGATTATTAAACTGACCACCTGTATTATGGAGAGCGACAAAAAATTCTCTATGAGTACTTTCCTATCTTTACTATTGATTATCCTCTTGATCATATCTTTTCAACATATAGCAACCTTACTGCTTTTACAGCTGTCTACAATACTCTTACATCTATAGCACTAATTATTCTTTTTCAATATCTGCTGGTTAAATATATAAATATATATAACGCCTTATTAGTAATACTCATAGATTCATGCTAACCGCATAGCTCTCCTCTGTACTCATTTTTACTTTACAGTACCCCAAGGAAAATATTTAATAATAAGACAAACATTTGTATTTAACTTTTTAATACTGAAATATAGCATCTACTTGGTTATTACGATTACAGCTGTCTTTTAAAAAATAATTCCAACACTAGTTATTATTGGAACATTTTTTCAGCACAAACACTCTCAATTTTTAAAACACAACCTCCAACCATATACTTAATTTTAAACATCCAACCAGCTGAAAACTTAAAAAATAATAGCCAATCTCATTGTTGTCCTAACAATTTAATAAACTCGCGTTAACAAACCGATACTTATATTTCAAGAAAACTCTTTAGTGTTTAGCGGTATTAGCAACTTCCTTAGTTAAGTTAAAAATTGTACCTACACAATAATAATTTATATAACTCATTGTCCCATTAACTGCCTCATTTTTCAGATCGCTAGGAGTTTTTGATACTCTTACTACGCACTTTTGTTTTCGCATTATCCCATTTACCTTTGTAAACAACTAAACATATAAATTAAATATTCAACTTTCATATTAGCCCTAGGACAGATACAAATTTTCCTCTAATAGCATGATGATTGATCTACAAATGTCGTCATCTACTTCTTTTAACATTGCACCTATCAATTAGTGATTAGATAGGGGTTAAACAAAGCAAATGTTTTTATTGATTATATAGAACGATATGTAACTATATTATAGATACTGATGAACCGCATATCGCATATTCCTATCTATTGTTCATCTACAACTCTTCTTATTCCTTAATTACCCCTAATAAGAACATCTAGTCAAGCTTGTAAAATTTTCAGTATACGTATCAACCAAGTAACGATTTATAATACCGTCTTAAAGCCATTATACCCATTGTTATGCCCCCCCCTAAAAAGCCTCCGACTACTATAGCAAGTATTTTCCCAATCTTCTTACTCTCTAAAGGCAATATAGGCCTATCAACAATTTGTATTAATGGGGTTTCTTTCGACAACGTTATTTTACTTAACTCCAAATTTTGTAATAAACTAGATAAAACGCCCTGACTTATTTCAGCATTAACTCTGGAATTTTGCATAGGTACTATTCTTTGTGCCAGCCGAGTAGGATTTTGATTGGGAGTCGCATCTGCAGTACTTGCCGCTCGAACAATTGATCCTGACAGTACACTCCTTACCGAATCTACTTTCGCCTGTAAAATCTGAACATTTTCTAGATTCTTTCGGGATTTTGTTTCTAAATAAAATTGATTAACATTTTGTACAAGCCGCTCATTAAAAGCTTTTGCAAAAAGCTCGTCCGGAGAAGAAACCGTAACATAAATGACATTCAATTTTTTATCTTTCTTCTCAACTTTCAAGTTTCTCGTCTCGATGTTTTTTACTATCCGTCCAATAATGCTGTCATGCAATAATTGTTCTGCATCAGATTGGTACAAGTTATCGGGCCTGAACTGAATGTTTTTAAGTCGAGGATTTTTATCCCAGGACTTCCTTAAATTATTAAACTCAATATATCGATCTATTAATAACTGCTTTTTATTGCCAAATACCCCTTCAGATAAAAGCGCCTTAGTAATCATATTTCTGGACTTGTACAACTCCAATATATTTTCACCCTCAAATAATCCTCCTCCACCACCGCCCAGATCTATTCCAAAAGCGGAAGCAATCCCAGAATAAGAAGCTAGCGCCCCCTTATTCCCTCCTGTCTCTAATACAAAACTAGTCGAAGCAATATATACCGGTTTTTTGAGCAATGCATAAGTAAAGCCCAACCCACCACCAAGCAATCCAAAAAGTATAATAATGTATTTCTTGGATAAAAAGTAGTGTATCCAATCTCTAATATTTAGGATTAAATCTTTTAGTGAGTTGCTCTCGTTTACTGTATACGAAGTATTAATATTCGTATTCTCCTGCATGCTGCGTCTGTTTTATTTAAGAATAGTAATAAGCAGTGCTGCCAAGGATGCCACGGCGGTTCCTAATCCAACCCATCCCTGTGCTGTAAGTCCCTCTTTCTTTGCTTTTTG
>Ga0079224_100011409_pt1 | contig 12237 bp, 5 predicted proteins | sample Stecom2015_FD_80414 | JGI IMG/M metagenome (GOLD analysis project Ga0079224, IMG submission 80414) | Agricultural soil microbial communities from Utah to study Nitrogen management - Steer compost 2015 | ecosystem: Environmental > Terrestrial > Soil > Agricultural land | place: USA: Utah... | reverse complement strand
GCGCGGCGGAGCATGACGACCTCGTCGTTCGAGAGGAGGCTCGGCTTGGCTCGGACGAGCTCTTCGGAGTAGCCGAGCCATCGGCCGGCCCGACGGACATCGCCCAGGGCGAGGAGCGTGGCTCCGCGATAGAGACCGTAGCGAGCGCGTTCGGACGCCGAGCTCTCGTCCAGGCGCGGCTCCGTGCGCTCGAACACCTCGGCCGCCTCGATGTACTGGCCGTCGCCGTAAAGCTCTGCGCCGCGTGCCACGTACTGTGCGCCACAACCCGCCGCTCCGACGAGCGTCAGGATGACGGGGACGAGCCAATTCCGCGGAGCCGCCATTCTTTCAGGCTAACTCCTGTTCTCCTGGTGAGCCACCCCGGCCAGCCAGGAAACCTTTGCCCCGTGGCACACCAATGTGCCACCATGGCGCAGCGAGCCCGGCGTAGGATCCCGCCGGGAGGGCCTTATCGCACCACCTCGCGTTGGAGGAACCATGCTTGCTCGTTCCGCGGTGATGGGGCTGGTCGTGCTCGGGGCGTCATTCATCGCCCACCCAGCCTGGTCTCAGGAAGAGACCGAAACAGGCAGTGGGTCGGAGGAGGTATCCGAAGAGGAGCCCGAGTCCGACCCTGAGGCCGACCCGGCCTCGGATGGGGATACGGCCAGTGCAGAAGAAACCGAAGGGGGGGCGGGCGACGAGGACGCGCTCGTGGCGGACATCGAGCGCGGCGCGTCGCCGGTCGAGGTGTCGGGGCAGACGTACCTCTTCGTCGGGGCGCGCTACCGCTTCATTCTGGTGCCGCAGTTCATCATGGGGATGTTCGCGGACGGGGGCACCACGGTCGGCGTGCACTCGGGAGGCGCCGAGTTCATCGTTCGCAGGAACGACTTCGAATACAACTTCGCGCTCTGGCTCGCGGGTTACTCGATGGATCCGACGCCGTTCAAGGCGAAGTCGGACGGCGAGGACGCCTGGGAGCTCGTCGAGAGCCGGATGAAGGTGCTCTACCTGACCGCGGACTTCCTCTGGAGCCAGAATCTCTCGCCGGAGCTCGCGATCAACTACGGCATGGGCGCCGGGTTCGGGCTCGTCTTCGGTCCGCTCTATCGGAATCAAGCCTACCGTGCCGCCGATGGCTCGTACCAACCCTGCATCGGCCAGCTCAATCCGAACCCGTTTTACTGCGGCCAGGACAACGACCATTACAACAACTACGAAGAGCCGAGCTGGACGAAGGGCTCGAAGCCGGTCGTGTTCCCCTGGCTCGCGTTGCAGACCGGTGTTCGCTACAAGCCACACCGGAATTTCGTCGCTCGGTTCGACGCCGGTTTCGGCCTGAGCGGGTTCTTCTTCGGTGTCGGAGCCGACTACGGGCTCTGAGCACCGCGCGTCGTGAGCACCCTGGAATTCCCGACTCGCTACGAGGCTCTCGCCCGACTCGGACAGGGCGGCGGCGGTGAAGTTTGGGCGGTTCGCGACGCCATCACGGGCGCTCGCCTCGCGCTCAAGGTGCTCTCGGCGGACGCGAGCGAGCGGGAGATGGCCGCGCTGGTGCGCGAGGCCGCGGCGCTCTCGGGCCTCGAGGGGCTCGGGGTGCCGCGCGTGTTGCGCTTCGGTCGGCTCCCGCGCACGCGCCGGCCGTACATGGTGCGCGAGCTCGTCGAGGGGCGCGGGCTCGATCGACTCATCCAGGAGGGCACGCGCCTCGCGTTCGTGCTGAGCGCGCTCACCAGCGCGGCCGACCAGCTCACCGTGCTCCACCGCGCCGGGCTCTTGCACGGCGACGTGAAGCCCGCGAACGTCATCGTGCAGCCCGACGGAGCCGCGACCTTCGTCGATCTCGGGCTCGCGGCGCCGCTCCGCGAAGGGGGCGCTCTCGCCGAAGGCTTGACACCGCGCTACGCGGCCCCGGAGCTCTTGCACGGAAAGCCGCTCACCGTGCGCGCCGAGGTCTACGCGCTCGGGGTCGCGCTCGCCGAGGCGCTGGAGGCGCTCCGCACGACGTCGCTCTCGCCCGAGGTGCTCGGTGAGCTCAGCGCGATCGCGGCGCGCGCCACCGCGGCGGTGCCCGCGCAACGCTTCCCCTCGGTGGACGAGCTCGCGAGCGCCGTGCGACGCGCCGCGGGGCTGCCGATGCCTGCGGCGGACGCGGATCACGACGTCGCCCTGTGGCCGGTGGTCGGGATCGACGCGTTTGCCGGGCAGCTGCTCGAAGCCGCTCACGCGCTCGCTCCTGGCGCCCTGCTCCGCGTCGCGGGTCCTCCCGGCTCCGGTCGAACCGCGCTGCTGCGGCGGCTCGCCTGGTCGCTCGGTGCCGAGGGCGAGCCGGTCGCGTCGATCGAAGAGCAGGCCACCGCCGCGTCCGTCGCGAGCGAGCTCAACGTGTACGCATCTCTGAAATCGGTGTTCCTGCTCGTCGACGACGCGGACGCGCTCGAGCCCGCGGTGCTCGCGGAGGTTCGCCGCGCGCTCGCCGAAGGAGCGCGCGTCATCGCCATGGGCGGCGCCGAGCTCGGGCCCGCCGCGCGCGAGCTCACCGTGCCTCCGCTCGAGGAGCACGCCGCGCGCGAGCTGGTCCGCCGCGCGATCCCGTCGCTCGGAGACGAACAGCTTCGGCGGGTGCTCGAGCTCTCGGGGAGGCGCCCGGGCGAGCTCCGCCGCATGGTTCGGCTGATCGCGAGCGATCCCATGGCGTCCACGGCCGACGTGGAGCGCGCGCTCGGAGCCGGCGCGAGCGCCGCGCGCGTGCCCGAGGCTCCGCTCGAGCGCGCCGTTCACTATCTCGATCGCGGTCGCTACAACGACGCGCGCGCCGCGCTCGGCGCGCTGCCCGCGGGAGAATCGGGGACCGTCGCCGTCGCCATTGCGCACGCGCGCCTCGAGCTCGGTCTCGGGGAAGCGGCGGCTGCGCTCACGCGGCTCACGCCGCTCTCGGACCGAGCGCTCGCTCCGGAGGAACGCGCCGAGGTCTCGCTCTACATCGGGCGCGCGCACCTCGGCGTGGGCGACTACGCGCGCGCTCTGGCGTTGCTCGCACCGCTCACCCAGACGGAGGGCTCGATCGGGATCGAGGCGCTCTCGTTCCATGCGCTCGGCCTGTCGCTGCTCGGCAAGCACGACGAGGCGCTCGCGGCGCTCGAGCGCGCCTGCTCGCGCGCGTCGGAGGACGGCGTCCCGCGGGTCGAGGCGGTCGCGCTCGTGTCGCTCGCCCTCGCGCTGCAGCGCGCGGACCGGAACGACGAGGCGCGCGCGGCCTACGAGCGCGCGATCGCCGCGGCGGAACGCGCGAGCGATGCGGGGGCGCTCGCGACGATCCGCACGAACCTCGCCGGCCTCCTCAAGATTCGCGGGGACATCGCGGGGGCCATCGAGCAGTTCGAGGCGGGCCTCGACATGGGCCGTCGTTCGGGGCGTCGCCAGACCGCTCGCCAGGCGCTCCTCAATCTCGCCAATCTCGACCTGTACCTCGGGCGCCTCTCGCGCGCCGAGGCCCGCATCGCCGCGCTCGAGGAACAACGCGCTCAGCTCCCGGCCGTGCTCTGCGCCCAGCTCGATGGGCTCTCGGCGGAGCTGCTCGCCCGCAAAGGGAACCTCGAGGAGAGCGTGCTCCGCTACGAAGCCTCGGCGCGCGGCTACGAGGCGCTCGGGCGTGCGAGCGACGCGGCCGAAGCGCGGCTCGAGGGGGTGCTCGCGGAAGTGCGCTTGCCCCACCCGGACGTCACGGCGCTCCGCGCGCGCATCGAGCTTTCGGCCAGCGCTCTCGGTGAAGCGCCGAAACACCGGCCGCTCCTGCTGCTCGCGAAGAGCCGCGTCGCGAGCATCGCGGGAGACGACGTCGAAGCGCGGGCTCGTATCGACGAGGCGCTCGCCGCGGCGCGCGACGCGGGGCAACGGGAGTGGCTCTGGCGCGCGCTCGAAGCCCGCGCCGAGCTCGAGGAAGCGGGCGGCCAGGTCATCTTGGCGCGGCGCGATCGCGAAGAGGCGCTCGCCGTCCTCGAGGAGATCGGGGCGCGCCTACCCAGAGATTTGCGCGAGGTGTACTGGAACGACCCGCGCCGGGCGCAGGTTCGCGCGAGCGTCACGGGGGCGCTCGGTACGGCCGCGACCGAGTTCTTGCCGCTCGCGCCCGGGCTCGTCACCTCCGGCACCTCGCGCACCGGAACGACGCTCGTCGGTCGATCGCAGACGCTGGGGACGCAGTCCACGGTCACGCCGCTCGAGCGGCGGCTCGCGCGCATCCTCGAAGTGAACAGCGAGCTCGCTGGCGAGGTCGATCTCACCCGCCTCACCGCGCGCATCACCGACTACGCCGTCGAGCTCGCTCGCGCCGAACGGGGCATCCTCGTGCTGCGCAAGGAAGACGGCGAGCTCACGGTGCACACGTCCCGCGCCCGCGGCATGGAGGGTCCGGCAGCCGAGTTCTCGCGCTCGATCGCCGAGACGGTCATCGCCTCGCGGGAGCCGGTGGTCGCGCTGAACGCGCAGAACGACGCGCGCATGGCCGGGTTCGCGTCGGTTCATCAGATGATGCTCGAGTCCGTCGCCTGCGTGCCGATCCTCGCGCCGTCGGGGCGGGCCGTCGGCGCGCTGTACGTGGAGACTCGCCTGCGCCCCGGCGCGCATTTCGAGCGCGAGCTGCCGACCTTGCGGGCGTTCGCCGATCAGGTCGCGATCGCGCTCGAGAACGCGCGCCTCATCCGCGAGAACCAGCAACGCGCCGACGAGCTCGCCGAGGCGAACCTCCGGCTCGAAGAGGCGCGCGAACGGCTCCGAGAGCTGCTCGGCAATCGCACGGAGCAGCTCAAGCGCACCCGGACGAAGCTGCGCGACGCGCGCGAGGCGCTCTATGGCCACTTCGGCTACCACGGCCTGGTCGGCACGAGCGCGGCGATGCGGCGGGTGTACGCGCTCGTCGATCGCCTGAAAGCCACGGACGTTCCCGTGCTCATCACCGGTGAGAGCGGGACGGGCAAGGAAATGGTGGCGCGCGCGATCCACGCGGCCTCACCCCGGGCGGGCAAGAAGATGCTCGGCGTGAACTGCGGCGCGATCCCGGAGAACCTGCTCGAGAGCGAGCTCTTCGGGCACGTGCGCGGAGCGTTCACCGGCGCCGATCGCGAACGCAAGGGGCTCTTCCGCGAATGCGACGGCGGGACGATCCTGCTCGACGAAATCGGCGAGACGCCCGCGAAGATGCAAGCGGGGCTCTTGCGCGTGTTGCAGGACGGCAAGGTGCGCCCCGTCGGCGGCACCGAGGAGCAGAGCGTCGACGTGCGTCTGCTCTTCGCGACGAATCGCGACCTCTCGGAGATGGTCGGCAGCGGTACGTTCCGCGAAGATCTCTACTATCGGATTCACGTGGTCGAGGTGCGCATGCCGGCGCTGCGCGAGCGCGCGGAGGACATCCCTCAGCTCGTCGATCATTTCCTGGGCCTGTTCGCGGCGCGGTACAAGCGGGACAAGAAGTCCGTCTCCCGCGAGGCGCTGCGCACGCTCGCGCTCTACGATTGGCCCGGCAACGTCCGGCAGCTCGAGCACGTCTTGCTCAACGCTTGGATCATGAGCGAGGGAGACGAGCTCGTTCCGGAGGACTTCGATCTGCCGGGAGCTCGCGGTCCCGGCGCGAGCGTGGCGGCCCGTTCGCGGGTGGAGTCCGAGCAGCCCCCGCGCGCCGGCGACGGGCGGCGCCCGAAGCGCCGGGGAACGATCTCCGAGCATCACCAGAGCGAACGCGAGCGCATCCTCGAGGCCTTGCGCGCCTGCAACTGGAACCGCGTCAAGGCGGCCGAGCTCAGCGGGATCCCGCGACGCACGTTCTACCGGCGCCTCAAGGAGTACGGGATCCAGTAGCGCGGCGTTCGCCCCGATATCCGGGGCTCAGCCGAGCCCGAGCTGTTTGATCTTCTTGTGCAGCCCCTCGCGGGTGATGCCGAACGCCTTTGCGGCCGCGGTCTTGTTGCCGCCGTGCTCGCGCAGCGCTTCGAGGACGACCTGGCGCTCGACCTGGTCGACCATCGTGCGCAACCTCCCCTTCGACTTTCCCGCTTGCAGCAAGATGCCCTCGATCTGCCGGACGCGCGGGCTCAAGAGCTCGAGGCCGATACGATCCCCGGGCTCCGCCTGGATCACGAGCCGCTGCACCTCGTTCTCGAGCTCGCGGACGTTGCCGGGCCAGTCGTACGCCGTGAGCGCGGCGAGCGCCTCGTCCTCGAAGCCCGCGACGTCCTTTCCGAACTCCTGCGCGTACCGCTCGAGGAAGTGCTCGGCGATCCGCGGGATGTCTTCACGGCGCTCGCGGAGCGGCGGCACCGAGAGCGGGAACACCCGGAGGCGATAGTAGAGGTCCTCTCGAAACCGCCCCTCGCGGACCTCCGTTTCGAGGTCTCGGTTGGTGGCGGCGACGATGCGCACGTCCACTCGGCGCGCCGAAGCGCCGCCGAGCGGGCGCACCTCGCCCTCCTGCAGCGCGCGCAGGAGCTTGGCCTGCAGCGAAAGCGGCAGCTCGCCGATTTCGTCGAGGAACAGCGTGCCCCCGTCGGCGATCTCGAAGAGCCCCTTCTTGTCCTCCGTCGCGCCGGTGAAGGCGCCGCGCTTGTGCCCGAAGAGCTCGCTCTCCAGGAGGTTCTCGGGGATCGCCGCGCAGTTTTGCGCGACGAACAGCCGCTCTCGCCGGTTGCTGCTCTCGTGCAGGGCGCGCGCGATGAGCTCCTTGCCCGTCCCGGTCTCACCGTGCACGAGCACGCTGACGCGCGTGTCCTTCACCTTGCCGAGCTTCTGGAAGAGGTCCTGCATCGCTCGGCTCTCGCCGACGAGGCGCCTCTCCGCCGAGCGGGTCCGCTCGCGACCGCGAAAGAACGAGTTTTCCTTCTTGAGCTCCTGCTCGGCGGCGGACAGTCGTCGAATGAGCCGAGCGTTGGCGATGGCGAGCGAGGCGTTCGCGGCGAGCACGCCGAGCACGTCGAGCTCGGAGCCCCCGAACATCGCCGGGGCGCCGCGGCTGTCTACCTGCAGCACGCCGAACAGCTCGTCGCCCTTCCAGAGCGGCACGCCCATCGTGCTGTAGATGCTCGCGCCGAGCAGCGATTCGGAGCTCATCGCCTCGCCGGGTGCGTTGGCGACCAGCACCGCCGCGCGCTCGCGCGAGACCCGGCGCAGGATGCTCCGCGGGATCGGGAACGGTTCTGCCGGCGGAGCGGGCTGACCGCTCGCGGTCTGAACGCGGAGCGCGACGGGCATCAGCCCGTGCGTCACGACCTCGCCCTGGGCGATGCTCTCGTCGCGCAGCAGGACCGCGGCGTGCGTGGCGCGCGGCACGAGCGCGAGCGCCGCGTCGGCCAACGCCGTCGTCACGCCTTCGAGCTCGTCGCTTTCGCCGATCCGTCGCAGCGCCTCGAGCAACGCGCGGAGCCGCTCGGCTTCGTTCACGGCGCTCGAGGCGAGCTCCGCGAGCGGGCGCAGCGTGAGGATACGACCCGTCTCGCGATCGGGCGCGACGGTGACGCGCACGCGCGTCCCGGTGTCTGCCCGCCCTCCGAGCTCCAAGACGTCGCCGCTCTCGATGGGGCAGCGCGCGCGCTCGGGGTCGAGCGCGACGCGCGTTCCGCGGCGCTCGACCCAGGTTCCGGCGTTGCCGCCGAGGTCTTCGAGCACGACTTCGGTGGTGCCCACGAGGAGGCGCGCGTGCAGCGGCGAGACGTGCGCGTCCGGTAGCGAGAGCTCGTTCTCCGCGGCGCGCCCGATGCGGATCACGTCCGCGTCCGTAGCGGCGACGCGGCCTTTCGCGCCGCCGCTCAGGACCTCGAGGGTGATGCTCGCCATGACAGGGCGGCGCGGTTCGCGCCGGTCGCGCTCAGCCGCTGCGTGCCTGGAGGCGGTACATCACCTGCTTGAGCGGAGCGTCGCCCATCGCCTTGTCGCGATCGGGCGACTTGGCGTTCTTCTCGATGATGGCGCCGATGCGCTCGACGGCCGTCTTGGCTCCCTTCGGCGAGAGCCGGTCGATGGCCTGGGCGGACACGAAGCGGACCGCGGCGTTCTCGATCGAATCGAGCCGGCTCACGATTTCGTCTCGCGTCTGCTCGTTGCCGAAGATGGCGGCCATGTATCCCGCCTTGATGCCCACGAACTGGTTCTTGCGATCCTGATTCTCGGGCTTCTGGAGCGCCTCGACGTAGCAGGCCGCGCGATCGCCGCAGGCCTTGAGCAAGCCTTCGGCGCTGGCGACGAGGTTCTTCTCGAGCTCGCTGCCGTACTTCTGGGCCGCGCGCTTCACGGCCCCGAGCTGATCGGGCTTGGCGAGCTTCGCGACGGTGATCAGCACGGCTTGTTGCAGCGCCTTCCTGTCGCTCGCATCCCCCTTCGTCTTCTCGGCGCGCTCGAGCAGCCAGTCGATCATGCTCGGATCGAAGAACTGCCCCGCTGCTTCCGTGAGCGAGTCGAGCGCGGGCACGCCGGGCGGAATCTGCGCGTCGATGGGCAGGCTCTCGAAGGCTTCCTTGAACGCCGCGGTGGACTCGGCGGTCGCCGGGAGCTTGGGGAGCTCACGCGCGATGATCGCCTTGGTGGCGTCGTCGGTCTCGGCCTTCAGCGCCTCGAGCATCGGCCCGATGGCGTCCGAGCGCCCGATGGTCCCGAGGATCAGCGCGGCCGTCTGCGTGCACGGCTTGTTCGAGGTCTCGCGGCCCTTGGCGAGGTCCTTGAGGCGCTGCTCGCAGAACGACTGGAGCGCCTTGTGCTCGCCTTTGAGCAGCTTGGCGGCCGCGTCGGAGGCCGGCTTCCCGAGCTGGATCAAGGAGACCATCGCGGTCGCGTGGATGTCGACCTTGGCGGGATCGAGCAGCACCTTGATCAGCGGCTCCACGGCGGCCGGATCGCCGATGCGGCCGAGCAGCGCCGCGGCGGTCGTCTGCCAGAACTGCTGGTCCATGTAGTCGCCGATCGCGCTCTTGTCCTTGTTGCTCTCCGGTCGCGAGATTTCGGCTTGGAGCTTCTGAACCAGTGCCGGCGTCCAGGACTTCGACGGCAGCTCGAGCATGGCCGCGTTGAAGTCCTTGTACACGACGCCACCGAGCATCGTGCTCGCGCGGAGCTTGTTGAAGGCCTCGAGCATGGGGCCCGCGAGCGACTCCGCCTTCGTGTCGGCCGCGGCGATCGCCGCCCACTTGATGTCCTGGTCTTCCTTGCCGGACTTCGGCGCCTTCGCGAAATCCTCGAACGCCTTCTTGAACGCGGGCTCCGCGCGCTTGTCCTTGTAGCCGGCGAGCAGCTTGATGAGCGCCACCCGCGACTTCGAGTCGAGCATGTCCCCTTGCTCGACGTAGGTCTTCGTGAGGGGCTCGATGGTCTTGTCGATGAGCTCCTGGACCTCCGGGGCCTTCTGGTCCTTGTTCGCCTTCGTCAGCGAGTCTTCGAAGAACTGTTCGAGGCGCTTGATCGCGCGGGCCCGCCAGGCCTGGTCCTCGAGCTTCTCGACCCAGTATTCCGGCTGGCTTTCGTCCTTGCAGGCGATGGTCAGGGTGGCGCTCGCGGCCACCGTGGCGGGCAAGGCGGCCCCCACCATGAGCGAGCCGATGAGTCGAGCGATCCTTTGAGTAGAGCGCAGCATGGGAATCCTCCGGACGGATGAGCTCGACACCGTCGAGAAACCTAGACCCTTGCGTCGACGGCGCGGAACCTCTTCGATTGTGGTGTCAGCGGAAAGTACGCTGTTCTCGCGTGCGCTGTCAATGAAAGGAGGGGTGGGCTAGCGCGTCGCGTTGACTCGCATCGGTGTTCTGCGACCGACCCGGTCGGTGTCCGCGACCGACCCGGAAGGCATCATCCGATGATCATCCCACCCTCGAGCAGGCGTCCCTCGCGAAATCGCGACAGCGTCCACGCCCGAAGCTCGCTGCTCGTTTCCCCCCGCGCGATCCAGCGCGCGAGCCGCTTCCCGATGACGGGCGCCATCATGAACCCGTGCCCCATGAATCCGCTCGTCAAGAAGAGCCCCTCGGGTTCTCCGGCGCTGCCGACGATCGGCCGCTGATCGGGGGAAATGTCGTACAAGCCCGCCCACTGGCGGAGCACACGAACCGCGCCGAGGTGCGGGCAGCGCGTGACGAGCGCGCGGGCATACAGCGCGAGAAAACGCCCGGACGACGTCTGCACGGGCCCCTCCGGCACTCGATCGTTCCCGATGCCACCCACGATCTCGCCGCGCGTGGACTGCGAGAAGTAGAGCCCGTCGGTGAGATCCGCGACGAGGGGGGTGAGCCACGGTTTGAGCGGCTCGGTCGCGCAGATCTCGTGCCGGTGCGGTCGCGTCGGGAGCTCGACGCCGGCGAGCCGCGCGACCTCGGGACTGTGCGCGCCCGCCGCGAGCACGACCGTGCTCGTTTGCACGCGGCCGCGATCGGTTTCGACGGCGGCGATGCGGCCGCCTTGGACCTCGATGCCCGTCACGCGCGTGAACGTGTGGATCTCGACGCCGAGGGCGCGCGCTCCTTCGGCGTAGCCCCACACGATGGGCCAGGGAAACACCACCGCGTCGTCTGGGTTGTAGCTCGCGACGAGCACGCCGCTCGTCGAAAGCTCGGGCACGATCGCGTTCACCTCGTTGGGAGCGAGCAGGCGCGTGTCGAGCCCGGCTCCGCGCTGCACCTCCACGCTATGCGCGAGCTCCTTGGCGCGCGCGTCCGTGCGCGCGAGGAACAAATAGCCACCGGCTCGGAACCAGGTGTTGATTCGGTGCCGCCGCGCGAACGAGCGGAACTCGGCGAGGCTCTCCTTCATCAGCTCGACGCTGAGCGCGTCGGACCATTGGGCCCGCACGCCGCCACCGTTCCGCCCGCTTGCGCCGCCGCAGAGATAGCTCGCGTCCACGACCACCACCGAGAGCTTCCCGGCCGTGAGCCGCGACAGCTCGTACGCCACGGCGAGCCCCATGATCCCCGCCCCGATCACCACGACATCGGCCGTCGCTCGCATCATTGGGATCATGGCACGAAGGGCAGTCTCTCCCCAGAGCGACGAACGGTGGGAACGCGGCGAGAAATCGCGGAGACGTCGCGAGATCATCGCGATGTCCGAGCTCCGCCCGCTCGCGCTCCTCGAACGCTGAACCTCCCGAACCGGGGTACTTCGGTTTTTGGGAAGCCTTGCGGGATGAAGCGCTGCTGAAGACCGTGGCGCCTCCCTCGGCGTCCGTTCGGGGGCGGACGAGGCGTGACACTCGAGGGAGGGTGCGGCTCGAGCGCGGGAGTTCGAGATCGAGATTTCGAATGAAAGGGAGTCTCACTTCTCAACCCGCGAGCTCCCCGTTCGTTCTTTGGCGGGGATTCGGTCACGGTGTTGCGCTGGCGGTGGGCTACTTCTCAACCCGCGAGCTCCCCGTTCGTTCTTTTGGGGTCCCGAGCGCCTGGATTTCACGTGCGGTGAACGAAGGCGGTCTCGGCTGCATGGTTGGTAAAACGCCGTAACGAGCGGAAAGCGAGCGCCGCGCCGAGCGCCCGTGCGGAGAGCGGCCCTCGGCTTCTGCTCGACCGGACGGACTGGACTTCGGCGAGGGGCGCGGAGGGACCCAGAATTCCAGCGGCGGCGGCGAAATCCTATTGAATCACGGCAATCTTGCTGCCCGAACGAAAGATCGAAAATTCGTGAACGGAACGGGCGCGTTGGGGCACTATTTCGACTGCGACACTGCCACTCGAGCAGTCGTCGAATGAGATCTCCGACGACGGCACCGTCGTTGGCCGATTATTTTGGCCTCGAAGGACCCTGGACGAGGTGAGTGCCATGAATACCTGGACGAGACGACTGATTGTCGTAGCCACCCTGACCGCAGGCGCGGGCTGCGCTGGGGAAATCACGACCCCGGGAAGGGAGGAGGGCAACCAGCCCCAAAACCCCGCAGCCCCCGGTAACCCAGGCACCCCTCCCGGGACCTCGGAGCCGGGTTCGCCGGGGTCCACGCCTCCCGGCACGACCGAGCCCGGGGGAACTCCCAGCACGCCCGGCACGGGGGGCGAGATTCCGCCAGGGTCCGACCCCGGCACGACGCCACCCGGCTCGACGCCCTCGTGCGCCGAGGGAATCCCCCAGACCACCCAGGTCCCACGGCTGACCCGCGTCCAGTACGACAACACCATTCGCGACCTGCTCGGGATTCAGGGCTCGCCGTCGTCGATGCTCGCGCCCGACTCCCAGGGTGCCGTCGATCAGCGGGCCTGGGACGGGTACCGCACCGCGGCCGAGACGCTCGCCGCACAG
>Ga0079224_100011408_pt1 | contig 12238 bp, 4 predicted proteins | sample Stecom2015_FD_80414 | JGI IMG/M metagenome (GOLD analysis project Ga0079224, IMG submission 80414) | Agricultural soil microbial communities from Utah to study Nitrogen management - Steer compost 2015 | ecosystem: Environmental > Terrestrial > Soil > Agricultural land | place: USA: Utah... | reverse complement strand
TCGTCCCCTCTTGCGGCGTTCCGTCGATCGACACCGTGGCGCCGGCCGGCTGCGACGTGATCTCGACGACCGCGACGAGCGAGAGCTCGAGCGACTCGGCGCGCGCCTTCGCCTCGGCGACCTGGTCCTCACCGACGTTCGCCGCGTCGGGGTTGCTCAAGAACGCTTGATACGCGGCGATCGCTTCGCGCGTGAGGTTCTGTGCATCGAGGCTCTTCGCCATCCAGTACTCGGCGTGCGCCGAGCGGATCGTCGCGTTCGCCTTCTGGAAGGCGTCGTACGCCGCGGCGTAGTTGCCGGCCGCGAACGCCTTCTCCCCGTCGGCATAGGCGCGGCGCGCCTGGTCGCGCATCTTTTTCGTAGGCGGGGGCGGCGGCGCCGGTGCGGGCTCCGCGGGTGCCGGCGTAGGCGCGGCGCCGCTTTCCGGTGCCGGGGTCGTCGCGGGTGTGCTCGGGGGCGCGGCAGGTGCCGTCGTGCCCGGCGCCGGTTGTGCTTTCGGATCCGCGGCTTGTGCGCGGGCGAGCGGCGCGATCGTCGTACCGACGAGGCTGACGATCACACCGAGGGTCGCAAGGTGCGAGGTCCGAGTGAAACGGGAGTCGAGCATTCGGGCGGTCTCCATGACCGCTCCCGACCGGGGGCCGGAGCGGGCCCCCGAGGCTAGTCCCTGCTGAACGCGCGCGACAAGCCCCGCAAGGTCGAATAACGTCGTGGGCTAGGCGAATGCTGCCTGGACCTTTCCACGCCCACCCGAGACACGCGACCTTCGGTGCGGGGATTTCGGGCAGCGAGGCGCTGGACGCTCACTCCGTGTGAACAGTTGGTGACGGAAGCTTCACAGCCATCCCAATTCCCCGAGGTCGGGGAAGCGAGCGCGCGCTCCGGGCCGCTCTCCGCGAGCCCGCTCGCGCCGTTGCCGAGCGCGCGGCCGCACGAGGGCGTGGGGCGTGAGGTCCGGAAGCCCGCGAGCGTCCCGTTCCTCGTCGTGGCTCCGGAGGCGTCGTCACCCGTGTCGCGTCGCTCGGGACCGCGCGGTGAGCTCTCGGTGCTCTCCGCGCGCGTTCGCTCCGCTGGGCGCGCCCGCGACGCGAGCACCGAGCGCACGGCCGCCATCGCGCTCGCGCGCGCGTTCGCCGCGCGGGGCACCGAGCTCGAGCAAGCCACGAAGCTCGCGCGCCGCGCGCTGCTGCTCGGCGAAGATCCCGTGCTGCGCGAGGACCTCGCGGGCTGGTTCGCGCTGCTCGGTGAGCCCGCGCTTGCGGCGGCGACCCTCAAGCCGTTGCTCGCGTCGCGCTCGGGCCGGGAAGGGCTCGCGCTGCGCCTCCACATCGCGACCTCGTTCTGCCGCGCGGGCGAGGCGCGCGCCGCGCGCGAGATCCTCGAGGACGCGACCACGGCCGCGCCGGACGACGCCGAGCCCGCCGAGCTGCTCGCGTCGATTTCCGCCTGGGCGCCGGACGTGGTGCCGCGCGACTTCGCGGCGAGCCTCCATCTGCACGCGGCCGAGTGCCGAAAGCGCGCGGGCGAGCGCGCCGCGGCGCTCGAGTGCACGATCCGCGCGTTCGAGATCGCCCCCGACTCGCCGCGCGCCGCCGAACGGCTCGCGCAAGCCCTCATCGAGCGCGGGCGCCACGGCGCGGCCGACGAGGTGCGGCGCGAGCACGCGCACGCGCTCGGGCCGCTCGGGTGGAAGGCGCATCGCCAGCGCTTCCGTTTGGCGCTCCGCGACGGGGAGCTCGTGCGCGCCCTCGGCGCGGCGTTCGATGCGCGCCTCGACGCCGAGCTCGATCTGAAGAGCGTGCTCTCGGTGATCGCGGGGGAGGAATCCGGCGGCCCCGACGGCCTCGACGGCGTGCTCGAGCGGCTCGGTCTGTTCGACCTGCTCGCGGTGCGCCTCGAGCTCTCGAGCGAGGTGCTGGCCGGGCGCGAGCGGGCGCGCGTGCTGCGCGCGGTGGCGCGCTTGCATGGCAGCGTCCTCGGCCGCCCCGAGCGCGCGATCGAGGCGTGGGTCGAGGCCTTCGTCGCCGATCCCGACGACGAGGAAGCGCACGAAGCGCTGCTCCGCTACGCGGCGGCCACGCGCGATCCGCTGCCGCTCGTGGACGCGCTGTTGCGGGCGGCCGCGCCCGGATCGCGCCTGCCGCCGACCCAGCGCGTGCGGTGCTTGCGCGAGCTCTTGCGGCTCGCCGAGGGGCGCCTCGACGATCCGTGCCTCGCCGAGTACTGCCTGAAGGAGCTCCTCCGTCTCGTTCCGGACGAGGCCGAGCTCCTCACCGCCGAGCTCGAGAGCAAGCAAGCGGACGCCGAGCGGGCGCGAAGCACCGCGCAGACGCTCGTCGCCGAGGCGCCTGCCGCTGGCCCCGAGCGGATCGAGAGCCTGCGCCGGCTCGTGCGCAAGCTCGGCGCGGCGCCGGAGCACGCCGAGCTCTTGCTCGCGACGCTGCTCGAGCTCGCCGAGGCCGATCCGAGCGAGCGCCGCGTTCGGATCGCCGTCGAGCGGCTCTTGCTCCGGCAGGAGCGCTACGAAGAGCTCGAGGCGTTCCACGAGCGGCTCGCGGCGCGCGCCGAGTCGCCGGTCGAGCGGGCGCGTCTGCGGCTCGCGGTCGCGAAGGACCGGCGCCGGCGCGGAGAGCTCGAAGGCGCGCTCGCCGAGCTCGTGCCGCTGCTCGACGCGCCCGTCGCGGACGCCGGTGGGCTCTCGTTCTTGCTCGTGCTCGCGACGGAGCACGGCGACGAGCACGCCCGCGCCCGCACCTTGGTGCGCCTCGGCACCGAGCTCGCCGAAGAGCCGCGCGCGGTGCTGCTCGCGGTCGCCGCCGAGCTCCTTTTGTCCCTCGGGGACATCGAGGGAGCGCGCGCCGCCTCCGATCGCGCGATCGGGGCGAACCCCACCGAGACGCGCGCCATCGCGGCTCGCGCCGCGGTCGGCGCGCGCACGCTCGACGCCTGGGGCGCCGAGGCGATGGAGCGCGCGTTCGGGGTGATCGTGCCGCGCGCGTCGCTGTGCCAGGCGCTCGCGCAGACGTACGAGCGCCTCGGCGATCCGGGGCTCGCGCTCGCCTACAGCCAGCGCTGGGTAGCGATCCGCGCGGGCTGCGTGTCCGCCGCCTGCGATCGCCTGGAACGCGCGAGCCGCACCGGGGATGGAGCGCGCCTCGCCGACGCGCTCTCGTGGCTGCTCGCGCAACCGTTGCCGATGGCAGAGCTCGCCGAGCCGGTCGCGCGGGCGCTCCGCGAGCTCGCGAAGCTCGATCCACCGCGCGCGAGCGGCCTCGCGCGGCGCGCCCTCGACATCTCGGGCCCGAGGTCTCCCGAGCTCCGCGAGGTCGTGCTCGAGGTTGCGGACGCAGCCGGCGAGAGCGGCCTTGCGATCGCGACGCTCGAGCGGTGGCTCGCTTCGGGAGCGCCGATGCGCGAGCGCCCTGCGCTCCTCTTCGAGCTCTGCCGGCGGCGGCGCGCCGCGGGCGACGTGGACGGCGCAGCGCGCGCGCTCGTCCGCGCGCTCGCCGAGGGCGCGCCCGGGAGCGCGATCCTCGCGGAGCTCGAGAACGCGCCGCCCGCGCGCACGTCCGACGGCGTGATCGCGGAGCTCTCCGCGCGCGCCGAGGCGCTCGCCGCCCTCGGCGAAGCCGACTACGAGCTCACCGCGCGGGCGTTTCGGGAGCTCGGCGCCGCGTATTGGGATCTCGCTTCCGACACGCTCTCCGCGCTCGCCGCGTGGGAGCGCGCGATCGCCCTCGATCCCGGGCGCGGCCTCGAGAACTTCGCGGCCGATCTGGTCGCGTTCGCGGGCTCGGAGGCGGCGCTGGTACGGCTCGAGGAGTACGCGGATCGCCGGGGCGTGCCGGCCGAGGCCGCGCGCGCGCTCGGGCTCGCCGCGGGCCTCGCGCTCGACGCGGGCCGGAGGAGCCACGCGCTCGTGCTCGGCATCCGCGCGCTCTACCTCGATCCCGGGCGCACGGGAGTGCTCGCCATCGTCGAGCGCGCGGCCGGTCCCGAGGACGTGAGCGCGCTCGAGAGCGCGTATGGTGCCGTCGCCGACGCGACGCCCGGGCGCCACGGAGAGCGCGCCGTTCACTATCGCGCGGCGCGGAAGCTCGAGGCGCTGTCCGCGTTCGCGCCGGCGCTCGCGCACGCCGTGCGCGCGTTCGAGCTCGCTCCGTCGACGGGCGCGGTGTTCGTGGTGATGGTGCGGCTCGGCGAGCGCGCGCGCGACATGGCCGAGGTCGTTCGGGCGATCGAGCGCGCGGCTTCGGCGGCGGCGGCAGACGACCCGGACCGCTGCGCGGATTTCTTGCGTCGGGCTGCGGCGCTCGCCGCGAGCACGGACGAGGGCCTCTTGCAGCGCCTCGAGGTGCTGCTGCGGGCGCTCGCGCTCCGCCCGGACGCCGAGATCCTGACGACGCTCGCCCGCACGGCGCACGAGCTCGCGCTGCGCTTGCCCGACGATCGCGCCACCATCGAGCTGCGCGTCACGCGCGCGGTGCGCGCGCTCTTGCCGCGCCTCGAGGGCCCGCCCGGGGTCGAGCTCGCGTTCGCCTGCGCCGAGCTCTTGCTCGACACGTTCGACGCGGCCGCGCTCGCCTGCGCGGCGCTCGAGCGCGCCTTCGAGCTCGAGCCGAAGAGCCCCGAGTTTTCGCGGTTGCTCCCGCGCGCGCCGCTGCTCGCCGCCGAGAGCGGGTCCTTGCTCGCCCGGTTGGTCGCCGCGGTGGACGCCGAGGGCGCGGCGCTCGGCGCCTCCGTGCTCGAGCTCGGCGCCGAGCTCGCGCGGCTCGGGCCGGGAGATCCGGTCTCGGCCGAGCTGCTCGCGCACGCGGCGCGGGTGCCGCCCTCGAGCGCCGGCGCGCACAGCCTACGTCCGGCGGAGGTCGTCACGACGCTCGCGCTGCGCGGAGACATCGCGCAGGCGCTCACCGTGCTCGAGCGCGAGCGCGCGGAGGCGCCGCGGTCGCGCGAGCTGCTCGAGGCGTGGGTGCGCGTCGCCCACCTCGCGGGGGACAAGCGCGAGCTCGCGCGGGCCCTCGGCGAGCTCGTGGAGCTGCTCCGCGGCACGCCCGACGAGCTCGGTTTCATGCGCGAGCTGGCCGAGGTGCTCGAGGCCATCGGCGATCGGGAGGGCGCGCTCGCGCGCTGGGAAGAGGTGCTGCGCCTCGACGGCACGGACGCCGCGGCGCTGTTCGCGCTCGAGCGCGACGCCGAGGGACGCGGCGCTTACGATCTCTTGCTGAAGCTGCTCGACCGGCGCGCGGGGCTCACCGCTTCCGCGTCCGAGCTCCGCAGCATTCGCCTGCGCCGCGCGGCGGTCCTCGAGCAACGGCTCGGCCGCGCCGAGGACGCGCGCGAAGAGCTCGAGAACCTGCTCGCCTCCACCGGCGACAGCTTGAGCGTCCTCTGCATGCTCGCCGATCTCGACGAGCGGCTCGGAGCGCCCCTCGCGGCGGCGGAGCTCTGGGTGCGCGCGAGCGCGCTCGCTTCCGATCCGGATCAAGCCTCGCAGCTCCTCGGTCGCGGCTGCGAGGCGTTCCTCGCGGGCGGAGACACCGAGTCGGCGCGCCGCACGCTGCTCGGGCTCGAGGCGCGCGTGCGCCCCGAAAAGCGCCTCGAGCTGCTCGTCGCGATCGAGCGGCAGCAAAACGACCCGCTCGCGCTCGCCGACGCGCTCGAGGCGCTCGCCGCCGAGCCCTCGGTCGCCGACGAGCACCGCGCGGCGCTGCTCACCGAGGCGGCCGAAGCCTCGCTCGCGGCGGGCGCGCAGGAGGCCGCGCTCGCGCGCGCGCTCGCGGCGGCGGCGCTCGCGCCCACCTCGGCCGACGCGCAGCTCCTCGCGCGCTCGCTCGAATATCGCCGGCGTGGCGCGGGCACCGTCGCGGAAGCGCGCGCGACGATCGAGGCGCTCGACGGGCTCGCGCACCTCTCTCCCGAACAAACCGAGCTCGCCGCGTTCCTGCGCGCCGAGGCGCTCGACCTGTGCGCCGGCGCCAACGCGGGGCGCGTCGAGCTCGAGCGCGCCGAGGCCGCCGTCGGTCCGCGTCCATTGATCGCGCTCGGCATCGCGGAGCGCCTCTCGGCGGCGGGGGATCTGCTGCGCGGGCTCGCGTACTACGACGTCGCGCTCGGCGGCGATCTGCTCGGGCTCCGGCGTCGCGCCGAGGTCGCGTTCCGGGCCGCGCAGATCGCGCGCGCGCTCGCCGATCCGGAGCGGATGACGACGTACCTCGAGATCGCCGCGCAGGATCCGACGGCGCGCGAGCACGCGACGCGGCTCGGGTTCGAGCTGCTCGTCGAGCACGGCACCGACACGCGGGCCGAGGCCGCGCCGGGACGGCAGTCCATCGTCCCGGCCGCTCCGGGCGATGCGCGGCCGCGTCCGCCCGCGCGGCGTCCGCTGCTCGTGCTCGAGGACTCGATGCGTCCGCCTCCGGACGACGCGCCGCCGGTGAGCGGACCCATTTCGAGCGGGCGTTCCGGCGTGCCCTCGTCGGAGGGCCGGCGCGCTGGCGAGCACCCGCGGCTCGAAGGCGAGGAGGCCGTGCTCTACGAAGCGTTCGTCACGGGCTCGTTCGACGCGGGACGCGAGCTCGTGCTGCGCCTCGAACAGACCCCGGAGCGCGTCGCGGATCGCCTGCTCGTGTGCCGCAAGCTGGTCGCCACCCAGCCGATGGACCGCTTCGCGCTCGAGAAGCTCCACGACGCCGCGCTCGCCGACGACAACGTGCCGTACGCGCGGTCGATCGAGCACGTCCTGTCGATCCTCGTCCCGGGACGCGAGCCGGTGCACGCGCCGCCGCTCACCGAGCTCGAGGAGCGCTCCGATGCCGTGCGCGCGCTCTTGCTGCGCGACCTCGACGCTCCCGCGCTCGAGGCGCTCGGGCTCGTTTGGGAAGGCGCCGAGCACGTCTTCCGGCGCGATCCATCGACGTACGGCGTGACGGGCCTCGAGCGCGTCCCGGCCGGCGCTCCGACGCCGCTCGCCCGTGCCTTCGCGGCGGCCGCGCGCGCGCTCGGGATGCCGCGCACGCCGCTCTTTCAGCGCCGCAGCGCCGGCTCGATCACGGTCAGCCTCGCCTTGCTGACCCCGCCGGCCATCGTCGTCTCGGGCGACATCCGGCAAGAGACGCCCGAGCTCGTCTTCCACCTCGCCACCATGCTGCTCGGGACGCTGCCGCCGTTCTTGCTCCTGTTCGGCGCGCCGGAGGCGCAGGCGCGCGCCGTGCTCCAGGCGTTGCGCTTCGCGTTCGGGCCGCCGCGGCCGGGCTCGAACTCGGCGGGCGTCCCGGCCCTCGCCGAGATCCTCTGGGAGAGCATCCCGGCCCGTCATCAGCGGCGGCTCCGCGAAATCTGCGAGGATCAGGCCGCGCTCGAGTACGACCGCGCCATGGCGCTCGCCAGCATCGCGGCGCGTCGCGCGGGCCTCCTCGTCACGGGGGACCTTGCCGTGGCCTTGCGGGAGACCTGCATCGAGGAGCGCATCGAGCTCGAACGCCTGTCGGGTGAGGCGGAGATCGCCGAGGTTTGTGCCGCGAACGCGTCGCTCCGCGCCCTCTTCCAGATGGCGACGAGCCTCGAGTACGCGGAGGTGCGCTTCCGGCCCGCGCGTCCGCGCCCTGGCCGCTCCGACGGGCTTTGACCAGGAAGCGGGCGGCGCGCACAATGCGGCGGGCGGTGGTTCCCGAAAAGCCGTGTCAGCCGTGACTTCGATGTCGCACCTTCCGCGCGCGCTCGTGCGAGTTTGCCGTGAACGATGCCTGGCACGGAGCTCGCTCGTGTTGCTCTCGGTGCTCGCCCCCGGTTGCCTCGTCGCCGATCCTCCCGAATACCGCGAGCCGCCGCGGACGCCGCCGATCCTCGACCTCGTCGCGGCCAAGCCGCTGATCAGCGAGATCATCGTCCGCGACACGCGCACGGGCCTCGATGCGGACCGAGTCATCGAGTTCGTCGTGCCCCTGCGCTCGGAGGACAACGACGAATACGTCTGGTGGGCCTTCCACATCGACTACGGGTTCGCCCCGCCGAGCGAGACGCTCATTGGCGTTCCCCAACGCATTACGCCGTCCACGTTCGACGACGTGAGCCGGTCGATCAACTACAAGTGGGACATCCCGTCGGTGGCCTACCGGGCGGGCTGTCACACGATCACGTTGGTGGTTTCGCACGACAGCACCTGGAATCTGGTCGAGGCGCGGCCGCACGTCATCGAGGGTCAGCACGACACTGCGATGGCGACCTGGTGGCTCAACCTCAACCCGCCGCCGGATGCGCGCGACACCTTGCTCGATTGCCCGACGCACTCGGAGGTCGAGCAGTGAGGCGGAGCCTCGTGCTCGGGGCGGCCCTCGCCGGCAGCGGGCTCGCGGTCGGAAGCGGCTGCACCGTGACCGCGCTCGCCGAGCGCGAGCGTCCCGTCGCCGTCAACGAGTGCGAAGTCGATTCGGACTGCGGCCCCGGCGCGAGCTGCAGCGAGCGCGCGTGCTTCGCGCACACGGGCTCGCTCTCCACGTTGCTGTTCGAGCTCACGCCCACTGCCGCCGCGGGCATCCTGGCCGGTGAGCGGCTCACGACGGTGCAGTCCGTGCCGCTCTCCGGCGGCTCCTTCGAGCTTCGACTCGAGGATCTGTCGAGCGTGCGCGGCCGCGTACGGGAGGCCGTCCCCTCCGGGTGCGAGTTCGCGGGGCTCCGAGAGGGCACGCGCGTGCTCCCCGCCTCCGATGGAACGATCCCCGCACGCGTGAGCTTTGCTCCTTCCGAGCGACGGCTCGGGCTCCCGGCAGAGACGCACTATGCCGAGGTCACGAACCTCGTGACGTTTCCCGGGGTCGCTGCCACGCACAGCTTCGACGTAAACGTGCCGGCGGGCACGTACGATCTGTACATCGAGCCGTTCCCGCTCGTCGCACAGAGCATCGATGCGCCGATGCCGCCGACGTGCGCGCTGCCCCCGCAGCTCTTGCTCGGTCAGCGCCTCGGCGGCGGTCGCGTCGATCTCACGCTCGAGGTGCCCGCGCCGGCGCGGCTCGCGCTCTCGATCTTCCTCCCCGCGAGCGAGCGCGTGCTGTCGGGGTGGTCGGTGGACATGATCGAGCCCTCTACCGGTCGCGTGCTCTCGACGCGCGCCACGCTCGGGCTCGGGCAGCAAGCGGGCGCCAACACGCTCCGGTTCGACGCCCAGCTCGCGTACCTGCCCGTCGCGTACGCCGACGACACTGCTTCTGCCGCGAAGGGCAACGAGCTGGTTCGTCTCTCACCCCCCGACGACGTCGCGGCCCCGACGCTCTTCTTCGAGCGCGCCGCGCTCGAGCTCTTCACCCAGGGCTCGGGCACGATCGAGCTCGTGTCGAGCTTGCCCCGACCGGTGCACTTGGAGGGGCAGGTGCTCGATCGCGGCACTGGCGAGCCGCGGCGCGCTTCGGTCACGCTCACCGCGACCCGCATTCATCAGGCGTCGCCCGGCACGTTGGCGTCGTTCGTGCGGATGGTCGAGACGGACGCCGAGGGTCGGTTCGAGGTGGAATTGGTTCCGGGGACGTACGCGGTGCAAGCGGTTCCGAGGCTGATCGCCGAGCGCCCGGACATCGGGTACGCGATCGCCGAAGCCACCTGGGAGGTGGCGCCCGAGCCCACGCAACAGGCGGGACGCGCGATCGAGCTCGATCCCGCGCCGGAGTTCGTCGGCCGCGCGCTGGTTCCCGGGACGGGCAGCGGCGCTCGCGGTGCCGACGTCAACGCCACCGTGTCCCCGTTCGCGGCGCCCTCGGGCGTGCTCGCTCGCGCGCTCGGAGAAACGGCGCCGGTTCCGCGCTCCGTGACCGCGCTCATCGACGACCCCGGGGGACGCTTCCACCTCGATGTCGATCGCGGTCTGCTCGACTTCTCCGTGAGGCCGCCCGAGGGGTCGCGCCTCGCGTGGCTCGTCATGCCTGGAGTCCGACTCGAGGGCTCGCAAGACTTGGGTCAGCTGCGACTGCCGACGCCGGTGAAGCTCGAGGGCACGGCGCGCGTCGCGGGTCGCAGCGACTTGACCCCGGCGCTGGCCCGGGCGCACGTGCGCGCGTACGCCCTGCTCGACGAGAGCGGAGCCTCGACGGACGACCCGGCGCTCGCGCGCGCTGCCGTCGCCGTCGCCGAGGGACGCCTCGACCCCGACGCGGGCTTCGTGCTGTACCTTCCAGCATCGCTGCACTCGGCGGACGGCCTCTAGAGCGACAAACGGTTGGGAACGCGCCGAGATATTCGGAAAACTGCGTCGGACAGAGTGCCCGCGTGGGGAGGGGCCCCGCCGAGTTCACCTCGGCGGGGAGGGGCGGCGCGTGCCGCCCCTATGAAACGAGGCTAGAACGCCGATCGGATCGGCGTTCTAAGCGACGAACGGTCAGGAACGCGCCGAAAGATGTGAAGCGCGCTGACCGCGAACTTCGTCAGGAAATCGCTTCGGTCTTGGCGTCCGTCCGACATCTAGGCCGAGGGCGCTTCGCGCCATGGAGGATCGCCGTGGCGGGCGTCGGGTTCCGTTTCGTCACATTGGGTGGGAATGCGGGAAGGCCTACCAGAGTCGCACTGTGATATTCCAACGAGTTTGAATAGTTGACTTGGAAGTTTCACGCACAGCCACAAAGAGCTGGCCCCGCTGGAATTTGTGTAATAGTTTTGGTCCGTGACGCGAGCACGAATGACCTCGAGCGCTCCGACCGACGAGCGCACGCAGGAGCTCGCCGGCGCGCTGCACGAAGTTTCGAACGCGCTCACCGTCGTCTTGGGATGGCTCGACGTCGTTCGTGACAAGCTGCCCGCGGGCCCCGATCGCGAAGCGTTGGATGTTGCCCGCACCCATGCGCGCCTTGGCTACAGCGTCGCACGCCAGGCGATCGGCGCCGACGTGCCCGAGTCTTCCTCCGGGCAGAGCAGCGCGTACTCGGTCGCGCGCAGCGCCATCACCGGCGTCACGCCCGAAGCGCAGCGTCGCGGTGTCTCGCTCGCGTTGCCGTCGGAGGCCGACGCCCACGCGCGCGTCGGCAACGTCGGCGCCGTGTTGCAGATCCTGACGAACGTGCTCCTCAACGCGGTCGCGTTCACGCCGCGGGGTCGCAGCGTCACGATGGAGATTCGGGACGAAGACTCGCACGTCGTCTTCACCATTCGCGACGAAGGTCCGGGCATCGCTCCGGAGCGCGTGAGCTCCCTCTTCAACGGTCCCGTGTCCACACGCCGTGGCGGTGCGGGCATCGGTCTCCGTCACTCGCACGCGCTCGCGGCCGCTCATGGCGGTCGCCTCGATGTCGTCGGCTCCGGTCCGGGCGCCTGCTTCGAGCTCTCGTGGCCGACCGTCGAGGCGCGCTCCGCGGCGCACCCCCATCAGCGCTTCTCGACCGCGAGCCTCTCGGGCACGCGCGTGCTCGTCGTCGAGGACGACGCCGCGGTTCGCTCCCTCATCGAGCTCGCGCTCGAGCCGCACGGGCTCACGACCATGCTCGTCGGCACCGCGACGGAGTTCGATCTCGCCCTCATCCGCGGCGAGTTCGACGTCGCCCTCGTCGACCTCTCGCCCCTCGGCCAGAACGCGCCCGAGGCCCTCGGTCGCCTGCGCGCGCGCTGTCCGAGCATCAACATCGTCCTCATCAGCGGCGTCGCCAGCGGCGTCCCTGCCGGCGTCGAGCACCTCATCGACGCCTGGGTGCGCAAGCCCTTCGAAATGGGCGAGGTCCTCTCCACCATGGCCCGCCTCATGGCCGCCCGAAACGGCCTGCAGAGCGCCACGGGTTGAGTTCTGGCCCCCCTGGTCGGGGAAGGTCTCTCGCGTTGTTCGGGCGTCTCCGCGCCCGTGGTGCTCACGTCGCGGGTCGGCGTGCCGCGCTGTTTGCAAGGGGATTCCGCGGGGCGGGCACCGGAGGGCACGCGGGAAGCGCCGCCGCTTCCGCGGCCGATCGCCCCAGGCGCCTGCTTCGTCTGTTCGGCCCGTGGCGTGCCGTTCCGGGCCGGGCTCCCCGTTTCGGCCCTGCCGTGGCGTTCCGGGCTTGCATCCCCCCGGGGCCGTGGGCTATGCATTCGCGCCCTCGGAACCCAACCACTTCCTCCGGCAAAGCATTGCATTCCCTCGCGAAGGTGGCGGAATTGGCAGACGCACTAGCTTGAGGTGCTAGCGGGGTAACTCCCGTGGGGGTTCAAGTCCCCCCCTTCGCACGAAGACAACGCGCTCGCGACGTTCCCAACCCCGGTGAGCCCTCGCTCTCGGCAGGGTTGGGAACAG